>Ga0302325_10031525_pt1 | contig 10905 bp, 9 predicted proteins | sample Palsa_T0_2_FD_201948 | JGI IMG/M metagenome (GOLD analysis project Ga0302325, IMG submission 201948) | Peat permafrost microbial communities from Stordalen Mire near Abisko, Sweden - Palsa_T0_2 | ecosystem: Environmental > Terrestrial > Soil > Palsa > Peat permafrost | place: Sweden: Abisko... | reverse complement strand
CTGTTACTCGCGACAAGCCATAGCGGTCGGCGCCAATAGCCAGTTGTGGGTTTTAGGAACTTACCAGGTTGGTCGAGAAGGCAATTTTCAGCCGTTTTTCTGGAACGGAAATGGTTGGGACAAGATCGACAGAGGCTTCACTCAGATAGCAGTGCTTCCGACTGGAGATCCCGTCGGAATCAACAGCCAGGCTGAAATATGGAAGCGCAACCGTACTGGATGGATCCGAATGCCTGGTACAGCTACTCGCATAGCTGTAGGAGCCAGAGGTCAACTTTGGGTGTTGGGCTCGAATCACGTCGGTCCCAACGACTATCAACCTTATTTCTGGGACGGTAAGAAATGGGTGGGCATCGACGGAGCACTGGTGGACTTGGCGGTTCTTCCAAATGGAGCCCCGGTTGGAATTAATAGCCAGGGTCAAATTTGGCAGCGCATCGAAAATGCCTGGGTAAAAATGCCTGACACAGCGACGAGAATAGCTGTAGGGACCAACGGTAAAATCTGGGTATTAGGTAGAAATCATGTAGGTTCGACGGGCGACTATCAGCCTTATTTCTGGGATGGTGAGAAATGGGTAGGCATCGACGGCGCGCTGATCGAAATATCTGTTTCTCCGAGCGGCTCACTGATCGGGGTAAATAGTCAGGGTGAGATTTGGAAACGCACCAAGAATACGTGGACTCGCTTGCCAGGCACAGCGGCGGTAGGATGTTGACCTGTACCGCTTCTCCCCTTATTCCTTTTTTACTATACCCATTCCGAGCCTTATTTCGACAGGAAAATGGTGCTCTTTCATAAAGCGTTCGTATCCAATTCGCGCCTTATATAATGTGTCATCATCGCAATCATCAACCGCGATCATTCCTCCAGCAACCAGCCGCGGATAAATTCGGGAAAGACCGGAATAAATCGCTTCGGCCAAATCGACGTCCAGGAGGCACGCAGTGATGTTTGAAGGTATTTGGTGATCAGGCAGTTTGGCAATGTCTCCTTGAAGCATCTTCACATCCCTACCGCCGTGTCGATTCATGACCCAGCGAGCTAGCGACGGTGTATTGCTGGAGAACTCTCGCTGTAGCTGGCGTGCGCCGCCAATTTTTAGTTCACTCTCAAACTGATTTTCTACAAATCCGCCGAATGTATCGATGACGAAATAATTGCGCGGTGATCGCATGGTTTTCAGAAGTCTCGCGCCCATGGTTGCTGTCCCGCCTAGGTAACAACCAATTTCGACCACATCACCCTCGAGCTGGTGTGTTTTGACCAGGATATCCAGCCACGTGTAAAGGCTGGATGGGGAGAGAAAAATCGGAGGAAAGCGGTAAAGAAGCGGCCTGAGTACCCGCTTACCCGCAATCTTGAGTGGAGTTGAAGGATTCATAGTTAGTCCAGGACAACGTATAGTGTCGCCCGAGGCAAGGTAGAATGTCTATATTAAACGTCTCAAAGGCGCGGCAGAAAAATTCTTCACCTATCGATTCGGATGGAGCCTAATTAATGCCCACGTTCATAGCCGACGATCCGCAAGCGATGCGGGTGACCGGGAACTGACACGATTTACGTAAGAGCCTCGGGCAGACAAGGCCGTCGATGACTTACCCAAATGCTCACAGCAGACAGTCGACGTGAAAAATGGAGGAAGAGTTGGGCGATTATTCATTCAGGGTGCTGAATGCTTTTCTCGGGAGCGAGCTACTCCCCGCCTTCATGCGCACAAAGCTGATGCGCGCGATCGGCTTCCAAATGTCCAAGCAGGCGACAATATGGGCTGGCGCCAACCTTCGGTCCACGAAGGTAACCATTGGACCCGGGGTATTCATCAATGTAGGCTTCTACCATGACGGATATGAGGCTTTGTACATCGGAAGCAACGTTCGCATCGGTCCTTTTGTACGGATCATCACGGCCAGCCACGAAATAGGTCCAGCGCACCAGAGAGGCTTAATAGAGGTGGTTGGCAAGCCAGTACGCATTGAAGACAATTGTTGGGTGGGTTCGGGAGTAACAATCCTCCCGGGCGTCACAGTCGAAAAAGGCTGCGTCCTGGCTGCCTGCGCCGTGGTGTATGAGAACACAGACAGAGACGGACTCTATGCTGGTAATCCAGCTCGAAGAGTCAGGGATCTCAGTCCGTGAGCAGACGCTGAGGGTGAAGGGTGCGCAATAGCCGTAGGTAAGCTAGATCGCTACCCTACCCTACCGTGGGCTCGCCTGTAAACCGACTCGTAGTCGCCGACGAGTCGGTGCACATGGAAATTTTCAGATCCCGATAGCGCAGATCTTTGCATTTGTAACCGCACCTCCTGGTTTGTCATCAAGTCGCGCAATTCAGAGGCTAATTCGTCGGGCCTCCCAGGCGGCACAAGTCGACCTGCCCGGCCAAAGTCGAGTACTTCGGGGATACCGCCAACGTTCGTCGCGACGATGGCGCATCCCGCAGCCCGAGCTTCCGCCACCGAAAGCCCAAACGGTTCAGATTCAGACGCCAGCGCGAAGATGTCTGATTGCCGCAGAAGCGGCATCGGGTCTCGGACGAACCCAAGAAAAACTACATTGGCCTCAATGCCGGCGGCTCGGGCCTGTTCCTTGAGCGCCTCCAGATCGGGACCCTCTCCAGCAATATACAGGTGCCATCGCGGCATATCGGCAAAGAGCATCCCGCAGGCCGCAATCAGATCGAAAACGCGTTTCCGGCGGTGGAGGCCGCAGACAGTCGTGATACAAGGAGAGCTTATGCTTGGCTGGACCTCATCTTTCATGAAGGACTCTCTGGGGGACATCACCGGCGCGTTCATTACCACGTCGACCCGGTCCGAGGCGAAACCACGGCTCAGAAGATATTCTCGCTCAGCGCGGCTCACTGCTACTACTCGGTGTCCGAGTCGCATTATAATTGAGTGACGATCAAACGAGTTATGCACTGTCGTTATTAGCGGCACACCTGTCAGCTTCGAGACGACATAACCGACCAGGGCGCTACTCATCATGTGAGCATGGAGGATATCAGCTTTCATGTTTCGCACATACCGTACGAGCTTCCAAGATGCTTTTAGAACAGAGAGCGGCCCGCTCTGATCATGGTTCAGCCTTATGTGACGAACCTTGTGCTTGTCCAACAGTGGTTCAAACGTGCCGCCGGCGCTCACAACCGTGACTTGATAGCCCGCATCCGCCTGCACGCAGGCAAGATCTACCGCCACGTGAACATTGCCGTTGCCGTATCCACAGTGCTTTATGAGATGGATTACACGCAGCGGATCCCCAGAGGTCACTTCTGAACGATCCGGGGCCGACGTGGATAGCGCTGCACTAGAGGAAGCGTCCACCCAGATCACTGGTTCTTCGACACCGGCTAACTGCCGAGCCTCTGGTGTTTGCAAGTGCCGCATTCGCTCTACTCCTAAATGTTGGCAACCTTTATATCTATAGACGAGCTAAGGAGACGCAAGCGAGAGCATGACGCAGCTCATCTTGAGCTCCGAGCCTGGCACGAGCTTAAGGATAGCTCAGGCTAATTAAAAGATTTGCTATGTGGGTTGACGTAGTGGAAGAGCGCAGTGGCGCGTACTTTGTCCGGATCGCACGGTTCATTGGTAAGGACAGAACGATATCGTCAGAAGAAGTAGACCTGGTATGAGCCAGACCTAACCGCCAAATGCGACCGATTTGAACTTGCGGTAAGCTGCACCCGGAAACCCTCTAATGAATGGACGAAATGCAACCGACTTGTAAGTCGCTGTGTCCATGTATTTCTGCGGGTGCACCAGATCGACGCAGGCTGCTACCGACGAGTTGCGAATCGCGGCAGCTTCCGCTCGAGCCACTAAGTCCTGCCGGCTTCGTCTAACGTAAACCAAATTGTTTTGCTTGTACCAAAAGTCGATGGGCTCATTCCACACCAGGGGACGAATTAAATCGAACGCACGAAACCCCCGCGCGTCGAACTGTCGCGCCCAATAGGACGGCCACTGCTCGTTGATATGCCGATAGCCGCCTTGGTGCGGGATCGCCGCCCCGAAAAACACCAGGTCCGCGTGCGCCGTGATAGTGTCTACAAGAAGGTCTGAGTGACATTTGGGGAGATGCTCACCAACCTCGGTACACAGGACCAAGTCAAACTTCCGACCAAAATCTAGCGATCGATCCAGCTGCTCGCACCGGAAGTTGGTTCTGGGAATCACCAGTTGTGCTGCATCGATCCAGGGACCATCACATCCAAGGACGTCATTAACGCCAAGATCCATACAGACACGTAGCCAATCAGCGTGCCCACAGCCGATATCTAGAACACTTTCCATCGCGAAATCACGTTGAAGAAAAGCCAATATTAGCTGTGCTGCACGGCGCGTTTTATCCCGGTGGCGCGCGTGCCAGTCATCCCGATAAATTGTCACGAACTCTCCCTTCCATCCCAGGTGGGCGTTTTCATAGAGACATTGGAATTACGTCTAGCATCATGGCTGATTTTTCGACTACGAGGCGACAGGATTGATGAGACTACCGAGCTCCGGCAAAAGGCTGAGACGAGAGCCGGAGCATGCAAGCTCGTAATCGAGAATGCGAGTGCGGCGTGCGGCGGAGATCCGGTGTGGATAACGGCTAAAAAGAGGAAGGAGTTTTCCCCGAGCGCTGCTTTATAGAGACAAGTGAACTCGAGGGATAATGACGTCTCCAAGTTCTGCATTCGTTCTGCTCCTGGGGCCCTGGCAACGTTGAAGTGCAGTTTGTCAAGAGTAGCGTTGCGCGGTCTCGCGATGGGGGTTGGCGTAGTGGAAGAGGGCAGTGGCACGCACTTTGTCCGGATCGCACGGTTCATTGGTATGGACGGAACGATATCCCCAGAAGAAGTAGATGTTTCCCGGATTCATTCTCACGCGTGTGACGGGCAATCGGTTAGACGTCGTGGTCTTGCGCAACACCGCCTGGGTGAGAGGGTTGTCGAGAACGATCTTGTCCAGCGCATTAAAGAAATAGTTCTTCCTGACTTTTCTGGTATTGGGAAGCATCAAAAGGTCACCCGAATGGCCGGAGGTGGGAATTTCGAATAGGGATGACGGCAGTGACGATGTACGAATCGTAATGGAAGATGAGGGAATGCTTCTGGCCGCCCTGGCCCGATAGACAGCGCAGCACCTGGTAGAAATCTTGTTTTGGCGGTGTGAGACCGGTGCCCACACGGTAGAGCTCTTGCATTAGGTCATGGAAGGTTGCTGATTTCGATAGCTCTTCGAGCCCGGATCCTGCGACCGAAGCTGGTCCATTGAAGTGCACGTATTCGTGGTTCGACTTCTCGATTGCCGAGTCAACGAAGCTTTCCATGCGCCGGAGATCGGCCGCTTGAATGTAGCCCGGGATCGATCCGTAGCCTATTGTATTCATCTGGTGTACGAGGGAGGATACCTGTTCAGCTGAAATCCGGGGACCTTGCACGCACATATCTGTGCTCCTTTCGCTCAGAACTGTGATTGGTCATGCCGAACTGTCGTGAGCGTATTTCGAAAGCGGCGCAGTATGAACGTTGCTAGAGACCATCTTTGCATCCAGAAGTTGATTGCGCCTGCGAGAAGGGAAGGTAGCCCAGGTTTGAGAGAAAAATCCCGAGGCTGGCCGTCGTGAGACAGGATGCCAGCTTCAACGGGACCAGGGCCACCTTCTACGACTGCGTATATTCGTCCTGGGTGTCGATTCGACGGGTGGCGCCGGCGCAACTGCCGGCTGCACGGGGGGTGTTACTGCGGTTGCAACGCAAACAGCGACTGCGGTCTTCGAAGTATGACTGATGGAAAGATGGCAGCCGGGGAACAACGGGCGCCCAGCCTCGTCTCGAGAGATCTCAAAATCGTTCAAGTGGCGCGACGATGATGGGATCAGGCCAGCCTTCAACAACGCTTCCTTGGCTGCCCAAATTCCACAGAAAGACGCTCTTAGATCGGCCTGCTGAATACAGTATGCGATCTCGGCATTGGTGAAGTGGTCTTGAAAAAATGGATGTTCCCGGTAATCGGCCGCTTGCGGTAGGTTGTCCACTTCTTCGATATCAATGCCGACTCCGGTGAAAGGGATGGAAGGATGATTGACTACTGTCAACGGCTGTGCGGGTTGCGGTATCGCGGCCGGGGAGTCTTCGACGCCATCAAGAAGCGCCCGGACGGTGGAGGGTGCTCCCGAATTCATCACGTCTAACCGTATAGAGACGTTCTGCTTGCGTGCCCAGGAAGCGAAGGCCGCACGGTGAACGGACCGAAGCCGGAGCGCCTGGTCGGCTGAGATATCCTCACCCGTTAGCCGGGATAGGTAAGCAATCACTTCTTCCATGTATTCACCAACCATTCCAGCAGCTTGCGCAACAGAGGGATTCGTGGCCATCTCGACCAACGACTTTGAGCAGACCCCTTTCTTTGTTCTTGCGTAACGTCTCGTCGGCAGAGCGGCCGCAAAATTGGCATTGGGGGACTTCTTGAGCCGCTGTTGGAGCAGCGCCAAAGGTCAGCAACCGAGAGCGCAACTCTCCGAGGAATGCGGCTACCTCACGACCCTCGGTGACACGGTGATCAAAACCGCAGAACAGGCGGAAACCTGTCTGAGCACTGTGGGTTATGCCGACGATGCAGCTCTGCCCACGGGGAAGAAGCGGAAAGACAAAGTCCAACTCATCCGCCGAGAGATCTGTAACCGTGAAGGTAGCGCGGGACATCTCAGCTGATGTGAGCATATTTTCCAGGTACCGCTCGACAGCATCGGCTATAGTGGCTGAGAGCTCATGCAGGCTAGCGCGGTCGGCGTTCTCAATCCCATACACGACGAGACGGCTTCCGCTGTCAATGGCAAGGCCGGCATGGACAGCCTCGTGGGTAATTACCCGGCCGTCCCTGTAAGCGGAATTGAGTTTCGGAAATTTTCGCATCAAACGAGCGGCTTCATAGATCACGAGGTCGGTGATGCGCCCGTTGAGAAAGTCGGCTGTGGTTCGCCTTACCGTCAGCGGGCCAATCGTGGCGCCCAAAACAGACAACATCGTATCGCCGGCGCCATTGCTGAGAGCTTCGATCTCAGCAGCTTTACGATGTTCCACGGTGCGACCCGTCTCGGGTCTAGGTTCAATCGTCTGCGTCGGCGAGTCAGCGGATGGTTGCGGTACCCCCGGCGGGCGGAGTGAGCCCAGATAGGAGAGGACGTCTCGCGAAGTAACGAAGTCGATGTCGAATGTTGTGGATGAGAGATGATGATCGGTTATCAGCGCGGTTGCAGCACGGGAGAGGTGAGGTACTGCCAAAGACCGACTTGCCGGACTCGGCCCTTGGCTCAATACAAAATCGCATGGATTCTCATTGCCGGTGGTGACTGCGTGCGGCTTCGGACGGGTTTCGGGAATTCTCGGGGAGTGAACCTGTTTGCGGGCTCTTGCGGCCCATTCCTCAGGTGTTACGATTTGTGCAATGGGCACCCCAAATTCGACGGTTTGTCCGATTTCAAGAGCGTGCGTCAGGATACCTGCCGTGGTGGACCATATCTCTTGCACTGCCTTTGAGTTCTCAATATCGAAGAGCGGACGATCCTGCTCCACGGCTTCGCCGCTGCGCACGTGAATTGCCACCACGATTCCCGACTCGTCGTTGGCGGTTTCGCGTTCGATAACGATATTACTCATGGGTTCTGCTCCATCAGGGACATGACCGCAGCGCAAACGTCGTTAATACTGGGGAGCACTGCAGCTTCCAGGGTTGGAGCGGAAGGTATGGGGGTGCCTTTAGCGCTTATGCGGCGTACGGTGAAGGAAAGCTCAGGGCACTCGTTGAGCTGTGCCACGATCTCCGCACCTACGCTGCCAAAGCCGCTACCCTCCTCGATAACAACAAGATGTTTCGTTCGTTTTACGGATTCAACAATAGAACCGAGTGAAAAGGGGCAGATAGAGGTAGGGACGATCATCTCCGGTAGCGCATCTGTGCGTTCGAATATCTCGATCAGCGCGTCGGCCACGAAGCGCGCCATACCTCCATAAGCTAGTAAGGTAACCGTAGAGGGCACGTATTCCGGGTGGATCCGCAGCGTTGGCAGCAGGCTGCCATCGCTCTTTATGGCAAAGCCCTTCGGGGGGGAGAATGTCCTTGCCGCATAGTCCGATTTGTTCTCGAGCAGAATGACGGGGCATCGGAGCTGATCCAGCGCGGCCAGCTGAACAGAAACGGCGGCGAGCGAGTTCAGGCTCAGCGTGCAGCAGTTATCGATGCCAATCAGGAACCGCTCCAGGGACTGGGAGTGGGTGGGCCCGTAACCCCGTCTTCCTCCCATGGGGGTCCGGACGATTACCGGACACTCGAGCTTCTGGTTGTACATGTGGAAGATCTTCGAGGCGTTATTGATAATCTGATCGAAAGCATAGGTAATGAAGTCTCCGAACATGATTTCGACGAACGCGCGCCTGCCGGAGACCGCGAGACCGATGCCCACGCCAGTAATGCCTGCTTCACTGATCGGGGTGGTGCGAACGCGATCCGGAAAGGTGTTGGTCAAGTCTCTTGCGACCTTGAATGCCCCGCCATACGGGTCCGCTATGTCTTCACCTAGAAAGAAAGCACTCTCATCCTCGGCGAGCCACCCTTTGTAGAAGGCATTCAACTGCTGGGCGACACGCAGGTCCTCCGCCGGCGGGGTCGCAAGAGGCGTCCAGGGGATCGAGTCAAATCTATTGGTTGGAGGAAGTTGATTGAAGAAATAACTATTTGACTGTAGCGGGTTTTTACCTAACGCGGTTCGAATTGCCTCTGCTGCTTCAGCCTCAAACTCCTTATACTTAGACTCAAAATGCTCATAGTAGCGTATGGCAAGTGTCGCCGGGTCATGGTCGCGGAACCAGTCAACCTCCTTCCGATCGCGAGTATCGTCGCTTTTCGAATGCGGATTCAGCCGATAGGTCTTGAGCGTGAGAAACGCGGGGCGAGACTCTTCTCTTGCAAGTTCCATTGCGGCGCCGAGCACGGCATCAAAGGTGGGCAGGTCCCATGTATCCACTGTCTCAGAAGTGATGGAGAAGCTTCTTGCCCGGTCCGCGATGACGCCTGATACACCACGTTCCTGCACAGTCGACTGACTATAGAAGTTATTTTCGCAGATAATGACGTGCGGCAGATCCCAAAGAGCATCCAGATTCAGGGTTTCGTATAGAACGCCTTCGCCCAGCGTTCCCTCACCGATAAAGGACACAACGACATTTCGCTCGTTTTTCATCTTCCGATCGAGAGCAATGCCGGCGGCAACCGGAAGCAAACCCCCTTGCTGCCCATTCGACATAAAGTTCGTTGCCCAAAGATGTTGGCTGCTGCCAATGCCGGCGCACACTCCGTCCTCGTTGCCTACAACCTCGTCGATCAGGCCACGCCAGTCTGCCGTGGCTCCGATAAAGTGACCATGACACCGATGATTTGAGGTGACAAAGTCATCTGGGCGCAGATGTTTGCTCAGGATGGCCCCCGAGAACTCCTGCCCTATGCAAGTGTGGATCGTTCCATGAAGCTTGCCCTGGCCGAAGAGATCGTAGAGAGCATTCTCGACTGCACGGATCCGTAAGGCGCACTCGACTTCGGCTTGATTAAGAGGATCGCGCAAGAAGCCGTGAGCCGCTCCGAGCCCTCGTGCTGCAGCCTCCCGTGCCGACTCCAGGGCAACGCTGACGACCTGCTGGTCAGGTGATACCTGGAGGTAGCTGAGGCTCGTCATGGATTTCTCCTCCATTAAGCGCGAGGTGCCATGCCCATTCTGGGCTAGCAGGCGATAGGTTCCAGGCTTATTCATTGTGTACCTCCGTATCGTCGCGGGGTTGGAGATTTTTCAGTAAACCTGCGGACCACGTTGAGAGTCAGGGCGTTTAAATAGAGCTGCAATCTTTTCAGCTACCATCGCCTCAATTCCTTGAGGGCTGCCAGTCCAGCGCCAAAGTAGTAACAAGATTCCGCAGTAGGTGGCTGCCCCCATGAGAACGGCCAGAGCGATTGCGGTTCCTAACGAAAACGGGGAGCAGATATCGCCGATGTGCGGTATGCAAAGCCCGACGACAACAGCCATTCCGATGGCGCCGGTGATGCTTTTCCACAAGGGCCTTAATTGTTCTCTGATGGGCACTCCCACGAGCCTGCGCACCATAAGCATGCAGTAGAAAACTGTTGCCGATTCAGAGACGAAACGGGCGAAGATTACCCCGAAAAACTGGAATTTGATCGCACCGACTACGATCAGAGGTATCTTCACGCAGAGTTCGAATGCGTTCCGCCGCAGGAAAATGCGAGTTCTGTCTAGAGCCATGACTAGCGGACCAAAAGGTACCGCGAAGAGCGCGGGAATGAGGCTGAGTGCCAACCAGCGTAGCATCGGAGCGGCTGCACTCCACTTTTGACCGAAGAGAAGTCTGACTGCAGGCCCCGCGATAAGACTCTCGCCTACAAGAATTGGTAAAGTCAGTGTGAACACGGCAGTGGAACTTGCCAGGTAGCTTGATGCCAGTCTTCTGACATCATGCTTCACCAAAGCGAAGGCAGAAAGCAGGGGCCGGAGTATAGGAGCGAACACTGTTTGCAGTGGAATGTTTGCGATGTCGTTTGCCGTTGAAAAGAGACCGAGGGCCGAAAGCGAGGTCAATTTCCCTAATAACAGCCGATCAGATTGCCAATTGACTGCACTCAATACCTGGGCCCCGGTGATCCAACCAAGAAAACCCGAGAATGATGACAGCTCTTTAAGGGACAGCCGCGGGCGGTAGGGGGCTAATACATAGGAGAGCAGGGTAGCGCTAATCGGACTTACCGCTGTGCCAGCTGCGATGGACCAGTAGGTTCTGAAGGTTAACGCGAGAGTAACTGAGACCAGCAGTGCGGCAAACTTACCGCCAAACTCCAGGGCGAAGTCTCT
>Ga0302325_10031524_pt1 | contig 10905 bp, 1 predicted proteins | sample Palsa_T0_2_FD_201948 | JGI IMG/M metagenome (GOLD analysis project Ga0302325, IMG submission 201948) | Peat permafrost microbial communities from Stordalen Mire near Abisko, Sweden - Palsa_T0_2 | ecosystem: Environmental > Terrestrial > Soil > Palsa > Peat permafrost | place: Sweden: Abisko... | reverse complement strand
TTGCCGTTCCACAGCGCCTATGCCAGCCCGCGCTAGTGCACATAAACACGTGACATAGCCTAAAACGCCCAAAACTGTAACACAAGTGTACTAATTGCTCTTTGTGTGCGAGGTGCTTTTAATAAATAAACTAGCTTATTAGCAATAAAGGCTATAGCAACAAGACTAAAAATATAACCAAAGCACTATAAATAGTGCTTAAGACCAATTTATATAATATTAACAATTAACAGATATTAAGATACTACTAATAATAACAGGTTATTATCGCTTGCTTTATCAAGTATATAACATCTTAGCTGCTTTTGCAAGTAGTAATCCTTAATCACTTGTATTAGAAGTGTTGTTATAAGCGCCAGATTCATAGCCTAAAAGGCGTTGGTTGAATGGTCCAATTACAACTATTTAAAGCTAAGGAAAGAAGAGGTTATTTATAAAGGCTTGGTTTATACAAATACTCGGGTTCTGCCGCTCTACATTGCTTGTGCTAGCCGCGCTAGTGCACGTGACCATGTGATATAGAATGCTAGAACTGTAACATTACCCCCTTATTTCGAGGAAGCTTGTTCTTTAGCTTTATATTTTGTAATTATATAATCGATTTTGTAGTTTCTTTCCCGATTTGTCCTAAAAATAGCTACAATTTTGTAAGGTTACATAATATAGCTACCTTAATTGTCAAGCTGCCCTTAAAAGGGCAATTTTTGTTTTCCCCCTCTTAGGGCAGCCTTAGCTTTTAGGCCCAAAACCTTAATTCCTTAACAACTCCTCTAAATTATCATCCTTCTTAGCTTTAAAGAACTTATCTTGCTACGCGCTTTTTAGCTAATATGTTAGATTTCTTAAAAGACTTGGCTAATTAGGGCATATATAATAGAATGCTTATAAAATAAGAGGACTATTGCTAAGTAAAGAGGCTAGATACTAATCAAGATTAGGATCTTATCCCTTTTACTATATACAATATTTTAGCTTCCCTTATACAAGCTTTATTGCTAAAACCTCTTATATATTATATTCTATTTTATTATCTTTAACTTCTAATAGCAGGGGTTCTAGATTAGTCTAGCTAAGTAGTAAGTTTCTAAGGTCCTTATATAGCTTTTTAGCATAGAATACTAGGTATACTTTAATCAACTCTAATAACTTAAGCCTAAAAGAATACCCGATTTTTTCTAGAATTTTATATAGTTTATTTATTTGTTAAGCTAGCTTTATCAAGAAAAATAAAAACGTGCTAACAACTTGCCAATAGTGCTAATAACATGCTAATAGCACTATTTTTATATATTTAAAAATTTAATACTAATATTTTGATATAAAGTGCTAATTGTTTACTATTAGCACTACTTATACTAATTAAGCTATATACACAAATAGTAACTATTTTACTAATCCTAATTAGCTTTTAATTAAGATATTTAATAATAGGAGTTTTAATTTAATTATATCTTTTATAAAAGCTTATATAAAAATAATTTATAAAATAATTTTAATATTACAAAAATATAACTTTATATAAGTTACTTTGCTAAAATGCTTTACAAAAGTGTCTTTTACAAAAAGTAGCCCCAAAACCCAAGCTGCCTTCTAAAATGCCTTGCTAAAACTCCTTGCTAAAACGCTTTACAAAAGTGGCCTTAAAACTCAAGTTGCCCTCTAAAATGCCTTGCTAAAACTCTTTAAAATAGTAAATAAAGAGATATTAAACAAGAGATATTAGACAAAAAGATATTAAATAGAGAAATGTTAAATAGAGAGATATTAGATAAAGAGATATTAGACAAAGAGATGTTAGACAAATAGATGTGAATAAAGAGAAAGAAAAGAGGAAAGGAAGAAAGGAGGAAAAAATTAAAAATATATTTATTAATTATATATATATTATACTAAAACCCTAGCAAGCTTTGATTTTGCTAATAAAGAAGGGTAAGCAGCTATTATAAGGCTGCTTGTGCACACTTTTAAAGCCCTTTAAAAGTGCGCACAAGTAGCTAAGCTTTAATTTTGCTAATAAGGAAGGGTAAGCAGCTATTATAATATAAATAATACAAACTAATGAGAAAATTGTCGCCTTTTGCTTGTGTTGCTTAAAGTATAACTACTAGCCTATTTTTGTATTATATATTATATAGCCCAATTCTTAAGCTTATTCTAATCTTATTTCTTGTTTTTTAAGCCTTAGTTTAAGTTACACTTGCAAGACTAGGGAGTTTACTTCTTGGGCCTCTAAAACTAGCCTTTTAAACTATTCTCTTAAACTGTTCTCTTAAACTATCCTCTTAAACTGTCCTTTTAAACTGTCCTCTTAAACTGTCCTCTAAACTGTCCTCTAAACTGGCCTCCTAAACTGCCTTTAAAACTAGCCTTTGAATTTTTTTTTAATAAGTGCAATCGCCAAGTAATTAATTGCTCCACTTGCTAATTGACTACGAAGCAGCTGCTAATAGCACTATATAAGTGATTTCCAAGTAATTAATTGCCCCACTTGCCAATTAACTGCTAAGCAGCTACTAATAGCATTATACAAGTGTAGTTAGACTATGCAACTAAGCAAAAAATCCTTTGCAAGTTTTTTTTTCCTAATATTATAGCTTAGTTAATTATTATTCTAGTGCTTTGTAATAACTTAAACCTTATTACTAACACTAAAATCAATTATATAATAGTGTTGATTTGCTTATATAATATACTATTATTGCAATTAAGACATATTTTCATATGCAATGCTTTAAGATTTGTGTAGTCATTCTATTAAAGCTTTAGCCTTTATACAATTTGGTTTCTCTTTTAGCATTTAAGCTTTAATAAGTATATCTTAATTAAATGATTTATACTCTTTTTTAGTTAAAAATAGTAATTAGCTAATAGTTTTATGCTATAAGAAGGCCTGCTAGTAATTTATTATAGCTATTTATTTATCTTAATTATCTTAATAATAATTAATATAAAAGCATAACTATTAATTAAAATACTAGTTTATAATTTCTATTTAGCTATTAGTTTGCAAGTAGTTTGCAGTTAATAACTTGAGCTTAGTACTAATATACTTGCAAAACTTGTTTTAGAAATTTAATATAAACTAAAAGCTTTAATCTAGTATTACTATTTCTAGAATTTTAATATAATATATAATATATAAAAAGAATAGAGAAGCTAGTTTATAGGCTATAATTGTGTCTTATACAAGTATTATAATAAGACATTTCCCTAGTCTATCCACAAATATAGCTATTATATTATAGCTAGCCTTACTTTTAAGGCATTTTTTAAAGTCGATTGTAATATGCTACTAAAGCTAGTCTAGTACAAGTAATAAGTGCAAAAATCTTGGTTCTTGTCCTTAGAAACATGTAATTATTAACAATTATAGCAACTAGCCCAATATTAATTAATATCCTAGCCTAGTTTTAGCTAATAATATTACTATTAAAGTGAAAAGCATAGTTTAGTTTAGCTTAAGTTCCTTAAAAGGGGTTAGTTGTAAGCTTTGCAAATAAGTGCAATATATAAAAGCATTTCTATAATAAGCATACTATTAAGTATATATAGCTTCTTATACTATAATAATAAACTATCCCTTAGCTGCTATGTCGATTCTTGCTCAAATCTTGCCTTTATATAAAGCACCTCTAAATTAGGAGATATTTAGTTAGCTATTAGGATCTTGTCTAGCAATTGAATACTATTATGCAATTAAGGAGTAAAGTCTATTATAAGCTCTACTAGTGCTAACTGCAAGTCTTATATAACTACTAAATCGATTTTTGTATAAGGAAGTAAAACCTAAGTCCTATATTCCTTTATAATTTTGCTTTGCTCTTTAATATCTTTATATTTCATACTTAAAGCATTTGCTTGTTTGTTTGCCTTTCTTATATAATATATAAGTTTAAAGTAAAATTGGGAGAGATATTTTGCTTAATAAGCTTATTTTGCAAATAATTTCTTTGTTGTTATTGTCACAAACGCTAGCTTCTAGGCTTGGAAAGTATACGTAAAAGGGTTTCTTATTTGACTATTTAAAGCTAAGGAAGGAAGCAGGAGTATAAGGCTACTTGCATGTATAAATAACTTAAGGCTCGCCAACTTTACTTAGCTTAGCCTAATCGGGAATAGCGCTGCACGTGCTAGCGTAGAACTGTAACATTACCCCCCCCCCCCAAAAAGAAAGCTTGTCTTCAAGTGTACAAAAATCCTTGTACTAAACGCCCAATTTATTGCTTTTTTGCCAATTGCCTCTCTCAATTATCAGGTCTTAGACAGGCTTGGCAACGATTCCTGAGGCATCGATATCGAATCGATTCTGAATTGTATTAGTCAATATTACAAGGTATTGATTCGAATCGATTTGATATCGATTTTAAGCGAGTCTTATGCTAAGTATTTTACATAGTAAATTTGTATGGGAAGTACTTCCGGCCGATTACCTATACCCCTGCTAGAATACCAAAAATTTGGACGTTTTTTTAAAGTGCTTAGAAAAATCCAAAAACTTCTAGAATTACTCTAATAATGTCCCTAATCACGATTATCGACTTCCTTTTCCGATTATATATTATTATTATAAGGAAATCGTGGTTTAAGGGGCTGGTGGGGGGGATTGGGGGCTCGCTAAGAATCGATTTAGAACCCATTCGATTCGATACCTTACGATTCTGGCATCGATTTTAATCGATACGCGATATCGCGTATTTTTGCCAAGCCTGGTCTTAGAGGATTATTAGGATTATAACTATTAGGATCACAATTATTACCCGGATTGTATTTAGCACTACTATCACTCGAGTACTAGTTGTATATATCAAGCTTAAAATCATCCGTATTATAGTTATTGTCGCTAATTGCTACAATTGTAACCTTCTTGCCCGAGGAAACTGTAGACTTGTAAGGATCGAATGAACAGTTTTGTACCTAATAGCCCTTGTTGCTATAACAAATGCATTTGCTAGCCTTTCGGTATTGATCGCGGAGGGCAAGGGAGGTCGATCGGGCGCGCTATGGCAAGGTTGGTCGACCGCGTGGTGGAGTAGTTGGTCGGGAGGTAAAGCGACGCAAAGGAGAAATCGAGCGAACTTAAATTATATTAATCTCGACTTGGTTAAGGTCTATAGCATTAGACTTATAGTATGGCTATGAAGTCTTCTGCTTTGCTAAAGGGTATATCGATCTGCTAAAGGATTTGCTAGCTAGCTATTGTACAATTTTGATGAAATCCGGGTAAGTACAAGGGAGGTTTAGTTGCTGAGAAAGGCGATTGCAAATTGAAAGATAAAGGCTATTCTTAAAGGTAAAAATCTTATTAACATCTGGCTAATTATATCCCTTAGCTTTGTAAAGTACACGCTTAAACTTTGCTATATATGTATATAAGAAATTAGTACCTTGCTTTATGCTTAAAAGCTTATCTTTTGCCTCTTGCACCTTATTTGGATTATTGTTTACACAAGATAGCTAGTCGAGGATCGATTTGTAGTTCTAGATCTAGGCTTCCTTTACTTAAGCCAACTAAGGGAGGACTATAGCTTAGATATGAGAATCGAGGTTAAGGTAAATATAATAGAATTGTGTAATAAAATCGCCGATTGCTTTGCTATTAACTTGTAGCTTAGCTTTAATTAAAGGGAGCTAGGTATCGAATTTGTAAAACTAGCTATTAAATTTCTTAAGATCAAGAAGGGAAGATTGTGGCTTGCTGCAGTAAAGGAGCTCATTGCGCAGCTCTTAGAGTTTTGCTTAAAGGGTGGTAATTGTAGCGCGAGCTTCGGCGTCCTCTATTGTGCAGTTGTAGAATCGAAGAAAAAAGAGGGTTGTAAAATAGAATTAAATCGGGAAGTAAAAAGAAGGTCGAGAAGTCGAAGTAAAGGAACATAAATGTGTGTAAGAGGGAGCCTAACAAGCCTAAGATCTCTTAAATCATATAGATAGTGTAAATTCGCTCGCAATCACCTACAGCTATCGTAATTGTAAAGTGTACTACTTATACGCAAAAAATCGTAAGGGTACAACTTCTTGTTTCTTTTATTGTTTCTCTTAAATGCCAAACTAAGATCGCACACATGCGCAAAATTAATATGTTTTATATCCTCTACAAGATCATGAATTAAGTTTTGAATTATGTCACAAATGCCAGCTTTTAGGCTTAGAAAGCATAAGTAAAAGGGTTTCTTATTCGACTATTTAAAGCTAAAGAAGGAAGCAAGAGTATAAGGCTACTCGCATGTATAAATAACTTAAGGCTCGCTAACCTTACCCAGCTTAGCCTAATCGGGAATAGCACTGCACGTGCCAGCGCAGAACCGTAACAGCTATAAAGTATTTTAAAGCTTTATAGTTTAAATAAACTAAAAAAGGATTATTTATTTGCAATCCCTTTAACTCTATAAGCTATTCTTTAAAGGCAAGGATAATAGCAAGCATCTCCTTGTTGTAAATGTTATATTTCAGCTAAGCTAGTTGCATAGTCTTAGAAAAGTAAGCTATAAGATGCTATAGCTAACTTTGCAAGTCTTGTTAAAATAATATAGTTGTTATAACTTTATTTAATGCATTTGTCTTTACTATAATAAGTAAATTAGCTTAGTAATATTATGAAATTAGTATTATAAGTATAGCTTGCTTTAACTAATCAAATGTAGATTAATAACTTGCTATTTATAAGTATATAGTTTCTTTATAAGTCAATTTGTTTAATAGTTTAGCAATTTGTTTATAATCTATAATAAACTGCTAATAAAAGTTATAAAAACCTAGAAATAACTATATTCCTTTAATTGTAATTAGTTCCTTCAAATTCTTAACAACTATAGCCTTTTTTAGGTTAACTTTAATACTATTTGTAAAAATGTCACAAGCGCTATACTTTAGGGCATATAAGGAAGGCAAAGGTAAAAGGGTCTCTTATTCGACTATTTAAAGCTAAGGAAGGAAGCAAGAGTATAAGGGTACTATAGCGGGGTGCCAATGAGATTGCTGATTTCTGTCGATTTTAGAGGTTTTTTAGAGGTTCTTAGTTAGTGCTATATATAACTAGAATAGGAGGTATAATTGCTATTTTTTATAGCTATATACACTTTACTTTATATATAAATAATATTTACTTTTTGCACTTAATAATTGTATATATTCTTTGCTAATTTTACAGTTTTACTTTTGCTTTTTAATTTATATATATATACTTTAATTTTCTTCTTTTATTATTGCTTTATATTTATATATATATTTGTTTGCTGCTTTATTGCTTAGTTTCTTAGTATTATTCTTGTAAGGTTTCTTTTAGCTAAAGTTTGCCCCTTTATATGTTTTTAGTAAGCAATGCAAAGAGGACTTGATTTGTAGCTAAAAGAAGCTTTTATTATATATATTTAAGGTTTTTGCAAGGCAAAACTCGGAGTTTTAGCATAGTAAATGCTATATTAGGGTGTCTTTTTTATTAAATAGCTAATTAATTTGCTTTTGCTAGTTTCGTTTTAGCTAATTATTTTATTTATATAGCTAATTTCTAAACTATTTCCTGCTAATATAAAGCTAAAATAGCTATAAAATAGCATATTAGCTTAATTAAAAATAGCTTTAAGTAAAGCTAGCTTAAAGAGGAAAAGAGTGCTATAAGGAAATAAGAGTAAAATAAAATAAAAGGGTTATAAGTCAAAATTGTATTAAGTTAAAGTTTTAGCCCTTTTAAATAAATTAATATTATTAATTTGCATTTTAATTTTAATTGTTTTAATATTAGAAGTTAAGAAACTATTAGCTTTAATATAAAGTCTAAAATGGGGAGCTACTAATTAGAAGTCCTTAATTAGTAAAAATTATATAAAAGTAAGCAAGTTATTAGACTTGAATTAAGAACAAGTAAAACTAGAAGTTAAAACTAGGAAAAGAGCAATTAAGAACTAAGAATATAAGAAAAATAAGATATATAAATATAAGGCGGCTAAAAAGCTATAAAATTGAGCTATTGTAAAGGGTTATATTTTTATTTAAAAAGATCTAGCTTTAAAGGAGAAAAGAAGGGAAAAGAAGCTAAAAGTATAATTGAAAAATGCAAAAGAGTATAAAGAAGAAGGTATAAATAATCAAAACAATCAATAATGCTTATTAAAGGACTTATTAAGATAATTATTAATTATTTTTGCAAAAAGCAACCAATTAACTTTAAAATTAAGTATAGCAATTGCTAGTTTCTTTTAAAAATTACTAAAGCTTTAACTTATACCTTAATTAACTTCTTTAAAAGATAAAGCTATTATTTTAACACTTAGTTTATATAAAATAAGAGATAACAAGTATATACTAGTCCCTAAATTGCACTTTCCCTTGCTTAAAGCTTAAAGAGCCTTATAGTTTAAAGGGAGCAATATCTTAACCTTCTTAAAACGATATAATAATATATATAAAAACTACTAAATCTTTGCAATAACAAAAAAAGAATATATTATTAAATATATCTCTTTGTTATATAAAGACTAAGTAAAAGCTATATTAGAGTATTATATTAATAGTTTAAGCAAATATAATAAAGACAAGTTTTATGCAGTCTTGAAAACGGAATATAAGGAATATAATTAAAAGACTTTTAAAGTTAGTTATAACTTTTTAAATTAAATTATTACTTAATCTTAAGCTAAATATATTACTACTAAAACTTATATTAACTTGTTTTATAGAGTATTAACAAAACTAGTAAAGAGGAATAAACTAAATAGCAAGCATTAGTGTAAAGAGTTTATAAAGGGTCTTCTTTTACAAGTTAAAAATAAGATTTTTAAAGACTTTAATTATAAGTCTATTAATATATTTACTTATAACTATTAAAAGATATATAAGATTATAGTATTTATATATAAGTATAAAAAGAAAAGGCGCTATTATAATAAAGCTAATAACTTTGAATATTTTCAGCTATGCTAAAAACATTTTAATATATATATATATATGATATAATACTTGTAATAAGTAATAAATATGCTTTTCCCTTACTTTTAACTATGCTTGCATTAATAGAAGAAATCACTAAAACTAGTAAAGTGTTAAAGGTCCTTATTTCTAAGATAATAAAGCTTAAAAAAATTGCTAGTAAAATTAATTAATTAATAAAGGAATTGCAAAAACTCTTAATTTTATATATTATTTAAGAAGATTTGCAAAAGGTTATTAATGCTTTAATAGCTGCTATTACTAATAAGATATAGTTACAATTTTAGTTTATAATTTTTATAATTAATAACTTAAAAGAAAGGTTTAGTAGCTATTATAAAAGTAAAAGGGATTTTAGTAAATGTAATTAAAGTTAAAGTAGTTATTATAATAAAAGAGGCAAAGGAGCATTTATATTAACTAGTAATAATTACCTTTACTTAGATTTTTAATAGAACATAGCTTAAGTTAATGCTATATTTTAGCTTTTTGATTAATATTGCTTTGCTTGCTTTAATAAAGACTAAAATAGTGCTATTAATCTTAATTGTAAATATATGCATTTAAACAATTATTTGCTGTTATAAGAGCTTATTTACTTTAAATGCATTTATAAGTATAAGTTTTATCAGTGTAAAGGGAGATAAGACTTAAATTGGGCCTTTGTCCCTTTAATACTACAAAGCAACTAATGTTAATTTAATTAAATTAAAGCTTACTTTTAAGGGGGAAAGTATAATTATAATATAGTAAAATGTCTTGCTAATGCTTAATATCTTTAAAATAATATTTAATTTGAAAATTAAAAGAGAAATAAGTTTTAAGCCCCTCTTATAATTAGCAATTTATATAAAAATAGAGAAATTTTATAGCAAGATACTAATAACATTTCTACTTTTAAAAGCAATTGTGTAAATATTATAAATAAGGATAGCATTTTTGTTAATAATATATATAAAGATATAATATATTTTATATTATTTATTAATACTACTAAGTCTTTAAAAGTAAAAGAAAAAGGATTATAAACTACTTAAGACATTATAAAGCAACAAGCTTAAGCAAAAGAAAAGCTCTTGCAAGCAAAAAGCTAAAGATTTGCTATATTAGGAGTTAAAAAGGATATTAAACCCTTATAAGATATAGACTTTAACTTAGCTTTTAATAAAGAATTAAAACTAGTTAACACTTTGCAAGAAGAGCTTATTTTATAATTAAAAAAAGCAACTATTTTGCTTTTATATATATAAAAAGGGGTAAAAATAATTATTAATGCCCTTAAAACTCCCAATTTTATAGCTATAATTTAGCATTAATAGCTAAAGGACAATTAAGCTTATATAATAATCTTAGAAATAAGAAATATAATAGCTATATATGTAGCTAAGGAAATTAAAAAAAAAACTAAGATAATTATTATAGCTAATAAACTAGAATATAAAATATGAAATATAATATAGCTAGCTTAAATAATTAGCTATATACTTTAAGCAAATATAAGTAGCTTTAACTTTAAGACTTTTATTTTAAAAAAGAATATTATTATATCCCTTTAACTTTAATTTTTATTATATAGTCTTAATAGTAAAGTAAAATGCTATAATATGCTAAATATAAGAGCTAAATGCAATATTTTACTTATAAAAATAGCTAAAAACTTTAGTTGCATTATTTATAATATTAATACTTTTATTATATTTATAATTGCAAGTAACTAATTTGGCTTTATTAATATAGTTAAAATTAGAATCAAGATTGTAAAAGAGGTTAATTGCAAGGATATATTCTTTTTAGTTAATAACTTTCTTAAAACTTTGCTAAAGATGCTATTTATTAGCAAGATAAAAATAGCTATAAATTATAAGGATAATAGTTTATAGAATAATATATTTACTAATTTAGAAACTCAAAAAATGCTTATATAATTATAATTGTTTTATTATTAAAAAGTATTTTTTTTAGGAAGAAAGTCTAATTTTAGTAAAA
>Ga0302325_10031523_pt1 | contig 10905 bp, 7 predicted proteins | sample Palsa_T0_2_FD_201948 | JGI IMG/M metagenome (GOLD analysis project Ga0302325, IMG submission 201948) | Peat permafrost microbial communities from Stordalen Mire near Abisko, Sweden - Palsa_T0_2 | ecosystem: Environmental > Terrestrial > Soil > Palsa > Peat permafrost | place: Sweden: Abisko... | reverse complement strand
CTACGCCTATTTCGGCCGCGAGCCTTACTCCTACATTCAGCGCACCGAACAGCGCTATCAGTTCACGAACAATTTTTCCTGGACCATGGGGCGTCACGACACCAAGTTTGGCGTGGATTTTAATTACATCCCGATCAACGCTATTTTCACGGTGAACTATGGCGGTGTCGTCGATATTGGATCTCTGTCCGCTTCCGACCTGGGACTGAACTTTGGCCCCGGCCTGTCTCCGGTGCAGGCGTACGGAGCCGGGATACCTGCCGACGTAATCCAGGGCATCGGCAGTCCCAGCGACTCGTTCCACAATACTGAGATCGGGGCCTTTTGGCAGGATTCCTGGCGGGTGAATCCGAAACTTACCGTCAACTACGGACTGCGGTACGACATTGAGATTCCGCCTACGCTCAAACCCATCACTTCACCGCTGGCGCAAGCCGCATACCACCTGCTCAACGTGCAAAAAGGAATTCAGACGGCAACTCACAATTTCCAGCCGCGCCTTGGCGTGGCGTTCGATCCCGGCGGGAATGGCAAGACCGTGATCCGCGGCTCTTACGGCATCTTCTACGATCACCCGCTGCTCGGCCTTTATTTTCTCGGCGACGCTTCGGATGGTTCCAGCAGCGGACAGCTCGCGTTTGGGCCAGGCTCGCCCTGCCAGGGAGCGGGAAATCCTGGCAACCTGAATGCAGTTGAGATTTTTCAAGGGCTGGTTCCGTCGGGTGGGTCCGGCGCCGCAGGCGCCGCGTCCCCTTGCTCGCCCACCGCAGGTCCGACCGGTGCCGCCGTGCTCCAACTGCTGAATTATTCGCCGAACCAGCAGCTTTTCTCGTGCACGACGTCCGGAACCAACTGCGGCGTGGCTTCGACGAGTCAGTCCATTTTCCTGAACCAGAACTATCTCAATCCGACGAACTTTCTTCCCCTCGCGTTTCAGCCGTTTGGTTATCCGCAGTCCAAGAATTTCGTGTATGCCTACGCGCAACAGGCGAACCTTACGATTGAGCGCGACCTGGGCGGCGGCTTCGCTCTCAGCCTCGCCTACAACTTCAACGGAGGACGGCATCTCAACCGCCCCATCAACGCCAACACCATTCGCGGCGACCTGATGACGGCGAACTTTGAAGCGGCGCTCGCCGATGGCCAGACGTTCACTAGTCCCTTCACCGTGGTGGGCAAGTGCAATCCCGCCGGTGGACCGTTTGGTCCCAAGCCGTTTGTGGACGCTTCGCTGATGAACTTTTTCCGCCCCGGCGGATTGAATCCGTCGATCATCGGCGCATACGCCTCGGTCGGCGATCCGCTGGGTTGTATCGCGCAGGCGGCGGCCCTGGCTGCCACCATCCCGGGATTCAACACGAACTGCAATCCCGCTACCTTCGCCGGCTGCGTGCCCTTCGGTGACATGGACGCCAATTACTCCAACGGCAGTTCGATCTACCACGGCTTCAGCGCCAACCTGCGCAAGCGTTTCAACCGCCACTACGAGTTCCTCGCCTCCTACACCTGGTCGCATGCCATTGACGACTCCACCGATCTGCAATCCACGCTGACGCCGCAGGACAGTTACTTTCCCGGTGAGGAGCGTTCCACTTCGCTTTTCGACCAGCGGAATCGCCTCGTCTTCAGCGGGGTTTATCAGAGTGAACGGCTGAGCGGCAACGGCTTCGCCAGCAGGTTCTTCAGCAATTGGACAGTCGCTCCGCTCATCGAAATCGGTTCCGGCCGGCCCTTCAACATCATCACCGGCAACGACGACAATCTGCAGTTATCCTCTCTGACCGGGCGGCCCAATACCGCGGTCAATCCCATCTGCACGGCGGCTGGCTACATGCCCGTGGCATCGAAATTTTCGCCCACCGGCATGTTCCAGGAACCGTGCCTGCAACAGTACATTGTCGAGGGCATTGCGCCCACGCTGCAGCAACTCGACGGGAACCTGGGCCGCAACGCCGGTGTTTCTCCGTGGAACGTGTTCAACGATCTGCGTGTGGCCCGGCGAATTTATTTTGGCGAACGCTTCAGCTTGGACCTGATTGCCGACACCTTCAACATCGCCAACAAGTACAACGTCTCCGCGGTCAGCCCGCTGTTTACCAATGCCGGGCAGGCCACGTCGGCGTATGACCCGCGGCAGTTCCAGTTTGCGATGAAGATTAACTGGTAAGAGCGGGCTTCCGGGCTGCGGGCTTTAGGCCTCAAGCTTTGAGTTGCATGTGGCGACGGCCGCCTCGGCTGTCCAAGCCTGGGCGAAGCCCGGCGCCCCCGTTCCAATCTGCCGAGATCTTCAAAGATCGGGGCCGAAGTCCAGTCCGTTTTTCGGTAAACTAAGAAACCATGTCTGACCAAGGAGTCGTCCTTCCGCCGGAGACTGTGGCTCCGCAACCTCCCGCCCACAACGCGTTCCGCGGACCCAACGGCATTCGCGCGGGCTGGCGCGTCCTGATTTTCTTTCTCGTTCTGGCCGCGTTGATTTTGCTGGTCTCTCTACCTTTCGCGATCATGGCGCGCCTGAGCGGCAAGCCGAGCGTTGGAGTTGGTTTCGGCATGTCCGGCCTCACTCCCCTCGGCCTGGGCGTCTCTGAGGGGACGCTTTTCTTTTTCACCGCGATCGCCGCGCTGATCATGGCGCGCATCGAGCGCCGCAAGTTTGGCCAGTATGGCCTGCCGGCGAGGTTCGCGTTCGGCAAGGATTTCTGGATTGGTCTGGTCGTGGGTTTTCTGGGCATCAGTGCCGCCCTGCTGGGAATTTTCGCGCTGCACGGGTTTCGCCTGACCGGAATCGCTACGCACGGCAGCACGCTACTGGCAGCAACGGCCGCCTGGAGCGCCACTTTCGTGATCGTCGGTCTGGCCGAAGAATTTTCTTTCCGCGGATATCTTCAGTACACGCTCACAACTGGAATGAGATTCTGGCCCTCCGCGATTTTGTTGTCGCTGCTGTTCGGGCTGGCCCACGCGGGCAATCCCGGAGAGACCAAGTTAGGTCTTTTCTCTGTAGTGCTGTTCGGATTGCTTTTCTGTTTTTTCCTGCGCCGCACCGGCAATCTCTGGTGGGCTGTGGGCTTCCACGCGGGATGGGACTGGGGCCAGACGTTTTTCTATGGCGTTCCCGATAGCGGCATTCCCGCCTACCACAACCTGTTCAACTGCGCCTTCAACGGCGCGACGTGGCTCACCGGAGGGAGCGTCGGCCCGGAGGCCAGCATCTTCACGCCGGTCGTGCTCGCGCTGGTTGCAATTTTGTTCAGCCGTGTATACCGCGAGAGGAAATACCAGTCGGGCCATTAATCGCAGTGAACGAGAATATCGGCGCCGGGCTTCGCCCAGGCTTGGACAGCCGAGAGCCTGCCCTGAGCGAAGTCGAAGGGCGGCTGTCTCTACGCGGATATTTCGAGGCAGCCCGCCTAGGCCGCGCGTTCCGGCGGACTCGACTTCAAAGCCTTCCCCGCATTGGCGGCGTCCAGCCGGATTCTGGTCACGCGCGCCGTTTCCTGCACCAGCGAGTCCGTCGCGTTCGGCCCATCTCCCGCCATGACTGAGCCCGCGGCCAGGGCAAAGCGCAACGCGTCCGTCTGATCCTCGAAATACAAAATGACTTGTCCCGACATAGTATTTCCCCCGAGTGTGAACCTTCCCTCAACTGCATCCTGGAAAACTTTCGACGAGGTGGCGCGCACCCAGCGTGGCGCAAAGAAACTTTCCACGATTGTCAGGGATTGACACCGCTGGTCAGAAGTACTCTTCTTGGTTCGCGAGTCCGAAGCAATGGCAACGGTCACAGCTGATAGCTGACAGCAGGTCTTTCGGTCGGCGTCAGGTAGTACTATCGCGCACAAACCTGAAAATTTCTTCACATTCTTTTCACACGAATGAAACGATTCTGTCATCTGCGGTTTAACTACCTCTGATAGTTATTGAGTGGTATCTCTTCAATCCCTCAGGAGGAAATCCCCCATGAAGTTCACTCGCGGACTGCGTGTCGGCGTGCCCGTCCTCGCGCTTTTGCTGGCGGCGACGGCTTTCGCACAGAGCACTGGACCCATCCAGCGCGTCCTACTCATCAGCATTGATGGCATGCATTCGCTGGATTTCGCGAATTGCGCCAAAGGCGTTCCGATTTACGGAAATCAGACTTATTGCCCGCACCTGGCGGCGCTTTCGGCGACCGGTGTGCATTACGTGCAGGCGCTGACTCCAAAACCTTCCGATTCTTTCCCTGGGCTGGTGGCTCAGATCACGGGCGGGACGCCGCGTTCGGCGGGAGTCTTCTACGACGTCAGCTACGATCGTGCACTGTCTCCTCCGAAAAAGACCACGCCTTACGGGATTGTGGGCGGGGCAAATCTTTGCCCGAGCGTGGTGGGCACGCAGGTTGGTTTCGACGAAGAAATTGACTACAACTATCTGGATCTCCACTCCGGGAAGCCGAACGGCAGCTCCGGAATCAACGGAATTAATCCCGACTACCTGCCGCGCGATCCGAAGAATGGCTGCGCGCCGGTGTATCCGCACGCTTATCTTCGCGACAACACGATTTTCAACGTGGTGAGGAATGCGGGAGGTTACACAGCGTGGTCCGATAAGCATCCTTCCTACGACTTTACCAACGGACCGAGCGGCGACGGCGTGATCGATCTGTGGTCGCCTGAGATCAATTCGATCCCGGTTCCGATTCCTTCCGTTGCGGGTTGTAAGCCGCTGCCCGACCCGGGGGCTGCGACCTCGTCGAACGCCTGGACCGACAGCTTCCAGAACATTCGCTGCTACGACCAGTACAAGGTGCAGGCAGTGCTGAACTGGATTGATGGCAAGACTCACGATGGAACCGCGACCGCGCCGGTGCCGAACATCTTTGGCCTGAACTTCCAGGCAGTGAGCGTGGGCGAAAAGCTGGTGGAAAAGTCGCTCGGCCTGACGGGTGGTTACGTGGACGCGCTGGGAACTCCGAGCGACTCGTTGTTCGCCGAGATCCAGTACGTGGACACCGCCGTCGGTCAGATGGTTACGGAGTTGACGAAGCAAGGGCTATTGGACTCGACGCTGATCATCGTATCGGCCAAGCACGGGCAGTCTCCGATCGATCCGAGCCGCGTGCTGCGCATTCCTGGAGACGTGGCCACGGACGAGCCGCCATCCCAGATCCTTTCGCCCGCGGGCGTGGGGCCTGGCCTGCCGGTTGCTCAAGCCGACGAGGACGATATCTCGATGATCTGGCTGACCGATCAAAGCCAGACGCAAAGCTCGGTGGCGACCCTGGCTTTGGCCGCGAATGAAAACCTGTTTGGGCAAGGAGAGATCTTCGCTGGTCCTTCGCTCACGCTGCAATTCAACGATCCGCTCACCGATTCCCGTACTCCGGACATCATCGTTGCTCCGAATGTGGGAGTTATCTACACGGGCGGGACGAGTAAAGTTGCCGAACATGGCGGCTTTGCCTACGACGACCGGAACGTTCTGCTGATTGTGTCGAACCCAAAGTACAAGGCGGCAACGTTCCTCGATCAAGTGGAGACGCGGCAGATTGCTCCCACCATCGTAAAAGCGCTGGGGTTGGACCCGAATCTGCTGAGCGCGGTAAAGTCCGAGCACACGGAAACGCTGCCCGGGCTGCCGTTTACACAGAAGTAGCTTATTCGGATGGGTTGGAACGGATGCGGGAAGCATGGCGCTTCCCGCATTTTTGTGCTTTGTACCCCTTCTGCTGCCAAAGGGAGGCGTCACCGGATTTGTTGACGATCTCCCGCCGGTCCTTTTAGACCAAGACTGCTTAGACCAAGACTGCAAGGCTGGGTTGTCCGTTCGAAGCGGGAGAGTGCCGGCGCTCGAACCAGTCTAGCTGTAGTTGATTCCATGACAATGTCGGCCCATTCGACCTGATATTCCAACGAGCCAAAAATCAAGAATGGTCGGGACGGGCAGATTTGAACTGCCGACCCCTCGCACCCCAAGCGAGTGCTCTACCAGGCTGAGCCACGTCCCGACTAGGAAGGAATCCGCCATGTCAGATCAGCGGATAGGGTTGACTCAAGAATTTTACACTACCCAGCCCAGCACGTGTAGGACGGGCACTCTTGCCCGTCGCTTTTGACTTTGAGCTTGCAGGCTGAACCTACCTATCCGCTGCCCTGAACTCATCTTTTCTTACGCTTCGATTTGTGCTTGGGCTTCGATGAGCTGCGCGATAACGGCGGCAGCGGCTTCACTTCCCCCATCACCGCAAACTGAATCTTCTTCTCCACCGGATCAATGCGTTCCACCAGCACGTGAATCCTCTGTCCCAAACTGTAAGTCTTCCGCGACCGCTGCCCGATGATTTCGCGGGTGCTCTCGTGATACACGTAGCGATCGTCGACCAGCGTATTCAGCGGCACCAACCCTTCCACAAACAGATCGGTCAGCTCTACAAAAAATCCAAACTTGGTGACGCTGGTGATCAGCCCGTCGAAGTCGTCGCCCACACGGTCCTGCATGAACTTAACTTTTTTCCACTCCATCAGATCGCGCTCGGCATCGTCGGCCCGGCGCTCAGCCTGGCTCGACTCCTCGGCAATGTCATGCAGTTCGTCGAGCGAAATAGGACCGCCGAGAGGTTCGAGCGCTTCGCGGTGCGCGGCATGATCGCGGCGTTTCGACCACGGCGAAGGTAGATCATGATCAGACTGAGGGTGCCCCATGTCTCGCTGATTTTGCGAGACATGGGGGTTTTGACTCAGCACACTCTTCACTATCCGATGCACAATCAAATCCGGATACCTCCGGATCGGCGAAGTGAAATGCGTATAACTCGTCGCCGCCAGCGCAAAGTGTCCGTGATTCTCTTCCGAATAGCGCGCCTGCTTCAGCGAGCGCAGCATCAGGTAACTCAAGATGCGCTCCTCCGGCTTGCCCGCAATTTTCTCCGTCAGCTTCTGGTACATGCGCGGCGTAATGTGCACTTCTTTCGGAATCTCAATCTCACGCACGCGCTTTCCGGTGCCATATGCCGCCCGGCGATCGGTCTTCAATTGCACGCGATGAATCGGCAACGCGCCCACGCCCAGCGAATATCCAAACGTCGCAGCAATCACTTCGAAATCGTAAACCCGTTTGGCGTCGGGTTTCTCGTGAATGCGATATAGCGACGCGATGCGTTTCGATTCCAGAAACTGCGCCACGCATTCATTCGCCGAGAGCATGAATTCCTCGATCAAGCGATGTGCAATATTTCGCTCCGAGCGCGTAATGCTCTTCATCAAGCCAAGTTCGTCGAACTCGATCACCGGCTCCGGCAAATCGAAATCAATCGATCCGCGCCGTTCGCGCTTGCCCTTGAGGATCACGGCCAAATCGCGCATCAACTCAAACGTCGGCACCAGCGGAGCGTAACGTTCGCGCGTCGCGGCATCGCCTTCAATCACAGCATTGACGGCCGTATAAGTCATCCGTTCCACCGAGCGGATCACGCCCTCGCACAGGTCATAGCCAACAATTTCGCCGCGATGGTCCATCTCCATCACGCACGACAGCACCAGCCGCTCCACTTGCGGCCGCAAGCTACAAATGTCAGTTGAGAGTTCGAGCGGCAGCATGGGCACGGCCCGGTCCGGAAAATAGACGCTCGTACCGCGCAGCCGCGCTTCCTGGTCGAGCGCCGAGCCCGGCGTCACATATTGCGCCACGTCGGCAATGTGCACCTGCAATTCGAAGTTGCCGTTCCCGAGCATGCGCACCATGACCGCATCGTCAAAATCGCGCGCCGTCTCGCCGTCGATCGTGACGATGGGCAGCGCGCGAAAGTCGCGCCGACGCCGCAACTCGTGTTCCGGAATAATCGCCGGAGTATTCTGCGCTTCCTGCAGTGTCTCCGCCGGAAAGTGATGCGGCAGATGAAACTTGCGGATGACGATTTCCACATCCACGCCAAAATCGTCCTCGCGTCCCAGAATTTCGATGACGCGCCCGCGTGGACTCTGCGTAGCCGTAGGCCAGTCGGTAATCTCCACGTCCACGGCGACGCCCTCAAGATCGTCCCACTCCGTCCGCCGCGCCACCTCGGCACCGAGCACGCGATCGACAGATTTGGCTCTACCCTGTGCCCCCCGTGCCCTCTGTGGTTGAGAAGTAAAGCCAGCGCCGTCAACCGCAGCGGCTGGATATTCCACGCCCGCCGGAATCACGATCTCCTGCGTAATCTTGCTGTCGATGGCCTTCACATAATTGTGCCGGCTGCCATAGTGAAAAATTCCCACCACGGTGGTATGCGCCCGCGTCACCGACCGCACAATCCGCCCCTCCGCCCGTCCATCCGGACGCACGTTGCTGATGTCGACCAGCACTCGATCCCCGTGCATGGAATTGCCAATCAGATGCGGCGGCACGAAAATGTCGCCGGTAATCCGCGCCTTCATCTGCGGGCTGAGCGCTCTCGCATCCGGAATCACAAACCCAAACCCGTCGCGATGCATGGTGAGCCGTCCCGCCACCAGATTCTTGTCAGCCGCAGCCGCAGGCAGAGCGTAGCGGTCGGAGTCGACCAGAATCAGTTGTCCACTGCTGGTAAGTTTTTGCAGAAGGTTGTTAAGTTCGCCGCGCCCATCGCCGCGCACTCCCAACTCGCGCACCAGCTGCTTAAATCCCGCCGAGCGCTTCGGCTGCCGCGCAATGTGCTTGAGAATTGTCGAATCAGAAAGCATGGGAACTGTCAGCTGTCGGCCGTCAGCCATCAGGATACCGCACGCCCGCGATCATGCATGCGCGACCGTCGGCGGAAGCAATGTCTTAGGTGATGAAGATACTCATGTGGGGACAGCCGCCCTCGGCTGTCCGGTCGGGCGAAGGTCGACTGGTTTCCTCGCCAGCCGGCAAACACCACGCCGATCTTTTCGCACCCTTGCTCACCACGTATCTCCCCCACCCCGCGGCGGCCAAGCTCCCAGCACGCGCCGGATCATCGCGATCTGCCCGATGTGATAGCTGTTGTGCGCCACCATCTGCCACAGCACAGCCTCAAGCGTCCCCGCAACTTTCGTATCACCCTCGTGCACGGTTTCAATCTCCCGATCGAGTTCCCGCCGCGAAGATTTTGCGAGCGCCGTGAATTCGTTCAACAAGCCAGCAAAACGCTTTCGCAGATGATCCCACTCCTCCGCGGCTTGCTTGGGATCACCGGGCGACGGCGCTGGCGGAAAACTCTCGGCCGAATGTTCCGGATACTCCGGCCTCTCGCCGCGAATTCGCCGCAGCTCGTAGTCCATCCAGTAATTCATGTGAAACACCAGATGTCTCACCGAATGCGGAAATCCCGCGACCATGCGCGCCGCCACCTCCGCAGACAAATCCTCCACGCACGCGACGGGATCCGCGTGCGCGCCCTTCCCGTGCAGCAGTTCAATAAGTGCGGGTTGCGTCACGTCTGGTGTTCACCGTCCAAAATACTTCTCCTCCAGAATCCTCCGGTGATGCACCTCATGCCCCGCGATGGTGTATGCAAGCGCCCGCACCGTGACGTCATTCTTGTTCGCGATCCCGCGCCGCGACCACGCCGCTTCCTCCAGACTCCGCAACAGCGAGATCGTGGCCCGCCGCACCGCGATGTAATCTTCAATCACCTCGGCAATCGCATGCCGTGCAAACGGACCATTCTTCACATAATCATCCTGCTCAAATCCTTCCATCGGCGTGGCATCGCCCCGCGCAATCCGCAGCGCGCGATAGGCAAAAACGCGCTCCGTATCGCAAACGTGCCCCAGCACCTGCTTCGCGCTCCATTTCTCCGGCGCATAACGGAAGTCCCCCTGCTCCTCGCTCAACCCGGAAAGCAGCAGCACCGTCTCCCGCCGCTGCCGGTCGAGCGTGCTAAGAATGTCGTTCTCCCCGATCAACGAAATGTAGCGTTCATAGTAAGGCGCATACTCGCCGGCCTGCGGCCGCGCGATCACGAGGGTAGGCTGGACGGCAACTTCTTCAAGCATGGGAGCGCTCCAGATTTAGGTTTTCAACCGCGTCACTTCATTGGACGGCCGAAACCGATCTTCGATTAATCTTCGTCCTAGAGCATACTCCCACCCGTAGTGGAAAGTTTCCTCCAGCCCGCAATTTTTTCCGGCAACCTTTACACAGTTCTCCGAAACCAACCTCTCTAAGCTCTAAAAATTCCCATCTGGAAATGCCCTAAAAACCGTACCTGATTAGGAACTCCCGTTGAAAATAAAGGACTTTTCCACAGCGCTCACTTTGAGACTGGGAGTACAATCGGGTTTGGTCACGGAAGTGCGGCGAGTGACCCCTAATCCCCAAAAGGAAAGGACTTTTTACCCCATGTGGAAGCCGACGAATCAGCCTCAAACCCCGGGCCGGCCAGCCGAGCCGGAGCGTCCTACTACGTCAACCCCAAGCACGCCTGCCCTGGCGGCCAGTGAGCCCGCCGCTGTCCCGCGCCCCCTTACTGCAACCACCACGGCCGACCAGGCCACCATCGGCAAGTCGCTGGTCATCAAGGGTGAGGTCACCGGCTCCGAGTCCCTTTACATTGACGGACGGGTCGAAGGCTCCATCAATCTCGCCGGCAATCGCGTCACCATCGGCCGCAACGGCGTAGTCGCAGCCAACATCAATGCCCGCGAAATCGTGGTCCTCGGGAAAGTGCGCGGCAACCTCACCGCCAGCGACCGCGTCGATATCCGCAGTGACGGCTCGCTCACCGGCGACGTCGTCGCCGCCCGCATCTCTATCGAAGACGGCGCCTTCTTCAAAGGCGGCATCGACATTCGCAAAGGCGGCACCACCGGCCAGACCGGCCAGCAGAAAGCCAACGGCGAAGACAAGAGCGCGTCCACGCCCGAGCCTGCTGCCGTTGGCGCTAGAGCGTAACGCTTCAGTCAACGCCCCAGATACAAAACAGGCATCCCTACACGGGATGCCTGT
>Ga0302325_10031521_pt1 | contig 10905 bp, 9 predicted proteins | sample Palsa_T0_2_FD_201948 | JGI IMG/M metagenome (GOLD analysis project Ga0302325, IMG submission 201948) | Peat permafrost microbial communities from Stordalen Mire near Abisko, Sweden - Palsa_T0_2 | ecosystem: Environmental > Terrestrial > Soil > Palsa > Peat permafrost | place: Sweden: Abisko... | reverse complement strand
CCATCGGCGAACGTCCTCGACGAAGAACTTCTCGTGTGCCGCAAACCGCTCCGGCGCAAAGCCTGGTGAGTACTCATGGAGCCGCAGCGTCTCATCGGCAAGCCGATGTACACCGACGATCATTGTGGACGGTACGCCGGCCTTCTCGAGCAAGCGGCCCCACTTCGAGATTCCCCGGCCGTCGCCGGCGAAGACGATTGCTTCGGGCGGGTTCGGCGGAACGTATACCGTGACCTGCCGTCCACCGTCGTACTCGAACGTCTCAGTGACAAACTCTCCCGAGGCTTCGCCGGTGGGCTTGGCGGGCGCTCCGTCGGACTCACTTAGCTGGCGGTTGACGTGATTGCGTGCTTGCTTCTTCATGGCCTTGCCTTCATTTATAGAACCATACCGCCGTCCCGTCTGTAAGAACTGAAGATGAGGTGACCTGGACGCCAGATGAATGACTCTATTTACAGCGGCCCGCACTAGCTCATTCTGTTCATGGGGTCTTCCTTCACCCAGAAAGCGAATGCCTCCTTCAAACGTCCGTGCCCTCCAAGATTGGGTATGCTGAACCTGTTGGAGGGACAAAGTCATTATGGAGTTTGCGCAAACAGAAAATCTTAAGATTGCATACGAAGCAGGAGGACCACTTGAGGGATATCCAGTGTTCCTACTTCATGGATGGCCAGATTCGCCCCTGGGATGGACAAAGGTCGCAACGTCGCTGCAACAGAGGGGGTACCGAACCATCGCTCCCTATTTGCGGGGATCGCACCCGACTGAATTCCTATCTGCCCTTACGCCCAGATTTTCGGCGGCTGTCGCGATGGCTCAAGACGTCATTGATCTGGCCAATCTCATCGGCGTCGAACGGTTCGCTGTCGTTGGACACGATTGGGGTGCCCGGATCGCCTATACATTGGCGGCTCTGTTTCCAGAACGTACCAGTTGTATCGCTGGTCTTGCTCTCGCGTATCAGCCGCGCGGCGAATTTCATCTTGGGAGCTTTGTTCAATCGAAGCAGTTCTGGTATCAGTTCTTTCAGTGTACGGATGCCGGCGCCGGCGCAGTTCGTCGTAACCCGGTGGAGTTCGCGCGCATTCAGTGGGACACGTGGAGTCCGGAGGGATGGTTCAAAGAGGAAGACTTCCAGGCGGTCAGCCGTTCCTTCCAAAGTCCCGATTGGGCGGAGATTACTTTGAATGGGTACCGTTCGCGCTATCTCACCAGCGAAGTCGTCGACCATCGCTACGACGAACTGCAACAACGACTACAGAAAACTGTGCAGATCCAAATCCCGACATTGATGATCCAGGGTGCTTCAGACTATTGTGACTTGCCATCGGGGTCGGAAGGGCAAGAGAACAATTTTCTTAACGGATACACTCGGACCCTTTTAACCGGCGTCGGCCATTTCCCACACCGTGAGGCTCCCGGCGAAGTGGCGGATGCGGTGCTGAGGCTGCTATCCGCCGCCGCCTGATTTGAGCGGGGAAACATCCGTAGATCATACGGCGCGCATAATTTGCAGGCAGGATTCCGGCGACACGGAATTCCGGCCTCAACAATTGCTTCAGGAAGTCTTCGCCGACTTTTTCGCCCGCGGCGGCCGTTGCGCACGCGGTGGTATGTAATGAAAACGAATCAGATAGATGTTGTCGCCCTTACCGTGTTTTGCCACTTTGAGCAGATCAAGCACGCCCAGGAAGCCTGACTCTCGCGCCAACGCGGGAGTAATATCTGGAAACCCGATCAGGGTGACCGAATCGATCTCGATTTCTCCTTCTCCCATGCGATAACGCCGACCTTCCTTTACATGGGGGCTCATCCAGATTCGGACGCTGCAGGTTATTTCTCCGCGAACAACTCTTTCGCGCAGGCGCTTTGCGAAGACCATCACGCCGCTCCTTTCTTAGCCCCGGGAGGATATGCGATATTCGATCCTCGCCCAGGGGGGTAAGATTTCCTTGTTTCCTTGTTTCCTTGGCCTGGCTTCGCTCGCATTGGCACGGCGGTGACTGCGTACCGTTGATTTCCACTGTGACGCGGCACTTCATCGCAGCAATCACCGGACATCGTGGAGAAGGACGGCCTCTGATGTGTGGGCCTCAAGGATGAGGCCAAGCTTTTTGCCGTCAGGGGAGGGCCGAATCCAATTCACCGTCTTCCCTGGCAGGGTTGCCACCTTCACCGGCGTAGCCGTCTCCAGCGGTTGCCGCCAGATCGTTGCGTCCGCGCCTTTCTCGGTGGCGTAGAAGATGCTCCTGTTGTCGGCGGAAAATGCGAAGCGGTCAAAATCATCAAAATCACGGACGGCGAAGGTTCGCATCGTTCGCAGAGAATCGAGCGCAACGATCTGCAGTGGCGCACCTTTGCCCATGGCGGCGGTTGCCAGCAATTTGCCATCCGGAGAAACGTCAAACCATATGCGCCCTTGCGCTAACTTCTGCGGAGCCCCACCCCGAAGGGACTGACGCATCACAATCGGATTGTTCCCGTCGGTGGCATCGACATAGAAGACCCATTCGCCATCCGCTGTGCACTTCGGAAGTTCATCCACCGGTCCCTTCGTCACCTGTGTCAATCCGCTGCCATCGAGATGGAGTGTATAGACGCGACGAACATCCCCCTGAAGAGCGGCGCCGACGATCACCATCGTGTCCCGCCCACAGAAAGAGGGCTGGCCAAACAAAAATCCGTTCTTTACATTCACCGCGGTCGTTTCGTGTTTGAGCAGGTTGATGATTCTCAGGTTCCCGGCGCCGTTGGCCACAATGGTGTTGTTATCGAGCCAGCTGAACCACACCAGTTCGCTGGTTTGGTCTTCCTCGAGCGAGCCCGCCAAAGGCAGTTCAGCGAACCTTGCGTTCAAGTCGTTTTGCGTGGTTGCGATGGTCCTGCCATCGGCGGTGAGACTGATGCCCGCATACACGCTCAGGTCGTTGGTGATCTGTCGCAGCTTTCCCGAGGGATAGGAAAGAAAGCTGACCGGGGCAAAGTCGATCTGTTCCCACCCGGTGATGAAGAGACCTTTCCCGTTTGGGATCCACTGCATGTCATTCAGGTATCCACCCATCGCGGCGGAGGAAGCAACGGTCCGGGTTGATCCCGAGCCGAACTCGAGGCTGTCAACATTGCCCAGCGCGTCTTGGAGAACAGCGAATCTGCCGCTCGGAGCGCAAACGGCAAGCTCTGGAAATGGTTTTTTTTCGTTCGCCAGAACCTGCTGGTCGCTGCCGTCCACGTTGGCGCTGACGAATTGGTACGAGCCCGCGGTGAGGTCCTTGCGATAGAAACACACTCTCTGGCCCCCATCGATGAAGGTGAGAGGGAAATCTACGCCAGCAATGACTCGGGTGGGTTGACCGCCGAGAACTGGTATCCGGTACTCGTCCCACCGAACGAGCCCCGACTGCCCCGGGGCATCGATCCGGAAGTAGATGTAGCTGCCGTCTGGAGAAAACGTGACGCGATCATATTTGTAGGCCGGATCCTGGACAATCGTTCGTTGGCTGTTGGTCGGAATGTGGTGAAGCAAGAGGGACTGCGCACCATTCGCGTCATGCACCACGGCCGCCAGATAGATGCCGTCCGGCGAGATGGCGATACTCCCCACGTGCTTGCTGTCGATCACCCTTTCGAGCGAGTAGTGCGCAAACGGCGCCGGCCCACGATCCACCGCAAAGTAGTATGTGGCGATGCATGCGGCAACCATCGCCGCTAGTCCGATCCACCAGAACAGCGCTTTTCGTTGCCGGCCCTGTTCCGGCCCCTGGACAGCAGCCGATGACGAAATACCCGACTCCGACACGGCTTCCAGCGCAAAGGCCAGATCCGACGAGGACTGGAAGCGTCGCTCGGGGTTCTTCTCCAGGCAGCGATGGACCACGCGCTGCAGCCCGAGAGGCGCGTTGCGCGCGATTTGCGAAACGCCCGGCGGATCCTCACGCAGGATGGCCGTCATCGTCTCGGCGGACGTCGAATGCTGAAAAGCGCGCTTGCCGGCCAACATCTCATACAGGATGGAGCCAAACGCGAAGATATCGGCGCGATGATCGACCAACTCGCCGCGCACCATCTCCGGTGACATATAACCGGCCGTGCCCATCACCGAACCAGCATCGGTTTTGAAAGTCTGAGTCGGTGCGCTGTCGTCTTTGTCCGCCTGCGGCGGTTGCGGCTGCATCAATTTCGCCAGGCCGAAGTCCAGAATCTTGATCCGGCCTTCTTTGGTGACGAACAGGTTCTCCGGTTTCAGGTCCCGATGAACGATGCCTTTGTCGTGCGCTGCTGCCAGCCCCTGAGCGATCTGCACGCCCGTGTCGATGGCCCTGCGAACCGACATGGGACCATGGTTCAACTGCTGGCGCAGAGTCTCGCCCACCAGTAGCTCAGAAACCAGGTAGGGCGCTCCCTCGAAGACGCCGAAGCGATAAACGGCAAGGATGTTGGGATGGTTCAAAGCGGCGGCTGCCTGTGCCTCCTGCTCAAAGCGCCACAGCCGGTCGGGATCTTTGGCGACGAAGGGCGGAAGAACCTTAATCGCCACGTCTCGCTTCAAAACCGGGTCGCGGGCGCGATAAACCTCGCCCATTCCACCGGCGCCCAGCAGGCCCAGAACTTCATAGCCATCCACTTTTGCGCCTGGGGCCAGTGACATTTGAGGCGGATTATACCTGCACGCCACGGCCGGTGACAGAACGTCGAGTCATGGGCGCGATGCCTTGATCCGTCCTGGCAACAACGGCCGGTGAAAGTCGTTGAGGTGAGGTTTTGTTCGATTCAATTTGCCCTCAGGGGCGGAAGCCCAGATCATTTTTGGCATATTGCGACACGGCTAAACAGGCTGCGGAAAAAGTCTACATCGGCGGGGAAAGTGACCTCAGGGGCTAAAGCCCAACGTAGTATCAGCCATTTACGGCACGACTAAAGTCGTGCCCTGATACAAAACAGAGTTTTTCCGCAGCCTCAAAAGCCGCGCCCTGCGAGGTCATCTCGGACCTCGACCGCTCTTACCTCTTGATTGCTCTACACAGGTTAGCAACAATGGCCCATGAAAGCAGCCGCCCTCAAACCCGTCATCATCGCTCCAGCATTACAGCCGGCGTTTCCAATTCGAATGAACCGGGCTCAGACGGGGTCGCCGCCGATGCGCGATAGCAATTGATGGCAACGATACGTTCCTGTCCGGGACAGGTGGGAGCAACTTCATGGGGCAGAATGCCACCGAGCAGAATTATGGTGTGCCCGCGGTCGAGCGGCACCGAAATGCCCGCGTTTCTTCCCGCCGCGCGCGCCGCGGACAGCGGTTCGCGAAGCAAATCGGGATAGACGACCAACTCGCCTGCCGGGCAATCCATCGTGCACCGGGTGAGCGACGTGATGATGGCGAGATCGCACTGCAGAACATCCCGATGGACGGCGAGAAAGTCCCCGGTCTGCTCGTAATACGAATAAGTCCCGCGGCCCGACGCGGAAACGTCAAGCCCACATACGCTCGTCAGCGTCTCGGCCATCTGTTGGCATCCGTGCAGCCCCCAATGAAGCTCGCCGCCGGCGCCTGATCGATAGGCCCGTGCCGGATAGCCACCCCGGCCTTCCGTTCCGTCCGACTCGGCCACCAGCATTCGTTCCGCCTCGATCCGGGCAAGCACCGCCTCTTCCAGCAAGTCTTGCAACGTCTTTTCGTCAAACAATCCGCGAACTACGAGATATCCGCCGGCAGCAAACAGGCGAGATTGCAGAACCTCTGCCGGCGGGTCGAATTGCCAATCGAGAGCAGTCACGGATCAATAGACCAGTTGCATCGTCACAGGGAGGAAAAGGGCGTTATAACTGGCGGTTCAACCGGGCCGTGGTATCGGCGGCTTCAGTGGCGTATGCTGCGGTGGCACCAATGGAGTATGCGTCGGTGGCCGCAGTGGCGTATGCTGCGGTGGCACCAGTGGCGCATGGTGCGGCTGTTGGATCGGTGGCAACAGTGGCGCATGGTGCGGCTCTTGGATCGGCGGCAACAGTGGCGCATGGTGCGGGTGTTGTATCGGCGGCGCAAGGGGAGGATGCGTCGGCCGTTCTATCGGCGGCACCAGTGGCGGCTGAGCCGGCCGTTTGGCCGGCGGTTCACTCAAGTGCTCGACGAGTGGTTTGATCGGTTGAACCGGTTCGATGGGATGACTAGGCGAGGACATTGGATCAATCTCCATTTACGAGACCCAAACTGCAGGCGAATCTGGGGGGAACCCGCTAGCGTCGCCATTATATATAGATCCTGGAAATTGCCAACTATCCATCGCAGGCAGTGGCGCGCACCCAGGAATTGCGTAGCCGGCCGACGATTGCCGGGCTTCGTTCCAGGCTTGTCGTTGCTGACAACGTCCTCTACACTGGCCCGGTGCGCGTAGTCTTCAGCTGTGAAAATACGACATACATGTGGTGGCAAGCGGAGTTCCTCCGCTACACGTACTTGCAGGCCGGCATGAACGCGGAATTAACCGCCCTGGTTGCTGCCACAGAGGAACCGGAGATCCAATTCACCTGTAACAGTATCCGCGTCGCAAACTACAAAGATTCAGTTCCCAACGCACCCCTTCTTGTTCTGAACAAGCCAGGGGGAATTGCGGAGTGGGCTGCGCTGGACGGGCCGCGAGAGGAGACGGTCCTCATCGTCGACCCTGATTCCATGTTTGTCCGTCCGGTCGTTGACCCCGGCCCATTGACCGAGGGCCGCGCTTACTCCGAAGAGCACGACTATATGTGTGTCGATATCCCAGGAAACCGTACGGTGATTGACCGTCACTGCAGACAGGAAATCCGGGCCAGGGTTCAGCCGGTGGGAATCTACATCTGTATCAATCGAGGCTGCCTGGCTGAGTTGGCGCGTTGCTGGCTGCAGAAATCGATTGAGATCGCGGCCGATCCTGTCTGCCGGGAAGCACTCAGCGGTAGCGGCTGGCTGAGTGATATGTGGGGATACGCAATTGCCGCGGCCGAATTGGGAATCCATCATGACCTGGTAGGTTTTTCTCAGGTTACCGGCTCGAATTCTCTGGAAAAGCCCATCACGCACTATTGCTTTCCATTAATGGAAAACCGCGACGATTACTGGATGCCGGAAACCCAGAAACCAATCTTGTGGAGTAAGTGGACTTACAGGCCATGGGAGCATCCGCCAAATTTCTCAGCGCCCACGGTGGAAGGCGAATTATTGCTCGAGCGCCTGCGGGAATTTGTCAACTCCATGACCGCTGAGTAAAAGTGGCAGGCGCACTCCGCAACTCGTCGTCCCTTATGAAACAAAGGACTTAACTGCCAACCTAACGTTTCTTTTGTCTAAATCTGATAATCTGATTTTATGCAAAAGAAGACCATCAGTGTCACGGACGCCGCGCGTAATTTCGCCGATTGCGTCAACCGCGCCCATTACCAGGACGTCACCTTCGTGCTGCTCAAAAATGGATCGCCTGTGGCCAGGCTTGTGCCGGACCGTGAAAGAGTTTGCTCAGGACACGAGTTGGCCGAAGTCCTGGCAAAAACCAGATTGCCCGACGAGGAAGCAGGAAGATGGCGCCGTGACCTGCAGGCAGCACGCAAAGTTGTCAAGGCTCCGGCTGACAAATGGGGATAGTACTGGACGCAGACGTCATAATTGGAGGCGAAAAAGGAATTTTCGATCTCCGCTCCTGGGTGGCCTCCCGTGCGGAAGATCAATTTGAAATCGCCGCCGTTACTGTGGCGGAACTTTGGCATGGCGTGGAACGGGCTACCGGGGCGCACAGGGCCAGACGACGGAAATATCTTCAAGCGATTCTCGCTGCGCTGCCCATCATTCCCTACACCGAACAAACAGCGTATGAACACGCCCGCATTTGGGCAGAATTGGAATCATCCGGCAAAATGATCGGTTCCTACGATGCGATCGTGGCGGCGACGGCTTTGGAGCGAGGCAGTGGCGTGGCCACGTTCAACAAACGGCATTTTGCACAGGTAAAAGGACTGACCATCGTCGACCTAAAATGAAGAGACCGGCAATGCGGGATGGTTGGTCTTAGTAGAAGTAGGGAGTTTTGGCCGTCCATGGTGATTTTGGATAACGCTGGTGCAGGAGCTCGAAGGCTTCTTTGCTGACTGGTTTCTGGGGGGAGTAGCAGCCATAGCGAGTAGCGCGCACCGTGAGCGCCAGAGATTCGGCGGCGTTGGGATCGTCAGGATGCGTCTGGACGTAATCGATCGCTCGTCGCCCCAGCCAGGCTACGCCGTCAGGCATTTCATTCAGGGCCGCAGCCTGCGTTCTGGCTGCCTCTTGCTCATCAGGCGTAAGGAAGGTGGGGACCTGAGTCGGATGAGACAAGGCTGCCGAGCCTGCAACCGCCGGGTCGGAGCCGTCGCCCGCATTCCGGCACCACCAGTTATCGCGATACGAGTCGAGTTCGCTGTAGCTGGCAGAGCGCTGTACACCCTGCTCGATATACGGCCGCAGGCCTGGATTACGCAACATGGCGAGCGTTGCCGGGAAGCCGGTGCTGTCCCGCGCGGTGGCGCGGACCGTTGCGGGAAGCAAAGGTGCGAGTTGCTGGGCGAGCCCATCTTCGTGGAGTGCGATGGCGCGGACCCAGCCCGCCCACGCAATGGCCTGGGTCAGGTTTTGCGGTAGAGTGTGTCCGTTGGCCGCCTGGACCCATAGAGCCAGAGGAAGCTCCTGGTTGAACACGACTGCGGCGTCTTGATCGAATTGTGAACTGGGGATTTGTTTGACACATACGGCGGAATTGGTGCGGCCGTCGCACAGAAGAGCCGCGGCTGCTTGCGAGGTGAAATCGGATTGCATGACGGTGCGAGGCGCATCTTCCAAAAGTGCCGCGAAGGTCGGAGCCGTAAGCATGCGGAGAGCCAGGACGGCATTCCGCGAGCCGGCCATGCCGCTGCCGTCGAGTGTTTTGAGCAGCGTGGTGGCTTGTTGGCGGGCTTGCTCACGCTGGCCCAACTGGAGCAGCAGATCAATGCAGTGGTACATGGCGCTGGCGTAGGCAGGTGAGTCTGCCGGGAGTTTCGCTGCGGCTGCGAGCAACTCCGAGGCTTGGGGGCTGTTGGCCTTGGCCGCAGCAAGTGCGGAAAGAAGCCACGGGTCCGAGTGGTTCGCATTCCAGCGTTCCCATGGATCGAGTTTTTGGCCGCCCTCGCCGGCCAGCCCCATCCATACCAGGAGGTCGGTGTCGCCGGTGACGTTGTGATCGGCGAGAAAACGCAGATCGTTGAGATGGCGGGCAAAGTCCGGGTCCGGGGAGGGGCCGGCCAGCGCCGTGGCTGCTTCATTCATGTGCTTCTGCGGCTCCAGTCGAACATTCACAAACGAGACTTCTTCCATCGCCGCGTGCCGTATTTGTGGATCGCTGGTTTGTGCGGCGCGCTGCAGGCGCTCTTGTGCGCTCTTCAACAGAGAGAGGTCGAACTCTGCGCGCTCGCCCCAGTCAGCAAAAGGGACCGTTGAGCTGGCCTTACGAATCTCGGCGCGCGCCGCAAGGTATTCTCCCCACCTCGACCAGGGGGAGGACGTGTCCTGCGCAATGGACGTGAACGCAGCGATGGCCTGGTCATACCGCATCGCGTAGAAGTGGGCGGCGGCAATCTGGTAGGCGCGGTCCTGGCGGAGAAGCTGTGTTGCATGCGCCGGGGCAGGTTGTGGCTCTGTGCCCGGCTGGCTGCAGTTCGAGAAAACAGCGTCCTGACCGGCGATCCAATCCTGCAGGCCGGCATCCTGCGGTCCCCAGCTCCGAGCGCGGGCTTGCAGCGTTGTGATGGCGGTTTCGAAGGCGTTGTCGGGGCAGTTGAGCTGGTCTACACGCTCGGCAAAACCCGGGCGAGGGATTTCGATGGTGCGATCGGGCGATGGCGCGCTAGCCAGGGTTTGCCGGGCGAATGTGGCGCGCATCGCCACCCACCGGCTGGCGGCCGTTTGTTCCTGCTCCGCTTGCCGCTGGGCTTGCCAGCTCAAGTTAGAGGCGGGCGGCAACGGAGGATTGTAGATGGACTGCTCGGCCGGGCTGAGGTGGCCGCCAGTGAGATAGCGATAGGCGACGATCTTGTCCGCCTGCCAGTACCCGGGTTGAAGAATCCCCAGCTTGCCGGTGGCGAAGACGCGCAGGTCTTCGGGGTGATGAGCCGGTGTAAACACTTCAGGCTCGAAGTTGGGGCCGCACGCCAACACCACCAACAACGGGTACGCGGCCGCTAAAAAGGCGGCAGTGATCAGACCCGAAGGTCGCCTTCTTAATTGCGCCATAGTTGCTTTACGGTCTCCTCCAGATCATCTTGTTGCCAACCTCCGTCGGGGAAAATGTAGATGCGTTTGCCGGCCAGCTGCGCGGGCCTGCGTTCGCGAGTAGAGATTCCTGCGGAGTGGGAGCAGATGGGTTCCCGGATCGTCAGCTCGGGGCTGCTTAGTTCCCCGTGCAAGGCGGCACGCTGTCGATCCGGTTCCATACGGAAGAACATGGGCACCGCTTCATCGATCGGCAAGGTGTGGATCCATGCATTGTCGTAGCTGCACCAGGAGGCCAGCGCAGTGATCGAAAGGGGAACATTTTGCGGGAGGGACCGGCGCACGCGTGTCAGCACATCGCGGTACCAGGCGCGCTCCGAGCGGCGGGCATCAAAGTCGATCTGCAGGGCGGCGGCGCGAGAATCGAAGCTCCCGAGGATGGCCTGGGCGGCGGCCTCGGCGGAAGCCTCGCTCAAGTCCGCGGAGTCGCGGGTTTCCATGCGAACGACCGGAATCCGGACGAGAGCCGCGGACGCTGGCAGGAGCAAGGGTTGGCGGCGGCCTTCGACGCGGACGCCCCTTGCGTCCAGAATGATCGTACGGTCAAGCCAGGCGACAGCAGTGGTTGCCGGGTCAAGGGTGCGGAGGTCTTCGCGGCGCTCCCA
>Ga0302325_10031520_pt1 | contig 10906 bp, 9 predicted proteins | sample Palsa_T0_2_FD_201948 | JGI IMG/M metagenome (GOLD analysis project Ga0302325, IMG submission 201948) | Peat permafrost microbial communities from Stordalen Mire near Abisko, Sweden - Palsa_T0_2 | ecosystem: Environmental > Terrestrial > Soil > Palsa > Peat permafrost | place: Sweden: Abisko... | reverse complement strand
ATGTTCCCGGACTAACTGACTTGTATTGGCGCAAGTACGTAGACAACTTGATCATACCCTTCTTCCGGAACTGCCCAGTAAGTTAGCATTGTTACAGGGAAATTTCCACAGGGCCTGAGAGTCCAGATCTGTCTTCGATCGCTGAGACAACTCAATGGCTTCCAGAGTGGAACACAACAAAAGAGAGGGGGAAACTTGCGTCCCGAGAGAATGCATAGCGCGTACCCGCGCGGAGACCTGCTGGATGTCCCATGATGTCGGATGGGTGTGGTTGTCGATGGGAGCGTTGGAGATCGTGTCCTGGTGTCGAAGTCGTTCAACCTTCAATTTTCGCAGGTCTCGGCTAATTTTTGGCGGCCACCACACTGCTCTCTAGGTTTTCGTGCCCTACCATTTTACCACGTGATGCCGCTTCAATTGAGCTAAGCTGGAATTGTCTCTAGCGCGCTGGAAATCCACGCAGATGAAAATCAAAGTTCCAATCTCGAACTCCAAACCTCAATAGGTCCAACATCGCCGTCGACAACCAAAAACCGCAGTCATGGCGCCCCGCAGTTACAGCAAGACGTACAAAGTTCCTCGGAGACGTATGTTTGACCCTTTCCCTCCCTTTCCTTCGAATTGCTGGTTCTTGGAGGCCGCTCTTGATTATGATATCCTCCTTGCGCCAGAAAGTTCCCCAGCCAAGTCACTTTTGCTAACTTCAAATAGCTTTCGAGTCTGCTCGTTTGTAAGTTGGCCACTGTATAAGAGCTTGCTCTTTACATGTCATTAATTATGTCCTAGGGACTCTGAGTTGAAGCTCGTCGGAGAGTATGGACTCCGCAACAAGCGTGAGGTCTGGCGTGTCCAGCTCACTCTCTCCAAGATTCGTCGTGCTGCCCGGTATGACATACAAAATCCATTCAATGGCAAGTCACTGACGTTCCGCAGTCAATTGCTCACCCTCGACGAGAAGGACCCAAAGCGACTCTTCGAAGGAAACGCCCTTATTCGCCGTCTCGTGCGTGTTGGTGTCCTGGACGAGTCGCGCATGAAGCTCGATTACGTGTTGGCCTTGAAGATTGAGGATTTCTTGGAACGTCGTCTGCAAACCTGTGTCTACAAGCTCGGTCTCGCCAAGTCCATCCACCACGCCCGTGTGCTCATCCGCCAGAGACACATCCGTGTTGGCAAGCAGATCGTCAACGTTCCTTCCTTCGTCGTCCGTCTCGACTCCCAAAAGCACATTGATTTCGCTCTCAGCTCTCCCTTTGGTGGTGGACGTCCTGGTCGTGTCCGGAGAAAGAAGGCTAAGGCGGCTGAGAAGAAGGATGGAGGTGATGATGCGGAGGATGAGGATGATGAGTAGATATGCACATCTTCTTTGTGCAAGGGTGGTTATGGCTTGCATACTTCATGTGGCTCTGATCACTGAAGCACCGAGTGTATTGAAGCTCGAGGCGTTATAGGCATGCATACTGAGCTGAATAAAGCGCTGCGCACTTCCATCCACTATCTTCCATCCTGTGATGACTTGACCCTTTAATGACTTTGTATAACATTCCTTTAACCTATATAATTTCTGGTATCCCTTAAATTTCTCGTGCCAAGCCAGAAGCAGAGACAAGCCAATCCGGTTCGTGGGCTCCAGAGACGAAGGGACATTGACCGAGCATCAATGTCAAAGGTTTTCCAGTGCAAAGCTTCCAGTCCTTCACTACCTGAGATCTGCAACCAGCATTCTATATCTCTAAGTTCTGAGTAGCCTTTCTGCTATTCTTGAGAAATCTTCTCTCGTTGTCATTGTAAGCTCATGACGAATTCTGTGTTCGATGCTTCAGGGCGCTATTCATCCTCAGCTCTTTGCCGATGAGGATACAGGTTAACATATCATATGTTCCTGGAGGGCAGAGAAACGGAAGATTATCAAACTCAAACTGCGATTGGTTCTGTACAGATTTGAGTTTGGTTAGTCTAAAGAATTTTCCTCAAAAATTGTCTTGCATCCCACAGAATACATTTGGCCTCCATCTACTTCCTACTGAAAGTTTGTTGTCTGATGTCAAGATCACAGCGGTATCACAATACAATTATTTATCTCTGATCATCAAAGCTTTTTCTTGACAGTATTCAGAAGACATGGACAGCAGGAAGCTCGCCCTTGATTTGGTACCGGAAAGTCGAGCAACTATAATGAGCATTAGCTGCGGTTCAGTTCCTTTGTCGTTTTGCTTTACGATATGCAATGCCTCCTCGCCAAGCATCTCTTAAACTCGATCCTTTCGAGGAGACAAAACTATCCAGCCACCACTTCCCAAAAACTATCATTTCTGAACAGACCAGTGCAATTGCAAGTGGATGGTTATTTCGAGAACCTTGCACTCGATGTCAATGATAACCTTCCAGACTCTCAGTTGGCGCAAACAACAAGTAGTTTCTATTGTTTACCAGAGAATAACTCCAGAGATCAGCTGGACGTCCCTGCGGCATTAAGACAAGGCTACTTCCCTCTCCCTTAATTCTTCAAATCTCCACAGATGTTATCTGCAACTTACAACCAATATGATACCTCAAGTTCGCACAAAATATGAAGTCGCTGCATTGCAGTTGGGACAGGCAACGGTACCTTAATCTGTACATGTAGAAGTTTCAAAGCATTATCTGGGACGTTCAGGTCATGTAGTGCGTGCAATTATCTCAGCCCTGACCTTATTAGGCATTCATTTCAGATCCCAAAGCCGAGCAATTTGGCTGTAGGACGACTTTCAAATTGTTCAGAAACTCCATGGGGTTTGGTCTGTTCTTAACCATTTTGCACGATACCAAGCAATTTCTTGGATTATGATCATGCGTTGAGGTAATCGGAATAAAGTTCAAGCAACCGGCATGGAATTTTGTCACTGTCTCTCAGCTAGCAGCCCTGAACCTTTCTAGACTCCTCGCTGTCCTGGCATGTTCGTCGGTGCTCCTTCATATTATGTTCCCAGACTCTATTAAGCAGCTTATTCGAGACTTCCGCACCATCCATGGTCCTGATGACTGTACTGAGCAAAATTTCGCCGCAGCAGCATCGATATCCTCTATGCGTCTCCAAGCAGCGCAAAGCCAACTTAGTATTCCTTTTCTTGGAATTCAGTGGGACTTCTTGTCTCAGACCCAGTGGTTAAACCTACTCTCTCCACCATACTGGAAATGGTAGAATTAGCAATTCTAACTGCGGGGCGGGCCATGTTAACGAAATGGATATGTTGGCTTTATGCATATCTTATGTCGTCAAATCCCTTTTGGAATGGCAGGAAGCAAGACAAAATTTACGGTGACCACAGAATCGAACATGCCACAATCCCCCCAATCACTTGAGAAAAGTACAAAAGTACCCCTTCAGTTGGCTGAATACTTCCACATTATCGGGGCTGGTTCAATGGCAGTTGGCAGAGAAGCAGTCTCAGGGATTATAGTAATCATGCCGCAGGAGCGAACAGACGACTCTTACATTCAAACAAACTGATGCTTAACGTAACACACTTGTTTGTACAGGAAGCAACAGCCGAGCAAGGGAGGGATAATGTGTCAAGCTAGCTATAGAAAACCTTCCTGCAGCTTCTTGCGTGCCTCTTCAGCAATATCAAGTAGATCAAATCTTCAGTTTTTTTGGAGCAATCTTGGTATTGGTTCGCAATAAGAGATAGACTTTACATCTCAGCAGCGTTAGGGCCGAGCATCAATGGCTGGATGGAGAATAAACTCTGCAAGGAAGTATATTCTGACCTGCTTGGATATAAATTGAGCAGCGACGGCTGTTGGGGAGTAATGTTCATATTGATGTGATGATATTCTTGTTCTCGTTGTCTGTTTCGATGAGCAAAGAGGCTAAGAACAAATCACAAGGCCAGACTCGAACGAATTTGATGCTCATTCATTTGGCTACCTCGTGAATATAAAATTGGATAGAAAGCGCCTCGATTCGATGCTACATGAGCTTACAACTTCCCGGCCTCAGCTGTAGAATGAACTTCTCGGTAGTTCGCTGATGCTGCCCCTCCTTGCAATTCTCAGAGCAATTGGCATTACAATTCAAGTACTTTCTCGAACCTCAAGTTGTAGATAATTCTTCGTATACGGATTACACCACGCCAAACAAATCTTTGATTGTTTCCATCAACTGCGCAATAATCATCGGTACATCACAACGTTGCTTGCCTGTGCCAATACTGCAAACAGCAAGAAGTTCTTTGCATTGATTGGTCAAGAAAAGCCAACCTCGTAAATTTCGTGGTTTGTGAAAATCGAGTGTTGTGGTTGGCTGCGAAATTTCCAACCTCTCGATTTTGTTGCAGCGAAGCGACTGAGCGCTGTGGTTGGCTGCGAAATTTCAACCTCCTGAATTTTGTAAAGTTTCGCAACGAAGCGCTGTGGTTGGTCGAAAATTATCCAACCTCCCAAATTTCGCAGCATCGCGCGATGGAGCACTCTGGTTGGTTGAAAATTCTCCAACCTCCTCAATTTACTATGGTACTCGGCGTAATAATTCCAAAACATTTTCTGGAATATTCTGCTCTGACAGGGGAATCAGCCAATAGCACTCTTGGATTTTGCTAATATACTACCTCTTAAGGTAAAGCAGAATTTTTATGTCTTGGAATTATTAGGCCTGCTACGAAGTAATAAAGATTTCGCAATGAAGCGCTGTGGTTGGTCGGGGGAAAATCCAACCTCCTCCATTTCACAAAAGAAGAAATTAAGCGCTCTGGTTGGCTGAATAATATCCAACCTCCCAATTATCGCTAGCTTATCTTGGAGCTCTGTGGTCGTTAAAACCATTTTTATTCCCGATACCTGCGCTGTTGCCATGGCGACCAGCCTCGCGAACACGCGATGTAAACAATGCCCCTGGAGAGAAGTTCGAGAAAGGTGAAGATGAAATTATTCTCACAAGATCACTACAATGGAAGCAGAATTTTGGTGTCCCTACGGGAACTTTATTAATTATCTATTTACTGGGGTGCATTTCGGTCGGGTTCACTCTAGAATACAAATTGGCAGCAAGTGTCTCTCCTCCCTCCATACGGCTTCAATGCCAAACAATTACTGCGCGATGAGAAAAGAAATCGATAGTCCTTCAAGGGGGTGGTGAATGCCAATGCGCTCTATCATGATGTGTGCAATGATGATTCGTGATGAAACCGTCTTCGGCAATCTATCCATACGTTCTCCAAATTGCTTCGTGGAACCAGTGATAGAATTGAAAGTCGATCCTCCATCCAAATTCCTCTCAAAGCCGTTGAATCTCACCATAAGGGCCGAGTACAGACGGCTTGACAAGAAACATAACCAGAAAAAACAAAAAACAAAAATAGGAAAGTGTGTCGATGGGGACACGATGATATTGACGAAAGGTTGTTGATTGACGCTGATGACGATTTCCGGCTTTTGTTGATAAAGTAACGATGGTGGTGCCATAATTCGTATACGTCGTATGAGCGAATATTGCCTGCTTAGAAGTTACCACGGAAGAGTTGGTCGAGTTCCTCGAGCTGTTCCTTGGTGTGGGTGCCCGCAATGCGATCAAACTCCTCATCGTAGGCTGCCAACTCCTCTCCATCCTCAATAGCCAAGTAGTCATCAGCGAGGTTCTCACCACCATCACCCTGATAAGCACCGTAGTAGTAATCATGGGTAGCCTGGGCAATGTCGTCGGCACCACCGTCAAGCAAGTTTTGAAGGTAGTCATTGGCCTGACCATCAAAAGCATCAAGATCAAAGATACCTTCGAAGATGTCACCGACCTCGGCGTTGTTGTCACCGGCCTCAGCATCAAGATCCATGGCAGCGCCGATGGCTTGACCACCTGGGACGCTGTTGCCGACCTCGGCATCCTCAGCCTCAAGATCAATGGGAGCACCGATAGCTTGACTACCTGAGGTGCCGTTGTTGACCTGGACGTTGTTGTTACCGGCCTCAGCCTCGAGATCAATGGGAGCACCGATGGCTTGACCACCTGGGATGCCCGCACCGAGCTCGACGTTGTTGTTACCAGCCTGGACCTCGACACCTTGGACGTTGTCAGCACCTTGGTCGGCGAAGACTTGGAAGGTTTGGACGGTTTGAGTGCCACCGACAGGTTGGATAGGCTCGATAGGTCGGATGGGCTCAATTGGGCGGATGGGCTCGACGGGCTCGATAGGTTGGATGCGCTCGAAGCCTTGGACGTTGGAGGTATCCTGAGAGGGAGAGCCATCGAGCTTGGTGATAGTGTGAGGATACTCGACTTGGACGACGATGGTGGAAGCAGCAGAAGCGGCAGCCTTCTTCTTGGTACGGCGCTTCTTGTCAGAAGACTTACGAGGCTTGTACTGGTAGTCGGGATACTTGCGCATGTGCTCGGCCTTTGCCTGAGCTGCCATGTTGAACCAAATGTCCTTGACACCTTGGGGTTCGGCGTGCCATTTAGCGGCAATGAGACCCGCTGTGATATGTTAGCTCAATCATCGAAACTAAGAGTTAGGAGACTTACATATTTGGTTATTAGTGAGGTCGGGGTGGTTGTTGACGAAGGCAGTATGGAAGTGCTTGCGGAACATGATCCAGGCGTTGGGTGGTCGAGGGATCTTGTTACGGCCGGCATTCTGGACTGCGCGACCTGAAGCGGCATCGACACCGGCAGCGGCGCCACCAGCTTCAACAGCAATTGCGGTAACCTGAGCTCCCTGAGCAGGTGCATTGTGTTGCGGAGCTTGAGCACCCATGGCCATGTTGTAAGGAGCAGCCATCATTGGTTGTTGAGGCATCATTCCTTGTTGTTGGAAGAAATGCAACGGACCAAGGAAGAGACGCTGACCATTGACATCTGGAAGAAACACGGCATGAGCGCCACCAATGCGAACGGCAGCCCTGCGAGTAGATGTTAGCTTGAGACAAATCGTGGTGAGATGCGAAACTCACATGTAGCTGTTCAAGATGAACCGCTGATCAGCTAGGCTCCAGGAGAGGTACATGGCAACATCAACGGCGATGACATTGTTGAAAGGGGTCAATTGAACAGAGAGCTGAATCCACTAGGCCTGAACCTGTTGGCTTGGGACGGCGGCCGGCTGGACGTTACCAGCTTGAGGTGCAGCCATTGTAAACAATGGGCGCGCGAGGTTGATGGAATGCGTAATCGCAATGAGAATGAAGAGGATGTATGCTGTAAAGCTTTGAATTGATTGAGATGAAGTTGGGATGTGCGCAGAGATAATCTGGGCGAGAATGTGTGATGTTGTTGTGTTGTGAAATTTTTCGAAGTAAAACCCGGCGAGATCTGGAATTTATGGTCGGGGGCAAGAGTGCTCGCGAATACTTAAGCGAGGTCGTGGGCATAGGTGAATTGCTGGCAGCAGCAGCAGCAGCGAGTCGCTTGGGCTTCGAGCACCCCAAGCGAACCTCGAGCTCGATCTGCTTAACTTTTGGAGTGGAAGAAGTGGTTGAACGCCGATTGCTCGAAGAGTAAGATGCATTACAGTTGAGACTGTTGACTTGAAGCAAAAGTGGCCGAGGGGTTGTCTCCTGAGCAGCAAAGGTAGCTTTCGATCAACAACGAAGCATGAAGGATGCTGACCATCGCAGACCAGGGGAATAGCCATTGAAGGGCCTCAAAGACTCTCTCTCACCCGACTGCGATTCAAGGAGGGTTCGACCCCTGCGGCAGCTGGGATATGGAGAAGGTTGCTGACTTCCTAGAGTACTGCTGGACACCAGCTCGATGCGAGGCTTCATGGCTTGGCAGGATAAGAGGTCAAAGAGATCGGAGTTACAAATTGGCAATTGCACACTCTATATTCTGCTTTCGATGTAACTGTGGAGAAGTCCATATTCGAGAGGTTCATACATAAGAAGCAGTGCAGCTTGGGCTAGATAAATGTATCAAGCATGCTAGAGATAGAAATAGAAGATATTCGAAAGAGCAAAGGAAGTAAAGGTCGAAGGCGCTTTCGATATTTATGGTGTCTTTGACTTTCCCCAAGTGGGTATTGTATCTTCGTCAGGGAAATGGCTTGCAACACAGTGGCGCAGGGGTTCCAAGCTCATATTGAAGACGAAGGCATAATGGCAATAGGGCGTATTGTTTGGTGTATAGTCCATTGTGAATCAGACACTGTCATGACTCAATTAAGTAGCCTTAGTTGGGCTCGCGGCACTTTCCAATACGCTACAAGACAATAGCAGAGAAACAGTTGGGTTGCAACACTCAGGATGTTCTGCTGTTCTAAGCCATCGCTATGAATACTTCACAGAGCAGATCGGAAACCCCAAGGACAAGCAACAGGAGACCAACGGAGGGAAGAACCCACAGTATAGCATCAAGTGAACACTTGGCGGACATATCTGTGTATACATCATGTAGCATTCTCAAAGTCTGAAATTTCAATGGGCTTGCGATGACTGTGCGCCTTAGCAGCTATTTATCAGGAAAGTACGCCTCGCTCATTACTCTCTTTGCGTCAACCAACTTATGTCATGAATGCCAGTTGATTGTTCAAAAGACTATTGAGACTACGAGGGTTTTGCTGAGGAATGAGATAAGTTGATCACGTAATCAGTGGCTAGAAGCAGAATCAAAGGAAGTTCTTTGTAAAGACTCTTTGTCCTTCGCAAGCATGCGCTGCACTCATATTGTTGTATCTTCCCTTTGTTGTTATCCTCTCCATACTTTGCCCAAAACTTCTGGAACAGAGTCAATGTCGATCTACAAGATGGTTTCTGTATAGGATGGAGAACTTGAACTTTCTCGGCCTCCAGCTACTTTGTTAGGGGACACACAAATTCTCATACCCTCAATCTTTCTATATATTGGAACAAAGCCCTCATCAAGTCGCTGGACGGGAAGGAGATTTCGGCAAAGATATGTAGACTCGTTCATGGCATTTAGAAGTAGGTTCCCATCATGCTTCAAATGGCGGCTGCTGATACTTCCACAGCCTATTATAAGCCCATTTTTGCAAAAATGCACAGAAAAACGCATCAACATTCTTAACAATCATGTGAAAGAACGATCCCTCGAAAGTTAAATGACCAATCATTGCAAAAGCATATTCCAGTATTCGCGATGTGGTTAGGAAGCAAAGAGCCTCCCTTGCTACATTCTTAATACTTGTCTGCCCAAAGCTCAGCATCATCAATGTGAAGAACTACTTCAGGAAAATTGGACATTCGAAACTACAGTCAATAGCACGAAAGTATTGAAGCAGACTTCGTTTCCGGACCGTCGTCATTTCGAAGGGGACATCTTACAGTTCTGCGCATAGATGAGTTACATTCCACAGCAAATTGCCAATCAATTGCTGGCGAGGACTACTTCAACCCAATTGGATCTTTTCCAGGAAATCAAAGACCTCAGCAGGGCTTACTGGCCTCTTGCCCAGTTGTCCCGCAGCTCAACCAGCCAAGCACTTTACTCGGAGGAGGGGTATTGGCAGTCCAGAATCATTTCCACTAGTAGGGAGCATCTTGGCCAGATTTTCAGAGCCTTTCAACGGTATTAAGGGAGAAGAATTAGAAGATCAATGGACAGGCTCGATGTTTGATCTGTACAACCCTGCCGAAGGCAGCATCGACAGCATGCTTCGAGAATACTTGGGGGCAGCTATGAGCAATCAAGTTTTCAGAGTTAATCAATACAGAAAGTTTTATAGGTCGTTACTGATCAATGGACTGCCGAGAGTGATGGATCATGGCAATTCTGCGTTGAAATAAAGGTTGCATTAGCGTGCAGCCTGTCAACCAGGGTCAGGGTCCAGGGCCGGGGTGGTGCCTGCCAAGACCAATTTCGCTTCAATGCCAAGATTTCTTCAGTGCTCTTGGCTATTTCCAGGCTAGGCTCTAGAGCGTTCCCAAATCTGAGATGACTCTGGCATACCAAAGGAGACCTGAGGGTTTTCGGGAGAGGGAGGAAGGTTGTAGGACTAGCTCTGTCAAATTACATCGTCACATATACCACTATTCGTGCAGGGCCCAGCTGAGAGAAAAGTAAAAAAACAACAACGTGCTTGTCATGGCTTCTGGTGTTTTAGGGGGTCGCCAAGCTCCAGGCAGGGAGATCGAGCAGCGCTGGGTAACGAAGGAAGGAACCCCATCAACACAACTTGGAGCCGCCTCTTCAACCCGACGATTTGCTGCGCCAAGAGCTTCGGGCGAGCATTGCAGTAGCTGCAGACGAAGCATTGGCTTTCCATCTGAGGATCATAGCTCATCATATTTCTTTCCTGACCTTATTCTCGTCCACTTTCCGGGGGTTACCCCTCTAATTCCAAGACTACACCAGATATTCGGCTGAGGGAAATTTATATAAGAGATGATATTCTAGTGGGCAGCTGAAAAACCTGGGCTTAACGCAATTGTATTCAGTGCTTCTGAGCTTGGTGGCGGTGTTCGAAAAGAAGTCGATGTCTAAGAAGATATTTTGTATATCGAGTGTACTAGTTAACACGTTTCGTATGAGATTTACCGCCAGTTGTTAAACTCCGCTAACAAGTTATGGCGGCGGCCTGTGAAATTGCGCCGTGCGAGGTGATGCTGGCGAGAAGGCAATTACATGAAAATATATAAATGCAGGAAACTACTTGTTGAGTCCATGTTCACCACGTGGTGCGCTTCCATCATGTTCCTACCAAGCGCATAGAAATGCGTTTTTTTTTTTTAAAGAAAACGAACATATAAGTTAGATGAATAATATAGCAGAGAAACTAATAGAAACTGAAGATTAAATTTGAACCTCTACCGCCCGTTCAATGAGTCCAACGGCTTACTTCAATAGGGCTTCCGGATTTGGGTTGTTTGGTATTTGAAGAAGGTTGTGTGTACCTTCAAAGCTGAAAGCCACACTCAGTTGGAAGGCTGACTTTGTGAAAGGCTGGAATGCCTCTAGGGGAAGCTATGGAAGACTGGC
>Ga0302325_10031518_pt1 | contig 10906 bp, 6 predicted proteins | sample Palsa_T0_2_FD_201948 | JGI IMG/M metagenome (GOLD analysis project Ga0302325, IMG submission 201948) | Peat permafrost microbial communities from Stordalen Mire near Abisko, Sweden - Palsa_T0_2 | ecosystem: Environmental > Terrestrial > Soil > Palsa > Peat permafrost | place: Sweden: Abisko... | reverse complement strand
GCCGGTCGAGCGGCTGCAGACCGCCATGACCACCCAACTGTCGCAGCAGAGCATCGAGCGGGAGCGCGTTCCAATCACCAATTACATTCTTCGCAATTTCTCCGCGTCCGTTCCCGGCGGCCTGGGATTTCGAATTGATCCCATCGATTCTCCGCATCTGTCCAGCATCGAAGGGGCGCCGTACATCGTGGCACGCCTTCGCCTCACACCGCCCACTCGAGCCAACGCGGACTTGTTCGACTTACACTGCGGCGTTCTTGTGGATCGCGTGCCCGCGCAGGTTGTTCTCGTCTCGATCCGCACGGACTGGCGAACGAGCACATTCGCCAATGACCCGCAATTGGCGGGGGTGCTCCGCGGCAGCGATCGATCTGTACGCATCGATCGGAGAGAGGGCAATTGGTGGCACGGATTCGGGAGCGTGTTCGAGCTCGGTATGCGCCACATCGCGGAGGGCACGGATCACCTGCTCTTCCTGCTGGTGCTGCTCTTTCCCGCGCCGCTGCTGATCCGCAACGCCAGATGGGTGAGCTACTCGGGTATACGGCCGTGCCTCTTGCAGATCGGCAAGATCGTGACTGCGTTCACGGCCGGGCACTCCGTGACACTCGCTGCCGGCGCCATGGATGTCGTGCATGTTCCGACCCGGCCCATTGAGGTACTGATAGCGGTTTCGATTCTGGTTTCCGCCGCGCATGCTCTGCGACCCGTCTTCCCTGGCCGCGAGGCCGTTATCGCAGGGTGCTTCGGCCTTGTGCATGGGTTGGCGTTCGCCACCACGCTTGCGGGACTCGGTCTCGGCCGCTGGGATCGGGTGGCGAGCATCTTCGGCTTCAATCTCGGAATAGAGGCGATGCAACTGGTAGTTGTCGCCATCGCTCTGCCGTCGCTGATTCTGCTCAGCCGCACCCGCCTATACTCATCCATCAGAACTGTTGGGGCTCTATTTGCCGGCGCTGTTGCCATCTCATGGATCGCGCAGCGCCTCTGGGATGTTCCCAATCCAGCCGACGCTTTAGTAATGGCGCTGGCGCAACGCGCCGGCTGGATCGCAGTCGGTCTGACTTTGCTGGGCGCCTTTGCGCGAAGTTCACCGGGGCTTCGCGCCGATTCCCCTCCGCACCGGGGCGCGATCGAAAATTCCGTCTCGACGCCGGAAATCTCAATTCATGCGATTCAGGAGAACTGTCTTGAGTCTCCATAGATTTATTTTTCGAGCCGCCGCGCCGGCGGCTTTACCCATAATGCCCGTTAACCCTACGTGCGGCTTGCCGGCGCGTAGCAATGAACAGGTGAGGTCCGATCGAGTTGCCGCGTCTTGAAAGTGGCCGCTCCCGATGCACTCCACCGGAATGAGAATTGTCGATGAGAATCAATCACACAGTCCGCATATCAATCCTAATTTCGCTTCCACTGGGCGCCGTTATGGCGCAGACTGCGACCTCCCGAATCGTGAGCGCCGCAAACTCTTTCCTTTCGACACTCGATGACAAGCAACGGCAGAGCGTGTTGTTCGCATTCGACGACGAGCAACAGCGCAAACGCTGGTCAAACTTTCCGATCTCGATCGTTCCGCGGACTGGCATCAGTTTCAAAGAAATGAATGCGGCTCAGACTTCCGCAGCGATGGCGCTGGTTTCGTCGGCGCTCAGCCCACGAGGCATGGAGAAGGTTCAGCAAATTATGGAGGGCGACGAGGTTCTCAAGGCCAGTGAGGGTAACGGGCCGGGAGGTAGAGGGCGGGGCGGCCCGCCGCCTGGTAGAGGACCTGGGGGACCGCCACCGGGGAACGGCGATGGCCGCGGAGGCGCCCGTGCGGGTAACGGGCCGCCATTCGGAAACGGAGGCGGTGGCCTGTTATTCGGCAAGGATCTCTACTTCATCTCCATCCTCGGAACGCCTTCGCAAAAGAATCCGTGGATGTTACAGTTCGGCGGTCACCATCTGGCGCTCAATATAACCATAGACGGCGAACGCGGCATTCTCACTCCGACTCTGACCGGCGCTCAGCCCGCCCTATACACCGCTAATGGCAAAACCGTACGCCCACTCGGTCAGGAGAGCGACAAGGCCATTGGGTTGTTAAACACGCTGGATGAGAACCAGCGAAAACAAGCCATTCTGAGTTATCGTCTGGCCGATCTTGTACTCGGCCCCGGGCAGGATGGGAAAACAATCCAGCCGGAGGGCCTTAAGGCTTCAAACATGAGCGAGAAGCAGCGCACCATGCTGCTCGACGTGATATCGGAATGGGCCGGCATTATTCACGAAGGCGCGGCCGCTGCCCGCATGGCGGAACTGAAAGCCGATATCAACGAGACCTGGTTTGCCTGGAGCGGCCCGGCGACGGTTACTCCTGGAAGCAATATCGCAGCGTACTACCGAATTCAGGGGCCGCATCTGGTGATCGAGTACGCGCCCCAGCAGATGGGCGGCGATCCTTCGATGCATGTGCATACCATGTACCGCGATCCAACGAACGACTACGGCCGGAAGGTCGCTGCAAAATGAAACGTACCCTATCGGCTGCCGCGATCCTTCTCTTGGCCGGGACGCCGGCGCCCGCGCACAGGCTTGACGAGTACCTTCAAGGCACAATCATCTCGGTCGAGAAAAATCGCATTGATGCGGAGATCACCCTGACTCCCGGCGTTGCCGTATTTCCCCTGTTGATTGCGGACATCGATACCGACGGGAACGGGGTCATCTCCGTGGTCGAACAACACGCGTATGTCGCTCGCATACTCCGGGATCTATCGCTCAAGATTGATGGTCAACCCTTGACGCCTCACTTGCTGTCGATGGAATTTCCGGCCATCGAAGAGATGAAAGAGGGACGCGGCGAGATCCGGATCGAGTTCGAAGCCAATCTGCCGTTCGGCGGACCCAACCGGAAACTCACTGTCGAAAATCGTCATCAAAGCCGGATTGCGGCTTATCAAGTGAATTGCCTGGTCCCGCGCGACCCCGATATTCGAATCCTGGCGCAGAATCGAAATTATTCCCAATCGTTCTATGAGCTGGACTTCGTGCAGGCAGGCGGGCGATCCAATTCTCTGACCGTTGCATGGATGCAAGGCATCCGACAGCCGCTGGGAACGGTCGCGCTGCTTCTATTTGCGTGGTTGGCGTTGCTGTGGGGACAGCGTGCCAAGGCTGTAAAGACGTCGGTTGCCGTGCCGCTCGATGTCAGCAATCAAAGCGGTGAATGGTGGGCGCGACCGCGACAGGATTCGAACCTGTGACCTGCTGCGTGTCGCCCTGGTGGAGAAGCGTATGGGAACAACCGCGTTCGAGGAAGTGCTGGGCCAGTTTCACCCGACGGGACTTCACTCGAGATCACTTGGGTGTCACATGGATCAGGGCGCCTGGATTGGCGTCTTCCAGCAGCCACAGCGAACCATCGGGGCCTTGTTCCACATCGCGGATGCGCTTGCCCATATCCCAGCGCTCGGCGGTTTTAGCGCCGCCATGGCCGTCAAAGACGATGCGGACGAGCGCCTTGGTCGCCAGGCCGCTGACGAAGCCGCTGCCGTTCCACTGCGGGAATGTCTTCGAGCCGCTGTAAAACATCAGGTTGCCCGGCGCGATCACCGGCACCCAATAAAGCACGGGCTTGGCCAGGTCGGGCCGCGTGTCGGGCTTGGGAATGGGCACGCCGTTATAGTTCTGACCATAGGAGACGAGCGGCCAGCCATAATTCTTGCCCTTCTCGATCAGGTTCAGCTCGTCGCCGCCGCGCGGGCCATGCTCCACCTCCCACAATTCGCCGGTGGGCGAAAACGCCAAGCCATAGGGCGTGCGGACGCCGCTGGCCCAGGTTTCAGCCGGTGTCAGATTGGGGCCGGGAAAGGTGTAGGTGCTGACCAGCTTCGCGGTCTTGGCGGCTTCGGTGTCACTCGGCGGATCGATCAGGGGAATAGCGGCAGCGCCGGTTTTTCCGAAGTTGGGATTGCCAGGGGCTGGTTTGCCATCCAGCGTCAGGCGCAGGATCTTGCCGACGGGCTGGTCCGGATCCTGGGCGGGGGTCATGCGCTGGCGGTCGCCAACTGCGAGGAACAGAAACTGGCCGTCGGGCGAGAAAGCGACCTGCGCGCCTTCCTGCCCGCCCTTGCCCTTGGGCATCTGATGCCACAACACTTCGAAGTTTTCTAGTGCCGCCGAAGTAGCAGTGACATTCAGCTTGGCGCGCGCGAGCGCCAGCCCTCCGCCATAGTCACCCGGCTCGGCATAAGTGAGATAAATATTGTGGTCGGCGGCGTAGTGGGGCGAGAGGAAGACGCCGTGCATGCCGCTCTGACCCGAGTGATAGACGCTGGGCGTATTTCCCACCTGGATCTTTTCTCCCTGCTGGGACACCAGCCAAACGGGCCCGACCTTTTCGGTGATTAACATGCGGCCATCGGGCAGGAAGGCCAGCCGCCAGGGCAGGTTAAAAGTGGCCACGGTCGTCATGGTGAAGGGCAGACTGGCTTCGGGCTTCTGTTCGCCGATATTGACCTGGGCCCAGGCCGCCATCGACGCCAGGGTGAAAAGCAACGGCGTTTTCGCCAATTTCATCGTCATCTCTCTCCTTGCTTCTGCAGCGCCCGGCCTCAACCGATTCGGGGCGCCTTCGTTAATCGTACATTACCATTGGGTCGTGCCAAATAAGCGCACTTATGAAGGGCTCGATACGACCCTCCACGAGCCCTGGAGTTTTCCTGTTTACACCGCAACAGCGGAGCGCGTCGAGTTCAAAACAAATGCGGACAACGTCATCTTTCCGGCCAGGGCCGAGGGTTTCCAGATTGTGAACTCGGACCGACCACCGCTTCGATCTATGCCGCTGTGGAGAAAGACAAAGCCGACGTGAGTGCGATGCGGGTTCAGTGAAACTGACGATGCCGCCACGCAGCCACTAAACGCGTCCGTTCTGAAGATATTGACATCGGTATATGGAATAGAAACACCTCGGCCTACGGACGACGTGCTTTCCCACCCGCACAATTGGCAGTTGCGCAGCGGGATTTGTTCACCAATCTTTCTCTATCATTTCGGCATCGGAATAGACACTGCCTTGCCAGCGCCGCGTTCGGCGACCCAGATGGCGTCGCCCGCGGGCTCGACTGCGGTCGGCGTCTTGAGCCCTTCCTTGATTACCGTGACGCTGGCCTTATCGCCCTTGACAGTAATAACGGAAATCTTGCCGCTGCCATTCTCAGCAAGGAGTAGCTTGCCATTGGCTGCGCGCATGCCATCCGGCCCTTTCACGGGCTGATCCATCCAGATATCGACAGGTTGTCCGGCCTTGCCGGCAGCGTCCACCGGGATACGGTAGAGATTGTTCGAGAACACATTGTTCACATACAGCGTACCGTCCAAAAAAGTGATCCCGTCAATGCCGTAGAGCGCGCGATCTTCCAGGAATAGTTCGGCAGTGGAAGCACCGGCAGGTAGCTTGTAAATTTTGCTGTTGGCGGTGTCGCTGATGTAAAGCGCCTTGTCCGGTCCGACCGAGAAATCGTTGCAGGTACTGTTGTCACCAGGCAGATTCCAACGAAGCTTTTGGGCGCCAGTGGAGAGATCAAAGCCCCTCAGGGCGGTGTGACGCTTCACCGGCGCTGCGCCTGGCACCGGGGTTAGCTGACACGTCCACAACGTGTTGGTAGCGGCATCGGCAAGCATTCCGAAGAAAAAGGTACCGGCGCCTTCAGCGCTGGCATCAACGAACTTCTCGGCAGTGGTCGAGCCTGGGCGCACCTTGTAGACGAACGGACTGCTGGCGCTACCAACGATCAGTATCCCACCCGGCGCCACAGTCAAACTCTCCGGTTGGGATTTTGCGTCGCCGATAAGAATTTCAGCGGCAGACGCAGCCTGTGCAAGGCCCGTCAATAATGCGACGCAAGCGGCAAGCCGTCGTGCACTTAAATTGGGCATAGTCAAATCTCCTCGCTTTTTGGCCTTCCATGCCGAACCGATCGCGATCGGTACACTCTTGCCAAACCAGTAGGCTTGAAGACGTTTTTACGGGACTCATTCCAGTATACACGTCGGTTCCGATTGGCAACCCGTAACTCTTTTGCCGTTGAGCCAAACCGATATTCAGTCCAAAATGGCGAGCGCCAATCCGACATTCGCCCAGGACGCCTTGCGGGTTTCCTGTTATCGCGACGATAATCTGGCAAGGGTGAGAGTTTGCCTGAATCAGGATCTTTCGCCTTGCGCCTGCACCGTCAGTGCGGGACGATGCAACGCAAAACCGTCTCCCTTCAGCCGGTTCGCTAATCAGTGTCGAATAGGAAGAATTGACTTATGAAAAAGATACGGGTCTATGGCTTGATTTGGGCGGCGCTGGCAGGCGTCGCCTCGCTGGCGGCTCAACCGGTTCCGCTAATCGATTCGCAGACGCCCGTGGACTGGTTTTTTGTGTTCAAGTTCAATGCGAAATCCTTCCCCGCCTCCTGTTCCGCGGCTCAGCGGAAGTGCTCCTTCGGTGGACAAGTTCAACCTTACAAGAACTTCAGCCAGCAGTTTGCGTTCGCCAGTAGCGCCAATCCGCAACTCCAGCAAGGCGGCGCCTGCGTGGGAGTCACGGCGGCCGATCCTATCGGCGCCACCTTCGGCCAACTCTACAACGGGAAATTTTTCTATGTCGTGTGGAACGATCAGTTTTACGGCGATCCCATGGCGACCGAGTTCGCGCCGTGGGGGCATTCGAAAGGCATGCTGGCATGGGACAGCAGCGGCAGCGGGTTTGTGATGCAAGTCTCGACTCCGGATTGGCCCGGATCGGGAAGTTCGGGAAATCCGCGCAAGACGACCGGAAATACGCTCGGCTGCATCGCCGGGGACGATGACATCGAAGTGAGCCAGCATTTCTTCGCGCTGAAGCTGAATAGCAGCGATGTGATGGCGGTGCTGAATGGGCTCGCCAACGCGAGCGTGGTCACCGATCCGAAGAACCCGCAAATCGTAAACAACGGCGGCCCCGCGGCGATTCAATCGGCCGTGAACGCACTCGGATCGAAATCCGCCAGCAAGCTAGCCACGCAGGCCAAGCTGTCGAGCGGCGTGACGTTGATTTCGAAAGCATCGGGCCTGCATGTTCCGCCATGGCAGATGGTGTCCTCGCTGCTTGGCGGCGTGCCGCTGCGGACCGCGAACTGGTGGGCCGATCCCGACGAAATCCCGTCAACCACGGCATCCACTCCCGTAGCCTGCTGGGACGCGTCGCTGAAGACCAAGCCGGGAGCGGTTGACATCGCGACCACCGGAACATGGCAGGGCAAAGCGATCGGACTGAAAGGCGGCGCGAATCCAAGCGGAAATCACGCCAAGATCGGCGTATCGACCGGGACGCAGGCGTACTCCATCTTCGGCGATATGAATCAGCAGGGCCAGCTGACGACCGACTGCGCCAGCAGTCAGAACGGCCGCGGCGGGCTTTTCTTCGTTGTCAACAACGCGCCGCTCCACGATAGCGTGAGCGCCTTGATCAAAGGCGAGAGCGCGCCCGTCAATTAGCGGCCAAAAGCGGAGTATATAGTGAGGTCAACTTTTGATCGGCTCCCGGAAACTCACCTCGTTGATTCTGCGCGGTGGTCTGCCGGACGTCAATCTCGCACGAGCACCGAAGCGCGTTCACACGATTGCGAACGCTGCGCGCCAGGGCCCAGAGGGCGCCCCGTACGCCACGATCCGACCCAAGTTTCCTCGCCTTATGTTAATTCTTGGTTAACAATACCAATCGAGGCAACTATCCATGTCCCCGGTGGCGCGATCAAGCCCACACGCCAGAAGCATTACGATATTCTGGAGTCTCAGGCAGTCGCCCAGACCACGTTAGCGGATGGCACTGACATCTCTTGGCGTGTTTTCTTATTAGCGCTCGCGAACCGATGAAGGTCGAGGCAGACGCCGCCGCACTGTCACCACCGATAATACGGATTAGACGGTAACGGCGCAGAAGTAGCGGCACTCTGCCGGAAACGGTCGAGACCCGGCAAAGCTATTGTTTCTCCTTTCGCGATCACCCTGACCGTTTTCGACAGCCAGGTCACGCGCTTCCCGATCTTGGAAAACAGCTTCGCGGTTAACCTGCTCGCGGAGTCAAAGACACAGAGCGAAGCCGCTGACAAAGACCTTCCGATTTCTAGGCGCGAGGCGCCTGCTGCGGAGTTCTTACAGGTATACGAGGTGTCGCACTTTGGGTTCACTGAGGACGCAACCGCGCAACCGCTTTTCAAGTTGACTATCCGCCCGGGTAAGGCGGTCATGCTGACGAAGGTGTTCCGACCAGGAACTCACGACAAAAGTTTCGACATAACGATCCGCGGTCTCAAGGTCCCGGCAAATGCCCCATCGCGACGCGCCGTCGCGGTGACGGACGCGACCGTATTGACGCATGGTCTCCATGAAGTCCGATATCCGGCCGGGGTCCACGTGGTATTCAACCGTGATCAGGACTGGGCCCGCGTCGCCATCCGCGTCGACGATAGAAGGTACGGGCCAATGATTCCAAGGCGTCAAGTCGACGCTCGCATCCGGCAATCGCAGGAATAATCCGAACACCGTCGACAGGATCGTTCCGATTCCCGCCCACAGAAGCGCCCTGCCAAGCCCGACCCGTGCTGCAAGGGCTCCCCAGGCGACGCTTCCTGCGGCAACACCTCCTTGAAAAACCAGCAACGAAACGGCGAGCACGCGAGCACGCACCCAGTCCGGCGTCTGGTTTAAAACCTGAACATTGAAGAGCGAGATGAAGGAGATCCAAGCCGCGCCCCCGATCAGCATGACCGCACCCAGCGGCGGCAGGGCGCGCAATGCTCCGGCCGCGATGGTCGTCAGTCCAAAGACTCCGATGCCGGCTGACACGATCACGTCGGCCGACCACCGGGATCGAGCGCGCTGCATCACCAGCGCGCCAACCACGGCGCCGAAGCCGAAGCAGCCAAGCAGGACGCCGTAGCCGATGGGGCTGCCGCTGATACGATGCGCGATGGAAGGGAGTAAGGCGAGCAAAGCGCTGGCGAAGAACATTGCGGTTCCAGCCCGCAACAACACAATCCGCACGGTCGGGGAGTAGCGGACGTATCGGATCGCAGCCACGGTTGCGCCGGTTACTGTCTCAGGCGGCGTGGTTCGTTTGACGACAGATCGCTTCCAGCGAGCCACAACGAGAATTACCCCAAAGAAGGAGACGGCGTTCAACACGAATGCGGCGCCGATGCCCGCAAATGCAATCACCAAGCCGGCTAACGCGGGTCCGACGGCGCGGGCGAAATTGAATTCGATGCCGTTGAGCGCGGACGCTGCCGGGAGGTCCTCTTTTTGAACCAGCTCCGGCAGGACGGCGCGCCAGGTAGGTGTTTCAAATGCGTCTCCAGCCGAAAGGGCAAAGGTCAGAATGAGGAGTAGCATCGGGGACATCGCGCCCGCGATGGTCATCACGGCAAGCACGACTGCGACGCCGACCATCCATAATTCCGTAAACAGGATCACTTTGCGGCGATCGACGATGTCTCCGATGGCGCCTGCCGGCAGAGCAAGAATGAAGAACGGGAGGGCCGATGCAGTCTGCGTGAGCGCTACATATACCGGTCCCGCGTTGAGCGAGACCATCAGCCAGGCCGCGCCCACGCTTTGCATAAACGTACCTATGTCCGAGACCACGTCCGCGATGAGCAAGTTGCGGAAAAGCGATGACCTCAGCGGCCGCGAGAGACTAGCGGAGCCGGGATCAGATGGTTGCGCCGCCGCCATATACCTTGCGTTTCCACGTTATCAGCATCTTAGGAGCGCCGCCCAAACGTGTCCAGAATACCCGTGATCGCCGGAGCGACCATCGAGGGATCGAAAAAGCGCGTGTCTGTGGGACCGAAGCCGGAGATATGGACTATAACACAGCGTCCTGGTCCGTGCGGGCAAAGCGGTTGTGCTGTCGCGGGTTCCGAATACACGCTGGCCGGTGGGAGCTTCTTGAGAGACTTGGCATCGAAGTGGTCGCCGTAGCCGAAGTACCAGGCGCCTCCACCAGCCGTTGGTGACCGGTATGCGAATGTGAAAATTTCTCAATAGCGCCGCGACGCCTGGGAGCCGGCCGGTCCAGCAGCCTGAGATGGCAGCCGATCACACTCAGTCCCCCGCCGATCGCCGTCACTCGTAGCGCAACGCTTCCGTAGGATTCAAGTGCGCCGCGCGATTAGCCGGAAGAATTCCAAAGACCAGCCCGACCAGGCACGAGACTCCGAACGCGACCACCACGGCAACCGGCGAAATAGGAATCTTGACGTCGGCGAAGAGACCTGCGCTCAGTGGAATCGCAACGCCCACCACAATTCCAATCAGCCCGCCGGAGAGGCTCACAATCATAGCTTCCGTCAGGAATTGGATCTGGATGTCGCGAGCCGACGCTCCCACGGCCAGCCGCACGCCGATTTCGCGGGTCCGCTCGGTAACCGTGACCAGCATGATGTTCATGATGCCGATGCCGGAAATCACCAGCGTAATCGCGGAAACCAGCACCAGCACCAGCGAGAGGATCAGTGAAATGTTCTTGGCCGCGTTCAGAATGGCGGTCAGCGTATCCACCCGGTAGCGCGCGCCGGGGCGATGCCGGGCCTCGACGATCTGCTGCACGCGCGCCGCCACGTGGTCCACTTCTTCCGGCGAGCGCACCTGCACGTACATCGGGTCGATGCGCTCCACGGGCGTGAAATAACGGAGAACGGTGATGGGGACCAGGATGGTGTCGCGCTCCACTTCGGATTGGCCGAAGGTCTCCACCTTTTCGTGGAACGTGCCGATGACGGTGAATTGCAGGCCGTAGAGGCGAATCACCTGGTTGACCGCGCCGCCGCCGCTGCCGTACATGCGGACCGCCAGTTGATCGGTGAGCAGCGCGACCTTCTGGCGCTGCGCC
>Ga0302325_10031517_pt1 | contig 10906 bp, 11 predicted proteins | sample Palsa_T0_2_FD_201948 | JGI IMG/M metagenome (GOLD analysis project Ga0302325, IMG submission 201948) | Peat permafrost microbial communities from Stordalen Mire near Abisko, Sweden - Palsa_T0_2 | ecosystem: Environmental > Terrestrial > Soil > Palsa > Peat permafrost | place: Sweden: Abisko... | reverse complement strand
CGTTGGCCTGCGCGAAGGTGTCGAACACATAATGCACGGTGTAGGGACCGCAGGCTTCGTTGCTGAGCCGGATCGATCCGGGCCCCGAGAACATGATGATCTTGTTGCGTGCCTTGGCGATCTCGCCAGCGGCCAGCGCGGTCGCCGAGGCCGCGACGTCCCAGATCATCTCGACGCCCTGATTGTCGAGCATGTCGCGGGCGATGTTGGCGGCGAGGTCAGCCTTGTTGAGATGATCGGCGGCGAGGATCTCGATCTTGCGGCCCAGCACCTCGCCGCCGAAATCTTCCGCCGCCATTTTTGCGGCCGTCTCGCTGCCGGGGCCGGTGATGTCGGCGTAAAGCCCGGACATGTCGAGGATGCCGCCGAGCTTGAGCGGGGGCTTGCTTTGCGCCATGGCCGTGGAGGCGGCGGCCGCGAGCACCGTGGCGAGAACGCCGGCAAAAATGCATTTCATGCTGTTCATGAAGCCTCCCTGACGACCTGCCGCTTGGGCGGCCGCACTTTTCTATTGCCGCAATCATGCCGCAACCGATCCGCAGCGGCAAGCCGGGCCGGACCCGATCATGGCATCATGCAGCCCGCCTATATTCCGCAAAGCGGAAGGTGCGAACCGAGCCGAACCATGCTAGATTTGGAGCATGTCGAAATCGAAGCGATCAGGTTCGAAGGTCAAGAAAAAGGGCGGGTTTGTCATTGGCCGCGACAACTTCGGCAAAATTAGCGCCGTTGAGGGTATCCGACTGACACCAATCATGAAAAAGAGGGCGAGCGACGCGGAGCGCAAGGGATTGTCTGCCGAGGAATATCGCCAGACCATAGTCCGGTCGTATCGCAAGGCCTGAGCGCGCCGGGGCATGTATGACGCGATCGATGATCCCTGCACTTACGAGAATTCAACGGTTCTCGTAAACAAGCTCGATCTGCGCGATCATTGAAAACCTTGAACCTGATGAGTTCTCGACTCAAGCGGCGCATTTCCTCTCCGAGCTGAATGCAACTCACGCCTACCGCGAAGGAAACGGGCGCACCCAATTGACCTTCCTTGCCATGCTGGCCGACAATGCCGGTCATCCGCTCGATCTTGAAGCGCTTGATCCCGACGTCATGCTCGAAGCGATGATCGAGAGCTTCGAGGGCGACGAGAAAAAGCTGGTTCGCGCGATCAGGGAGCTTATCGCCAAATGAGAATTGCCGCGCTGGCGCTATGCGGCTACGCAGTGGTTGTCGCTCCCGCCGGTCCGGCTGCCGCGGCGGGATGCGCGTTCGAGGCGCAGGGGGATGGCCATGTCGCCGCCATCATCGATGCGCGCACCTTCCGCCTGCAAGATGGCCGCGAGATCCGCCTCGCCGGCATCGAAACGGTGGTGCCGGAGACATCGGCAGCGAACCGCGCGCCGGCGCTGGCGGCGATCCTGACCGGACGCAAGGTGATATTGCGCGCCGATGACGACACGCCCGATCGCTATGGCCGCCAAGCCGCTTTCGTATTTCTCGCTGCGTCCGAAAATTCGCCCACCGAGACGCTGGTGCAGAGCGAACTGCTGGCGCAGGGTGAAGCGCTGGCGTCGGCGACCGTGACCGACAAGGACTGCGCCGCGGCCCTGATCACCGCTGAGGCGGCGGCGCGTCAGGCCAAGCGCGGCATCTGGGCCGACCCGGCGGCCATAAAAAACACCGAAAGTCCGGGCGATATTTTGGCCGGGATCGGGCGTTTTACGGTGGTCGAGGGCAAGGTTTTGTCGGTCCGGCAGGCCGGGGCAACGACTTACGTGAATTTCGGGCGGAACTGGACACGGGACTTTGCTGTGACTATTTCAAGGCGCGTGCTACCCAGTTTCGAGGCGGCCGGCATCTCCCTTAAGTCGCTTGAGAATCGACGGATTCGTGTTCGTGGGTGGGTCGAGGCACGGGGCGGGCCGCGAATTGAAGTGCTCCGGGTGGGGCAGATTGAATTGCTCAGCGGGAATTAGCTCGCGGAACCTTTACGGGTAGCTGAAGTGGCTGGTGGTGCGGGACGGCACGAGAGATGGATGAGCCGCCGCCTTTGGGCTGCGCCGGTCCTGCTATGCGCCGGTTTCACGCTGGCCGCCTGCGGCGATATCAGCCGGTTCCAGACCGGGTCCTCCCCGACGGCCACCAATCCGGCCAAGCCCAATCGCACGGTCGCGCAGAGCCCTGCCGCCGAAAAAGAGCATGAGCGCATCCTGTCCTCCTATGGCGGGGCCTATGACGATCCCAGGCTGGAAGCCCTGATCGGCAAGACCGTCGACCGCCTGGTGGCGGCCTCGGATCGTCCCGATCAGGCCTACAAGGTGACGATCCTCAATTCCGGCGCGGTCAATGCGTTCGCGCTGCCGACCGGCCAGCTCTATGTCACGCGCGGCCTGATCGCGCTGGCCTGCGACACGTCGGAATTGTCGTCGGTGCTGAGCCACGAGATGGCGCATGTGCTGGCCAAACACGCCTCGATCCGCGAGGACCAGGCGCGCCAGGCCGCCGTCGTCACCCGGGTCGTCACCGAGATGGGCAGCGATCCCGATCTGACCGCGCTGGCGCTGGCCAAGACCAAACTGACGATGGCGAGCTTTTCGCGCGCCCAGGAATTCGAGGCCGACGGCATCGGCGTCGGCATTTCGGCGCGCGCGCATTTCGATCCGTTCGGCGCGGCGCGCTTCCTGACCGCGATGGAGCGCAACGCCGAACTGAAAGCCGGCAAGAACTCGGTCGATCCGCGCGCCCAGGACTTCCTGTCGTCGCATCCGGCGACGCCCGAGCGTGTCGAGAACGCGCAGAACAGCGCGCGGCAGTATTCTTCCCCTGAAAACAACGAGCGCGATCGCGAAACCTATCTCGCCGCGATCGACAACATCGTCTATGGCGAGGATCCGAGCGAGGGGTTCGTGCGCGGCCGGCGCTTCCTGCATCCCAAGCTCGGCTTCACCTTCGCCGCCCCTGAAAACTTCACGCTGGACAATACCGCGCAGGCCGTGATCGGCGTGCGCGACGGCGGCACGCAGGCGATGCGCTTCGATGTGGTGCGGGTGCCGGCGGAACAGACGCTCGGCGATTATCTCAATTCGGGCTGGATGGAAAATGTCGACAAGGCCTCGACCGAGGATCTGACCATTGGCGGTTTTCCGGCCGCCTCCGTGACCGCCCATGGCGATCAATGGCAATTCAAGGTCTATGCGCTGCGCTTCGGCAGCGACGTCTACCGCTTCATCTTCGCGGCCAAGCAGAAGACCACCGAAAGCGACCGCAACGCCCGCGAAACCGTGAATTCCTTCCGCCGGCTGACGCTGGAGGAAATTCAGGCCGCGCGGCCGCTGCGCATCAAGGTGATCAACGTGCAGCCCGGCGATACCGTGGAATCGCTGTCGCACCACATGGCCGGGCTCGACCGTCCGGTGGAACGCTTTCGCATCCTCAACGGGCTCGACGCCCGCGCCCAGGTCAAGGCCCGCGACCGCGTCAAGATCGTGGTGGATTAGTTGCTGTCGTCCCGGCGAAAGCCGGGACCCACGCTGTGCACTCGCTGTTTTGCCCTGGAGCGAGAGGCCTTCTGCAACAACTAACGCCGGTGGTTATGCCGGCTTTCGCCGGGACGACTCGCTGATAAATCACGGCAACAAAATCACGTCAGGTTTCCGCGAGTCCGAACCCCTCGCGTGAAATCGCCGATTTGTGGCCCGAGACGAGGTCGCCGACCAGCCGCCCGGATGCCAGCGCCAGCGTGAATCCAAGCGCACCCTGGCCGATGTTCAACCAGAGATTCTCGAACGGTGTCCGGTCGATGATCGGAAGGCCCTTCGGCGTTGCGGGACGAAGTCCGCACCATGCGACCGCCTTGCCGAAGTCGGCAGCCCCCGGGAACATCGCGGTGGCTTCGGCGCGGAGCGTGGCGACACGTCGAGGATCGATATCGGCGCGCCGGCCGGTGATATCGGCCATCCCCGCTATCCGCAACCGGTCTCCGAGACGCGCATAGACCATCTTGCGCTCATAATCGGTGATGCTGATGCGCGGCGCGATCGCTCCCACGCCCAGCGGGGCGGTGAGGCTATATCCCTTCAGCGGATACAGCGGCACACGAATCCCCAACGTTGCGAGCAACGGCACGCTCGACGCGCCGGTGGCGATCACGATGTGATCGGCCTCGAGATCTTCGTCACCAGCGGATGCCGTGACCTGGCGTCCCGAGGTCCGGCGCAGCCGGGTGACGGTGGTCCCGAATCGGAACGCGACGCCACGGCGGCGCAACAGGCGCATCATTGCCACGCAGAATTGATAGCAGTCACCGCTGTCTTCGCTGCCGGTGAAGATGCCTCCTTGCAACTCGCCTGCGAGATGGGCGAGGGCCGGCTCCTTTGCGATACAAGCGTCAGCGTCCAGCGCTTCCTGCTCGCACCCCAGCGACCGCTGATAGTCCAGCAGATGCCGCGCCGCATCGAACGCGGCCTGCGTCCGGTAGACCACAAGCTTGCCGGCGTTGGCGTGATCGAAACTCACCTCCGGCTCGCCGGCGAGCAATTCGTCCATCAGATCGCGGCTGAGAAACGACAGCGACAGCAAACGCCGCGTCGACGCCTCGCTTTGACGAAGGCTGCAGGCACGCACGAATTGCAGCAGCCAGCGCCATTGCTGGAGATCGGCGCGGGGACGGAAGCGAATCGGCGAATCCCGCCGCAACAGCCAGTTCGGCAGCTTGGAAAGCACGCCCGGGCCGGCCAGCGGAGCGACGTAGCTGTAGGAAAGCTGACCCCCGTTGGCAAAGCTGGTCTCGCTCGCCACATCGTCGTTGCGCTCGATGACGGTGACCTGATGCCCGTCGGCCTGCAGATACCAGGCCGTGGTCAGTCCGACCACGCCGGCTCCAAGTACGATGGCATGCATGGCCCAGCGACGCTCCTGATGAACAGGTCGCCACTTTCTTCAATTGTCCGGGGAACGTCCAATATCGTTCGGCACGCAGGATATAGACGCAGGTTATATCTTGGGGACCGCGAATGGCGATCCCGCTCTAGCTCACCTGACGCAGGAACTTCATCAGACGGTCTGCGGCGCGCGGTGGCGGACGCTCGTGCTGGGTCAGGGCATACACATTCAGGCCGGAAGCAAGCTCCACCGGCCGCACCTGGATATCAGAGGCGTCAGGTGGATAATTGGCTGTGAACCCATCGACCAGCGCGATGCCCACACGGGCCTGCACCAACGACTTTGCCAGGGTATAGGTCTGTACCGAAATAGCACTTTTAGGCGTAGCTCCGGCATCCTCCAGCCAGTTGGACAGGATGCCGCCGAGGTAATCGTCGGCGTCGATGGTGATGAGGGGTTGACCCGTCAGTTCCTCGGCCCGCAACGGGCGGTTCAGCAATTTGCCGGGCCACCAGCCGGCGGGCGCGATCGCACACAGGCTGCAGCTTCGCAGCGGCGTGAGCACAAGGTTGGGATGCGAGACCGGACGCATCGTCAGGCCGATCTCGATTTCGTTGAGCAGCAGCGCCTGCTCGATTTCCCGTGTGTGGGCTACCGACAGATCGCACTTCGATTGCGGGAATGCCCGGCACCAGCGCGCCACGGCTTGCGGCAACAAATGATGAGCGAGCGCGGGCGTCGCCGCTATACGCAGCGGACGGACCGAGCCTTGCGAAAGACTGGTGGCGAGCCGCCGGATACGCCGGAGCTGTTCATCGAAGGGTGCCAGCTCCCGTTGCAATTGCAGCGCCTCGGGAGTAGGCACCAATTTTCCCTTGCTGCGCAGGAACAGCGGAAACCCGACCGACAGCTCGGCATGCTGCAGGGTCTTGCTTACCGCCGGCTGTGAGACGTTGAGGATTTTGGCCGCACCATTGGTCGAGCCGGTCAGCATGATCGCGCTGAAAACTTCGATGTGTCGCAGGCGCACCTGTTTCCTCCGCAGAGTAACGCCCGATCGCGGCGCGTTACATGTCAGTCCAACTCAATGCTGGCGTGATTTGCATCATCAATGCCGCGACGCCCCTATAACCCATGGTTATATCACGGGCTCCTCTTTTCATTGGGCGTGCCAAAGTGGCGACATCTACAGTCGCGTCCAACCAGACCGACAGTCTGGCGCAACTGAACCATCAAATCCAGTTGTCTCGCATCCGGGGGATTTCGTGGAGTCCGGCTTTTCCAGATCGCAAAAGATGGCCTGTCTGGCCGGACTGTTTCTGGCCTGGGCGGTCGGATATGCCGATCGCATTTTGATGAGCGTTGCGATCATCCCGATCGGTCACGAGCTCGCACTCGATCCGCGCCAGGCCGGCATGGTGCTCAGCGCGTTTTATGTCAGCTATGCGCTGATGCAACTGGCGGGCGGCTGGCTGTCGGATCGCTACGGCTCGCGCATCGTCGTCGTGCTGTGCATTGTGATGTGGTCGGTGTTTACCAGCGCCACCAGCCTGGCCTGGTCGTTCGCTTCGCTGCTGGTGATTCGCTTTTTGTTCGGCATCGGCGAGGGCAGCTTTTCTCCGGCCAGTTCGGTAACGGTCGCCGAAGTGTTTCCAAAACCGGAACGAGCGCGGGCGAAATCGTTCGTCATCTCCACGGTGTTCCTCGGCAATGCGGCCGGCGCGGGCCTGATCGGCGCCACGGTCGCCTGGCTCGGCTGGCGCGGATCGTTTCACATTCTCAGCGCCGCCGGCTTTGCGGTCGCGCTGGTGCTCTGGTTTGCGCTGCGCGGCGGCATCACCGCCCAGCGCGAGCGCGCCGCCGGCCGGCCGCATCAACCATGGGGATCGCTGCTGCGAACCCCAATGGCGTGGAAGCTGACGGCGATCTGGTCCTTTTCGAGCCTGCTGTATATCGGCGTTCAGTCCTGGATGCCGTCATACCTGATCAAGACCTGGGGGGTTGATCTCAAGCAGGTCGGTCTTGCGACCATGCTGCCGAACCTGATCGCGTTTGCCGGGACCAATGTGGTCGGCCTATTGCTGGACAAGCACGGCAAGGGGCGCGAGCGGCTGTTCATGGTGCTCGGCGCGTTCTTCAGCGCGGTATTTCTGGCGCTGATGATGACAACGGCCTCGATCTATCTGCTGCTGGTGTACTGGACGCTGCTGCTGCTGGCGTTCAACTTCGTCTATGCTACGGTTTTCGCGGCGCCGTTGCGGCACTTCCCGGAGCACTTGATCGGCAGCGCGACAGGACTGATGAATTTCGGCGGGCAGATCGGCGGCTCGGTGGCTCCCGTCGCCATGGGGGCGCTGATCGCGGCGACCGGGGGGTCATATCTTGCGGCGTTCTGTCTCTTGCTGGTGTCTGCCGTGATGTCAGCCGTCATCGCCACAGGCTGGCGGCCGGCCGGCGATCCCGCCGTCGCCGTCCAGCTTGCAGGCGCCCAATAGACCCAGGAGTTCGCCATGACCGACGCTACCGCCCGCCCCTTCGATCTCCTGATTCGCGGCGGAACCGTCATCGACGGAACGCGCCGGCCCCGCTTCGAGGCAGACATCGGCATCCGCGATGGCATGATCGCCGTGGTCGGCGATCTCGCGGGCGCGCCGGCGCTCGCTGTGCTGGAGGCCGGCGGCAAGATCGTCGCGCCGGGCTTCATTGATTCCCATACCCATGACGACCATGCGGTGCTGTCCGACCCCGACATGATCTTCAAGATTTCGCAAGGGGTCACCACCGTGGTGACGGGCAATTGCGGCATCAGCCTCGCCCCGCTCAATCCGGAATTGCCGCGACCGATGCCGCAAAGCCTGCTGGGTCAGTCCGGTAACGCGCCTCGTGCGTTCGCGCATTTTTCCGACTATCTGGCGGCGCTGCGCCACGCGCCGGCATCGGTCAACGTCGCCGCGATGGTCGGGCATACCACGCTGCGGCTGATGACCATGGATTCACTCGATCGCGCCGCGACACCGGACGAAATCGCCGCGATGCGCGGCTTGCTGGTCGAGGCGCTGGACGCCGGCGCGATCGGTGTCTCCACCGGCACTTACTATCCGCCTGCCGCGATGGCTCCCACCGAGGAAGTCATCGAGGTTTGCCGGCCCATCACCGGCACCGGCGCGGTGTACGCGACCCACATGCGCGACGAAGCGGACGGCTGCGTCGACTCGCTGAACGAGAGCTTCGAGATCGGCCGCGCGCTGAATGCGCCGGTGGTGATTTCCCATCACAAGCTGATCGGCGAAGCGAATTTCGGCAAGTCGGCCGTGACCTTGCCGTTGATACAGGCGGCGATGAAGTGCCAGTGCCTGGCGCTCGACTGCTATCCCTATGCGGCCAGTTCGACCATGCTGCATACCGACGAGGTCAGGCTGCGTGGACGTGTATTGATTGCCGAATGCGAAAAGCATCCGGAATATGTCGGCCGCGACCTCGCCGATATCGCGGATCAATGGCAGGTCAGCCGGTTGGAGGCGGCACGGCGCCTGCAGCCTGCGAGCGCGATCTATTTCATCATGGACGAGGGCGATGTCAGAAATATCCTGGCCTTCGAAGAGACGATGGTCGGCTCCGACGGCCTGCCCGGCGGGACCAAGCCGCATCCGCGGCTCTGGGGCACATTCCCCAGGGTGCTCGGGCATTACAGCCGCGATGTGGGCCTCTTTTCACTGGAAACCGCGGTCTGGAAGATGAGCGGCCTGACCGCGAAAAACTACGGCCTCGCCAACAGGGGAACCATCGCAATCGGGCAGCATGCCGACGTCGTGATATTTGACGCCGCGACCGTGATCGACAAGGCCACTTACGATACGCCGACCGAACCGGCCGAGGGCATCGAAGCTGTCATCGTCAACGGCGCGTTGACCTGGCACCAGGGTGCCCATAGCGGCGCGCGCGAGGGCCAGGTTATCACGCGCAAGTCATGACGCTCATGGGGGTACTGCCCGGGCCGGCGGACGCGTCCATCGCAGCCGCGATCATCGCCATGTCGTGCGCGGAAATTTCGAACAGGCCGAAGCGCAGCTGAAAGCCCCAATTGCGTTTCACCGTCGTGAACTGGAGCCGGCCGATCAGCGGCTTGATCGGCACTTCCTCGGCCGCGCGCCAGTCGACGTCGCGGCGGAACGGCGCGAAGCCGCCGTCCATATCGGCTTGATAGGGGCTGCCGTCGCGCACGACGCCGATGGCCGTGAATGACTGCAGCCCATCATTGCCGCGGAACAAATTGGTCGGCGAGTAATAAACAACCCCGTCGCCGGGCTGCATGCGCTTGAGCGGCGCGGCCTTGCCGTGACAGACCTGCATGAAGCCTTGGCTGCGGCCGAGCCGGACATGCTCGGCGGAAGCCACCGCGACCCAGTTCCGGCTCATGCGGCACCGGGGACGAACACGCGCAGGCGATGGCCGTCCGGATCGGCCGCCACGAAGGTATGGCCGAAATCCATTTGCACGGGCTCTTGCAGGATCGTCAGTCCGCGCTTCTTCCAGTCGTTGAATGTCGAGGTGACGGCGGCGACATCCGCGACCGCGAACGCGACTTCGCCGGCGCCGGCGTGCGCGGTGGCCGCGGGCTCCACGGTCTCGCGCGACCACAGTCCCAGCATCACGCTATCCGTCAACGGCAACATCGCGAAGGTGGGGGAGGAGTCAATGACGGGCCGGCCGAGCAGATCGGCGTAGAAGCCGGCGCTGGCCGGCGGGCTCTCGACATAGAGCAGGACGAAATTGAAGTTTGGCATGGGCTGGTCCCCTTGTTGAACGTCGCTGCCGGAGCCTCTGGGGTGTCCGGCATGAATTCAGTCTAGGAGACGACACTGCCAAAAACTGTCAGTAGTAAATTCAGGCTATTGTTCCGGAATTCCTTCGACCGCGCGCCAATCCTTCAGCAGGACCTGGCGGCGCCGCGGATAGCGTTTGTCCGTGACCTGCACCTTGCTGATGCGGTCAGTCCGGAAGTGACGGAAATCCCGGCGCATTTCGCACCACGCCACCACGACGCGCACCCGCTCGAAGAAGCCCAGCGCGAACGGCCAGATGGTCCGACGTGAACCGCTGCCATTTTTGTCGAGATAGTGGATGCGCAATTTGCGCTCACCCCGGATCGCCTGGCGGATGACCGGCAATTCGCTGTCCCCGGCGGCAATCGCCTTTCCCGGCCCGATCAGAAGGCTTGACGTATCGAGGCTGGCTTTGAGGTCCGGCGGCAGCACCGCCGCGATCTTGGCCAATGCGTTGCGCGCGGCGGCGCTCAACGCCGCATCGGCACGGTCGGCCACCCACCGCGAGCCGAGTACGATCGCCTCGATCTCCTCTTCCGAAAACATCAAGGGCGGCAGCATGAAGCCGGGGCGCAGGACGTAGCCCACGCCGGGCTCGCCGTCGATATGCGCCCCCTGGGCGTTGAGCGTTTCGATGTCGCGGTAGAGCGTCCGGAGCGAAATGCCGAGCGCCCCGGCCAACACCGCGCCGCTGACCGGTCGGCGGTAGCCGCGAAGCTGCTGGATGAGATCGAGCAGACGCTGCGCGCGTGACATGGAGCCGCCCTGTGGTGAAGCGGGTCAAGGCTATCATGGAATGCTGCCACTTTGTGTCAGCATCAACACTCGGAGCCGGACCAACAATCGCGACGCCCGGATTCGCCTGGATTGATTTCCATCGTCGTCCCTGCGAACGAACGCGGGGACCCATAACCACCGACGTCAGTGGTCAGGCAAGGTCGTCGAACAGCGAGTCTCACAACAAGCGACACGGCGTCGCGATGAGCGACATTGCGCTCACCGCGTGCGCGGGGACGACGGACCAATGGTCCGACAAAACCAGGCTTTTAATTGGATGGATCGTGAATCGATTTGCTTTTTCGCTCCGGGCATGGACAGCGAGTCAGATCAAGGACTTACGAGTTATTGATTCCAGACCCCGGAGTCATCTCCCGAACACAGCAACCACGACGACACGACCTGCAACTCGACCGCGAGTCGGGAAT
>Ga0302325_10031516_pt1 | contig 10907 bp, 6 predicted proteins | sample Palsa_T0_2_FD_201948 | JGI IMG/M metagenome (GOLD analysis project Ga0302325, IMG submission 201948) | Peat permafrost microbial communities from Stordalen Mire near Abisko, Sweden - Palsa_T0_2 | ecosystem: Environmental > Terrestrial > Soil > Palsa > Peat permafrost | place: Sweden: Abisko... | reverse complement strand
CAGCGTCAGGCGCACGCCTTCTTCCAGATACACTTTTGGCTCCCAGGCGAGCAGACGCCGCGCCTTGGTAATATCCGGGCAGCGCTGCTTCGGATCGTCCTGCGGCAGAGGTTCAAAAATGATTGGAGTCGTGACGCCAAGCATTGTGCGTACGCGCTCAGCGAATTCCAGAATCGTAATTTCCTGCGGATTGCCGATGTTCGTCGGTTCATGCTCGTCGGACATCATCAGCCGATAAATTCCCTCAATCAAATCGGAAACATAGCAGAAACTGCGCGTCTGCTTTCCCGTCCCGTATACGGTGATGGGCTGGCCGGATAGCCCCTGGTGAACGAAATTGGGCAGGGCGCGGCCGTCATTCAGGCGCATGCGCGGACCGTAGGTATTGAAGATGCGGATGATGTGTGTGTCCAGCCCCTTGGCGCGATGATAGGCCATTACCATCGCTTCCGAAAAACGCTTGGCTTCATCGTAGACGCCCCGCGGGCCAACCGTATTGACGTTGCCCCAATAGGATTCGGGCTGCGGGCTGACGGCCGGATCGCCGTAACACTCAGACGTGGACGCCAGAAAATATTTGGCCTTCTTGGCGAGCGCTAGGCCGAGCGTGTTGTGCGTGCCGAGCGAGCCGACTTTCAGCGTTTGAATCGGAAGTTTCAGATAGTCGACCGGGCTGGCGGGCGATGCAAAATGAAGGACATAATCCACCGGGCCCGGAACGTCGATAAATTTCGTGACATCGTGCTGAACGATCCCAAAGAGGCGGTTGCCCGCGAGATGGCGTAGATTGGCGGGCGTACCCGTCACGAGATTATCAATCGCGAGAACTTCCCAGCCGTGATCGAGCAGATAGTCACACAAGTGCGATCCGAGAAATCCCGCCCCGCCCGTGACTATCGCGCGCAAAGGTCAATCCTTTCCATTTGGTCCGTTTGGGAGCGTCTCGAAAAAGTCTGTTTCTTCATGACTCCGTATTCCCTCGCGCGATGAATTCCCGCGGACATGTTACATTTCATTGTAGCCTCAGCGGGCGCGCCGCCTATAGCCCGGCGCGCTGACCCCACCGCGTAATTGTAACAGTCCCGCGCGGACTCTGGATATCGGTGGAAATTCCGGGTACTGTCCTAATTCAACTTCTTTTCCTAAATCGAACTGGAAATTGGAGGCCCGACCTTCAGGTCGGACGAACGACGATACCTCATCGTGGCCTTTGAAGCTTCAGGGGCTAAAGCCCACGCATTCACAAAACGGAACGTCCGGGCTGAAGCCCGGACCTCCTAAATGCGAAGCTCGTCGCACCGATTTTCGATTTGGGACATGACCAAATTCCGACCCGCGATTGACCTCCCGTCGACACCGGGTTAGGATTTTAAGTCCGCCCGACGACCATGTCCCACGATCGATTTTATTTGCTGCGGTGCTGCCCATCCTGCAGGAGCCTGGATGTTCGCCGGTCGCACCGGCGCGGACTGTTTGAGATGCTCATTCTCCCGTTAATCTTGCTGCGGCCTTTTCGCTGCGAGGACTGCACCAAGCGACACTACAATTTGTTTTTCACCAGGGCGCTGAACGAGCCCGATGAAAAGGGCCGCCGGCGCTCCTCAGGAGCACGCGAGTGATTGCCCCCGAGGCGGCCCGGCGATGAGGCTGAAATTTGATTGAAATCAGATCGGTGTTGCGCCGTTGGCTTGTTCCCGGCGGAATTATTTTGGCAGTGGCGATCGCCGCGGCGATCATCTTTTTCGGCATCGGCAAATGGCTCGTCGTCGAGGATCCCCTCGTTCATGCGGATGTAATCGTGATCCTCAGCGGGCGCCTGCCGGAGCGCGCCGTGGAAGCCGCCGCCGTTTACAAGGCCGGCTATGCGGACCAGGTTTGGATTTCACCGCCCGTTTCGCCCGTTGAGGATTTGAAATCCATGAAGATTTCTTATCTCGGCGAGGATTTCTATAACGAAAAAGTTCTGATCGCGAAGGGCGTTCCCCCGGACGCGATCCGTATCCTGGATCGCCCGGACATCAACACCGAGGCGGAGGTCCGGCAAATCCAGCAGGACCTGCACGAATTGGATTTGCATTCGGTAATCATCGTCACGTCAAAAGCGCACACCCGCCGTGTGCGCACCATCTGGCGCAAGCTGGTGGGCTCGGAGCCTCGCATGATGGTGCGATATGCCCACGACGATCCGTATGACGGCGCGCACTGGTGGCGCCATACGCAGGACGCGCTCGATGTGGTGCGCGAGACACTAGGTCTCTTGAACGCCTGGGCAGGCTTCCCCCTGCGCCCCATCCAGAATTAGCCATGCCGCCGCGCGAGCGCACTCCAAATGAAATTGCCCAGCAGATCGTCCCTTTGCTGCTGCTTGGCATCGGCCTCGTGATGACAAACAATTCCATCACGATCATCGATGACGAAGCCACTATTGTGGGCGATGCCGCGAGCCCGGTGCGAACGATCCTCAGCCCGTTTCTTTTCGGCAACGGGCGGCACGAGCATCCGCCTCTCTATGACCTCTTTCTCCATTTTTGGCTGCGGTGGACGGGGGGAGAATTCAATTATCTGCGGATTCCATCCATCTTGTTTTTCCTCGCCGGATTGTTTCTGCTGGGCCGCGCCAGCCGCCATTTTGCGGGCCATTTGAATGAACGCATGAAGGAATTGTCCGGCGGAGTTGCAGTCATCTGGCTCGGAGTTCTGTGGCCCTTCGGCTTTCACTTCGGGCGCCTCGCAGCGTGGTATTCGTTTTCGTTTCTCCTGGTCGCGGGATTGACGCTCTCCTATTTCAAATATCTCGAGGAACAGACCTCCAGCCGATTGGCTGTGCTCTCTGTTTTCTGCGTCTTGTTGGTTTGGACCAGCTATTTCGCCTGGGCCATTCTCGCGTGCCTCGCGCTGGACCAGTTTCTCCGGTCGCGCGCAAAAGAATCGAAGGCGCACCTCAAGGCCTTGCTGGGAATCGCGGTCCTCGTGTGCGTGTGCTTCTTGCCTCTCTTTTCCGCATTCCATTCTGAACTTCGGAGTGGGGTGAACCTGCATCAGGGCGCCCTTACGATTCTTGCCAACATGGCGTTCAATGTATTTTCGCTGTTCGTCAGCGAATCGGTTGCTCCCTGGTATTGGTGGGTGAGCGTTCCCGCGGGACTCGCGATTCTGCTTGCCGTGGCACTCGTCGCGTGGCGCGTTCCGCGTCCCGTGCGGCGATTTTTGTATTACAGCGCGTTCCTGATTGTCGTGATGGCCTCGATCGGAATTCTCAAAACGAAATATCTTCTTCTGATCTCTCCCTGGGTTTTGCTGCCGGTCGGCGTTGCAATTGAGTCGGCGAAGCCGCGCTGGGCCACTTTCACCCTGGCGGCTGCGCTCTTGGTCATCGGCGGAGCGGGATGGTACGGCGTTTATTCCCGGCGCTTTTATTCCGCTCCACGTTTTCTTGAGCCCTGGCAGGAAGTCGCAGGGGACGCCGCCGCAAAAATTCATGACGGCGCAACGGTCATCGCGGACCATCCTTCTTTTCTGGTCTATCTCACTTACATTTTGAAGGCGCCCAGCCAGAACGGGACTTGGAAATTCGAGGGCATGCTTCCTGATTCGGTCAAATATCCAGGTGTATTTTCTCCACAAAGCTGGCTGGCTGCGGGGCATCCGACTAGCGGAAAAATGATTCTGATCCGGGGCGGACGCGACGAAGGAGAAGGCGGATCGCTCGACCAGGCGGCCCGACTTTTGGACCAGTCCTGCGGCTCCATCTCTTCGCGGCTCCGAATGCGTGACGAAGGCTACAAGTGGAAACAGCGATTCTTCCCGAAGCTCGGCGAACCCCAATGGAGAATCGAAATTCGCGAATACGACTGCGATTCCTCGAATTCAAAGCAGATATATCCTCTGCCGCCGCGCTGAGCCGGAGAATGTTGTGCGGGCCGCCCGGAACAGGCTCCTTTGACTCCGCCTGCCCCCCTTTCTGTCATTCCGAAGCACGCATTTCGCCGAGGAATCTCTCTTTCTTTTCTTTCCCTGGGAACGCCAATCGGGAGATTGGCGTTCCCAGGGGTGCAACTGGCCGAATTGCTCAACTTAACGTTGCAGCCACAAAAAGCCTCTAGTACCCCAGGCCCATTGTCGTGGGCGCTCTCCTATTTCAGAATGGGAAATGTAAGGAGAGTTCGAATGCCGGCTGTCGTTGTATTGGGTCCTTCAGCCATCGCCTGTAGGAATTTCTGCCTGTACTACTGGCGAGCATTGTCGGGAGCCTCGGCATGAGTCATTTCTGCCGACCCGATTCTCTTTGCTTTTGCTGCCAAATGGTACCGAAGGCATAAACAAAGGGTACCAGACGGCCATTGTACCGGGCACAGACATAAGCGAGACTGTAATCCTGAGGTTGAACCTGGATGGTTGCTGCGATCATATTCGTCGTTTCGGTTGCCGCCTTCGCGCAGTTCGGGCTGTATTATTGGCGCGCGACCATTTCCGGGATTGCGGCGAATGCGATCTCTGACCGGATCCGAATGGCGGCAGGCATCACGCACGAAGAAATCGGCCCGCAGGATTTCCGTAACATATTAATTCTAAATGACCTATCTCCTGATCTGCGGGGTGCCAGTGGAGGCTTTGCGGCCATTCGCACATATTACTCGATCATGGAGAAGGTCGGCAGCATCATCCCTGCGATGGCTAGCTGGGCCAACGCAGAAATGACCACCTGCGCGCGGTACGCAGCAGTAGTGATGGACCAGCACATGGAGCGCAACATGGCTTGCGCCGCCCAAGTCCGCGGGATGTAAGCTGGTAAGTCTCACTTTACATTAGACTTTCGAGGTAGCCGCTAATAAGCCCAGCGAATCAGAACGCCACCCGCTGTATATCCAGCGCCCACTGCCACGAGCAACACGAGGTCTCCCTTTTTAAGCCGGCCTTCGACAACCGCATCGCGCAGGCCAATGGGTATAGTCCCCGCCGTCGTATTGCCATAGCGATCGATGTTGACCATGATGCGGGCATCTTCCACGCCGAGCCGCTCCTGCATTGCGCGTATGATCCGCAAATTGGCCTGATGCGGGACAACCAGCGCTAAGTCCTTACTCGTGAACCCGTTGCGCTCGAGCATCTCGCAGGCAAGATCCGCCATACGGCGCACTGCGTACTTGAACACCTGCGCACCCTCCTGGTGAACGAAGTGCATCTTCTTGTCCACCGTTTCGTGGGAAGACGGGTGTAGCGACCCGCCGCCCGGCATGAAGAGATATTTCCCCCCCGAGCCGTCCACATCGTGAACGAAATCAAGAATGCCCTCGTCCCCGTTGCTTGTGGGCTCCAGCAGGACAGCGCCCGCGCCATCGCCAAACAAAACGCAAGTGGCGCGATCCTGATAATCCAGTATGGAAGTCATCACATCGCTTCCAATGACCAGAGCTTTTTTTTGCGTGCCGGCCCCGACAAACTGGGCGCCGACCGTGAGGGCGTAGAGAAATCCGGAACACGCCGCCGAAAGATCGAACCCCCAGGCACGCTTTGCGCCCAGATTGTTTTGCACGAGGCAAGCGGTGGCCGGAAACATCATGTCCGGGGTGACGCTGGCTACCACGATCAGATCGATCTCCGACGCTGGTACGTTTTTGCACGTCAGGAGCTGGCGCGCGGCGGCCGTGGCCAGGTCTGAAGTGGCGACGCCCTTATCGGCGATGTGACGTTCACGGATGCCTGTGCGCTCGCGGATCCACGCGTCGTCCGTATCCACCAGCTTCTCTAAATCGGCATTGGACATCACCCGGGGCGGGACATAGGCGCTCACACCGGTAATTTTCGCTGCAATGCGTCTGGGCATTCCGTCTCCGCGCGCTAATGGGTCCCCGGCATGAAGAACGGCGATTCTACGCAATCGAAGGGAGCGAAACAAGTAGGACAGGCTTCCAGCCTGTCTGGTTTTGAATTTTGAGTGGCGCCGGCGGATGCCGGGAAGCAGAAGTTTAATAGCAGAACCTAAGAAGAGAGGCTGGAAGCCTGTCCTACAGGATCCACGAGCGGGTTCGGCAATTCGCGCAAGCGCGAGATGAATGCGCGAACCAATTCAGGATCGAACTGCGCCTGGCCGCAGCGGTCCAGTTCCTGGAAGGCCTCTTCCGGTGTGCGCGCCTTTTTGTAAGTGCGCTCGGAGGTGATGGTGTCGAAGGCGTCGGCAATGGCGATGATGCGCGCGCCCAGGGGAATCTGTCTCCCGGAAAGCCCGGCCGGGTAGCCCGAGCCGTCGAAGAATTCATGGTGATGCGCGACCATTTCGCGGATCTTGTCGGTGCCGCGCAGCGGCTCCAGCAGTTTTGCACCGTATTCCACGTGGCGCTTCATGGCTTCCCATTCCTCGGGATTGAGCGGGCCGTTCTTGTTCAAGATGGATTCCGCGATGCCCACCTTGCCTACATCGTGCAGCATGCCTCCGAGGCGCACCGTTTCGATTTCACGGCCTTTAAGCCCAATGGCTTCGGCGATCAACACCGCATAGGTGGAAACTTTGTGCGAGTGGCCCTGGGTGAATTGATCCTTGGCGTCGACCGCAAGCGCGAGCGACGTGAGCGTGTCCATCACTGTGGCAGGCAGCGGTTCATGGAACCCTTCGGCCGCGGATCCTGAATTTTCGTCGCGGTGCTTCGAGGCGGATTCGGTTTCGGCGAGCGACCTGGCAAACTGCTCGATGCGGCTGTAAATCTCGACAAACGCGTTGGGGCCTGTGGCGAACTGGCGCTTGAGCGTGACGCCGAGGTAGGCATCCAGCACTTCGCGCTTCCATTGCCGGGAATCGTCGGGACTGAATTGATCCGCGGTGGAGACGGCGTTGCCGCCCTGATGTTTGGAAAGGTACATCGAGGCGTCGGCGACTTGAATCAGCTCCTGGGGCGTCGATCCGTTCAGCGGAAACGTCGCCACACCTATACTGGACGTCACGTTTTTTTCGCGCAGAACAGGGTCGGAGCATATCCACGAGCGCAGCTTTCCGGCAATCTGGTTGCTTTGCGCCGAGTCCGTTTCCGGCATGAGGATCACGAATTCATCGCCGCCATAGCGCGCCACGACGTCCGATCGCCGGCAATTCATTTCGAGGATATGGGCCACGCGTTGCAGTACGAGGTCGCCGTCCAGGTGGCCGTAAAAATCGTTGACGAATTTGAAGCGGTCCAGATCCATGAGCACGAGCGAGAAGGAACGTCCCGCGCGCGTCGAGCGCCTCCACTCCGCCGAAAGCGCCTCCATGAAAAACCGGTGGGTCTTGAGCCCGGTCATCCCGTCGGTGATAGCCTGTTCCTGCGCCTTTTGGAATTGCACGGCGTTGTGGAGCGCGCCGGAAATCAGATCGGCCAGGGTTCCAAGGAACAGAACTTCTTCCTGCGGGAAATTGGAGGAATTATCTGTTTCTATATATAACACGCCGTGCAACTGATCGGCGTAGACGATCGGGAGCGCGATGGCCGATTCGGAGCCTTCGAGCACCGGCTCGCCTGTCGAGTGCTGCCCATCGTAGGAAACGACCGCCATTTGCCCCGTGCGGGCCACGCGCCCCACAACGTTGCCGTCCAGCCCCAGCCGGCGGCCAAGCGCGCCCTTGCGCTTTCCCGCTTCCGCCTGCACCACGATTTCCTTGGTCGAATATTCGAGCAGCCCAATTCCGATGTGCGAATAGTCCAGCCCTTGCTCCAATTCCTCGGCAATTTTCGATAGCATTTCATCGAGATTGAGCGTCGTGATGATGTTGCGCGAGATGTTGTTGAAGAGGGTCAGGCGGCGCGATTTTGCGCGCTCCTCGCGAAACAGGCGCGCGTTTTCCAGCGCGATCACCGCTTCGCTCGCCAGCACGCGCATCATTTCCAGGTGCCCGAAATCGAGAGTGCGCTCCTGGGGGCTTTGCAGGATCATGGCGCCGATGGGCCGCTCATAGAGCAGCAGGGGCACCCCGCAAAAGCATCCCCCTTGCGATTTCTCCGGCTCAACGCCCAGCTTGCGCATTTCCTCGGCGCAATTTTCGCGAATTAGAATGGGCTGGCGTGTCCGCATCAGATGCTCGACGATCAGGTTGCCACCGAAGGGCCGCGATTTTTTCGGCAAAACCTCGCCGTTGCGCACTTCGGCTTCAAATTTGATTTCATTTTTTTCCGTGTCGTGCAGCGCCACGCAGAAATGATTCACGTCGAACAGTCGCTTGAGCTCGTCCAAAATCGTTTCAAAGAGCGTGTCCGGATCGAGCGTCGAGCTGAGTGCGCGGCCGATCTCGTTGAGCATGTGCAGCTCTTGCGTGCGGCGCGCCGTCTGCTGCACGAGGTAACTATTCTCGACGGCCATGCCGATCTGATGGCCCAGCGCCAGCAGCAGGCGCAGCTCCGCCGCCGTGAACCGCCGCGAATCGGCCGTCCCTAAAAATAAAACGCCGAATGCGTGCTCTTTCGCTTGCAGGCTGATCCCGACGACCGTGCGCAGATGCTGACCTGTGGCCAGCTGGCGGAAACGCCGGAAGGCATCTTCACCTTCGAGAGCTGTCCAGGAAGCGTCCCGGCCGAGATCGCGAAAAACGACCAGCCCGCCCAGGCGCGAGACCATGTCCACGAAGTGATCGTCCAGGCCCTCTTCCTGCGCGACCGCGCAGAAATTTTCCGTCAGCCCCACAGCGACGACCGAGGTGGGCCCCTGCGCGTGCCCGTGGTGCAGAAAAAGCGCGCCCGCCGGCATGCGCACAACGCTCAGCACGCGTTCGAGGGCCTGCGAAAGCATCTTCTGAATTTCCGGCCCGACGAAACTCGAGGTAGCCAGGTTCACGTTGGAAAGCGCCAGCATGTTCTGCTCGACGCGGCGCTTTTCCTCCTCATAAAGGCCCATTACCATGAGCGCCGCCGCAAACAGCTGCGGCAGAATTTCGAGGACGCGCAACGAACTGGCGATGCGTGAAGTGAGCAACACCTCTCCGACGAGGATCGCGCTCCAACTGAGAAACGAAACGGCCAGCAGCAAATCCGCAAAGCTTTCGTGGCGCTGACTTTCCTTGAAGAAAAGCCAGGCCGCAGCCGCAAGGACTGCAGCGACGCCGAACTGCGGCGAAATTTTAACCGCATGCAGGTAGAAGGCGACCGACCACAAACACGCCGCCTGCGGCGAGCTGCGGGCGCACCCATGGCATAGTGTTTGTGTACACCTGGGCCGTGCTGAAAAAGAGCAGTGCGGCTGCGGCCAGCAGCCACCCGTTCACCGCGGCCTGCCACGGAGCGACGGCTGTCCAGGGCTCGAGGGCGGGGCTAAGGTAATGCAAGGCGAGCAGGCACCATCCGGCGCTCCAGAGCATCAGGTACGCCTGGCGCCGCAAGCTATGCATGTAGGCAAAGAAGCCGGAGGTCAGCGCCGACGCTGCCAGCAGGGTGATCGCAATGATGCTTTCCGAAGTCATCGATTCTAAAACCCCGCAAGAGATAGAGAAAGCACCGGATTCAAAGGCCACGCCCGGAACACAATTCGCTCCAGCCTCTTGATAGGAGCGCAGGGTTCGGCGGAGCTGCGTGAACTGATCAATCTTTTAGCAAGGAATCGACATGGCCATTCATCTGACCGGGATGTACCTGGCGGCAATCGTGATTCCACACCTCTCCCCACAAATGTTTCATGCATTCGGGACTATAAGGGACGCCTTTCCATAGGGTCAAGGGTACAGGGGTACCAGGCAGGAACAAGTTACGTGCGGGATCAGACACATGGCTTTTTAGGTTTAAGTCTAAATTGACCTCTCATTTTTTCTGGCGATGAGGCTTTTGTTGCCCTGCGCCGGCTCGCCTTCCTCGGAGGGTTCGGCTATGATGAAGTGTTTTTCAGGTACAGGAGAAAAGCGCAAAGAGAATGTCCACGACTTCGAGCGGAACGAGAAAGCCGACGGGAGAAATTCGCGTGCGGTTTGCGCCCTCGCCGACGGGATATCTGCATGTGGGCGGCGCGCGCACCGCGCTGTTCAATTGGCTGTTTGCGCGCGGCCGCAGCGGAACGATGATCCTGCGCATCGAGGATACGGACGTCGAACGTAATCGCCCGGAACTGGTCGAGGGAATTCTGGATGGCATGCGATGGCTGGGCATCGACTGGGACGAAGGGCCTTATTTTCAGTCGCAGCGCCTCGAAATGCACCGGGAAGCGGCAATCAAGCTGGCGGCTCTAGGGGCGGCATATTATTGCGATTGTCCGCCGGAAAAATATGCCGGCGGCGACGCGGTCGAGGAAACGGAAGACGCGAAAAAGGAGCCTGGGCCGCGGCGCATCACGCACTGCACCTGCCGTGAAGGCAAGGCGGGATTGAGCGCGGAGAATGCCGCGATCCGCTTTCGTGTGCCGCTTGGGGCTGTCACGCGGTTCGAGGATGCCGTATTCGGCCCACGAGAAGTTTCCAACGACGAGATCGAGGATTTCGTTTTGCTGCGCTCGCCGAAGGAAGGCCAGGCGCGCGGCGGTCCGACCTACCAATTGAGCGTGGTGGTCGACGACATCGATATGCGGATCACACATGTGATTCGTGGTTCCGATCACATTTCCAATACGCCGAAGCAGGCGCTCTTGTATCGCGCGCTCGGCGCCGCACCGCCAATTTTTGCGCACGTGCCGCTCATTCTGGGACCGGACCGCACCCGGCTTTCCAAGCGCCACGGCGCGACCAGCGTGGGTTCGTACCGCGACGAAGGATTTTTGCCCGAAGCGTTTCGGAATTTTCTGGCGCTGATGGGGTGGTCGGTGGGGGATGCGGAATTCATGCGCACCTCTGAAATCGTCGAGCGATTTTCGCTGGAGGGCGTGAGCCGCACGAATGCCGTCTTCGACCGGCCGAAGCTCGAGTGGTACAACACGCAGTATTTGCAGAAGCTGCCGATCGACGAGCTGCTTCCCTTTGTGCAGGGCCA
>Ga0302325_10031515_pt1 | contig 10907 bp, 11 predicted proteins | sample Palsa_T0_2_FD_201948 | JGI IMG/M metagenome (GOLD analysis project Ga0302325, IMG submission 201948) | Peat permafrost microbial communities from Stordalen Mire near Abisko, Sweden - Palsa_T0_2 | ecosystem: Environmental > Terrestrial > Soil > Palsa > Peat permafrost | place: Sweden: Abisko... | reverse complement strand
AACGACACGACGCAGACCCGGTCCCAGGCCGCCGTCCGCCGGAGCACCCTGGCCAGCGGCAGGATGACGGGTGAGTCCTTCAGGTCGATGTTGAACCGGACATCCGGCCACGCCGCCAGGAGATCCTCGAGCAACGGGATCGGCTCGGTCCCGCCGATGAGGGCTCCGGACACCTGCCGGTACGGCATCCGGGCGATCCGCCCGCTCTGGCCGGACACCCGGTCCAGGGTCCGGTCGTGGAAGGCGATCAGGACACCGTCCGAGGTCGCCTGCAGGTCGGTCTCCAGGTATGCGTATCCCAGGCCCACCGCGTGCTCGAACGCACGCCATGAGTTCTCCGGCGCGAGCGCGGCCCCACCGCGGTGCGCGAAGGCGAGCGGCCGGGGATGATCAAGAAAGCCACTGGGCATGTATGCGATTATGCGTCACCAGCAGGACCTGCTTGCGAACGGAGGATGACCACCAGCCGACATTCACGGGCCGCAGGAAATCGCGAGATCAGTGACCTAACGTTTTGTCGGCCCAGCTCAGCCCGGTGCCCACTCGCGTCGGCGCGCCTCGGCCAGGGCGATGGCCGCGGCGGCGGAGACGTTGAGCGAGCCCACCCGGCCGGCCTGCGGTATGTAGCCGACCGCATCCACGACGGCCAGCAGGGCGGGTGAGCACCCGTGATCCTCGTTACCGAGGGCCAGGCAGACGTCCCCGCTCAGCGGGGCCTCGAACAGCGGGACCGCGCCGTCGGCGAGCTCGATCGCGACGACCCGCAGCCCGGCCGCCGCGGCCGCCTTGGCCGCCGCCACCGGGCTGGGCTCGTGCTCCCAGGCGAGCAGCCGCTGGGTGCCCAGCGCGGTCTTGCCGGCCGAGGGGCTGTCCGGCAGCGCCGAGTTCCCGCACAGCCAGACGCGCTCCACCCCGAACGCCGCCGCGGAGCGGACCATCGCGCCCACGTTGAACGGCTGGGTCACCGAGTCGAGCAGCAGCGCCAGCCGGGCGTGCGTCGCCCGGCGCCAGGCCCGGTTCAGCCGCTTCACCTCGGTGGGCCGCAGCTGCCGCGGCGGTCCGGGCGGCCCGGCCCGGGGGGCCGGCAGCGGCGCGGGGGCCGTCATCCCGCCTCCCCGCGGACGGCCCGCAGCACCCGGTAGCCACCGCGGGCCGCGATCCGCGTGGTGTCCCAGCCGGTGTCGGCCAGCCAGCGGTGCAGCGAGTCCGCGCCGAGGTGGCGGTGCACCACCAGGTAGCCGGGAGCGCCGGGGGCCAGCCGGGCCAGCCAGGTGCCGAGCAGGTCGTGCAGGGCCTGCTTGCCGATCCGGATCGGCGGATTTGACCACAGCAGGCTGAACTGGCCGGGCAGGCCCGCAGTGCCCGGGGTGACGCAGCGGACGTTGGCCAGCCCGCCGCGCTCGGCGTTGCGGGCGCACAGCTCCAGCGCCCGCTCATTGACGTCCACCGCCCACACCACGCCGCCCGGCGAGCGCGCGGCCATCACCAGGGCCAGCGGCCCGTACCCGGTGCCCAGGTCGAGCAGGTCACCCGAGGCCGGTGGCGGCGGCACGGTCTCCAGCAGCAGGCGGCTGCCTGCGTCGAGCCGCCCCGGGGAGAACATCCCGGCATCCGTCTCGAGTTCAAGGTGCACATCGGGCAGCACGACATGCACGGCGCCCGGCCGGTGGGCCGCAGCCGGATGCTGGCTGAAGTAGTGCTGCCCCACAGTGACGCTGTCCCGCCCGGGCCCGGGCCGCCGCTACCTGGACCGCGGGGGAGCGGGCACCGGGCCCGGCGCCGGTGACTGGGCCGGGCCGGCGCCGCGTCCTGGCCCCTCGGCGGCCAGGGCCGGGGCGATGTACCGGTGGCTGACCCAGCGCTCCACGACGAACGTCAGCACGGGGATGGTGCCGGCCAGCAGGACCAGCACGGTCGGCCCCATGGTCAGTTTCAGCCGGCGGGTCAGCAGGTAGGCGACGATGATGTAGATGATGTAGAGAATCCCGTGCAAGGTGCCCACGTCGTTGACCACGATCGTGTTGTGCGCGGCGATCTGCAGCGGGATCCCGACGAAACACAGGATCATCAGCACCACGCCGGTCACGTAGGCCATCACCCGGTAGCGAAGCACGGCACGGTGCATCGGCGCAGCCTCCTCGGAGTCGCAGGATCCCCCGGGCGGCCTGGCGGGTCCCCCGGACGGCAGGGTCTCACCGTAGCTAGCGGAGCCCGTGCCACTTGCCGTGCCCCCTCACCTCGGTGGTCAGCCGGGCCAGGTACGCGTTGTACTCCGCCAGTTCCTCGTCGTCGTCCTCGTCGTTCTCGTCGTCCCCGGCCGCGGCCCCGGGCCTGGGCATCACCGTCCCGCCGGGCAGATCGACGTCCCCGGCGGCCGCCTGCTGCGCCGCGGCCGGCGGGTGGAACTCATCGCGGATGGTCTTGGCCCAGAACACGATGACGAAGCCCGCGAAAATGGGCCACTCGAAGGTATAGGCCCAGCTCAGCGCGTTACCGTCCTCGGCGCGGTGAAGCTGCCAGTCACCCAGCGCGAGCATCCCGAGGACCAGCACGATCATGAGCAGGTGCCAGCCGAGCCACCGGGGGGAGATCAGGAACAGCCAGCCACGGCCCAGCGGCCGGGCCGCCTCGGGATCAGCCGTCTCCGGCGGCGCGGCCTGGTCCGGGCTGCCGCTGCCTACAGGAGAGTCGCTGCCCGCGGGGCTGTCGCTGCCGGCGGGGGAGTCGCTGCCTGCGGGGGAGTCGCTGGACGCCGGGGGGTCGCTGGACATGGCATCGAGTGTAGACCTGGAAAGTCCCACCCGGCCGGGGTGGCTGCTGGTCCGCAAGCGGGCGGCCGGGCGGGCCGCAGCACGGCCGCCGCACGCCGCCCGCGAGTCACTGCGAGCATGCCAGCATGGTTCGGCGATAATCGGAGGATGTCCTTGACGGATCTGTTCCACCCCGGCCGGATCGGGGTGGCCGGCCGGCTGCCGGCCCGGCTGGAGGACCTGCACGGGCCCGAACGGGGAACCATCGTCTTGCCCAGGCACCTGGGGTGGCCGGGGATGCGCGAGTTCGACGTGACCGACGACCAGGTCCGCCGCAGCCTGTACGGCATCATGCTGACCCGGGGCCGCCGCGCCGATATGGCCCGCTTCGTCAACGCGCGGCTGCTCAGGCAGGACTGGCCGCTGCTGCGCACCTCGCTCGACCCGAAAGTGCGGCGCTGCTGCGAACGGCGGCTCGCCCTGCGCCACCAGGCCGGTCCCAGCTGACCGGCCCCGCGTCAGCCCGCTGGGCCTACCCGTGGAGAAGCAGATGAGCCCGTCCCTGAGCACCGCCGGCCTGGCCGCGATCGACGTCCACGTGCACGCCGAGGTCTCCAGCAGCGGCGCCGGCTCGCTGCCGCCCGAACTCGAGCAGGCGTCGAACAGCTACTTCAAGATCGCCGAGGCGCACCGCCCGACGCTGCCGGAGATCGCCGCCTATTACCGCGAGCGCCGGATGGCCTGCGTGGTCTTCACCGTCGACGCGCAGTCCGCGACCGGCCAGCCGCCGGTGCCCAACGAGGAGATAGCCGAGGCGGCGGCGGCCAACCCGGACGTGATCATCCCGTTCGCCTCCATCGACCCGGCCCGGGGCCGGGCCGGGGCCCGCCGCGCCCGCGTGCTGGTCGAGCAGCACGGCGTCCGCGGCTTCAAGTTCCACCCGAGCGTGCAGGCCTTCTACCCGAACGACCGCGCGGCCTACGTGCTGTACGAGGCGATCGAGGAACTGGGCGTGCCCGCGGTCTTCCACACCGGCCAGACCGGCATCGGCGCCGGGGCACCGGGCGGGGGCGGGATCCGGCTGAAGTACTCCAACCCGATGCTCATCGACGATGTCGCCGCCGATTTCCCCGGCCTGCCCATCATCCTGGCCCACCCGTCGTTCCCATGGCAGGACGAGGCGCTGGCCGTCGCGACGCACAAGCCCACCGTGCACATCGACCTGTCCGGCTGGTCGCCGAAGTACTTCCCGCCGTTGCTGGTGCAGTACGCCAACTCGCTGCTCCAGGACAAGGTCATGTTCGGGTCGGACTACCCGCTGCTCACCCCGGACCGGTGGCTGGCGGACTTTGAGAAACTACCGATCAAGCCCGCCGTGCGGGAAAAGATCCTCAAGGCTAACGCCATCCGGCTGCTCGGCCTGGCCGCCGCCTGACGGGGAGGTCGGCTGTGCTCAACCAGGGCGTAGGGTCGTGGATCGCCCGCCGTGCGCGCCGGACCCCGGACCGGGTCGCGATCGTGCACGGCGACCGCGCGCTGACCTACCGGCAGCTGCACGGGCGGGTGAGCCGGCTGGCCGGGGCGCTGCGCGGGCTCGGGGTGGCCCGCGGCGACCGGGTCGCCTTCCTCGGCCCCAACCACCCGGCCTACCTGGAGACCCTGTTCGCCGCGGGGACGCTCGGCGCCGTCCTCGTCCCGCTGAACATGCGCCTGGCCGGGCCGGAGCTGGCCCACCATCTCACCGACTCGGGAACCTCGGTGCTCGTCTACGCCCCGGCGCAGGCGGCCGTCGTGGCCAGCATCACCGGCGGGCTCCCGCTGCGCCACGTGGTGGCGCTGGCCGGGCCGCGCGACGGCGAGCACGGCTACGAGGACCTGCTGGCCGGCGCGGCACCGGACGCGGCCGACGAGCCGGTCGGCCTGGATGAGCCCTGCCTGATCATGTACACCTCGGGCACCACGGGGCGGGCCAAGGGCGCGACGCTCACCCACGGCAACATCACCTGGAACGCCATCAACGTCCTGGTGGACGCGGATTTCGGCCAGGACGAGGTGGCGCTGGTGGTGGCGCCGCTGTTCCACACCGCCGCGCTGAACATGCTCTGCCTGCCGGCCATCCTCAAGGGCGGCACCGTCCTGGTCGAATCGGCCTTCGACCCGGCCCGGGCCCTCGCCCTGATCGCCCGGCACCGGGTGACCTCCATGTTCGGCGTCCCGGCCATCTATGACGCAATGGCGGCCACCGCGGGCTGGGCGGGCGCGGACATCTCCAGCCTGCGCACGCTGCTGTGCGGCGGCGCGCCGGTGCCGGAGGCCACCATCCGCACCTACCTGGCCCGCGGCGTGACCTTCATCCAGGGATACGGGATGACCGAGACCTCTCCCGGCGCGCTGCTGCTGGACGCCGCGCACGTCGAGAGCAAGGCCGGGTCGGCCGGGATCCCGCACTTCTTCACCGACGTCCGGGTGGTCGGGCCGGACCTGGCCGACACGGCGCCGGGCGAGCGCGGCGAGATCGTCGTCGCGGGACCCAACGTCATGGCGGGCTACTGGGGGCAGCCGGAGGCCACCGCCGCCGCGATGGCCTCCGGGACCTGGCTGCGCTCAGGCGATGTCGCCACGGCCGACGAGGACGGCTACGTGTTCGTGGTGGACCGGATCAAGGACGTGATCATCTCGGGCGGGGAGAACATCTACCCGGCCGAGGTGGAGAACGCCGTGCGCGATCACCCCGCCGTCGCCGAATGCGGGGTGATCGGCGTCCCCGATGAGAAGTGGGGCGAGGCCGGGCGGGCCATCGTGGTCCTGAAGCCGGGGGCGGAGGCGGGGGAGGACGAGATCCTCGGCTTCCTGGACGGCCGGCTCGCCCGGTACAAGATTCCCAAGTCGGTCCGGTTCGCGGATAGCCTGCCACGGACCGCGACGGGCAAGATCCTCAAAAAATCGCTGCGCGAGACCTACGGGGCCGGGTGACCGCCCGGCCCGGAGGAGGACACCGGCATGACCACGATCATGAATGGCCTGGATGAGCTCAAGGCCCAGGCGGGCGCGGACCTCGGGCGCACGGGCTGGCTCGAGATCACCCAGGAGCGGGTCAACACCTTCGCCGACGCCACCGGCGACCACCAGTGGATCCACGTGGACCCGGAGCGGGCCGCGGCCGGGCCGTTCGGCGCCCCGATCGCGCACGGTTACCTGACCCTGTCGATGGTCATCCCGCTGTTCGGTGAGCTGCTGGAGGTCAGGGGGATCAGCATGGGGATCAACTACGGGCTGAACAAGGCCCGGTTCCCCACGCCGGTACCGGTCGGCGCGCGGATCAGGCTGGCCGCGGCGCTCGGCGCCGTGGAGGACGCCGGCGTCAACGCCGTCCAGGTGGTCGCCGATTTCACCATCGAGGTCGAGGGCGCGGCCAAGCCGGCCTGCGTCGCCCAGGCCATCTACCGCTACTACGCCTGAGGCGGCCCGGGGACGGCGGCCAGCCGGGAGATCAGCGCAGCGAACTCATCGAACGACAGGCCCGGCCCGGCATCGGGCCCCGTGCCGGGAGACTGGGCGCCGGGAGACTGGGGGCCGGCCGGCTCCGGGCGCACGTCGATGAGCAGGCCATGAGCACCCGCGGCCCGGGCGGCCCAGGCCATCGGGGCGACGTAGCGGCGCAGCCCCGTGCCGTGGCTGGGGTCGACGACGACCGGCAGGTGGGAGCGCTCGCGGACGACGACGACCGCCGACAGGTCGAGGGTGTTACGGGTGGCGCTCTCGAATGTCCGGATGCCCTGCTCGCAGAGAATGACCTGCTGGTTGCCGTGGGCGGCGACATACTCGGCGGCCGCGAGCCACTCCTCGATGGTGCTGGACAGCCCGCGCTTGAGCAGCACCGGCCGGTCAACCTTGCCGAGCTCGCGCAGCAGGTCGAAGTTCTGCATGTTGCGCGCGCCGACCTGGAGGATGTCGGCCGCCTTGGCCATCCGCTGCACCTGATCCACCGCCATCACCTCGGTGAGCACGGGGAGCCCGGTCTCGCGCCCGGCCGCGACCAGGAGGTCCAGCCCTTCCCAGCCGAGTCCTTCGAACGCGTCGGGCGACGTCCGGGGCCGCAGCACCGTGCCGCTCAGGACGTGGGCGCCGTGATCGCGGACGAACCTCGCGGTGGCGCGGATCTGCTCCTCGCTCTCGACTGGGCCGGGCCCGGCCATCACGACGAAGCCGTCGCCGCCGATGAGCGTGTCGCCGACCCGGACCACCGTGTCCGGCTGCCGGCCGGCCCGGTCGACCAGCTTGTGCGGCCTGGGCCGGCGCAGCACGGGCACCTCCGCGGCGACCGCCTCCAGGGTTTCGGCCGCCGATACGCCGGCCTGCTCGCCGGGCAGGTCCCCGGGGCGCGGCCGGGCCCGCAGCGCCTTCGCCGGGTAGCTGCCCAGGACCTTGATGTGCAGGGCCGCGGACCGGAGCTCGTCAAGTGCGGCCGCGGTCCGCGGCTCGGCCGGGTTGCCCTCGAAATCCAGGAAGAACACGTACTCCCACGGCCGGCCCGGGCGGGGCCGGGACTCCAGCTTGGTCATCGAGTGGCCGCTGCCGGACAGCACCTCCAGGCAGCGCAGCAGCGCGCCCTCCTCGTGCCTGGTCGCCAGGATCAGGCTCGTCTTACACGGGATCCGGGTGTCGACGGGGGCGGCGGTGGTGGACAGCACCACGAACCGGGTGTAGTTGTCCTGCGCGTCGGAGATGTCGCGGCGCAGGATGACCAGGCCGTGCGCGTCCGCGGCCTCCGGCGGGCCGATCGCCCCGAGGCCGGGGTCATCAGAGTCCGCCACGGCCTGCATGGCCCCGGCGGTATCGAAGTAGCTGGTCGGGGTCACGTGCGGCAGCGCGTGCAGGAACTGGGCGCACTGCTCGAGGCCCTGCGGGTGGGACAGGACCCGGCTCAGCGCGGACAGCGGGACGTCCGACGTGGCGGCCAGGCAGTGATCGACCTTCCAGGTCTCCTCGCCCACGATGAACAGCTCGTGCTCCCGCAGCAGGGCGTAGACCTCGTTGATGCTCCCGGCGGTGGTGTTCTCGATGGGCAGCACCGCGAGGTCGGCGTGGCCGGCCAGCAGCGCGCCGGCCGCCTCGCGGAACGTCTGGTACCCGGCCAGCTCGCCCTCGAGCCCCCGGCCGGCCAGGTATTTTTGCGCGGCGGCGTGACTGTAGGCGTGCGGCGCGCCCTGGAAGGCCACCCGGACCCGGCCGCCCTCGTCGCCGCTGAGGTGCCGGGCCTGCTGCGCCACCGAGTCGTTGATCAGCTCCCGGAAGATCCTGCGCACCAGGCTGCCGGACACGCCGAGCTCACTGGCCAGGGCCTCGACGCCGTCCAGTACCCGGCGCTCACGATCGGTGTCCTGGATGCCGGCCACGCCGCGCTCCTTGAGCTGCGCGATGGCCGCGATCACCTCGTGCCGCTGCGCGATCAGCCGGACGATCCCGCCGTCGACTTCGTCCAGGCTCTGCCGCAGGCCCGCCATGCCGGGCTGTTGCTCGCTCACTCGCCCCTGCTCCTCGTCGGTTCCGCCACCCCGCCACCGTCCGGCCCGGTGCCCGTCTGACCCTACCGGTGCGAATCCACCGGCCGGATCGCAGATCCGGGGACCCCCGGAGCCGCGCCGGCCCGCCACGATCATCCTGGCCCGCGCGGCGGCGCGAGAAACTCAGTAGAAGCAGGCGCCAGGACCGGCCTGCCCTTCTCATGCACCAGCTGATAACAGCAAGAGGCGCGCGGCCGGCCCGGCAGATGGCTGGGCCTGGTGACCGGCGGCGTATGCGAAGGTATTCGCATGCGGAAATACGTCTTCATGGGCGTGCCGGGCAGCGGCAAGAGCTCGCAGGCCGCCATGCTCGCGGCCGATCTGGACCTGACCCACATCAACGTGGGCGACATCTTCCGGTGGAACGTGCAGAGCCACACGAAGATGGGCGCCCAGGTGCGGCGGACCATGGCCGCCGGCGAGCTCGTCGGGGACGACCTGGCCGAGGCGGTGACGGCCGACCGGCTGACCGGGCACGACTGGAACTACGGCTTCGTCATCGACGGGTTCCCGCGCAACGTCCGGCAGGCCGAGTTCTTCCTGGAGAGTTACGACATCGACAGCGTCGTCCACCTTGACCTGCCCGACTCCGAGGTGCGCCGCCGGGTCCTGGCCCGCCGCCTGTGCGCGGGCTGCGGCATGGACTACAACCTCATCCAGGGCAGCCCCGCGGTCGAGGGCAAGTGCGACGCCTGCGGCGGCACGCTGGTGACCAGGGAGGACGACACCGAGGAGGCGCTCGCCGTCCGGCTCCGCGACTACCACGAGAAGACCGATCCCGTGCTGGCGCTGTTCCGGCGCAAGGAATACGTCGTGGTCATCGACGCCACCGGAGACAAGGAGACCGTGCAGCAGATGATCCGGGAACGGCTCGGGCTGCCTCCCGACAAGACCCGCTCCTGAGTACTCCCGTGCGCATCGTGATCGCCCCCGACTCGTTCAAGGGCAGCATCGCCGCGGCCGACGCCGCGGCCGCCCTGGCGGCCGGCTGGCTCGCCGCCCGGCCGGGCGACGACGTGACCCGGCTGCCGCTGGCCGACGGCGGCGAGGGCACGCTCGACGTGCTCGCCGCGGCCGTGGCCGGCGCCCGCTGGCACAGCGCCCTGGTCACCGGGCCGGACGGCCGGCCGGTGGACTGCCCGTGGCTCGAGCTCCCGGACGCGACCGCGGTGGTCGAGCTGGCCCGGGCCAGCGGGCTGCCGCTGCTCACCGCGGCGGACCCGCTGGGCGCGCACACGGCCGGCCTGGGTGAGGCCATCAGCCATGCGCTGGAGGGCGGGGCCCGGAGCATCGTCATAACGCTCGGCGGCTCCGCGTCCACCGACGGCGGGACCGGGGCGCTGGCCGCACTCGGCGCCCGGTTCCTCGACCGGGCCGAGCGCGCGCTGCCGCGCGGCGGGGGAGCCCTGCGCGATCTGGCGTCCGTGGACCTGGCCGGCCTGCGCCGGCCACCGGCCGGCGGGGTCAGCTGCCTGGCCGACGTCACCGCGCCGCTGCTGGGGCCCACCGGGGCGGCGGCGGTCTTCGGCCCGCAGAAAGGCGCGGACCCTGGCCAGATCGAGCGGCTCGACGGCGGGCTGGCCCGGCTGGCGGCGCTGCTCGGCGGTGACCCGGGCGCGGCGGGATCCGGGGCGGCCGGCGGCACCGGGTACGGGTTCGCGGCCGCGTGGAACGCGCAGATCCGGCCCGGCGCGGCCGAGCTGTGCCGCATCGCGGGACTGGACCGGGCCCTGCGCGACGCGGACCTGGTCATCACCGGCGAGGGCCGTTACGACCAGACGTCGACCGGCGGCAAGGTCGCCGGTGCGGTGTTCGCCGCCGCCGCCGCGGCGGGCGTGCCCGCGGCGCTGGTGGCGGGCCAGCTCGCGGGGGATCCGCCGCCGGTCACCGCCGCCCTCTCGCTCTCGGAGCTCGCGGGCAGCCCGGCGGCGGCCCTGGCCGCCCCGGCGCGGTGGCTGCGGCTGGCCGGCCAGCGCCTGGCGGCCGCGACCGAACCGGCGGGCGGCCAGGGGGGCCGCGGGCACACGCGCCGCGGGGCGGGCCGCTAGCCTGGGCGACGTGCGGGAGATCGCAGTCTTCAGCGGCAGCGCCCACCCCGGGCTGGCCGCGGCGATCTGCGCCGACCTGGGCGTGCCGCTGCGGCCGGCCCGGATGCGCCGGTTCGCCAACGACTGCCTCGAGGTCCAGCTCCAGTCGAACTGCCGGGAGCGGGATGTCTTCGTCATCCAGCCGCTGGCTGCGCCGGTCCAGGAGCATCTGGTCGAGCTGCTGCTCATGCTGGACGCCGCCCGGGGCGCCTCGGCGGCGAGAGTCACCGCCGTGATACCGCACTACGCCTACGCGCGGTCGGACAAGAAGAACATGCCCCGGGTGTCCATCGGCGGCCGCCTCGTCGCCGACCTGCTGGTCACGGCCGGCGCTAACCGCGTCCTCACCATGACCCTGCACTCACCGCAGGTGCACGGATTCTTCTCCGTCCCCGTCGATCACCTGCACGCCCTGCACGAACTGGCCGGCCATTTCCTCCGCCAGGACCTCACCGACGCGGTCGTGGTCTCGCCCGACCTGGGTAACGCCAAGCAGGCCGCGGCGT
>Ga0302325_10031514_pt1 | contig 10907 bp, 13 predicted proteins | sample Palsa_T0_2_FD_201948 | JGI IMG/M metagenome (GOLD analysis project Ga0302325, IMG submission 201948) | Peat permafrost microbial communities from Stordalen Mire near Abisko, Sweden - Palsa_T0_2 | ecosystem: Environmental > Terrestrial > Soil > Palsa > Peat permafrost | place: Sweden: Abisko... | reverse complement strand
GGCGCCAGCCTGCTCGAAGCCGTCGCCGTATCCGTCGGCGCGCACCGCACCCCCGGCGGCCTTCAAATCGCCGCCTAACCCGATCCGTTTATCCGGGGCAAGTAACTAGTGCCGAAACGGGCCGGTAGATACTGACGAAACCCTGACAGACTCCGCTAGCAGGACCAATCAGGCGACAGTTGCGGCGACCCGTCGGCCGTTGAATGCACCATGGGTGCACGTGGTGTGTCTGCCCTTGCCGGCCCGCCGAGCCCGTCCTCGGAAGGCAGCTGAACCGCTCGCTGGCGAGCCGGGACGCGGGCCGGTAGAGATCCCGGCAGCAACCTGAGTTCGTCTCCGCCGCTGGGCTACTTCCAGACCAACTGCTCTGGTTCCCAGCCGGCGAGGATGCCATCCGTGTCGAGCAGCAGCGGGTCGGCGAAGGCCGCGATGCCCGCCAACAACTCGGTCCAGCTCGTTGGTGGAGCCGACAGGTAGGACATCCGCTGCACCATCGCGACGTAGGGTTGCTGGCGGTCAGGCATGTTCTCAAGCGCCTCGGCCATGGTGATGACCTGCTGTCTGCGGTGCTCCGCAACGTCGATGACGTGGCCTCGCAGCGCTCGAGCGTCCATCCGGTGCCGGCGGCTGCTAACCCAGATGTCGGCGAAGTCTCGGTCGCGGGTGCTTGTCTCCCGCCGTTGCATCGCGGTCACGAGCTTCTCAGCGAGGTTCAGCGTCAACGGGTAGGCGCGCAGGGCGATCGCCGGACGATCAAGCACCGACTCGAGGTCAACGAAGGACGTCGCGTGCGGGTCGCCGAACGAGAAGTCCAGCGCGAACGGAATCCGCGCCTGAGCCAGATGTGCGTTCAGCCGGCAGCGCACGCCGCGGTACTCGGCGTCCTCGCGCATCCCCTCAGTCCGCAGCGACGCGGAGTCGAACGTGATCCCGTCCGGTGGCTCGGGTTCGATCGCGTTGATTGTGTTCACGAGCTCGGCGACGGTGGCCTCGTCGTTGCGGACCCCATGGGTGGAGAGGTCCGCGTCGCGGGTCATACGCCGAATGCTGTGGGCAGCCATCAGCATTCCGCCCTTCAGAACCAGGTGCTGGGCGTACTCGGAGATGGCCAGCCGCCGCAAGAATGACTCAACCGCGTACACCGTGAGCAGCGACTGCATGTTGGAGCCCGACATTCGAGCGGTGCGCTGCAGCTCACCGAACGCGGCTCTCGCGGACGCCTCGACGTCTCGGTCGGTCAACTGAGCAATGTCTCCAACGCTGGGCGGATTCTGGCCGACGCTCCGAGCTGCCGGCCGATCTCCGCGACTAGGGCCGGCTCGGCGCCCGGGCGTCTGAGATATCGCTGGAGTGCGTGCAGAGCTACGTCGCGGCCGACCCAGCGCGCCATGCGCATCGCGTCAACGATCGAACGCTCTGCCGAGTAGACCCAGAAGGGCTCATCGGCGTCGGTCCAAGCCCGTTCGCGCCCGAGATCGAACGTGCCCGGGTCGAACACGTGGACCGTGGTGGCAGGTTCGGAGATCACGGGGCGACGCATACCTCGGGGAACAGCCACATGCACCGTCTCGGGGATTTCGTCGCTTAGATCCCAGAACGACAACGCTGAGTTCAGACAGATAGTCCCGGCGGGGACGCGTGTGGAGACGGTTGCCAGCTCTGACAGCATCCCCGCTCCCCCATCAGGAAACCGCAGGACGCCGCGGCCGGCCGCAGTCAGACGGCCGGACTTGCGCAGCCACGACAGCGTGTCTCGGCTGACGCCGGCCTCCATAGCCTCCGCGACGCGGAATGGCCGGCCATCGAAGCGATCGCGAAGCAGGGTCATTGCAGAGGCGTCAGTACCCACTCCAAAAACTGTACACATCAACCGTGGTCGTGTAAACGTTTTGTGGAGTCAGCAGCCTGGGAACGGAACCACTCAGCGACCGACGCCCGGGTCCCGCCCTCGGTTCGGCCGGACTTCCTTAGGGCGAGCAAGATTCAGCGTCGAGCCGGGCGGCAGGACGTTTGTCGTGACAAGGGCGGCCCGGTCGGCCTCGAGCTTGAGGATCTGCCGCAGGGCGGGAAGTCGCTCGACGTCCTCGGGGCGACGGAGTGCGGCGGCCATCGTGACCAGGTCGGCAGTCGAGGCGATCTCGATGCGCAGCCCACCGCCGAGGTGCTCGCTGGTCGCGCCGGCGCGGAGCGCGTCGTAGCCACGCGGGACGCCGGCGGGCGCGGCGACGAGCTTGAGCTCGCCGACGACCGTTGGCAACGAGACGACCTTCTCCGCCCGCAGTCGCGCCTCGTCGTACACGTGCTGCAGGGGCGGACCGCCGACCACGTCTGGGCTCACCACACCGAGGTCGATCAGCGCCGCCTGAAGGCGCCCCAAGCTAATCGGCTGCAGAGACGGGCAGATATCGAGGTCCCGGGTGATCTCGTCGGCGCCGCGGGCGACGCGGGCCAGCCCGCCGATCAGGATGAAGTCGACCTCACGGCGCTGCAACGCCACGAGCATGGCGCGTGGGTTGAACCGGGTCTGCGCGTCATCCGAGCTCATCTGTTCTCTTCTGTCTCCAAACGCCGGAGCATGTTCTGCACTCGGCGCTCGGGCGACGCGCGCTGCAGCTGCGTCAGCCGACGATCATCGACCGGCTGATAGGGCTCGAGCATCAGCGGCAGGTCGAACCCGCAGGCGCGGACGAGTTCCAGCAGCGTGTCGAGACTCGGCGCCACAGTGCCGGTTTCCCAGCGCCCGATCTGCACCTTGGCCTTGCCGCAACGCTCGGACAGCTGCGCTTGCGTCAGCCCTGCTCGCATGCGAGCCTCACGGATCAAAGAGGCACTGACAACGGTGTCCGGCCGCATGACTGGAAACCTACCAGCCAGGTAGACAGAACAATTACCGACTACACATTTGTAATCGACGTCAGTAGCTGGTAGCTTGAGCGCCGTCAGAGGATCATTGGCTCGATGACCGTCACGCAGACATCCTGGACCCCGACGACCGCGGCGACGCTGCGGATCCCGGTCCAGGGGCGGACATCAAAGCGTGAGTCGACGGACCGGAGCGCGATGTTGACGATCCCCGAGGTCGCCGCGGCCTGCCGAATCTCACAGACGTCCGTGCGCCGAGCGATTGCCGAGGGCGAGCTGGAGGCGGTCAAGCTCCGCTCGCGGATCAGGATCACGCGCGAGGCGTTCGACGCATGGCTCACCAACCAGCAGCGCCCCGCGACACGCCCAAAGCCGCGGCCCGCGCCGCCACTGCCGACGGCGAGCCGGCCGAAGACGCCACCGCGGGTCTTCCCTCCCCCGGGCTCCTTCCGCGAGCTCTCGCGCGCGGGCCTGAACCAGTACCGAGACGCTTGAGGAGTTCGCCAAGCTGTGGTGGCGTCGCCACGCCTCGCCGAACCTCGCGCGCCACACGCAGGCCAACTACGCCTCGATGCTCGACGTCCACCTGATCCCGCGGATCGGCCACCGTCGCCTGACCGAGCTGACCGTCGAGGTGGTCTCGGACCTGCGCGCCGAGATGGCCGCCGACGGCGTCGGCGACCAGGCGATCCTCAAGGCGCTGACGGTGCTGCAGTCGATCCTCCAGCGGGCAGTGGAGTGGCGGCGGATCGACCGCAACCCCGTCCGTGACGTTCGCAAGCCGAGCCAGGCCCGCACCCGCGTCATCCGCCCACTCGCGCCTCAGGCGGTCGAACGGATGCGCGCCTATCTACTTGACACCGATCGCCGGCTCGACGCGACGCTCGTCTCTGTCCTCGCCTACGCCGGGCTGCGACCAGGCGAGGCAATCGGGCTGCGCTGGCACGACCTCGGCGAGCGCACCCTGCTGGTCGAGCGCTCCGTCGCATTCGGGCAGATCAAGTCGACCAAGACAGCCAGCACCCGTTCGGTCCGTCTGCTCGCGCCGCTGAAGGAGGACCTCCTCAACTGGCGCGCGCGCGCAAGCCGCGGCAAGGACCTCGACCTGATCTTCCCCTCCCCTGACGGCTCGCCGTGGAACGATGACCGCGTCCGCAATTGGCGCAAGCGCGAGTTCGCCGAGGCCGCCGAGCACGCCGAGGTCGCATACGCGCGGCCGTATGACCTGCGACACAGCTTCGTCAGTCTCTTGATCGCCCAGGGCGCAACCGTGGTCGAGGTCGCACGCCAGGCCGGGCACGCGCCGACGATGACGCTATCGACCTACGCCCATCTGTTCGACGAACTCGACGAGGGCGATCACCGGCCCGCCGCCGACCAGATCTGGGAGGCCCGCGGCGCCCAGATGCGTCCGAAAGTGTCCGTTTTGTGTCCGCCTGCCGAGCCCCCTCAGGCTCCGCTCACAGGAAAAGCCCGGATTAGAGGGGCTTCTCCAGAGCCCTCGCACGGACTCGAACCGTGGACCCCTTCCTTACCATGGAAGTGCTCTACCAGCTGAGCTACGAGGGCGCCCGCCGGAGCGTAGCGGCTCGCGGCGAAACGGCGCCGATTGCCCGCTGAGCGAGCGATCTCCGGCGCAGTGGCGGGGGCAGGATTCGAACCTGCGAAGGCAGAGCCAACGGATTTACAGTCCGTCCCCTTTGACCGCTCGGGAACCCCGCCAAGGTGGCGCCGAGTCTAGCGACGGGCCGTTGCGTCCTCCGGCCCAACCGCGTGGGTCTCGTCGATCTCCGCCGGCGAGCGACAAGGTCGAGCGGCGTGCTTGGGACACGGGCCTTGCAAGTGGCACATCACACGCTATGGTCGGGAGCATCGAGTAGCTTCTGAAAGATTTCAGTAGCATTAAGGGGGCAACATGGACCCGTGCAATGAGGACCGCCGCGACGAACCGCTGACAGCATCGCGCGAAGAACCGAGTGACGCTGGAATGCCGCGAGGGGTACTCATGAAGCGGATCGCGATCCTGCTGGGCGGTCTGTCCGCTACGGGCGCGACGGCGGCCGGACTGGCCGCCGCCAGCGGCTCGTCCGCGGGATCCTCGCTGTCGTCTCGTGACCGCGAGGTCCTGGAGTTCGCCCTCAAATTCGAGTACCTGCAGACGGCGTTCTACAGCCAGGCGCTGCACGACGGAAAGCTGACGGGCAAGGCCAGGCAGTTCGCGCAGGTCGTGAGCCAGGAGGAGCAGGCACACCTCACCTACATCAAGAACGCGCTCGGACGCTCGACCGGTTCAGCGCCGGCATTCCGGTTCGGCGACGCGACCACCAGCAACGCCAAGTTCATCGCCGCCGCGGTCGCGATCGAGGATACCGGTGTGGCTGCCTACAACGGGCAGGCGGAGAACATGAGTCGCTCCACGCTGAAGACGGTCGCGCGCGTGATTTCGGTCGAGGCGCGCCATGCTTCCTGGGCGCGAAGCCTCGCGGGTAAGCTTCCCGCCCCCGTGCCGGCCGACGTGCCGATCAGCGCGTCCGTGGCGCTGAAGGCGATCACGCCCTACCTGGTAGCAGGATGAGCGAGCCGACCGACACGCTCGCGCTGGCGGACATCGACGTCGACGGCGCGCTGCGCGAGGCGGCCGAGCGGCTGCCCACGCGCGCGCAGCTCCTGCACCGCGCAGGCCGCGTGGCGGCAGCCGGCGCCCTGGCCACGAGCCTGTTCCCCGCGGCCGCGCAGGCCCGAGCCTCCAAACCTCATCGCGCCAAGCAAGCCGACGACGACGTGGCGATCCTCAACTTCGCACTGGTCCTCGAGTACCTGCAGGCCAACTTCTACACCGAGGCCGAGCGGTTGGGGTCGCTGCATGGCGCGCTCGCCGAGCAGGCTCGCGTGGTCGGCTCCCACGAGCGGGCACACGTCAAAGCACTGCAGCAGGCGCTCGGCCACGCTGCGGTGAAGTCGCCCGGCTTCAACTTCCGGGGCACGACCGACAGCCCTGACCCCTTCCGCGCGACGGCGGTGGCGTTGGAGGATCTGACAGTCGGCGCCTATAAGGAGCAGCTGCCCAAGATCCATTCGAACCGGTATCTCGCGGCCGCGGTCTCGATCCATTCCGTCGAGGCCCGTCACGCCGCCTGGATCCGTTACCTGGCCGGCATCGTGCCGGCCGAGCACGCCTTCGACGATGCGGTAGCCGACACCGAGACGGTCGACATCGTCAACTCCACTCGCTTCGTGACCCTGCACGCCCCGCGGACGAGCGCTCAACACGCTCCCGCGTTCACCGGATAGTGCGACCCGGATAGTGCGACGTCGGCAGTCCGCGGGCCCCCACCGTGTGCGCGTGAGCAGGCGCGCGTGGATCGTGCCGATCGTCATCCTCGTCGGAGCCGGCGTCGGCCTGCTGGTCGCGCCGGGCGCCCAGCCGAGATCCGGCAGCGCCACCCGTGCCGAGGCCGCGCCCGCGACGGGTGCCGACAGCCGCCAGATGGCCAACCTCCCGGCACCGGCGAAGGGAATCGGCATCCCCCGCGCCAGACAGCTCAGCGGCAGCGCCGAGATCACGAAGTGGGCACCCGTGCTGCGAGCCACCGACGCGCATGAGCGGCCCAGCTGGTCCAGTCCGGTGGTGGTGCCCGTGAGCACGTCGACCCCGGAAGGCACCGCGAACCTGGTCGTTGTCGACGGCGAGGTCACCCGGGACGGCGTCAGCTGGGTTCACGCCCGGCTGGCCGTGCTCCCCGACGGGCGCACCGGGTGGCTGCCGCGCTCAGCGCTCGGCGGATGGTCGTTCGTCGATACCCGGGTGGTGGTCGATCGCGCCAACCTCACCCTCACCCTGTACCGCGACGGGAAGGTCGAGTTCCGCACGCCGGTAGGCGTCGGCAAGCCGAGCACGCCCACGCCGGCCGGTCAGTTCTATGTGCGTGACCGGCTGACCTCCTACGCCAGCCCCGAGTACGGGCCGCTGGCCTTCGGCACCAGCGCTCGCTCGGAGTATGAGACCGACTGGCCCGCGGGGGGCTTCATCGGCATCCACGGGACCGACGAGCCGCAGCTGATCCCCGGCCGCGTCTCGCACGGCTGCATCCGCCTGCGCAACGCCGCGATCCTCAAGCTCGGCAAGCTGATGCCGGTCGGCACGCCGGTGACGATCCGATGAGGCCGAGCTTCCGTCAATCGGCTTGCGTCGCCGCGTTCGGACTGATCGTGCTGATGCTCACGGGCGGGACCCCGGCGCTCGCGGCCGCCGGCGCGCCGGGATTGCTGTCGCAGCGGTACCCGCTCGGGACCGAGACGGTGTGCTGCCAGGCGAGCTCCTCGGTCACTCGGGCATCGTCGCCGCCGACGACCCCGAACCCGACCGCGACTCCGAACCCGACCCCGAGGACCCGCATCCCGACTCACCACGATGGTGTACCTCGCTGGGCGCTGTTCGCGCTCGCGGGTGCGGTCCTCGCTCTGGTCGTCTTGGAGTGGTTTGTGGTCCGGGCCAGACGGCGCGCTCCGCAGCGCCCGCCGCGCGCGCGCCGCGAGATCTCCCCGGCGTTGCTGGCGTTCCTGGCCCCGATGTTTCGCCGCGACGGCCGACGGGATGCCTGGGTCCTCAGGGGCGTCGGACATCGCTTCGGACCCGTCCTGCGCCGTCGATCACGCGCGCTCGCGCGCCGCCCGTACAAGGCCGCGCGCCGGTCACGTGACCCGGCGGACCCAGAATCGCAGTGGCCTGCGCCGTACGACGACAGCGGCGCCGACGACGGCGACGTCCCGCCGCTGTCCATCCGCCCGCGACGTAAATGACGCGCCCCGGCGCCGTGCCCGGCGCCGGGAGCGAGCAGCGGACGTTCGGGAATCCCGTCCGTTGCGGCCGGCCTTACGACGCGTCGCGCAGCCGCTGCGCCTCGGGCAGCGCCTCGAGCTTCTTGAGCGTGTGGCTCTCGATCTGCCGGATCCGCTCACGGGTGACGTTGAACGCGCGCCCGACCTCCTCAAGCGTGTAGGGCCGCTCGCCGGTCAGCCCGAACCGGAGCTCGATCACCTCTCGCTCGCGGTCGGGGAGCGCCAACAGCGCCCGGCGCAGGTTCTCTCGCCGTAGGTGCTCGGAGGCGAGCTCGAACGGGGACTCCGCGGTCGGGTCCTCGACGAAGTCGCCCAGCGAGGAGTCGTCCTCCTCCCCCACCGGCTTCTCCAACGAGATCGGCTGCTGCGCCATCCGCCAGACGTCGCGGACCTCACGCACGGTGATCTGGAGCTCGGCCGCGATCTCGGCCGCGGTCGGCTCCCGGCCCAGCTCCTGGACGAGCTGGCGCTCGGCGTGGACGACCCGATTGAGCTTCTCGACCATGTGGACCGGGATCCGGATCGTCCGGCCCTTGTCGGCGATCGCGCGCGTCACCGCCTGGCGAATCCACCAGGTCGCGTACGTGGAGAATTTGTAGCCGCGACGGTAGTCGAACTTCTCGACGGCGCGGATCAGGCCCATCGAGCCCTCTTGGATCAGGTCCAGGAACGTCAGCCCGCGGCCCAGGTAGGACTTCGCGATCGAGACGACCAGCCGCAGGTTGGCCTCGATCATGTGCTGCTTGGCGTTCATGTCGCCGCGCTCGATCCGCCGCGCGAGCGACACCTCCTGCGCAGCGGTCAGCAGCTCCACACGCCCGATCGAGCGCAGATACAGCCGCAATGAGTCGAGCGTCGGCTCCACCGTCAGGTCGAGCGTGACGGGCCGCCTCACGCCCGGCTCAGATCCGACATCGGCGGAGGGGACGACGTCCACGCCCTCGTCGCCGTCGTCCGGCGTCGGCGCGCTCGCCTCGAACCGTGATTCCTCCGAGCTCGCCAGCCGCCCGTCGGCGCCGATCACCGCGATCCCCTGCTCGTCGAGGTAGGAGTGCAGCTCCTGGACCTGCTCCTTGGTGACCTCGATCTCCTCCAGGCACGACTCCAGCTCCGAGAAGCGGATGACCCCCCGTTCCTGAGCCTCCGCGATCAGCGGCTGCAATTCGGCCAACTCGGCGACCGGGGTCTCGTCGCCGAGGAGCACGATCTCATCAACGCTCAAAGGCCTCAGGGCTCCTCATCCGTGTGCCTCGAGACTGCCCCGTAGCCGGAGCGATCTCCCTCTCCCTCGTGACTACTGCTACGAGCGAGTGATACCACAAACCTCGCGCCCTCCGGACACTCACGCGCCGCGGCGCGCTCACGCGCCGCCGCGCACCGGCAAAATGGTCACGATGCGCGCACAGCTGCTCGTGCAAGCGGGACAACCACTCCAGGCTCGCGAGCTTCCGGACCCGACGCCCGGCGCCGGCCAACTTCGGATCCGGATCAGCGCCTGCGCGGTCTGCCGCACCGACCTGCACCTGCGCGACGCCGAGATCGACGCTCCGAAGCTGCCCGTGATCCTTGGCCACCAGATCGTGGGCAGAACCGACGATGGGCGCCGGGTCGGCGTCCCGTGGCTGGGCTTCACCGATGGAACCTGCCGCTTCTGCCGCACCGGCCGCGAGAACCTGTGCGTCGCCGCTCGGTTCACCGGCCGTGACATCGATGGCGGGTTCGCGGAGCTGACCGTCGCCGACGAGCGCTTCTGCCTGGAGATCCCCGAGGCGATCTCCGACATCCAGGCCGCGCCGTTACTGTGCGGCGGGCTGATCGGCTACCGGGCGCTCCGGCTGGCCGGCGACGGCGCGCGGCTGGGGCTGTACGGGTTCGGCTCGGCCGCGCACCAGATCTGCCAAGTGGCGGTCCACCAGGGTCGCGAGGTATACGCGTTCACGCGCGCGTGCGACGACCGCACGCAGGCGTTCGCTCGCCAGCTCGGCGCGACGTATGCGGGCGCGTCCGACGAACCCCCGCCCGTACAGCTCGACGCCGCGATCATCTTCGCCTCTGCCGGCGAGCTCGTGCCGCAAGCGCTGAAGGCGCTGGCACCCGGTGGCACGGTCGTCTGCGCCGGGATCCACATGTCCGACATCCCGAGCTTTCCCTATGAGGACCTGTGGCACGAGCGCACGATCCGCTCGGTCGCCAACCTGACCCGCGACGACGGGCACGAGTTCCTGGCGCTCGCCGAGCGGGTCCCGGTCCACACGACCGTCACCACCTATCCACTCGCCGACGCGGAGCGCGCGCTGGCCGACTTGCGCGCCGGGGCGTTCACCGGCTCCGCGGTGCTGACAATCGCCGACAACGGCTAGCCTCGACGCCATGCCACTCGTTCCCATGGTCATCGAGCGCACCGCCCGCGGCGAGCGCGAGTTCGACATCTTCAGCCGTCTGCTCAACGAGCGGATCATCTTCGTCGGCTCCGAGATCGACGACACGGTCGCGAACCTGGTCGTTGCGCAGCTGCTGCACCTGGAGTCCGCGGATCCCGACAAGGACATCTCGATCTACATCAACTCGCCGGGCGGCTCGATCTACTCGGGACTGGCGATCTACGACACGATGCAGTTCATCAAGCCCGACATCTCGACGATCTGCGTCGGGATCGCGATGTCGATGGGCTCGCTGCTGCTCACCGGCGGCGCCAAGGGCAAGCGGTTCTCGCTCCCCAACAGCCGGATCCTGATCCACCAGCCATCGGCGGGATTCCAGGGCCAGGCGACCGACATCGAGATCCATGCGCGGGAGATCATCGACGTCCGCAAGCGCACCGACGAGATCTATGCCTACCACACCGGCCAGCCCGAGGAGCGGGTGCACGTCGACATGGAGCGCGACCGTTTCTTCGATCCGGTCGAGGCGGTCGAGTACGGGCTGATCGACCGCGTGATCGAGCACCACTAGCGACGGTCCCGGCGGGCTGACGCGCCCGCCGCGCCTCACGGCATCATTGTCGGCGTGCCCGCCGGCCTCGTGTTCCAATACAAGCTGCCCGACACGTTCCTGGATCAGCCGGGAACGCGCGCCGGGTTCGTGCTGCTGGGAGCGTTTCTGCTGTCGTTTTTGTTCATCCGCACCAGCGCGCGGCTGATGCGCAACCCTCGGGTAACGTGGTGGCCGGGAAGCGTGACGACCGAGTCCGGCCTACACCTGCACCA
>Ga0302325_10031511_pt1 | contig 10908 bp, 10 predicted proteins | sample Palsa_T0_2_FD_201948 | JGI IMG/M metagenome (GOLD analysis project Ga0302325, IMG submission 201948) | Peat permafrost microbial communities from Stordalen Mire near Abisko, Sweden - Palsa_T0_2 | ecosystem: Environmental > Terrestrial > Soil > Palsa > Peat permafrost | place: Sweden: Abisko... | reverse complement strand
CGAGCGATCCTGTCGCTTAGCGGGCCTCGGTTCAGAAATCGATCCCGAATTCGCGATGGCTCGCGTTGAGCGCATCATCCCCAAATCACTCGTTGACGGCGCGTATTTCACATGGACGTGTAGTCGGCATCTCGGACAAGTGACCCAGAACGAGTGCCGGGCTTGCTAACCCAGGTCGTGAATGATAAAGGACGTTTGCTTCAATGATCCGGATTGCGCTTCTCATGACTAGTCTTGGAGCCATTTCGGCGGCGAAATCCCGTGAGTAGAAAACTGTGGAGGCGGCCAAAAGAAGCCGCTTCCTATGGTTCCACAAGAGCAGCCCAATTCCGTCGGTCCCTCTCCGACCGCCACTATCCCCGAACTGCAACAATCCAAGACGGCCGTGCTCAATACACTGGCTTCTCAGCACTCACGGCGAAGCTATGAATACGCCTTCGACAGGTTCATCGCGTGGTACTGCAGTGAGCCTAGATTAGAGTTCAGCCGTTCCGTCGTGGTGAGATACCGCTCATTCCTTGAGCGCCTCTCCCTATCCGCGGCTACTATCAACCTGCACCTATCAGCGATCCGGAGGCTGGCCGATGAGTCTGCCGAGAGCGGTTGGCTCAGCCCGGAACTAGCAATTGGAATCCGACGAGTAAAGGGCGTGAAGCGCCTCCGGCGGAAAATGGGCAACTGGCTCACCCGAAACCAGGCTCAGGAACTCGTGAATGCTGCTTCGAAGACCAATCTACACGGTTGGAGAGATGGAGCGATGGTCGGACTGCTGTTGGGATGCGCGTTACGATGCTCGGAAGTCGTGGGCTTGAACCTCGATCAGCTGCAATCGAGAGAGGGCCACTGGGCCATTGTCAACCTGATCGGCAAGAGAGCAAGAATACGAACCGTACCAGTGCCATGGTGGGCCAAGGAACTTGTCAATGCCTGGCTCCGACATTCCGGCGTCAGCGACGGTAAAGTATTCAGACAAGTCTTGAAGGGAGGAATGTTACAACGCTCTGGCGTCACAGCAAACGTGGTCTGGTACGCAGTGAAGCGGTGCTCTGAACTGGCAGGCATAAATAATCTGGCACCTCACGCCCTTCGCCGCACGTGCGCCCGCCTGTGCCACAGCTCTGGAGGTGAACTGGAGCAGATCCAGTTTCTGCTTGGCCACGCCTCTGTGCAAACAACGGAACGGTATATCGGCAGCAAGCAGAAGCTGCAAGACGCGGTGAACGATCGCCTCGGGATTTCTGTCGTCAGCAATAGCGCGTGAAAGAGCGTGGACGGGGTCGTTTCAGGTTGTTGGCGATAGCATCCTTTATCATTCACTACTAGTTTGGCTTGCGCAGACTTTGGAATTAAGTTATAGTTTTGCGGACAAAAATCTTCAACAATTCGACAATATGAATGCATGTGAATTGGTAATCGCCCAGTGGGATAATGCCGATCGCGATCGCCCATTCTAGATCAGCCTAGACAAGACTCGCGTATCGGGGATTTGGAGGAATCGATTCTTCCGAGGATTTTGTATCGGTTGTCGATTCTCGCACAACAAACACTTTTGTTCGGAAAGGAGCAGCAATGAACGCCGTCAAATGGGTTCTGATTGACTCAACCAAGGGTGCTACCACCACGGACGGCTCGACGCTCTCGCCTGGCGTCCTCGAGCATATTGCCGAGGCAGTCCAAGATCAGGTCAACCAAGAGTTCGCCGCGGAGTGGGGTGCGCAAGCCACGATCCGCGCGGGCACCGAGAATGACATTCAGCCTGACGAGTGGGCCTATGGTTTTGTACCAACACTTCCAGATGCGCCCGGCGCCAGTGCGTACCATGACATCAATAACAAGGGGGTTCCCTTTGCCCTGTGCGCAGTTACAACCTGCGATAGTCTCCTGGGTCCGACCGGCGTGAGCGTTGATGCCTCTCACGAGATTCTCGAAACAGCAGGTGATGAGGGTGCAAACCAGTTTGCCAACGATAACAAAGGTTTGCTGCACGCGGTGGAGATGTGCGACGCCGTGGAGGTTCAGACGTACGGCAAGACCTGCAAGGACGGTACCGTCGTTCAGGTCTCGAATTGGCTGCTTCGAGCGTGGTTTGCTCCTGGCGCGGCGGGTCCGTATGAATACATGACTTCTGCGAAGATTGCCGGTGCCGTAGCGCCTCCTGGCCCGCTCCAAACTGCGGCCGGACACGGCGGCAACTACCAGATCATCAGCAAGTGGGGCGGCGACAAGCAAGTCACCGCCGCCGCGAGCCACATCGTAGGCACTCGGCGCAAGGGAAACAATCCTAATTGGAGTTCACGGGCCGGCCGCCGATTGAAGGAAATAGAGAAGTTGGACCAGATCGCGCGAGCCATGTGAACAGATTTGGCTCCTCGTGCAGTAATCGGACGCGATGGTACCATCACTATGAAGAACAAGACGCCTTGCTCTTTAGGCGACTGCATATCGCTTGGCTTGCGTTGTAGCTTGTTGTGTCCAAGAACCTCTTTCAGTTTGGTAATCCAAGGAGGGATTGATAAAGGACGCTATCGCCAACATCGCACAATCGCGTGGCTGGGACGACCTGATCAGGAGTGAGCCGGACATTTGGGACGCAGGGGGGGTGAGTGTGGCGGGAAGAGCCGCTGGAACATGCTCCGAAGAAGTGGTAAATAAGTCGCGCGTCCAAGGATGAAACGGGAAACCCCCTATAGCTGAGTTAATTGGTAACGAAGGCCCGGTGCCATCCCGGAAAGTCGTCCATATCTCACAGTCCTCCGTTGGGGACAACCTGTTTCCACGATTCTTGTGCTGTTTTGCTCCCCGAGATACGTTGTCTGGGATGCCCGCAAACGAACGTAATCCCTTAGGCGACTCTCTTAAACTACCTGCACAGCCGGTGCAGACTCGGGCTTCCAAAGCTGGCTCGAGAGGGGATAAGTGCAAAGAGTGTTTCTGCTTGCCTGTTCTATAGACCAGGTGCCTCCGTTGCCGATTGCAGAGAAACTCTCACGCGTGGAAACGCCAGGGCTCAATATCCAGGCGTCCACACTGGCCTGCGGCACCGGCCGCTTGGCAACCATCAAGGCATCGCTTGACGGCGGCTCTTGCTGGACCACGCTGTTCAGCGAGACGGGTGCGATTGTGCAGGCAAACTACACCCTGAGTGTGCCATCAGGTCAGAACCTAGCCCTGGTGCAGGTGCAGTTCAACTGCTCTGGCGACGCGACTTTGACCGGATACATCGACCTGTATTTCAACTCGCTATATATCGAGTAACCGGAAGCATCACTCGATGCAACTTGTCGCAGAAGTCTCATGTTCGCTAAACTGGCGATGCCCGCAAGGGCAGCAACCGTGGATCCCAACGTAGAATAGGAAGACCTTGTGCCGGGTCGCTCCTAGTCAAAGGAGAAGCCCCATCGGGAAGCCGGTGGGGCTTTTCTGCGTGCAAATCGACGCCTTCGGGTCCACACATCCGTAGAGTGATGTAGTTTTCCCCGGATGTGCTTCCTCTGTTGCCGGATGTGGAAAACCGGGCATGACGTAGTGTGATGTGGGGTGTGAAGCAAGTTCCTTCAGTTGCCCGATTGTCGCCTCTTGCAGGAATTCGTCTATGGTTTGCTTGGTCATTTAGAAGCCTTCGGTTTGCTTGCTGCCACGGCTGCGGCTTTTGCTTCTGCCTCAGCTTTATTGCGAGCCATAGTAGCTTTACCCTTATCGATAGATGCCTGACTCCTCGGTCCCCTCTTGACCGTGACAGGTTCTTCACCACGACCAATAGAGAACATCTTGGTAAGTCTGGCTACGATCTCTTCATCTGCTCTGTGTTGCTCAAGCCTAGCTTGAGCGGCGGTTAATTGATCGAGAAGTTCCTGCGGGATTGCAATTGCTACGGTCATTTGACTCTCTCCAAAGCACACACGGGCTGAGGCGGCTTGATAAGGGCCGCGCTGTCTCATCAACCATGCGCATCCGGGTCTAGCCGGGGCACATGGCTCCTTATGAGCGGTGTTCATGGATTGGCTGGATCGGGCCGTAGAAGGCGCATGTGATGCACCTACGGCTTAAGCGCGCTTGGGATACGGCAGCTTTGGAGAGGGTCTCTATTGTCTTGATGCGGTAGCTTGGCTGGGCTTGGCTCGGTTTAGCATTGATTTGAGTTGAATTGGGTTGAATTGAGTTGAATTGAGTTGAATGTAGTTACTTCGACGCTATACACGGCGACTGTCGTTGAAAGCCGGCAATCATAGCCGGGTGTGGAATACGAAGGTACCCAACGGAGCCATTATCGGCGGTATCTGGTCACATGCGGTCAACATCGGTAATTGCATGGGGCCGATGCAGTGAGCATGTGAACGAGTGCAGCACGGATGAGGGTTATATCGTGCTTCTATGGAGCCGCAGATGCCCCACACGAGACCGGATCAGTTCCGGTGCTGGTTTCAGCGGTATGGATGGCCCCGATGTCGTGTGGCGAGTTGTGGCGATATTGCGTCTACAGACAGAAAAGAGGCCGGATCAGTCCGGCAGTCTCCCAACCATCTACAGCGCATCTGTAGACTCAAAAGCCCCTACGCTTAATCAGGCGTAGGGGCTTTTTACTTCGACTGCTCTATGCAGCGGCACGGAGGTCGATCCAGAAGCCCGGTTGGGCTGCCGCAAACGCCTCCAGCGTCTCATGGGTGCGTATGCCCCTCTTGGAACCCTTCTGTTTTGAGCTAGTTGGCTTGGTGCTGATAGTGAAAGCTGACTTTCCCCATCAGCATCATCACACTCGGAGTCTTCCTGCTGGTCATCAATGGCTTGATGATCCTGCTGGCGTCAAGCATTGTGCCCGGCTTTCATGTCAGCGGATTTGTTCCCGCCTTCTGGGGCGCCGTGGTCCTCGCGCTGCTGGGCATGGTGATACGGGCAATCGTGAAGGATGCCTAGTATTGCAACAGCGTAATTTTCTGATTCAACCTCAAACTGCGGGTGCCCCAGTTCTCGCGTTTGAGACCTGGGATACTACCAATCGACGCGGTCACGGCACTAAGCTGCCACACGGCCCTGGGCTCTTACTGTGCTTTGGGCGCAACCGGCGGAGTGTTCGCCTTTTTCGCCGTCTTCGCTTTCGCGCCCTGCGTCGTTGTTGCTGCAGGCTTCGCTGGCGTCTTGCGCTTTGGCGTCGCAGTCGTTACTTGAGGAGGCGCAGCCGGACCATTGAGCGTCTGCGGCCTGCGCACGGCATCACCCGTGGAGAACTGGCCCTGCCCCGTACCCTGTCCCGCTCCCTGGGTCGTAATGTGCGTTCCAGCAGTCCCTTGGGCGGACAAGCCAGGCTGCACGCGCGAGTAAACTCCCCACCCGCCACCGGCAACGACGCACACAATAGCCGCGGCCGCAGCCGCACGCAACCAGCCGCCGGCCGGGATGGACACGCCAGGCCAGGACAGAACGCGACCTCGCTGCGGAGCAGCAATTAACTTGGCATGGACACGTTCTTCAAGGCCATCCGGCGCTGGAAGCTTGGCGATCAGCCGCAACGTTGCTTCAGCATCGCCACCGCCGGAATCGCTTGAAAAACCATTCTGAACTGGGTAACTCATCTTCAAATCTCCTACCAGGGCTCAACAACCGATCCCTGATCTCTAATCCCTGATCTCCGACTACTTCCTTGCATGGTTCAGCAGCCCGGCCATCAGGTTGCGGGCCCGAAACAACCTTGAACGAACGCTGGACTCGCTGATGTCCAGCACCGATGCAATCTCCACGCTGGTCAGCTCTTCGAATGCGGAAAGCATCAGCACCTCTCGCTCTTTGGCCGGCAATGTTTCCACGCAGGCCAGTACGTGAGCATGATGTTGCGCGGCGGCGGCGCGCTGCTCCGCGCTGAGGCCCTCGCTGGGTAGCACCCGAGCCAGATCCGCCACATCGTCTGTCTCTGGCCTGGTCTTTGCGCGCCGTTTGCGGTCGAGCACAATGTTCCACACAATGCGGATCAGCCACACCCGCTGGTCGCGCACTTCAGAAAGCGTGTCGCGATGCCGCAGCACACGCATGAACGCCTCTTGCACAGCGTCTTCGGCGTCGGACGGATTACGCAGCACCGAGAAGGCTACGCGGTAAAGGGTTCCAGCGTACTGGCTGACCAGTGCCGCGAGAGTCTCCTCATCCGCGTGAGTACGAGCTCGATCGTGCACAGCGCTTTTTGGAATCTCCATCCAACCTGAGAATACTGCCTGGCTGGCGCTCATACCGAACCAGACGCAGGCAGATGGGAAAATGCTCACAATTTCGGTTTGCTTCGGCTCTCACCCTGCGGCGATTCCAACCCCGGCCAGGATTTCAGGCCAAAAAAGTCTCACGAAGCCCAAAGACCTCGCGAGCGGATTAGATCAAGTTCCAGACGCCTCTACTGCTTGCCGGTCAGCTTTTGCGTGGCGATTGTGCCGGCCGCGCCATCCTTGTCGGCGTCCTTGACTTTAGCCCAGAGGGCGCGCGCCTGGTCCTGCTTGCCGGCCGCCGCATAAAGATCGGCCAGATCGAGCTGGGCCACGCTGGCTGAAACCGTCTCTGACGGCTTGGCGATCAGTTGGTTGTAGAGATCGATGGCTTGCGGATCGCGCGCTGTCTGGTGATAAAGCCCGGCCAACGCCACCGTGGCCAGGTTGGCCAGATTGTGGTCCCACGAACCGCCCGCAGCCTTCAATTCCGTCTCAGCGGAAGCCGTCTGGCCCAGGCCCTCGTAGGTAATCCCGGCAAAGTAATGCGCCTTGGCCCCTTCAGGCAGCCAGCCGTACTGCTGAGCCACGATGACGAACTGCTTGTTCGCAGCCTTTGAGCGGTCCGCGGCAGTCGTGTAAACCCCATTTTCGGCCGGCGCGCCGGGTGTGGCCAAGGCCGCATCGTAGGTGTCAAGTGCCGCGCCCAGAGCGCTGTCGGCCGCGGCTGTGCGCATGTTCCAGAAAATCACTCCCCCAACCACCAGGGCAATCGCCACAACAGCTGCAATGGCCCAGCGCAGAACGCCGGAGCGGTGTCCACTGACCCAGCTGACGCTACTGGCGGTGGCCTGGGCAAATTTGTCCTTCTTCAAGGCATGACGGGTTTGAGTATCCACGGGGTCTCTTCTTGTCCTTCGTTGTTAGACTTGCAGGCGGGCCTCAAGTTGCTGGCGCGTCGCTACGGTCGCTGGCGCTTCCACCGCAACCTTTCCAGTCTATCAGCGCGCCAAGAGCAGCGTCCACCGACTCCGCGCGCATGGTCTCGAAAAAAGCCGCTATCGCTTGATCTCAATGGCGTTGGCGCGCAAGGCGCGGATGCGGTCCATGGCGCTCGAAAGCGGCCGGTCCTTCGTGACACTCATCCCCTTGTCGACCAGCGATTCAACAAAATCAATGACCGGCAGGCCGCGATCCCCGGCTTCGCGCACAATGTCGTCCGAAATAGTAAGCGTAATCTGCATGGTTGGCGATTCCCCTCCCCGATTCATCGACAAAGAGTCCGGAGAAGAATAGCTCTCTCCGCTGAATGCGGCAGCGGAGGCATAGCCGCGTTCCCAAGAGCCGTCCCAAAGCGAGCACCTCGCCTGCAAGCCTTGCCGTTCCGCACCGGTAACGATAGGCTAGTCAAATGTACGAAGACTTCCATGTTACCGATCGCTGGAGCGGCGAAGACCTGCATTGCACCTGGAAAGGCACCATCGTGGCCATCGCCACCCGCCACGCCGACGCCGTCGATGTCCGCTTCGACGTCAATGGGCGTCCCATGTGGATTGCCCTGCCCTCGACCGCCTGGGTTGAGCAGAAAGTGCGCACCGGCAAAGTGATCACCGACCAATTAGCCGTTCAGATTGCCGGCCGCCATCTCAAGCAGCTCATCGAAGAAGGCTACGACTCCAGCCGGGAGATCTACACCATGACCATCCCCGAAGTGCTCGAGCATCTGGACGTAGTCGTCGAAGAAGCCAAAGCGCTCGGCGCAATGCCGACGCTCCCCGTAATTGCGTAAAAGCAGGGACTAGGGACTAGAAAACGCTAACCAACCCAGTCGCAAAGAAGTCAACGCCCGATGATCTGTCATGGCCTAATTGTCGGCATTGAGGATGGCCGCTCAGCTCGGCTTTTCCCTATTCCCTACTCCCTATTCCCTGTTTTATTCGTGCCTCAGAGCGTCCATCGGCTGCACCCGCGCCGCCCGCCGCGCTGGAATCCAGCTAGCCGCGAGCGCCACAGTCAACAAAATCAGGACTCCTACCGTCAGCGTCGGCGGATCCCAAGGCTGAATTCCATACAGCATTGACTTGATCATCCGCGTCAGCAGCAGCGCCGCCCCCACACCCACAACAATCCCCGCAATTGCCAGCCAGGTACTCTCGCGCAAAATCATCCCCCGCACCTGTGCCGGCTGCGCCCCCAGTGCCATGCGAATCCCGATCTCATTTCGCCGGTTGGCCACTGAATACGCCATGATTCCGTAAATCCCCACGCAAGCCAGCGCCAGAGCCAGCAAACCAAATCCTGAGGTGAGCGTAACGAAAATGCGCTCCTGCTGCAGGTCGGCCTCAATCTGCTGATCCTGTGTCCTCACATTCACCAGCGGCAGATCGGGGTCTGCCTGCTGCACCACGCGTCGCAGCGAAGGCAAGATCACCTCGGGCTTCAATCGCGTGCGGATCTCGTAGGTCATGCCGCCGACCTGGGTCTGCTGTATATAGGGCAGGATGAACTGCGGCGGCGGCACATCGCGCAGGTTCGCATAGCGCGTATCGGCGCATACGCCGACAATCCGAATCCAGTCGTCTCCGGTCGTGCTCTTGTGCCCATCCGCGTCGTGCGTGCTGGTCGTGAACATCTTCCCGATCGGATTCTGTCCGGGAAACCTGGCCCGCGCAAGGCTCTGGTTGATGATCGCAACTTTCTGCGATGTTGCCGTATCCTGCTCTCCAAACGCGCGCCCTGCAATGATCGGTATGCCAAGCGTTTCAAAGAAACGGTTGCCGACGCCGTTGTAATCTTCGCTCTGACTATTATTCGGGTCGTAGGTCACTCCTTGAGGCAAGAAGGTTGTGCGGTCCGAATCGTCCGAGACATATGCTTCCCACGATGGTGCCACCGAGTCCACGCCGGGCACCGCTGCAAACGCCTCCTCCAATCGCCGATGCAACGTCACATCCTTTCCGGCAGGATAGACCTTCACCGGCGGATTGATCTCGACCAGCAATAAACGATCCGTGCGAAATCCCACATCGACTTTGTTCAGTGCGACAAGCGTGCGGAGAAAGAGCCCGGCTCCGATCACAAGCAATGTTGAGAGCGCGATCTGGAATCCAACCAGGGCCTTGCCTCCAATCCCCTTGCGCCGCCGGGTAGTGGTCTGCGCCGTCTCTTTCAATCCGTGCGTCACCTCAGCGCGCGCCGCCGCAAGCGCAGGCGCCATCCCGAACAGAAGGCCGGTCAGGATCGTCACTCCGGCGGTGAATGCAAACACGCGCCAGTCGAAATGAATCTGGAAATCATTGCGCTCCCAGGCATTTTCTGTCATCTTCGGGATCACGTTGCGTCCCAGGTATCCCATGAATAGTCCGCCAGCGCCGCCCAGCATAGCGAGCAGCAGACTCTCCACCAGCATCTGCCGCATGATGCGAGCGCGCCCCGCGCCCAGCGCCAGCCGAACGCTCATCTCTCGCTGTCTCTGCGACCCGCGTGCCAGCATCAGATTGGCGATATTGGCACATGCCAGCAGCAACACAAAAGTCACCAGCGTCATCAGCACCGCCATCGGCTTGGCAAATTGCTGTTGCTGCTCGAACAGGCCGCGGCTTCCGTCGCGAAGATCCATCCGCGGCAAATCCTCATTTGGCCGCAGGGGCATTGTCCCGCGCACCAGGGCGCCCAATTGCCCATCCAGAGCCACCTGCGCCGCCGCATCGCTGACGCCTGGCTTGATACGGCCCATCACATTCACCCACCATTCCCTCGTATCGGTGAGCAGCGAACCGTTTTTGGAATGCGGTGAGACCAGGGGCTGCATGGCTAGCGGCACAAACACATCCGGCGATTGCTGCACGTTCTTCGCGCCCGTGAATCCCTTTGGATTGACGCCAACAATTGTCAACGGCGTGTCGTTGATCTTGATGGTCTGGCCCAGCACTGCCGAGGAGCGGCCAAACTCCCGTTCCCACAGCCCATCGCTGATCACAGCGATGGGGCTCTGCCCCGGCTCCAGATCGTCGGAGGGCTGAATCGCTCGCCCTAACTCGGGTTTCACGCCCAATTCCGCATAGTAGTTGCCCGAAACCATTTCCGTCTGCACCCGTTGTGCCCCGCCGCGGATCGTCGCATTCATTCCTGTTTCTTTGAAGGCAAACAAGTCCTCAAGCCTACGATTCTGCGCCCGTAATAGTTGATACGCCGGATACGAAAACGATGTGCTTGTGACCATGCCTCCGGGCAACGGATCATAGTCGCCCCAGATTCCATGCACCGCCACGTGCTTCTCCGTTCCAATCCACGACAGAAGTCGCAAATCCGCGGAGTGCGGTACAGCCAGCTGTTCATAAAGCAACTGTTTTGACACTGAAAAGATCGTCGTATTCGCGCCAATCGCCAGCGCCAGCGAAAGCGTGGCAACGAGCGTAAAGCCGGGACTCTTGCGCAGCATCCGCACCGCATAGCGCAGGTCTCCACCCACTTCGTCCCACCACCGCAATCCCAGCGAAGCTCGCATCCCTTCCTTGTGTACCGTCTCCGCCCCCAACGCAATCCGCGCCCGGCGTGCCGCCTCCTGCGGCGATTGCCCCGCCCGTTCCAGGTCCGCAGTCAGATGCTCAAGATGGCAAGCCAATTCCGCCTCCATCTCCGCCTCAAGCTGGTCACGCCTGGCAACAGCCCGCATCCACGACCACAGCCGCGAAACAACTCCCGCAAAAAATGATCGCAAACTCAT
>Ga0302325_10031510_pt1 | contig 10908 bp, 10 predicted proteins | sample Palsa_T0_2_FD_201948 | JGI IMG/M metagenome (GOLD analysis project Ga0302325, IMG submission 201948) | Peat permafrost microbial communities from Stordalen Mire near Abisko, Sweden - Palsa_T0_2 | ecosystem: Environmental > Terrestrial > Soil > Palsa > Peat permafrost | place: Sweden: Abisko... | reverse complement strand
ACGATTGCCCTTTGAGGCTTGTCGTTGGGCCGGGGCGTGGCCAGCCAGCGCAGCCCGGCGGAGACGGCGCGTGAGGTCGGAATGACGGCCACCGTGTCCACCAGCAGGTCGAGCGGGCCGGGAGCCGAGAGGCCGAGCTCGCGGCGGGCCCAGGGGGGCAGCGTGGTGACCGCGGCCGCGTACAGGACGTTGTAGATCGCACGCTGCTCGGGACGCCTGCTCACGCCGTGACGCAACCAGTCACGCGCCTGGAGCGCCTGCGGACCGGCGTGGAACTCGTGCCGCAGGCGTCGGAAGTAGTCGTCCACGTCGGCGGCTGAACGGGGTACCCACTCGGCCCCCAAGGCGATAGCCACCGGTGCCATCTCCTCGTAGTACCGATCGCACTGCTCGGGGGTGAGGTCGCGCGGGCCGAAACGCCGGGACGACTCGAGGAAGCTCGACACCTCGGCCGCGTGGATGAAGGTGACCAGCTCGGGGTCGCCGGCCGAATAGGGCCGACCGTCGGGCGCCACGCCGGTCACCCGTCGGTGGACGCGCCGCACCTGCTGCACCGCCCTCTCGGCTTCCTGCACCGTGCCGAAGGTGGTGGTGCCGACGAAATCGGCGGTGCGGCGCAGTCTCCCCAAGGGGTCGGCCTGGTAGTTGGAGTGTTCCGCCACGCCCGCCATGGCCAGCGGGTGGAGCGTCTGCAACAGCAGTGCGCTGATGCCGCCGATCAACATGGACGGCAGGTCGGAGTGCACCATCCGGGCCACCCCGTCGGGCGGGAGATAGGACTGGGCCGGATCCGTCGACATCCGCACGGGAGGCCGCCCGAGCCCGATGGCACGGCGCAGCCGCCCGGAGAGATCCACCCGCGCCGGTGCGCCGAGCCCCCGGAGGAGGCGCGGGGGGACGGTGGTCATGGCGCGCGCCAGGTCGGTGGCGCTCATGACCGGATTGGAGGGAGGCACCCAGAGAGCTTCCCATGTCGCCGGGCCGTGGCAGAGTGCAGGCATGCGCGTGGTGGTCTTCGGTGCCGGCGCCATCGGCGGCCTGGTCGGCGCTCGTCTCTTCCAGCACGGCATCGACGTCACGCTGGTGGCGCGGGGTGCCCACGCGGAGGCCTTGGACTCGGGTCTGGTCCTCGAGGCACCGGACGAGTCGGTGACCTTGCCCATCCCGGTGGTGACCGACGCGGCGGCGCTGCGCTGGACGGACGACACGGTCGTGCTGCTCGCCGTGAAGGGGCAGGACACCGAGGAGGCGCTGATCCAGCTGGTGACGGTGGCGCCGCAGGAGACGCCGGTCGTGTGCATGCAGAACGGGGTCGAGAACGAGCGGCGCGTGCTGCGCCGCTTTCCCCGCACCTACGCCATGTGCGTGATGTGCCCGGCGTCCCATCTCCGACCCGGGGTGATCGTGGCCCATTCGGCCCCGGTCACCGGCCTCCTCGACCTGGGTCGGTACCCGTCCGGCGTCGACGGCGTGGCCGAGAGCATCGCCGGGGCCCTGCAGGGATCGACGTTCGAGTCGGTGCCCCGGCCCGACATCATGCGCTGGAAGTACCGCAAGCTCATTATGAACCTGGCCAATGCCGTCGAGGCCCTGAGTGGGCGCGAGAGCCGGGACAGCGCACTGGCCCGGGAGGTCCGCCTGGAGGGTGAGGCGGTCCTGCAGGCGGCGGGTATCGCCGTGGCGTCGGCCGAGGAAGATCTGGCCCGCCGGGGTGATTCTCTGCAGTACCGCCCCACACCGTCGGGTGCGCGGTCCGGGGGATCGAGTTGGCAGAGCCTGGAACGGGGAACGGGATCCATCGAGGCGGAGTTCCTCAACGGCGAGGTCGTCCTGGTCGGCGCACTCCACGGCGTGGACACGCCGCTGAACCGGCGGCTGATGGTGCTGGCGCTAGGGGCAGCGGCCGAGAGACGCCGGGCGGGCTCATGGAGCATCGAGGAGCTCAGCGCGGCCGTGGGGGTCCCCACCGACCGGTGAGGGCCCCCACGTGGGGCGTCAGTCGCCGTGGAGAGCGGTGCGCACCTCTTCTGTCGGGCTGGTGACCGCAGGGCCGGGCGTCTCGATCTTGACGAAATGGACAGTGCCGGTGAAGTGCGCCGGCGGTCGGTAGAGGGGCGAGACGGGGAAGCCACTGTCGTGCCCCAACCGCAGGCCCGCTCCACCGTGTTGGAGGGCGAGGGGCAGCATCCCGACTACCTCGACGGCATCGACGCGCCGGCCATCGACGGCGAGCTCCATCTGCCCGGGCACCGCGTCGCCGTCGAACCTGTAGGACACGGCGAGGGTGTGGCGTCCTTCGCCCAGGACGGCGTCGTCGTGCAACGCCAGCGCGTCGGCCGCCCGCGCGAACGCGAAGTGGGCCACCCCGTCCACGACGAAGAGCGCGTAACCGCCGAACCAGTCGCCCATGGCGCAGACGACGCCGCCGGTCTCCGTGCCGACGGAGTCGATCTCGGCCGTCAGGAGAAACCCGCCCCACAAGAGCGGGACCGACTCGTCGTGCACCGGTCCACCCCCGGGGAGGTAGGTCCGCGAAGATCCAGCCGGCCAGGTAGGCGGGATGAGCCCTCCGAAGCGGTCCAGCATGCCGTCGGAGATCGGCAGCACCTGGTTGCGTGCCGCCTCCGTGGCCCACAGCTCGGTCAGCTGGCCCAACCGTTCGGGTTCCTCCTCTGCTCGATCGACGGCTTCGGAAAAGTCTCGCGACAGGTCGAAGAGCTCCCAGCGGTCCTGGTCGAAATCGCGACTCCCGACGGCCAGCTCCTCCTCGTCGAGCACGCCGGAGCTGATGTGGTTGGTCGTTGCTTTCCAGCCATCGTGGAAGATGGAGCGTGAGCCGAGCATTTCGAAGTACTGGGTCCGGTGGACCTCACCGGTCTCCGGCTCCTCGAGGACCCGGCGGAGGCTGGCTCCGTCAATGGGCTGCTGGGCCACGCCGTCGACCTCCCCGGGAGGCTCGATGCCCACGGCGGACAGGATGGTGGGCATGAGGTCGATCACATGGGTGAACTGCGAGCGGATGGCGCCCGGGTCGCCCACGTGGCCTGGCCACTGCACAATGAGTGGCGTCCGCGTGCCGCCCAGCCACGTGTAGCGCTTCCAGAGCTTGTGCGGGGTGTTCCCCGCCCAGGCCCAGGCCCAGGAGTAGTGGTTGTAGGTGCTGAAGCCGCCCCAATCGTCGTACGCGGCCAGGTTGTCCGTCACGGACTCGCGCAGGTGGGCGGTGAAGCGGTGTTCGTTGACGCTGCCGTCTTTGCCCCCCTCGGCGCTGGCCCCGTTGTCGGAGAAGACCATGACCAGTGTGTTCTCGAGCAGGCCGGTCGCCTCGAGGGAGTCGAGGAGACGGCCGATCTGCGCATCGGTATGGGTCAGGAAGCCGGCGAACACTTCCTGCTGGCGCGCGTGCATGCGACGCTCGTCCGCGCTGAGGTCGTCCCACCCTTGTACCCACTCGGGCCGCTCGGTGAGGATGGTGCCCGGCGGGACGACGCCGCTGTCGACCTGGCGGGCGAAGGTGTCCCGGCGCCAGGCGTCCCAACCGCGGTCGAACATCCCTCGGTACGGATCCACCCATTCGGGGGCCACGTGGTGCGGCGAGTGCATGGCGCCCAGCGCGAAGTAGAGGAAGAAAGGCTTACCGGGCGCGCCCTGTTGCTGGTCGCGCACCATTCGGATGGCCTGATCGGCCAGGTCTTCGCTCAGGTGGTACCCCTCCTCGGGCCGGCGGGGGGGCTCCGTGTAGTGGTTGTCGCACACCAGGTTGGGCGCCCAGTGGTTGGCGTCCCCCTGGAGGAACCCGTAGTGGCGTTCGAATCCCACCCCGAGGGGCCACGTGTCGAAGGGCCCGGCGGCCGAGCGCTGCCAGCGCGGGGTGAGGTGCCACTTCCCGACGGCGAGGGTCGAGTACCCGTGGTCGCGCAAGATGCGTGGCAGTGCCGCGGCCGACTTGGGCAGCCGGGCGGTGTAGCCGGGGAAGGCCAGTGGGATGTCGGCGAGGAACCCCATCCCCACCGCGTGATGGTTCCGACCGGTGAAGAACGCGGCCCGGGTGGGCGAGCAGAGAGAGGTGACGTGGAAGCGGTTGAACCGGGCCCCGCGCGCCGCCACTGCGTCAAGGTGCGGGGTGTCGATGTCCGATCCGAAGCTGCCCAGATGGGCGAACCCGGTGTCGTCGAGCACGATGGCCAGCACGTTGGGCGCCCCGGACGGCGGCTTCGGATCGCGGGGAAAGCGAGGGGTCGACTGGGCGGCGGTGAAGCCGATCTGTTGCGGTGGCTCAGGAGAGGTCACGCAGGGGCGCCGGCATCAAGGCGAGTGGTCATGCCGACAGGGTACGTGCACTCCCCATTGCCTGCGTCACCGGACCGCGGTGTAGCATTGTTGCCATGCAGGGCCACCTGCCGGTACCCCCACAGCCGCACTTCCCCGTCGGCCTTTCACCGGTCATCGGTTACATCGCCACGCGCGAGCCGCAGCCGCTCGAAGAGCGGGCGCCGGTCGAGCGGGAGTGGTGGGAGATGGATGAGGACGAGGAGTGGCCGTCCCGCCAGCCCAGGGTCATCCGGGTGACCGCCATTGTGGTTTCCGTCTCCTTGCTCCTGGCCGGGATCGGCACCATCCTCGGCGCCGTGCTGGCGGCCCACTGACGCCTCGCTCCGGGCGGGTGCTCCCGCTATAGCGGTCGGGCCGCGCGGGCCGGGAACCACCGTGTTGTTGAGGCCGGGCGATCCGTGCCACCCTGAATGGCGTGACGTCCCACCTGCAACTCGTGGTCTGCGAAGGAGATGAGACCGGACAGGAGCTCCTCGAGCAGGCACTCCGCGTCCTCAATCCGGCGGTGCTCGGGTTCGAGTGCGAGCTGATCCGCTTCGACCTCTCCTTGGACAACCGGCGCACCACGAACAACGCGGTCGTGCGGGAAGCCGCCGAGGCCATGCGCGAGTGCGGGTTGGGCCTGAAGGCGGCGACCATCACCCCGGAGAAGATCGGCGATGTCGGCAGTCCCAACCGCATCCTCCGCGAAGGCATCGGTGGCTCTGTGATCGTACGGACCGGTCGCCGCATTCCCGGCGTCTCACCCCTGGCCCCGGTGGTGCACCCGATTGTGGTCGTGCGCATGGCGGTCGGTGACGCCTACGGCGCCGAAGAGGGGCGGACCGGGACGCCGGGAGGGACCGACGAGAAGGCATGGAGGACCGAGAGGATCGAGCGGCGGATCTGCCAGGAGGTCTCGGAGTTCTCCTTTCAGACCGCCGCCGCGCGGGGGGCGTGCGTGTACGGGGGGCCCAAGTGGACGGTCTCGGCGGTCTACGAGGGGATGCTGAAGGAGGAGATGGACGCGGCGGCCGCCCGCCACCCCGAGGTCGTGTACCGTCCCACCCTCATCGACGCGGCCTATGCCGGCATCTTGACCGAGGCCGGGCATCAGAGCCTGGTGATCCCGGCCCTGAACCGGGACGGCGACTGTCTCTCGGACCTGGTGTTGGCGCTCTTCGGTTCCATCGCCGGGGCCGAATCGGTGCTCCTCGCTCTCGACGATCGGCTGCACCCCACGGTGGCCATGGCCGAGGCTCCGCACGGGACGGCCCCTTCGCTGGCCGGCAAGAACGTGGCCAACCCGATGGCCATGCTCCTCGCCTGCGCCGCCGCACTCGATCATGCGGCCGCCAACGGAGGCGGCACGGGGGATGCCGACATCGCGCGGGCCGGGCGCGCCATCCGGCAGACCACGCTGAGCGTTGCGGCGGACGGGATCCGGACCTTCGACCTGGGCGGCGACGAATCGACATCAGGGGTCGTCGACGAAGTGCTCCGGCGCCTGCGCCACGAGCTCACCGGCACGCCGTGACCAGGTGTGCCGAGTCGGGGGTTCGGCGCCGCCGCCCCGACCGGTCCGCTACGGCTTGAACGCGCAGCCATCCCAGAAGGCCACGGGTCGGCGGGCCAGCAGGCCGCGCAACTCAATGGTCAGCTGATTCGGCCGCCCTTCGGAGGCACCGTAGAACCTCACGCCGACCCCTCCGGTATCGAAGGGCTCGAAGTTGGCGGCGTCAGTGGGGGGCGACGTGCGCACGTCCAGCAGGGTGAGCGACCCGGTGCAGCACCGGTGGGCATGGGAACGCACGAACACGGTGCCACCGTGACGTGCGATGTAATCCCGGGCTCCCTCGGAAATCAGGACCTCCACACCGACAGCGTACCCGCCGCTCTGCGTGTGCCCCGGGTCGCGGCGCCCCGGGGCGACTGCACCTTCCGTCGATTCCGCAGGGATTGGATAGCGTGCCTCCGTGCCCGAACGACGCCGTCTGCCGTTCGATCCGATCGCCGAGGCGCACCGGCAATGGGCCGCACACGGCTGGGCTCCGGAGGCGCCGGCCATGGCCACCGTCACCTCCATCATGCGCCTCCAGCAGATCTTCCTGGCCCGGGCCGATGCGGCGTTGCGCCCGTTCGGATTGACCTTCGCCCGCTACGAGGTGTTGATGCTCCTCTCGTTCTCGACCACGGGCTCCCTGCCGCTGGGCAAGATCGGGGAGCGTCTGCAGGTCAATGCCGCCAGCGTCACCAACGCCGTGGACCGCCTCGAGGCCGAGGGCCTGGTCACCCGCCGTCCCAACCCTGGCGACGGGCGCGGCACGTTGGGGGTGATCACGGCCAAAGGGCGGCAGGTGGCCGATCGGGCCACGGTCGCCATGAACGGTCATGTCTTCTCTGACCTGGGGTTGGAGGGGCCCGACCTGAGCCTGCTCTTCGAGTCGCTGGCCCACCTGCGCCGGGCGGCGGGGGATTTCGACTGAACGCTTGGTTTTACTTTGATGTCAAAGTAGTCTGGGGGTATGGCAGATCGCGCGGCATGGCAGGACTCCTATGACCGTTCACCCAAGCGCCAGGCGCAGTTCGAGACCATGTCGGGCCTCCCTCTCGAGCCTGTCTACGGCCCGGCCGACGCAGAGTTGCCCGGCCAGTTCCCCTATACGCGTGGACCGTACGCGTCCATGTACCGCTCGCGGCTGTGGACCATGCGACAGTTCGCCGGCTTCGGGACCGCCGAGGACACCAATGGCCGCTTCAAAGAGTTGCTCCGCTCCGGTGGCGACGGCCTGTCGACTGCGTTCGACATGCCCACCCTGCTGGGCCGTGACTCCGACGATCCCTTGGCCAAAGGAGAGGTAGGGCGGGCCGGCGTGGCCGTCGACTCTCTCGCCGACATGGAGACGCTGTTCGCGGGTATCGACCTGGGTGCGGTGAGTACCTCCATGACGATCAACTCTCCCGCTGCGGTGATCATGGCCATGTATGTCAGCGTGGCCGACAAGACGGGGGTGGCGCGTGCCGCGCTCTCCGGGACGATCCAAAACGACATTTTGAAGGAGTACCAGGCCCAGAAGGAATTCGTCTTCCCGCCCCGGCCGAGCATGCGTCTCGTCACCGATGTCATGCGATTCGCCGCCACCGAGCTTCCACGCTGGCATCCGATCTCCATCTCGGGCTACCACATACGCGAGGCCGGCTCGACGGCGGCCCAGGAACTGGCTTTCACCTTGGCCAACGGGTTCGCCTACGTGGAAGCGGCCCGGGCGGCGGGCATGGCCGTCGATGACTTCGCCCCGCGACTCTCCTTCTTCTTCAACGCCCATATGGATTTTTTCGAGGAGATCGCCAAGTACCGGGCCGCCCGCCGGATCTGGGCCCGGTGGATGCGCGATCGCTATGGCGCCAGCGACGGCCGCTCACTCCAGCTGCGCTTCCACACACAGACGGCCGGGGTCTCGCTGACGGCCCAGCAGCCCGAGGTCAACCTGGTCCGCGTGGCCATCGAGGCCCTGGCGGGCGTGCTGGGGGGAACCCAGAGCCTGCACACCGACTCCTTCGACGAGGCGCTGGCGTTGCCGACCGAGCACGCGGTCCGGCTGGCCCTGCGCACCCAGCAGGTCATCGCCGAGGAGACCGGGGTGGTCCATGTGGCCGATCCGTTGGGGGGATCGTGGTTCGTCGAGGAATTGACCGACGAGATGGAGCGGGCGGCCGAGGAGATCTTCACCCACATAGAGGAAGCCGGCGGGGGCTCCATGCTCGAGGGCGCGTTCGCCTGCATCGAGGACGGGTGGTTCCTCTCCGAGATCGCGGATGCCGCCTACCGCTTCCAGACCAAGGTAGCCAAGGGGGAATGGATCCAGGTCGGTGTGAACGGGTACACCGACGGCGACGACACGGCGCCGTCCACCCTCTACATCGACCCCGCCGTGGAGACCCAGCAGTTGGCTGCGCTGGCTGCCCTGAAGCAGTCCCGCGACGATGATGCAGTGCGGGGGGCGCTGGCAGGGCTCAAGGCCGGCGCCGGGGATCCGACGATCAACCTGATGCCGGCGCTGATCGACGCCGCCCGGGCCCATGTCACCGTAGGTGAGTCCATGGGGGCGCTCGAAACGGTCTTCGGTACCTGGTACGAGCGAAGCGTGGTCTGAACCCATGAGCGTGGACCGACCGCTGCGGGTGTTGGTGGCCAAGGTCGGGCTCGACGGTCATGACCGCGGCCTGCGCATCGTCGCCCGAATCCTGCGTGACGCCGGCTGCGAGGTCATCTACGCCGGGCTCCGCCAATCCACCGACACCATCACCGCCACCACCATCGAAGAGGATGTCGACATCGTCGGTGTGTCCATGCACAACGGGGCACACCTGACGCTCGCCCCGGCCGTGGTCGATTCACTCCGGGCGGCCGGACTCGACACGCCGGTGATCGTCGGCGGGATCGTCCCACCGGCCGATATTCCGATCTTGAAGGCGGCCGGGATCGCCGCCGTGCTCGGGCCGGGCGCGTCCAACGAAGAAGTGGTCGAGGCGGTCAAGGCGGCTGCGGCGAGCGCGACGCAAGCCTGAAGATCGTTGCGTGCCGCGGCGCGTACGCTGTAGAGCGCAATGCTGAGCGAACCAGGCGGTGAGGGGGCGGAGCGGGGGTCGGCGCCCGTCAGTCGAGAGGACGACGTCGAGCAGTTCCTGGCCTGGTCCCTCCGCCTGGCCTACATCCCCGTCGTCGTTCTGCTCCTGGCCGGCCTGGGCGCATTCATCTACGGCACCGCCCTATTCATCCATGCCATCGATCAGATCTGCCATCGGGCGTTCCCCGTGCGCCACCAGATCGGTCTGTTCCTGGCCGACATCGACCTGTTCTTGATCGGGGCGACGCTACTCATCACTGCGATCGGTTTCTATCAGCTCTTCATCCGGGAGACCCACCGGGACGGGTCGACGCGCTTCCCCGCCTGGCTCGATATGCGCGATCTCAACGACCTCAAGGCCAGGGTGATCGCGATGATCGTGATGGTTCTCTCCATAACCTTCGTCGAGGTCGTCGTCGACTCGCCCAGCGGACAGCAGGTCCTCGATCTCGGCGGTGGGATCGCGGCTGTCGTCGTCGCACTGACCCTCTTCGTGCGCTTGGGGCGGCCACACGACCCTTGACAGCGGGTTGGTCCTTCACCGCGGGTCGGTCTCGGACGAACAAGGGCGCACCGGGTGTACATTCGTATTGCAGGGTGAAACAGTCGCCCGAAGAAGTGAGAACTTCGCATTCAAGTCGGCCGCTATCCGATCTCGCAATGATGGTGAGGCGCCTCGAATGTCCTCTGACGATTTCAGGTCTGCCGCTCGACCATTCGCGGTCGACGAGAGCTACGTGGACGGCCGCTCCGTCGTCGCTCTCGCCGGCGAGCTCGATCTGGCCACGGCTCCGGAGCTGCGGGAACGGCTGGGGCTCCTTTTTGCACGGGGAGAGAACGAGGTCACGCTCGATCTCACGCACCTGGACTTCGTCGACTCGACCGGACTGTCGGTGTTCGTCATGGTCTTCACTCGAGTCCAAGCGGCAGGCGGTTCGATGCTCATCCGCAATCCGTCTTCGGCCGTGATGCGCATCTTTGAGATCACAGGGCTGGCCTCCGTCTTTTCCATAGCCAGTGACGTGGAGCCCGTAACCTCCGTCGGTTTGTAGCACCGCAGGCTGACCGGCCCGCTGCGGCCGCGGATCTTCACAGAAGGCTCACCGGAAACGCACAACCGCTTCGAAACCCCGTAGCCGATGGTATGGCATGCCTACCGAACAGATAGTCGAAGGTCCGGCGACGCATGCGGCCCGTCCGGACGTGGAGCACCTCGCATCATTCGAGCTACCGCCGAACGCGCTCCCGACCGAGGTCGTCGGCGCCGACGGCGGCTCACCCCGCTGGGCGCGTCTGGCCCTCCTGGCGCTGTTGGTGACGACGGCAGCCACCTATCTGTGGAACCTCGCGGCGTCCGGATACGGGAACAGTTTCTATGCCGCCGCGGTCGAAGCGGGGTCGAAGAGCTGGAAGGCGATGTTCTTTGGATCGCTCGATCCCTCCAACTTCATTACCGTGGACAAACCTCCGGCGGCGTTGTGGGTCATGGACCTGTCGGCCCGGATTTTCGGATTCAGCACCTGGAGCGTCATGGTGCCCGGCGTGCTCGAGGGTGTGGCCGCGGTGGCGCTCCTCTATGGCGCCGTCCGGCGCGTCGCCAATCCGACGGCTGGTCTGGTGGCCGGAGCGCTGCTGGCGGCCACGCCTGTCGCCGCGCTCATGTTCCGCTTCGACAATCCGGACGCCCTCCTCGTTCTCCTCCTCGTGGGCGCCGCGTACTGCATGACCCGCGCCGTCGAGAAGGCCGGGACCAAATGGTTGCTGGCGGTAGGAACGCTCCTGGGCTTCGCGTTCCTCACGAAAATGATGCAGGCGTTCACGGTGGTGCCGGCGTTCGGCCTGGCCTACTTGATCGCTGCCCCGACTTCGTTGCGCCGCCGGGCGGTGCAACTTCTCGGGAGTTTGGCCGCCCTTGTCATAGCCGGCGGATGGTGGGTGGTCATCGTCTCGCTCGTTCCCGCCGCCGACC
>Ga0302325_10031506_pt1 | contig 10909 bp, 7 predicted proteins | sample Palsa_T0_2_FD_201948 | JGI IMG/M metagenome (GOLD analysis project Ga0302325, IMG submission 201948) | Peat permafrost microbial communities from Stordalen Mire near Abisko, Sweden - Palsa_T0_2 | ecosystem: Environmental > Terrestrial > Soil > Palsa > Peat permafrost | place: Sweden: Abisko... | reverse complement strand
CGCGCATCGCGACGGCGGCCTGAAAGGCCGCCTGCAGGCACGATTGCCTGCCACACAAAAGCGCCACGTCTACTTCGCCCCATACTGCGTTAGCCGCGCTTCCTCCCCCACGTCCAGCCACCACACTTTTCGGGAACTGAAATATCGCAACAACTCCGCGTTCTTCTCCGCCCCCATATCGCGTGCCCAAACGATGGGTGACGCGTCGATATCGGCGGCGTTGTACACATACTCGGCGTGAATGGTGTGCCCTGCACTGTAGTGCACAATCACCAGGTGCTGTCCTCCATCTTCCAGAATTCGACTCATTAGCTCCTCCCGGATTATGGGCATGCCGGAACTCCGCGCCCAAGTCTCAGGAAACCTTAGATCCTCAGGTAGCGATGTCAGGGCGAGTGCCACCCGCAGGCCGATCATCAGGGCGCAGATGAGCGGGATGGCGCGCACCGCTTTCGGCATCCACCGGTTCAGCGCGCGCATGCCCTGCACGATCGCGGCGTAGAACACCACTGTCGCGGCGGCAATGTAGTGCGGTTGGAAAAATGTTACCTGCGCGCTCGCCACCGCCGCCACGGCGATCAGAAAGAGCAGTGTTCTGCTCCGCCGGCTTTTCAACGTCGCAAACAAAGCCAGCAGCGGAAGAGTAAGCACCGGGCCGATAAAGAAACTCCACCATGCATACAGCTTTCCAACGGAGTTCGAGAGAAAGCCGCTCCATGTCCGCGCCGAATCGTAGATGCTGCGCTCCCAAACTGCATAGAACTCCTGCATCTCCGGATGTCGATAGATCACTGGCGGAGGAGGAGGTTGCAAAATGAATACCTGCGCCGCGCCGTAGGTGTGCCGGTGGACCGTATAAGGCATTGTCGTGGGACTGCCGTAAACGCGCCAGTTGTAGTAAGCCATGAGCGCGCCGGCGCACAACAGCACTGCACAAGCCGGCGGGAGAACGGTGCGCAGCCGCAGCTTGCCGATCCGCGGTAAGGCGATCAGCGCGACAGCCACGGAGAACACCAGGCCTTCGTAGGGTCGCGTGTTCGCGAGAATTGCGACTCCCAGCGCTGCGAGCAGCGCGTCGCGGCGGCGGTTCGAGCGAAGCACTCGCGGCAGAGCTCCGAAGATCAGCGCCCCGCCGGTAGCGGCTAGCGCGCCGCCCCAATAGCTGTCGCCCCAATAACTGAAAGTAGCCAATCGCATGGCCGCGATCGCGCCCGCCAGCAGCGCCCACCCTGGCGAGAACCATCCGCGCAACGCCCAGCAGATAACTGCGCACATCACGCCCGCGCTGAGCCAAACCGCCGTAAAAGGAGTACCCGTGGCCACTTGCCCGGCAGCCAGAACCAAGCCTTGCAACGGAGGATAGATGGAAGCATACTTCGGAATCTGGTCCTCATGCATGGTCTCGAAATGCTGCCACATAGGATGTGTGGGATTCGCCAGACGCCCGTGGGCAAATGTGTCGGAGCCCAGCAGGTAACTGAACTCATCGTGGACAGTGGGAATGGGAACAGGCTCGACAGGGAGCACCATGGCGCGAAGCGCTAATGCAAGAGCGCCCACCGCGAGAGGAGACAGCCGGTGCCGCGCGAATCGCCGCAAAGCTCTTTCGGCAGGACTCGGACGATAGTAGAGTGCAGGCGTCGCCAATACCAGGAGGGCTTCTACGAAGAAGAGTGCGTGAGGCCATTGGAAGAATTGGAACAATTCCCGCTTCATCGGAAATACAACGATATCATCGGGGCGGCGCCGCTCCATTGACGGGCGGGTCGATGGGTAGAATATAGAGGAATCATGCCCCTCGAGGAGTATGCCGCTAAACGCAGCTTCGAGAAAACGCCGGAACCCGCGCCGAGCACCGGCAAGTCAAGGTTCCCCAAGAATTACTTCTGCGTCCAGCGTCACGATGCCACCCGCCTTCACTACGATTTTCGACTGGAAATCGACGGCGTCCTGAAATCCTGGGCCGTCCCCAAAGGGCCCACGCTCGATCCCGCGCTCAAGCATTTCGCCGCTCACGTGGAAGACCACCCCGTCGAGTACGGCGACTTTGAGGGCACCATTCCCAAAGGCAATTACGGCGCTGGCAGCGTGATGCTGTGGGATCGCGGCACGTTCACGCTGCTTGGCGACGGCGTGGGCGGCGTGGAGCAGATCGCGCGCGGCGACCTGAAGTTCCAACTGCACGGCGAGAAGCTCAAAGGCGATTTCGCGCTGGTCCACATGAAGGGACGCGGCAAGGGCAACGAGTGGCTGATTCTCAAGAAGCGCGATGCGTCCGCCGTGCCCGGCTGGGATGTGGAAGCCCATGCCTTCAGCGTGCTCTCTGGCCGTACCCAGGCGGAGATCGCGAGCGGCCTGCCGGCGCGCCAGACCAAGCTCGAAACTGCCGGCGACACCGAACGCGTGTGGGCCACCAGTCCGCCGGCGAAGCGGGGATCAAAGGTCGGTTCCAAGGCGGGTCCCGCTCCGACTGTCCCGGCGCCCGCTAAGAACAAGAAGGTCAAGGTCGACATCTCCGCAATCAAGGGTGCCCGCAAGGCCGAGATGCCAGCCGCCCTCGAGCCCATGCTCGCGAGCCTCGTGGAGAAGGCCCCGCGCGGGGAAGAGTGGCTCTACGAGGTGAAATGGGACGGCATCCGCGCCATCGCCTTTCTGGATGGCGGGGAGGTGCGCATTACTTCGCGGAGCGGCCTGCGCTGCGAACGCCAGTATCCCGAGCTAGCCGTGATGCCGCACCAGTTGGCCGCGCAAACCGCGATTCTCGACGGCGAGATCGCAGTCCTCGACGAGAAGGGCGTCTCGCGATTTAGCCTGATTCAGCCGCGTATCACGAATTCAGATCCCAATTCCATCTCGCACCTTTCGCGATCGACGCCGGTGGTGTATTTCGCTTTCGATCTGCTGTACCTGGATGGCTACGATCTCCGCGGCGTCAGCCTGGCGAAACGCCGCGAACTGATGCAGGCGGTGGTGACGCCGGGCGGCGTGCTGCGGATCTCTGAGGTTTTTCCGGGCGCGGGCGAGGAGTTGCTGGAAGCGGCGCGTGCCATCGGGCTCGAAGGCGTGGTGGCCAAGCACGCCTCCAGCACGTACGAATCTCGCCGCAGCCGCGAATGGTTGAAAATTAAAATCGTGGGCGAGCAGGAGTTCGTGATCGGCGGTTTCACCGCGCCGCAGGGCGATCGTGACTATTTCGGCGCGCTGGTGCTGGGCCTTTATGAGGACCGCAAGTTAGTTTGGGTGGGCAACGTGGGTACCGGCTTCGACCAGAAATTGCTGGCCAGCCTGAACGCCAAGCTGAAGCCGCTGATTGTCGACAAGTGCCCGTTCGCCGAGCGGCCCAAACCGGACAAGGGGATGACGTGGGTCAAGCCCGAGTTGGTTTGCCAGGTGAAATTCGCCAATTGGACGCCCGATCGCCGTCTGCGTGCGCCGGTGTTTCTGGGGCTGCGCAACGATGTCGCCCCACGCCAGGCGGCACGCGAAGAACCTGCCGATCCGATAGCCGTGAAGCGGGAGGAATTGCTGGCCGACGTCAAAGAGGCGTCGCTGGTCATCGACGGCCAGACCCTGAAGTTCACCAATTTGAAGAAAGTCTACTATCCCGACGAAGGCTATACCAAGCGCGCCGTGCTGAATTACTACGACGGGGTGGCCGACCTGATTCTGCCCCATCTCAAGGACCGCCCGCTCTCTCTGAAACGGTATCCGAACGGCATCAAACAGGACTACTTCTTTCAGAAGGACGCGGCCGACAGCTTTGCACCCTGGCTGCGCACTGAGCGGATCGACGACATCCACTATGTATTTGCGGAGGACCGCGCCAGTCTGCTCTACCTCGTGAACCTGGGCTGTATCGACCACAATCCCTGGATGAGCCGGTCGCCGTCGCTCGACAATCCCGACTTCATCCTCATCGATCTCGACCCGCAAGAGTGCCTCTTCGACAAGATTGTCGACGCGGCCCTGCTGGTGAAGCGCGTGCTCGACCGCATCGGGCTGGTCGGCTACCCCAAGACTACCGGCGGGGATGGCATGCACGTGTACGTCCCCGTGGAGCCGATTTATTCGTATGAGGAAACGCGCACGTTCGCCGAGCTCATTTCGCGGGTGACCATCGCCGAAGATCCCAGCCTGTTCACAACTCCGCGCATCGTGGCTAAGCGGCAGAAGAATCGCGTCTATTTCGATGTACTGCAGAACGGCCGCTCGAAGACGATCGCCGCGCCGTACGTGCTGCGGGCATACGGCGGCGCTCCGGTAGCGACTCCATTGGAATGGGGGGAGGTGCGGCGCGGGCTGCATCCCATGCAGTTCAATATCACGAATGCGCTGGATCGATTCGCGGAGCGGGGGGATCTGTTCGCGGGAGTTCTGAATGCGCCCCAGGAATTGCACGCGGCGCTTGTGAAGATTGAGAAGTTGATGAAGTAAGGGCTAGCCCGAGCTGTTCCAGCGCTTGCCCCATATTGCGACCTGTGAGTTACCCCAGGTGAAGTCACAGGCCAACTCTGCCACCGGCGGCCGTCGGTTGTAATGCCGGTCGATCTCAGCTGACCCCGCTCGACAGTTGCCACTGTGATATATCATATGGTTCTCTTCCATCCGTCAGACAACCGGCGATGACCAGCGAAGAAGGATAAACTATGGCAGCTCAATTCGAGACTTCATCCAGGGTTTCCGATGTCGCGTGGCAGGCAATCGAGGGAGGCTACGATCTTCAGGTACACGTGGCCCCCGACGTGATCGCCCGCCGCATCGACGATCTCGACCTCGCCAAAGAGTTCCTTGCGGCCGGCCTCCAGGGATTCGTATTGAAATCGCATTATTTCCCTACCGCGGAGCGGGCACAAGTGGTCACGAAGGCTGTGCCGGGCATTAAAGCTTACGGCGCGATCGCCCTGAACCACAGCATCGGAGGGTTAAACCCGGTCGCCGTCGAGTTGGCCGGGCGCTCCGGGTGCAAGATCGTCTGGATGCCGACGGTGGACGCCGCCAATGAGACAGCCGGCCGTCCCGGCGGAACCAATAAAAAGCTTCCGTTCTGGGCCGAGATCCAACTTGAATTGGCTGCCACGGGCATAAACCCGCCTCCGATGACGGTAATCGACGACGCTGATGAATTGACGCCCGCCACTCTCTCCTGTCTGGAACTGATCCGGAAGCATGACATGATCCTCGCGACAGGGCACCTCGGCCGCCGCGAAATCCTGGCGTTGGTGAAGGCGGCGCAGGCGATGAATCTTCGCAAGGTCATCGTGACGCACGCGGAATTTCCGTCGCAGAATCTCAGCGCGGCGGAGCAGGCGGAACTCGCGGACTTGGGGGCCGTGATTGAGCACTGCTTCACCACGATGCATACCGGCAAGGCTTCCTGGGAGGGCGTGATGGACGCCATTCGCATGGTGGGGCCGGAGCGCTGCATCTTGTCTACCGATCTCGGCCAGACCATCAATCCAGCCGTGTCCGAGGGGTTCGCAATGTTCGCCCAGACATTGCTCGACGGCGGATTCCAACCGGATCAGATTCGGCGAATGGCGGTTACCAATCCATCGATGCTTGTGACATAAATCATCGATGCTTGTGATATAAATCCTATGGCCTCTTCGAAATCCATCCTCGTAGTCAGTGCCCACGCTGCCGATTTCGTTTGGCGCGCCGGCGGCGCCATCGCGCTGTATGCTTCGCGCGGGTATCGTGTCCGCATCCTGTGCCTCTCTTTTGGCGAACGCGGCGAAAGCCAGGGCGCCTGGAAGCAGCCCGGCATGACGATTGAGCGTGTCAAGCAGGTCCGCCACGCGGAATCCAGCCGCGCGGCCGAAATTCTAGGAGCAGAGATCCGATTCTTCGATTCGGGCGACTATCCGATTCGTGTGTCGGATGAATCCGTGCACGAAATGGTTGTGGAATACCGCGAGTTACAGCCGGCCTTTGTGCTGACGCATTCTTTCCTCGATCCCTACAACCCGGACCATCCCACGGCCAATCGCGCGACGCTGGACACGCGCGTCTATGCCCAGGCGCTCGGTTATCCGGCCGCAGGTAAACCGCTCGGCGCGCCGCCGGTGTTTCTGTTTGAACCCCATCAACCTGAGCAGTGCGAGTTCAAGCCGCAGGTGCTGCTCGACGTTACATCCGTCTGGGAGACCAAGCACAAAGCCATGGAATCCATGGAAGCACAGACACATTTGTGGGAGTATTACACGGACCTTGGCAAGCGCCGCGGAACGCAGGCAGTCCGCAATGGCGGGGACAAGAGCATCAAGTACGCGGAAGCGTTTCAGCGGGTCTATCCACAGGTAACCGGTGAATTGTCATGAAGCCCGTGGTGGTTCGCAACTTTCCGCGGCCTGACCCCGGCGTGGTGAGAAGACTCGGGGTTCTCGGCGTCGCGACGGTTCACGAAGCGCAGCGGCGCACCGGCCTCATGCGCCCGTACATGCGGCCGATTTACTCGCCCGCCCAAATATCGGGCGCCGCGGTGACCGTGCTGTGCCAACCTGGCGACAACCTCATGATTCACGCCGCGGTGGAGACCTGCCGTGACGGCGATGTGTTGGTGGTCACCACCACGTCTGAATCCACGGACGGAATGTTCGGCGAACTGCTCGGCGTTTCGTGCCGGGCTCACGGTGTGGCCGGACTGATCATTGATGCGGGTGTTCGAGATGTCTCGCCGTTGAGCGAAATGAAGTTTCCGGTCTGGGCGAAGGCTATCTCCGCACAGGGGACGGTGAAGGCCACGGCGGGATCGGTGAACGTCCCGATTGTCTGTGCCGGCGCCCGCGTGAATCCCGGCGACGTGATCGTGGCCGACGCCGACGGCGTCGTCGTGGTGCCTGGGAAGGCCGCGGCTGAAGTGGCGATTTTCGGCAAGCAAAGGGTTGCCAAGGAAGACCAAACCCGCGAGCGGCTGCGGCGCGGCGAACTGGGCGTCGATTTTTACGGTCTTCGGGAGAAACTGAAGGAACTCGGCGTAGAGTACATCGAGGAACTGAAATAGATAGCAGGAGCGGAATAGGAGAACATAAATGGGCGAAATTGTTTCAGCCATGGCGACGGTACATGCGCCGCAACTTTTTACCAGGCCTCCTACGGAAGACCCTGCGCAACTCGACGCGGACATCGCAGCGATGCGCGCATTGGGCCGGTCGCTGGACGAAAGCAAGGCGGAGGTCGCCATGGTGATCGGTAGCGATCACCTGGAGACTTTTTTCCTTTCCGCCGTGCCGACGTTTGCTATCGTCGCGGGGCAGGAGTCGAAGGCATCGTTCGCCGGACGCGACTATTCGCTACCGGTGGACCCGCTCGCCGAGGAGCTTCTCGAAAAACTCGTCGCCTCAGGGTTCGATATGACCTACTCGCAGGATGCCGTTCTGGGCCATTCCTTCGCGGCGGTATATGAGTGGGTGATCGAGGGCCGCAAGATTCCGGTAGTGCCAATCTTCGTGAACACCTATCTGCCGCCGCTGCCCACGGCTCGGCGCTGTCAACAATTGGGCGCGGCCGTCCGATCGGTAATCGAGAACAGCGACCGGCGCGTGGCGATCATTGCCAGCGGAGGCATGTCGCATTACCCCGGCACTTGGAAATATCCGCAGCCGGCGTTCGATTTCGATTGGTGGGCGATCGCGCAGATGGAGCGCGGGAATATCGACGCGCTGCTCAGTTTGACCAGCGAACAGCTCGACGAGGTCGGCAACACGGAAATGCTGCCCTGGATGGTGATGTTCGGCGCCATCGGCCGGCAGTGCGGGGAACTCCTGACCTATCAGCCGACCTGGCATCACGGTCACGCGGTGATGCGATTCATCCCGAATCGAACCGGTGCTCCCGGTACGCCGGAGCCCTCTCCGTCATGGAAATTCGAGAATGCGGGCGGCTATCAATTTTATAAGCATCCCGACCCTGCGGTCTATCGTTTGAATAAGGTGATCTACGACCTCAGGCACCAGGCCGCATTGCGGCGGCGCCTGTTCGAAGACACTAAATCCGTAGGGACGGAATACGGGCTTACCGAAACGGAAACGGAAGCGCTGGGTCTACTCAAGGACGAGAGCATCGACATCCTACGATCGCTGAAGTCTCACCCATTGGTTGACGCCGGCGCGCATCCGCTCGGGATGTTGATGGCGCTGGTGGTAGTGCAAGCCGAGCAGCGGAGAATGCGCAGGGAGGCGCTGCAATAGATGGATTCACGTTTGCAGGGCCGGATTGCCGTGGTTACCGGTGCCGCGGCGGGACTCGGGAGGGCGGCTGCCGTCCGGCTCGCGAAGGAAGGCGCGTCGATCGAAATCCTCGATCTACAGGACGGCGGTGCCGCAGTGGAAGAGATTCGCGCCCTGGGCGGCATTGCGCATTCCACGATTTGCGATTGCGCCAACGAAGCGCAGATTGCGAGCGCGGTTGAGGCTATCGCCGCTCGCGGGGGCCGCATCGACATCCTGGTAAACAACGCCGGCATTCTTTCCGGCCGGAAGCCCTGGCATACCCTGACTTACGAGGAGGTAAATCGCTACGTACAAGTGAACTACATCGGCTACTTCCTGGTCACGAAAGCCTTTTATCCGCTGATTAAGAAAAGTCAGACTCCACGCGTGATCATGGTGGCATCGCGCACGTATTTTCTCGCCAACCCCGGTCAGATGGCCTACGTGGCGAGCAAAGGTGCGGTCATGGGGATGATGCGAGTGTTGGCAAAGGAACTCGGCGAGGATGGAATTCCGGTGAACGCCGTCATGCCAGGTATGGTTGCCACGCCGGGCACCACGGAGCATTCGCAGGAAGAAGCCTTTAATCGCGTCATGGGAAATCAGGCGATCAAGAAACGGGTGCAGCCGGAGCATCTCGCCGGACTGATTGCATTCCTGGCCAGCGACGACGCGGAAATGATCACCGGCCAGATGGTGCTTTGCGATGGCGGCGGCTATCTCCACTAATTGTGGGGCAAGATGGCATCTTGCGGCCGATTGGTAATCGGCCTTTCCGGTTGCAACCTGTCAGCTTGGCGCTTCGCGCCATCGACGTGGATGAAAACCTGCACATGCCGGATACCATCCGGCCGCAAGATGCCATCTTGCCCCACAGTGCGGCAAAGCCGCAAGCCGTCAGCAATCAACCCTCAGCGGAGGAGTCGGAAAATTCAGCCGAATCGGTGACCCGAACCCGACTCCCTCGCTCGCCAAAGCGCGAGTACGGTCGCGGCTCTGTAACAGTTGCGGTAGGAGCGTGCGCCTACAGAGCCGCGCGCGTAAGCAAGCGGGTTCGGTGATCCTGCAATTCCCGCCGCGGGCGGGCTGTACAAAATCGTCGCGGCGTGCAAAGAAGATGAGGGATAGTAATACAAAAGGCCGGCGATTGTATTTTCATGTAGCGGAAAGAATTGGGCCGGTGCGATTTGCTGCGCTAAAATGGTCGCGCTACGGCAGTGGCATCATGGTGAAGTAATGCCGCCCCAGAAATTGCCGGCAGTGCTATCAGGAATTGCAATTGGACCGTTATGCAGACTTTCCCCAAAACGAATACTCGCGACGTTTCAGCCCCGTTAAGCCGGAACAAACACCTTTGCAAATGGGTCGAAAAAATGGCCCAGCGCACTCAACCCGAGCGCATCCACTGGGTGGATGGCTCTCAGGAAGAGTACGACTCCCTCTGCTCCGAAATGGTGGAGAGCGGCACTTTCATCAAACTGAATGAGAAACTCTGGCCCGGTTGCTATTACGCGCGGTCGGACGCCAGCGATGTTGCGAGAGTGGAGGACCGTACTTTCATCTGTTCGCTTTCGAGGGACGCCGCCGGACCTACCAACAACTGGGTCAATCCTTTCGAGATGCGGCGAAAGCTGAAAGGCCTTTTCGATGGCGTTATGCGCGGGCGCACCATGTATGTGCTCCCTTTCAGCATGGGGCCAATCGATTCGCCCATGTCCCAAATCGGCGTGCAATTGACGGATTCGCCTTACGTGGTGGTCAACATGCGCACCATGGCACGCATTGGCATCCGGGTATTTCGCGAGATCGACAAGGCCAACAAACGCGTGGTCCCTTGTATGCACACCGTGGGAGCGCCGCTCAAACCCGGACAGCCTGACGTACCGTGGCCCTGCAACATCGAAAAGTACATTGTCCATTTCCCGGAAACCCGCGAGATTTGGTCTTACGGTTCGGGCTACGGCGGCAATGCGCTGCTGAGCAAGAAGTGCTTCGCTCTGCGCATCGCGTCGAACATCGCGCGCGATGAGGGCTGGCTGGCTGAGCACATGCTGATCCTGGGTGTCGAGAATCCCGACGGTGAAAAAACTTACGTCGCGGCGGCATTTCCCAGCGCCTGTGGCAAGACCAACTTTTCCATGTTGGTTCCGCCCGAAGGGTTCGAAGGATGGAAAATATGGACCGTCGGCGACGATATCGCGTGGATTAAAGCTGACGAGAACGGGCGCCTGCGTGCCCTCAATCCCGAAGCCGGCTTCTTTGGTGTGGCACCCGGGACGTCAGCCAAAACCAATCCGAATGCCATGGCGGCGATCTCGCGAAACACCATTTTCACCAACGTTGCGCTCACGCCGGAAGGAGGCGTTTGGTGGGAGGGCATGACTGAGGAGCCGCCGGCGGAATGCTGGGATTGGCGGGGGCACAAGTGGACGCCCGAAATCGCCAGGGAGACCGGCGCCAAGGCCGCGCACCCGAATTCCCGGTTCACGGCGCCCGCGTCGCAATGCCCGACTATCGATCCGGATTGGGAATCGCCGCAAGGCGTGCCGCTGAGCGCCATCATATTCGGAGGGCGGCGTGCCACTACCATGCCATTGGTCTATCAGGCCTTCAACTGGAGTTCCGGCGTCTACGCCGGCGCCACTATGGGATCGGAAACCACTGCGGCAGCCGCAGGCGCGGTGGGCAAAGTGCGGCGC
>Ga0302325_10031505_pt1 | contig 10909 bp, 8 predicted proteins | sample Palsa_T0_2_FD_201948 | JGI IMG/M metagenome (GOLD analysis project Ga0302325, IMG submission 201948) | Peat permafrost microbial communities from Stordalen Mire near Abisko, Sweden - Palsa_T0_2 | ecosystem: Environmental > Terrestrial > Soil > Palsa > Peat permafrost | place: Sweden: Abisko... | reverse complement strand
ACTGGCAGCGGCAATGGCAACAACGAGTCCGAGGGCGGCACACCATACGCCAGCGCGCCAAATCCGCGTCAGCCGCGAGGATGCGGCAGGCAGTATCGGGCCTTGCTGCGACGAGTTGAATTCCTTCTCGTAATCCATAAAGTTTCGCCGGGGGCAGTGTATCCAGGCTAGGCGAATACCGCGCACCGCGCAATAGTACGTGCTTCTAGATTATAACTCCGGACTCACTTTGGATGTCGGAAAGGATTTGCAGGGCGCCAAAGGGACTCCCACATTGACCTCAGCGGCAAACTTCTACAGAATGCAATCACCATGAAAAATGCATTCGCCGGAAAAACATTCGCACTTCTGGGCGCTGGAAAAATGGGCGCCATGCTGGTCCGCGCTTACCGCGGGCAGCGCCTGATTTCCCCGCGTCAGATGGTCGCGACGGTCGCGCACACCGACCGCGCACGGTCGCTGACGCAATCCCTCGGCATTAAGGTCACCACCGACAATCGCGCGGCGGCGGAAAAGGCCGACGTCATTCTGCTGTGTGTGAAGCCGCAGGTGATGCGTTCGGTTCTGGAAGAGATTCGCCCGGTAGTGAACGCAAAGAAGCTTTTAATTTCCGTCGCTGCTTCCGTCCACACCCAAGCGATCGAAAGCGCGCTGCAGACGGAAACGCCGGTGGTGCGCGCCATGCCCAACACGCCCTGTTCCGTGGGCGCCGGCATGACCGGCATTTGCAAAGGACGGTTTGCGCGCCCCAGCGATCTGGAATTGGCTCGCGATCTATTTGATGCCGTTGGCAAGACGGTGGTGCTGGATGAAAAGCACATGGATGCCGTGACCGGCCTCTCGGCCAGCGGCGTGGCGTTTTCGTTCATTATTCTGGAATCGTTCGCGGAGGCGGGCGTGAAAGTAGGCCTACCTCGTGATATCTCCACGATGTTGGCGGCGCAAACGCTTCTCGGCGCCGCCACCCAGGCGCTGGTCACCGGAGACCACCCAGCGCTACTCAAGGACGCAGTAACCACACCGGCCGGCTGCACCATCGACGGCATCATGGAGCTGGAAGAAGGCAAGCTCCGCGTGACGCTGATCAAGGCCGTGGTAAAAGCCACGCAACGCGCCAAAGAGCTGGTCGACGGCTAAAGCCGCGTGACGGCCCAAGGACGTAGGAAGCGCTTTTGCTCGTGGGCGTCGCACCCTGCACTGTTAAGCGCGCGGGTTTTGTCCATCCTCGATCGCGTCTTAAGATCACCACTTCCCATATTGCAAGTTCGCGATCGCTTTCTGCAAGTCCACATCGTCGGGAAACAGCCGGCGACCTTCATTCAATGTGGCTCGGGCGGCGCGACGATCCCCGAGCATCAGGTCGATTCCCGCGAGCGAGCGAAAGATGGTTGGATCCAACTCCGGAAAGAATCTCACCACCCACTCGAAGTTTTTCCGCGCCGGGCCAAGCTGCTTTTCTTCTCGATAGAGTTCGCCGAGCTCGAGATGGCAGGAATAGCTATACGGATCCTTCGAAATCCCCCGCAGTAACACCGGTTCAGCCTCGGCCAGATTCGGGATTTTCTCCCAGATGGCCCCCAGACGGCAGTATTCCGATGCCGGCGGATCGCCCATCACCACCATGCGATCAAGCTGAGTGTACAACGCGGTGCGAAAATCGTTGCGGTCGACGGCAAATGCCAAGCGATCGGTGAGCGCCTGTTGGTCCGATGGGTTGGCGGCCAGAATCTGAGCGAGAAGTATGTCCGCCGCGGCGTCCTGTCCCATGCGGTGATCGGCCACCGCGAGCCAGTGCAGCGCATCCGGCGAGCGAGGATCGATCCCCACAGCTGCTTGCAGCGCGGTGTGCGCGTCCTTTAAGAAGTTCTGGCTCAGCGAGAACCGCCCGAGCGCCATTTCACGCTCCAGCGAATCCGGTTGCAAATCCAACGCCGCCAGAAATTTCTGTGTGCTGAAGCTATCGTTGAGATCCAGGTCGACGCCCACGCCGGCCTTCAGCGCAGCCGCGGTTTCGGCGCCATCGAGGTTTGGCGGCAGCGGTCCGCTGCGAAACCGCCCGATCAATTCTTGGTTGGCCTCAGTCAGACCATGAGCCAGCAGGGTCCGCGGCGCGTCATATTCCAGTATGGTCCGGTCGTCGGTATTCGGAGTGCTGCCGGCCGCGAGCTGGCGCAACTCCGCGTCGCTCAGCAAGTAATATGCTACAAAACCTTCCGGCTGGTGGACATCCAGCGCCTGAAAGTCCTTGTGGATCGCGGGATCTCCCCACAGCTTTCGCAGGCGGTCGAACCGGAAGGGGCCCGGATCGACGCGGCCCAGCAGCAGCAAGTCCGGCCATTCGCCGTGCCATAAAGTGATTTCGGGAAAGTGAGCGGCGAGCGTGCCGATCACCGTGCGCAAGTCGTCCGGCGCAATCGCGTATCCTTGTACCCATTGGACGAACATCCCGCCCGGCGCCAGATGCGCACGCACTGCCGCATAATATTCGGTGGTGAAAAGCGTGCCAACCCCGGCCATCCAGGGATTCGACGGCTCGGAAATGATCAGGTCGTAGTGCTCCCGCGAAGTCAGCAGGAAATTGCGGGCGTCTTCAAAAATCACGCGCACCCGCGGATCGGCCAACACTCCTTGATTCAGCTTCTCGAGATACGCTGACGCTTGGATCACCGCGGGCTCGATCTCCACGCAGTCGATTTTCTCCACGTCTTTGTAGTGTGTGATGGCCGCAGCGGTCATGCCGCTGCCGAAACCGACGATCAGCACCCGTCGCGGCGCGGGGTGAAATACGGCGCCGAGATCCGCCAACATCAGTTGGGTCCGCGCGTCGCCGGTGGATGCGTCAACTTTTCCGTCGACCCGCAACGACAAGTAATTATCGGACTGGAAAACAGCAACGGACGAATTGACACCATCGGCCGCGAACAGCAGCTCGTTGGTCAGCGCAATCTCCGGCAGCGTGAGGTGGCCCTGATACGAATTCCCGTAGAGCACCGCGGAAAGCGAGAGCAGCGCGCGATTGTAAAAGAAGGAAGACGTTCCCACCGCAATCGCCGCGGCGATCAGAACCAAATTTACCGTCGGCAAGAGCAGCCGCCGAGGACCCGCGCGGATTTCCAGCGCCACGGCAAGCACTAAATTGATGGCCGCAGTCGCGGCGATCGCACGGAAGCTCCCCAGCCAGGGAACCAGCCAGAAACCCGCGGCAATCGAACCAACGATAGCTCCAGCCGTATTGGCCGCGTAAGCCTTTCCGACCAACGTCGAATGGGAAGCGCCGGGAGCGCGGGTGCCTCCGAGCAGCACCACCACCGCGGGAAAGTTGTAGCCAAATACGATCGCGACGGGCAGCACCGTCAGAGCGCTGGTGGCCAACTGCGCCAGTATCAGCCCGGCAAAAGTGTCGTGCGTCACCCGCAGCACGCCCGGAACGATGCGCGGTATCCAGTGGAACAGGACCAGGGAAGAAGTGGCGGCCAACCCCGTAAACGTCTGGGTCAGCGAAAACGCGGTCAGGGTTAAGGCGGCATCGCCGCGGGTAGCTGAAAAGCGTTCGAAAGCAGCGCTGCCAATCACCGCCCCAGCAAGAAAAGTGGCGAGCATGATGGTGAAGGCGTAGGTCGAGCTGCCAATCGAAACCGCAAGCAGCCGCGTCCAGGCAATCTCGTAGACGAACGCCGTCGCCCCAACCACCCCAAACGCCAATAGCAAAAAATTGAAATCGCCTCCCGGAGTAGCCACGCTAGCCTCGCCGCTCACCTGCCCCTGCTCCTGCGCCTGTGCCCGAGCCCGGGCCGCGCCGCCACCCGCTTTTGCGTCGGCGCTTACCGGTTCGGCAATCCTCCAGGCGATTGCCGACGCCGCCAAGTTCAGACCCACGGCGCAAAGCACGGACAACCGCAATCCCAGCGCCGGCAACAGAAAAAATCCGCACGCCATGCTTCCCACGACCGCGCCCAGCGTATTCATCCAGTACAGCCCGCTGACGCGCTTGCCAAGCTCCTCCGAACTCCGCGTCACCGCGCTGATCAGTATCGGCAGCGTCCCGCCCATCAAAAATGTGGGCACGAACAGCATCACCGAAGCCCCAGCAAATCGCAGCAGCACCAGCAGCGGCTGCCACCCGCTAGCGAGCGGATACGCGGCAATGAACAGCGCTCGCACCGCGATTAGTCCCCCGAGCGATAGCGCGCCCGACGCCGCGACCAGCAGTTCGATTCGGCTGTAGAGCCGAACGAGCCGCGGCTGTCGGTCGCTCCAGCGGCCGAGGTACGCGCTCCCCACCGCCAGCCCCGCCATAAAAGCCGCCAGGACCGTGGCAATCGCATACACCGCGTGCCCGAAAACCAGCCCCAAAGCCTTGCTCCACGCCACTTGATAGATCAGCCCCGCCGCGCCCGACAGAAAGACGCACAGCAGCAGGGCAGCCGGCAGCGAACTTTTGCGGTCAAGCGCAGAGCTTTTCATTGGTGAGTGCGGCGGTAGCGGGCGGAGGATTCGATGACCGCGATCATATCGCAGACGGACGCAGAATCGAGCTTCGGCCCCCGCTCCCAGCCAGTCCGGGCAAAATCCGCCGAACTCTGCCCCCAACGCGCAACGCTATGGCCCACGGTTGACGCCTATGTTACGATTCGACCGGAAATTAGGCCATGCCCGGCGAATACATTCCGGTTTTCATTTTTGCGCTGCTTGCCGCGGCGTTTCCGGCCCTCTCTCTCTTCGTTTTCAAATTCATTCGTCCGGACATGCAGAAAATCGGCGCCCGACTGGAGCCCTACGAGTGTGGCATCCCCGCGGAATCCGACGCCCGCGGCCGCTACTCGGTGCGCTATTACATCGTGGCCATTCTATTTGTTATCTTCGATGTGGAGACGGTCTTTCTATTTCCCTGGGCGGTAAAGTACGGTGCCCTCGGGGTCTACGGCCTGCTCACCATGTTTGTGTTTCTCGGCATTTTGTTCGTGGGGTATGTTTGGCTCTTCAAGAAGGGCGCACTGGACTGGGTGTGAGTCCGCGCCCCTTAACTGATAGTTCGCATGATTGTTCCGTTGTGGCTTCACTCGATATTGCGAGGGACCAGGAAAGTCAGCCCGCTGTAGGGTTGGGCGCGAAAGCACGCGAGGGGCACGGCCAGCGTAACGTAGATTGTTAAACGCCATGACAGACGACCCATCAGAGAAGGACCTAAACAACAAGCCGCCCGCCGCGCCCTCAGGGGCAGCGCCGGATAAGTCGCAGGCTGCTCCCAAGGAGCCCACGCTCGTTTCCGCACCTCCACCCGCCGCCGCGCCTCTTGCCGAAAAACCCGCCGCCCCAGCTGCTTCTCCGACGCCGCCCGCTGCGGTTCCACCAAAGCCCGCCGTGCCTCCTGCCGCGGCCTCGACCGCCGTCCCGCCCGCGAAACCGCCTGCACCCGCCGGCGCTGCGCCAGCCGCCCCAGCCAAACCCGCTGCGCCTGCCGCTCCAAAGGAGGCGCCGCCGAAACCGATGCCGCTTGAAAACGAGTTTGTAGCCAAGTTGAAGGCAAAGTTCGGCGACGCGATTCGCGAGGCCTGGATCGACCGCAAACAATCCATCCTGGTGGTCGAACTAAGAGACCTCCTCACCCTCGCTCGCTATTTCCGCGACGAAGAAAAATACGATTTTCTTACCGACCTCACCGCCGTGGACTGGCCCAAGCGCGAGAAGCGCTTCGACGTGGTCTGGAATCTATACTCCTTCGCCAAGAACGAGCGCTTGCGCCTTAAGGCCCACGCGGCAGAAAACGAAAACGTCCCCAGCGTCACCGGCATCTGGCCGGTGGCCAACTGGATGGAGCGCGAGGCCTACGACATGTTCGGGATTCGCTTCGAGGGCCATCCCGACCTGCGCCGCATCCTGCTGCCGGACGAATGGCAAGGTTTCCCGCTGCGCAAGGACTACGACATCCTGAAACAAGATCAGGACTGGGTACGAGAAAATCTAGGAATCGAGAGCGGGCAATAGCGCGAGGAAATCTCTAGCGAGCGATAAAGAGCGAAATGGCCGATACCTACATCGAGCGAATGCCTGGCGTCAGCTCCACCGTCCTGGGAGCCGACGAAATCATTTTGAATATGGGTCCGCAGCACCCGTCCACCCACGGCGTGCTGCGCGTGAAGCTCAAGCTGGACGGCGAGCGGGTGGTGGATTCCGAGTGCATCATCGGCTACCTGCACCGCGGCGTCGAAAAGATTGCCGAACATCGCAGCTACCAGCAATTCGCGCCATACGTCGACCGCATGGACTACGTCGCCGCGGTTTCGAACGGCCTGGGCTATTGCGAAGCGGTGGAAAAGCTCCTGGGCGCCGAAGCGCCCCCGCGCGCGCGGGTGGTGCGCACGATTCTCACCGAACTCCAGCGCATCGCCAGCCACCTGGTGTGGCTGGGCACGCACGCGTTGGACATCGGCGCGCTCACTCCGGTTTTCTACTGTTTCCGCGAACGCGAAGAAATCCTGAAAATTTTCGAGAAGTATTGCGGCGCGCGCCTCACCACCCACGCATTTCGCATTGGCGGCCTGCAATATGAGACTTACGACGGCCTCGAAGAGGAAGTGAAGCGCTTCTGCGTCGACTTCGAACACAAGATCGACGAATACTCCACGCTGCTCACCGAAAATCGTATCTGGGTGGGCCGCACCAAAGGCGTCGGCAAATTGTCCGCCGAGGACGCCATCGCCCTCGGCGTCAGCGGTCCGGTGCTGCGCGCCAGCGGCGTGCCCTGGGACATTCGCAAGGCCATGCCCTACGCGGCTTACGATCAGTTCAAATTTGAAATTCCCATTGCGCAATCAGGCGACACCTACGACCGTTACATCGTCCGCATGGAAGAGATGCGCCAGTCGCGCCTGATTTGTCTGCAAGCCATCGAAAATATTCCCGTCGGACCGATCATGGCGCGCATTGGCAAGGTGCTCAAGCCGCCTCCCGGCGAGGTGTACCACTCGATCGAAGCGCCCAAGGGCGAACTTGGCTACTACATCGTCAGCGACGGCAGCACCCAGCCATACCGCGTGCGCGTCCGGCCGCCCAGCTTCATCAATTTGCAGGCATTCGACCGCATGGCGCGCGGCAGCCTGGTGGCCGATGTGGTGGCCATTATCGGCACCATCGATATCGTGCTCGGCGAAGTGGATCGGTAGCCAATGCAGCGGCGAATCGACAGTGCCGGCGAATTCTTGAACGGAAGAGGAGCATGAGCCACGCAACGTTAAATGCGATCATGCCGTACCTGTTGCCGGTGTTCTACGGCATCGTGATCGTGATGGTCCTGCCGCTCCTGGCGGGATACATCGTGCTGCTTGAGCGCAAGGTAATGGCCGACATGCAAGCGCGCCTGGGACCTATGCGCGTGGGCCCGCACGGCCTGCTGCAACCCATCGCCGACGCCCTAAAGCTTCTGATTAAGGAAGACATCGTCCCGGCGAAAGCCGACAAAATGATCTTCCTTCTTGCGCCGTTGGTCAGCGTAACCATGGCGTTGCTTGCTTACGCTGCGTTGCCGTTCGGCCCGGTTTTTCAGATTGCTGACCTGGATATTGGTTTGCTCTTTATTCTGGCGATCAGCTCGCTGGGCGTCTATGGCATCGTCCTCGGCGGCTGGGCGTCGAATAGTCACTTCTCATTGCTGGGCGCCATGCGCAGCGCAGCCCAGTTGGTGAGCTACGAAACAGCCGCGGGTCTGGCGCTGATTTCCGCGCTGTTGTTGGGCGGATCGCTTTCGATGAAGTCGCTGGTGGAAGCGCAGGATCAGGCCGGCGCTTGGTTCATCTTCTTCGCGCCCTGCGGCTTCTTTATCTACCTGGTCGCCTCGATCGCGGAGACCAACCGCGCGCCATTCGATTTGCCGGAAGCGGAATCCGAACTCGTCGCCGGCTACATGACCGAGTACAGCGGCTTCCGCTGGTCGCTCTATTTTTTGGCGGAGTACGCCAACATGATCGTGGTGGCGGGAATCGCCACCACGCTATTTCTCGGCGGCTGGCTGCGGCCGTTCGCCAGCTTCCATGGGCACGTTATGGGCACTCCGATCGAGATTCTGGACATCTTCCCGGCGCTCCTCTTCTTTGCTATCGGCGGGTACTGCTTCTGGCGCGCGCCGCGGCAACCGGTACAGATTCAGAAGTTAGTGATGGTTTTGGTTGGCGGCCTGTTCCTGGTTCTCGCCGCGGTGATGTTTGGCTCGCTCTTCGTCCCGGCCACAATGCCCGGCATCCACGGCGCATTTTGGTTCCTGGCCAAAGTGTTGGTGTATATCTACGCCTTTCTGTGGTTCCGGTTTACGTTCCCGCGGTATCGCTTTGATCAGTTGATGAAGCTGGGCTGGCAGTTCCTGATCCCGCTCGCGCTCACCAACGTCTTGGGCGTGGGAATTGCCCAGATTTTACGCCAGCAATTGGGATGGAACGCTTTCGCCGCTTTTGGACTTACTCTGCTGGGAACCATCGGGGTGGCTGCGTGGCTGATTTCGCTGAATGATCGCCGCGACCGCGACCGCGCGGCTGCTGCCGCGGCCGCTGCAGCGGCGCCGGCGGGTGGAGACTAGATGGCGCCCATGGCTCTCCAATACGGCTTCTTCTATTTCTTCGCGGGCCTGGCGATTGTGTGCGCCATTTTGATGGTGATCGGCCGCAACGTGGTGCACTCCGCCGTTTTCCTGATCGGTGCGCTGCTGGCAACCGCGGGAATCTATCTGCAGTTGCGCGCGGAATTCCTGTTCATCGTGCAGATCATTCTGTACGTCGGCGGGATCATGGTCTTGTTTGTCTTCGTCATCATGCTCGTGAATCTGGACGTAGCCGCGCGGCAGCGCCAATTCAGCAAACAATTATGGCTGGCGTTGCTCCTGACCATCGTGTTGGGCGGGCAGTTGATGTTCATGGCTCGCCGCGACTCCCCCATTTTCAATGGGACCGTGCCGCCCGCGGCGCTGCCCCCGAATACCGGCGAGGTGGCCACCTCGCTCTTCCAAACCTACATGCTCCCGTTCGAAATCGCTTCGATCATGCTGCTGGTCGCCATGGTCGGAGCGGTACTGATGGCCAAGCGGAGGGACGCGTGATTCCGATAACCCATTACATTTTTCTGAGTCTGGCGCTTCTCACCATCGGCGTCATCGGCGTGCTCACCCGCCGTAACGTTATCGTGATCCTGATGTCCATCGAACTAATTCTCAACGCGGTGAACATCAATCTGGTGGCCTTCTCGCGAATGTTTGGTTCGGTGCACGGGCAGGTGTTCGCGATTTTTATCATTACCGACGCAGCCGCGGAAGCGGCGGTGGGCTTGGGAATTATTATCGCGCTGTTCCGCAACCGGGAAACGGTGCTGGCGGATGAGATGGACATCCTGAAATGGTAGATTCGCTGCCCACAACGCAATCCTTGCTGCCATTTTTCCTGGCGCATATTTGGACGATCCCGATGTACCCACTCGCTGGCGCGGCCCTGATGTTGTTCTTTGGCCGCAAACTGTCCAACGCGGTGATCAGCGCGATCTGCGTCGGCAGCGTCGCGGTTTCGTTCTTCTTTGCTTGTGGCGCCTTCCTGCAGTTAATCGCCCGGCCGGCGAACCAGCGCGTGGCGCAAGTGATCCTCTTCGAATGGGTGCCGGCGGGGACGTATCACCTGCAGTCCGGCGCGCTTGGTAGCTTCGTTGCCGACTGGGGATTCCTGCTCGACCCACTCTCCGCGGTGATGATTCTAGTGGTCACCGGCGTCGGTTTGCTGATTCATATATACTCCACCGGCTACATGGCACATGAAGGCGGCTACTACCGCTTCTTCGGGTATCTGAATCTGTTCATGTTCGCCATGCTGATGCTGGTCCTGGGAAATAACCTGCTCCTGCTGTTCGTCGGCTGGGAAGGCGTGGGCACGTGTAGCTATTTGTTGATCGGTTTTTACTTCCATCGCAAATCGGCGTCGGACGCGGGAAAGAAAGCGTTCATCGTCAACCGCATCGGCGACGCCGGATTTCTGCTGGGAATTTTCCTTACCTCCGCGGTTTTGGGCACGATTCGCTTCACCGAGATCGTTCCCGCGCTCACCGCGTCGCACCTGGCGGTAGGCGCTCCAGTGCTCACCGCGATCGCGCTCCTGTTTTTCGTCGGCGCTACCGGCAAGTCGGCGCAGATTCCATTGTATGTTTGGCTGCCGGATGCGATGGAAGGGCCGACACCGGTGAGCGCATTGATTCACGCGGCGACCATGGTTACCGCCGGCGTTTACATGGTGACGCGCACCAACGCCATCTTTCAGCACGCCCCGTTTGCGATGGAAGTGGTCGCCGGAATCGGCGCGGCCACGGCGCTATTCGCCGCCACCATCGGCGTGGTGCAGAACGATATTAAGAAGGTTCTGGCCTACTCCACCGTTTCGCAGCTTGGCTACATGTTTCTCGCCTGCGGCGTAGGCGCGTTTAGCGCGGGTATCTTTCACTTGATGACCCACGCATTCTTCAAAGGCCTGCTCTTTTTGGGCGCAGGCAGCGTGATTCACGCCATGTCCGGCGAGCAGGACATGCGCCGGATGGGCGGCTTGGCCAAGAAAATCCCGACTACCTACTGGACCATGCTGATCGCCACGCTTGCGATCGCAGGCATTTTCCCGTTTGCCGGATTTTTGAGCAAGGACCTGATCCTCGGCAAAGTCTACGAGCACGGCTTGCTGCTCTGGCTGGTTGGATACTTCACCGCGGGCATGACCGCCTTTTATATGTTTCGGCTGATCTTCCTCACCTTTCACGGGAAATCGCGGGTGTCCCACGACATCGAACACCACATCCATGAATCGCCGAAGTCCATGACCATTCCGCTGATCATCCTCGCGGGACTCTCGATTTTCGGCGGCTGGATCGGCTGGCCGGAGATTCTGCGCGGCAGCAACCA
>Ga0302325_10031504_pt1 | contig 10909 bp, 11 predicted proteins | sample Palsa_T0_2_FD_201948 | JGI IMG/M metagenome (GOLD analysis project Ga0302325, IMG submission 201948) | Peat permafrost microbial communities from Stordalen Mire near Abisko, Sweden - Palsa_T0_2 | ecosystem: Environmental > Terrestrial > Soil > Palsa > Peat permafrost | place: Sweden: Abisko... | reverse complement strand
ACATTTTGCCAGTTCTTGGTTGATCAAACGTAGTTCGTTGTGCTTCAACAAGATCTCGAGACTCAGTTGGGACTCGATGCCTTCACAGACACGACTCAGATCGACAACAGCCTCATTCTTCTCAGTCACTCTATCCGCAGGTTTGCTCTCTGGAACAGGTGTTCTATTCTCCAAAGGAGTGCTGCCTTTCCTTCGTTTCGCATCATGCGTTGCCAGTACCAATTCTGGCATCTCCTCACTCCCACCTCTCTTTCTCTTCGGCGCGCCGCCAGAGTGAATCTCCACCACAGGTCGAGTGGCATGTGCCATCTTGTGCTCTGCTACTCCATTTACCCCCTTCTCACAACCCCTGGATTCTGAAATCCAAGAAGATAACCTGAACATTCGCATGCAGCGAGAAGGCGAAGGTTGTCCGAGGCAGGGGCGCAACCTGGCGCTTTATTCGTGGGTGGTGAGCTTGCGCCAGAGGGATGACTCCGATCTGCAACTCATGAGCCTCGCGAGGTTGTTGTTGACTGCGATGTCGCAAAGCGGCCGTGTATTCACTAGCTCGCCGGATCTTCGCGAAGCTTCGCTGACGTCGACGATGCGCAGTCCCCTTCAAGCGCCGAAAACAATGCGACGATCCTACACGCGGGCTCTAAGTTTGTACAAGAAGGTGGTCAATTACAAGTTTTCGTAGAGGAAGGGCCGAAGGACGAAAGGAGTGCGCAGAATGGAATGTTGCCGTCGTGGCGTGGAGGATGTTGTGGTTGAGCGACCGGATGAGACGAGACGCTGATATACAGTACAGTAGAGCCGAACGAAATGCGCACAGGACTCGTGCTGACGAAGGCGTAGGCGAGAGGGGTGAAGGGCAGGAAACAAAAAGGGTAAAAAGGCGCGGGTATTACAAGAGGAGGGTGTTGGTGTTGAAGGAAGAGGGATTAATAAAAGGGAAAAGAAGGGTCCAGCAGCAGCAGCAGCAGTAGCAGCGTCAGCGTCAGTAGTGTGGCTGTTGGAGATATCGAAGAATGGAGGTTGGACGACGACGGGGACGGGGGGCACAGGCTTCTGCGAAGGTCGCAACTTTCCCTCCCTTCTTCCCTTGGCTTGGGGCGGGCGAAGCGGGTCGACCACTGGGCCGTGGCGGCACTGGCGTGGCGTGTACTTCGTACTGTACAGACTGTGTATATTTTAGTTGTGCAGGGGTGCGCGTCAGTCTAACGCAAATCATCAGTGTGGGCCAGTGCGGACCAGTGTGGGCAACTGTGGGCGACTGTGGGCTCGGTTTGGAATATAGCTGCCGCCTTTGATTGGCCCTGATGGAAGCAGGTCCTTGCGGGCTTGCCAGGCGCCATCAAGGGCATGGGAGGTTTCCGTACTGCCGTCCCCAGCTTGCACTCACTGGCTGCAGTCCTGCACCCTTGGGCGCGCCTTGTGGGCTGGCATGCTGGGCATTTACCAGTATTTCATGCTGCCTGCATGCGATTGCGATACTATCACGATTGAGCGAGCCGACTGAGGACACATGTGAGTGGAGACCTCACCACCACCAACATCCAGGGAAGGAATATACCGGCCCTGATATTATCCATTCGAAGCCCCCAGTCTAACATCCTCCTGCGTCAAACTTGCTGAGAATAGTCCGAGCTTATCTCAGGTAGCCTACAACGTATACAGTACAGTGCTGATGTTCACAGGTATCTATTATGTCGATCTAAGCTAAGGATACACTCCGTACAGTAGTACAGCGAAAGGCTGCCATGAACGAATGAGCACCGACTCTACTGTATGTCACTGCCAACACGAACAAAACACCGCAAACAGGACGGCCGCGTGGATGTCAGCCCATCGGCAGCTCATTCGCATACTGTACAGAGGTGCCTGGGTTGGCTTTCCATCACTCCATCATTTGACATCAGGAAAGAGGCTCCACTCAACGGCCGCATTTCTGATCATCAATTGGCGCAGTCCCCGTTCTTGGCTTGACGTGCGTCGAGCGAGCAGGCTGGGTGTGCAAGCAGCCGTGAGGGCAATAAGAAACTGCCTGGCAAGTTGTACCACCTCGTTTGCTTGTTACCGAGTAGCTCAAATAGGTCAGTGATAAGCATGTGAGAAGCACAAATAAGGAGGAAGATACAGATTGGATGTTTTATCGACAAAAAAGAATATCTTCATGCGCCTTGCTTTTGTTTCTGACGTATACATGGTCGAGGCTGTACATGAAACTGCATACGCTCCCACTCTGAAAAGGGACCCCGCTTGCATGGGGATGAGGGGTAGACGTGACAGCCTCCATGAATTATCCTTTCTCATAATTTTCCACAGTTTGGTGCTTACCTAAGCTTCAGCCCAGAGATTGTATGAACTGAAACAGTGGGAGTTGGAGATACATCTTGGCATGTGACAAAGCTTATCGAGTAACACTGCGTTTAAGGAACATAAAAAATGGTCCGTGGTCCCACATTTGGATTGATTCTAAGCTCGCTGCTTGAGAATACGTCAAAACCAGCTTCATCTTGATCTAAATATATGTATACACTCAAGAACCCTCAAGGATTTCAATCCTTCCAACATCCTCCCACTAGGTGACGATACTCGTTCCCTCGGGTCTCGGTTCGGGATCTGTCAGGTGACTTTGACCGAATACCCAGTTTGCCTCCCAAATAGAGTTAGTTCTTCAAGTTCACTAGCTTGAAAATATGGCACAGCCCCTCTACAACCCAGTCTAGCCGGAACCCATATGCCACTGGACTACGCTATGAATTGAATCATCTCTTATACGAGTACGTGCCTGATGAAGTACGTCTTTATAATTTCATTTGGAGTCATTTAGCTACACGAAGGATTACTTCAGATAGCAAGTATACTCCATCAACATCAGCTGACTCTTTGCCAGCGCACTGAGCTGCCCCGATATAATTGGATGGTCAATGAATCCAGGAATTTTTAAGCTATAATGGTTGGTGGTATAGCCCTAGAGGAATAGAACAACTCACCAAATCCATCTAGGAGTGAGTGCCAAAGACTAAGAGGAAAGATACCTGGGGCCAAAAGAAGGGTGCGATTGAGGGTATATGAAAGTCTACTTGAGCTATCGGCCGACCATTTTTTATATGATCCTGATCAAAAATATCCTTCCAGAGTACAATTTTAGAAGGGTCGGTAGCTCATTTGCCGTAATTATCGGAGTTGGCAATGAACAGCTGAAGACGTGACAGCTCCGCTCACTAGATGAGCTACACCCAAGAAGAATAACAATTATATATTTGCGTAAAGGACCTCGATAAGGAGCTTCGAATCCACTTGGAGTCGAACTTCTTGTCCTGGGTACTGCGCAGTTTAGATTCCTTTTGCATCAGAGGATGGGAGATTTCCATCATATACGATCCCAATTCTTGAAAATCAATCGATCATTCAGCTACACAAGAATAACTATGCTCGACACCGTTTCCGAAGACGCGATGCGACCTCAACTAGGCTGAAAGAGGCTTGTGTGAAGCGAGCAAGGCGAACGTGAAGTCTTCAAATCCGAGTCAGCGTTGCCTTTTGAACCCACCCCGTGCCACGAACAAAAGGTCATCCGCGGACATGGCGCGGACGAAAGCAAAAGCTCGGCGTGGTCCTGAAGGCCGTGAGTACCGCGAAAATGCGAAGATGCCCGAAGATCGAAAACGAAATCAAGAAAACAGAAAGCGAAAGCACGACGAGAGAAAAGCTGGCAAAACATTGACCCAAGAGCAAAAAGAAGATCCGCAACCTCCTCCGGCGGCGAAGAAGAACAAGAAAATCAAAGGTGCTGGAAGAGAGAAGGAAGTGGAGGAATCTCTGCAATCGAACTCTGCAAGCCGTCCTGCGCCAACCACGTCACACGATTCTTCAGCGAGCAATTTGACCGACACTCCTCAGATACTCACGGAACTCGAGAATACTCATGATGTCACAATCATAAATATCATCTCTTCCTCACAAATACAACAAAAAGTCACCCGAGCCCTAGAACTCCTCTCCGAGTACCCCACCCCTCCGCAAACGAAGCCAAAAGTAGTGATGCTGCATGCCAAAGCACCGATTGCATCCAAACTGATCACAATTGCCGAGATCACTAAGAGGGAAATTGTTAAGGGTGGTGGGAAGTGGTTCCAATACAATAAGTTGGGTCAGATTGTGGAAGAAAAGAAGCCTAGGGAAGAAAAAGGAAAGGAGAAAGTGGCCGGTAGAGATGTGTCAATGGCTGAGAATGGGGATGAGGAGGGTTTGAATGAGAGCGAGGAGGAATTCGAAACTATGAAGACGCCGTTTGAGAGGGCGATTGAGGGGAAGCCGAAGGTTAGAGCTGCTCCAGTGATGACGGTGTATCTTTCCCGAGAGCGGATTGATAGTCTCAGAAAGAAGTACAGGTGAGTTCCTTGCTAGTGTTCTGTTCCATCGAGGGCACTTTATTGACTCCCTTGTAGTGAGCAAGCAAATGGTTTAGAAGTTCCAATTCGTTGAATTTCTGCTGGTTGAACATTGGGATCAGCAAGGGAATCAAAATTTGATCTAAAAAGACAGCTGTGCTTGTGCTCTAGAATTCAGTACACGGCGTCTTAATGCAAAAAAGAAAGTCACAATCATAAAAGATGATAGTGATTCTCATGAAGCTGCTATTTGACTGATACCCTAGCCCAGTATGTACAGCAACCCATGCCAACGAACGCCAACCTGGTTCCTATTCAACCTCCAATGTACACAATCTCAATCGCGCCAATTGCACTCTCCCACAGGACGTTTCCATAAGTTATGTCAATCTGCTACATGTACAAGTACATTCTCGACGTGAATTCTAGTCCACTAGTTCTTTGCAGTCTCTTGAGGGTACACAACTCGGAGAACAAAGTTGACAATGATGGCGAAGAAAAGGCAGACCATAAGGGCAGTCGGTCCAAATCGATCATCGAAACCGCCCTGTCCTCTCCGCCTAATCTCCCTGGCTCTCCAGTGATATGTGTACAGCGAATAGCAAGCTCCCAGGACCGCAACGGTGATGAATCCTAACGCAGACCAGAATCCAGCATAGTCACCGAAGTTCAGCATGCCAACTCCGAGAGCGCCGAGTATGACGGTGAAGTTCAGCCATGAGAGGAATGTTCGCTCGTTGGCGAAGAAGACCTTGGGTTCGACTCGGGTTGGGAGCGCAATTCGCTTGCCTGGTGACTGTAGTGTTAGCAGATCATTTGCTGAAGTCAATTGATTTGTTGAGAGGGGTTTTCCATACCCGGCGCGGAATGAAGAAGAGGTTGGCTGGACATCTCGAGGGTGATTGATACGCTGCTGAAAGAATATGTACTGGGGTTCAGTAAGAAGTGGGGACAGAACGATTGGCTGAGTGTCGCTGATAGAATTGAGACAACGCGAATTGCAGAGGTTAGAACTGAAGCTTCGAAAAGTTAACTGCGAGGTTTCTGTGAGGTCACGCTTGGAGGGGCAGCTTTGCGAAGTATGAAATTCGGAGCCAAGCTTTTACAAAAACTGATCAAGCTCCATCTGCTGAAGAATGAATTGGAGTGGGGCTATAAAAAACGTGCAACGATGAAGCTCGATGACTGGTTACACTAGGTTACTAACTTACTGGGTTATCGCCAGCCTCGTGCAGAAGATCCAGGTCAGGCCAGGGTCTGTTACTTGTTACAGTTTAGCGTGGGTCACGGTGGGCGCCCGCTTTTGGCCTTAATTATAGCCTTAAAATTAAGGAACTCCGTACAGCTCATTGCCCGGCCAGTACCTAGCGTACTAGCGTACTAGCGTAACTTTTACCCCATACGAAATCACGGGAAAACGATTGATGAGGCTGCATGAGCGCCATTTCAGCACAAACCTTCTCCTCACTTGCTATCCCAACGCCATTCACTTCCTCGCTGGCATCAAGAGCAGATAGCGCAATATGGCGACTTCATCTGCCACTCCAGTATGACCCATTGATTCTGAGCAGACGATCATTGCTAACTTCCCCGCAGCCAATTTCCTACACACGTCTGAAGCAGATCGCGAACGACGTACGTTCTATTTGGAGGATCTATTCTTTCACACCTATACTGAGTGACCTCATAGGCCTGCCAAAGCGCGTTAGGAAGCACCGAATTCTACGAGCATGCCAAGACTGAGGCATGGAACACAACGATCATTGTCTGTTTGCCTTCTCTCTGATCAATATGACCCTTTCTAACCTCGCAGAACTCCATCTTACGCTCCCTCATCTCCGAATCGTCTCCCACTGGTGGATCCCCGTCATACAAATACGCTGTCAACAGCACCATCATCCAACACCTGGTACCTACCTCAACCCTAAACCGAGCCAAAACAGCCCAAGAAAGCTCGACGGCCAAGACCGAGGCAACAATTTCGACAAGCAATAATGAAGCTACAGGAACTGATGGGAAGCCCCATGTCGGCAGGAGAGGTATGCATAGTGCCACCGGAGCGTACTGGAACGAGAAGACGGATGGCATGTGGAGCTTCAAGTACGAAGGAGGGGAGAATAAGGGTCTCGATGTCGTTATATCAGTGATCTGGATTTCGATATAGCCAGAGGCGCATATCCGGACTTGGCCAGAGCAGATGCGCATTGCGGGGTAGCATTGTGCACGGAAGCTTGGGATATTTGGTAATTCCCCCATCAGCATGTCAGGCGTACAAATTCATGACAAACTTTCCAAATTACGCACGCGATGATCTGTGGGAGTACCACGGGATCATTCACGGGCCTCAGCCTTCTTTCTTGCAATGTTGTGTTATTGGCCGCAACGGCGTTGAATTTTTCTCGGACTTCCCCCTGCTTTATTGCTTTTGTAAACAATTTCCTGGAAAAGAGAGTGTGTGGCTATGTCCATCCCACGATGTCGGCGTGAATAAATTGCTGCAGGGGCTGTGAAGAAATGGCCATTGGCCGGCTGAAATTTTCCGCCTCTAAGCGCTATGGACACTGCAGGTACTGAATTGTTGAATGCCAGCACACCGCATCTTCTGAATACCGTCAAGTGACTTAGGGAGGTTTCCTTGCTGGGCATAGCTAAGCACCTGACCGTCGTGTTTCATTCCCTGGTGCCACCCTTTTCGCACCGAGAGTTCCCGGATAAGCAACTGTGGAGAGTGGACTGACTCGGACCTGGAAATACTTCGGGATTGAAAAGCATCAGGTGCTTCACCGCCTGGGGTGACATTTGACTAACGGCGGGCACTAAAAAGACCCTTAGACGCGTTCCGACGCTGAACTTTTGGATACCAAACTGTTCCAGTTGACACTTCCACATCCACTTCCCAGCTCAGCCTTAACATCCAACTTGGCTTCTCGAAATCCCAAAAGCACCTCAAACCCAGCCCAAACCTCACCTACTTCACAATGCCATACTACTACTCCTATCTAGACAATCTGTAAATCAATTTACCCGCTCCTTCCCCTTTCAACACTGACCTTGTCAAGGCCCCGCGAATGCCTCACACGCGTCGTCGAGTATCTGGACACCGGTAGCGCTGTCTTCTTATCTAGAGTCTCTTTTCGAATGAGACACTGTTGCCTCGACGTCCACGGTCCTGGTGTTATCAGACAGATGGGCGGTTTGCTACCCCAGAGCATCGCAATTCAGCCGTCGGTCACGGGACTAGCAAACGCAATGGCCTCAACTTCGTTCACCTCAACCAGCTCTAGCTCTGCTAGTAGTCAACATGCTGACTACGACTCTTTAGCGAGCACCGACACCGACACGACTTCGTCCCCCGAGGAAGAGGAATGGGAATTCCAGCTGACACCAGATCTGATGCGACGTCTATCTCTCCTTCCTTCTCGCAACCACGGAAACACGCTCTCAACTCTCCCTACTGAGCTTCAACTCGAAGTCTTCAGCTACCTGGACAAGATTGACTCCTGCTGCCTCGGTCTCGCCGCTCCCAACCTCTATGTTGTTTATCGTGCTATCCACGGTACGAAGATGCCCCTCAATACTCGTCGCCTTGGCCCCAATCCCCTTGAGGCCGCATGGGAAGTTGTCGGAAAGCGAGAGTGCAATCAGTGTGGCCTTTACCGCTGTGAGCTTCACCAGCACATTAAGAACTGGATGCCTAAGGAGTTGGAGTACTGTGCCTTCAAGCAGAACTTCGGGACCCCAGCCGGCGACAGCACTCATGCTACCTGCTACCGCGGAAAGCCAAGCAAGCCGAAGCGCTGTGGACGCCATCCATTGAGAACAACTTCCGTTCATCAAGATGACTCCGGCTTCAAGTACTAAGGGAAATGAATCACGGGTCTAGAAAGCATTCGGTTCACTTGCACGCATTTGGTGATATAAGAGAGAAATGACGATTATTGCGCTACGGTACAGGAACGACATTGACGGGGGTATTTGACCTATTAGCGAGAAAGGGTGGACATTGAATGGTGTGGATTTTGAGAAACATGACCCGCAATGCATGGAATCGGCGTTTTCGAGCCCCATTCTCCACGGGGGCTTTTATTTGCTTTGCTTTTAATTCGGCATTCATAGATATGGTGTGGGGACGGAGGACTCTTGAGTCGGTCTCCTCTTTACTCAAATCCTTTGAGCGTTGTGGAGTTTGTGGAGTCATCAAGAACAATTGTAGAGATAAGCGTTGGCTTTTCAGATAATTTAGAGAGAATTAATTTGTGGACACAGGGGTTGGCCCAAATGCACGTGAATTACAAGGAAATGTGTGCAATGGATGGCTGCTAGCTCTACGATGTTCAAAGGTTAAAGGCTTCGACAAATGACTGTGCGCACTTTCAAGATATCCATGATTTTGTTTTCAAGTGCCTGTTATTTTTCTAATCCAAGTGGAGGGGAATGCCATTTCTCAGCAAGGGGATTTCCAAGACCTAGCGCCCACTTCCGCTAAATACCCAATTTAGTAAAGATGCTTTCCCAAGTTTCGTACTTCCCAATCAAAGCCTCGTATTCTTCCCACAACCTGCACGTCGACCAATCCTTCTTCCTCCCCTCAAAAATATCCTCTGCATTGTCATCACCCTTAAGTCTCTGTCGGTCCACCCGTAACGCGAGGCACGGCACGTAAATATCGTGATATGCTTGTTGCGTTGGTAGGTGGTTGATTGATTGGAAGGTAGGTCGACAGCACCATTGTGGTGTTGTTGACCTTCCTTCGGTTCGCCTAACCTAATTGGGACTAGCTTGGTCACGTGACCTACAAAGCGAACGAAAATGTACCAACAGTCTCTTCAGCCCCAGGCTCTTCGTCTCCTCAAAAGGATTACCCCTTTTTTCTCTCACCTCCTCCCTCTTCCCCAAACTCACCAAGAGAAACTCTGCCCTGCACTTCCTGCAGGAATTTTCATACCACCTTGAATCCTCTTCCAACAGATGCTCAAACCAGTCTGGATTATACCTCAATGTCTCCTTCTCCCAGCCGAACTCTTCAAAAGCACTTTGAGGCTTATACTTCAGACATCCCCAACAATACTTCAAACCTTTCCACAGCCACTTCTCTTCCCACAACAATTCTCCAAGACTTCTCTCCCAAAGCACATGCCACGCATCCAGCAGATACCCATATTCATACCATCCATACACCGAATGTTTACCACAGACACTAACTTGGAACCGCAGATCATACGGATGCCGCTGTATCGGGTATATCTTTTCCCCCTTCAACCACTCCCTCTCATCGCGGACTTCGTGGAATACCTGCCAGTAGAAATAGGAGGATGTGAGGCCGAAGCAGATTTGCGAAACGGGGTCGTCGTCTAATTGGGCCATGATGTTTACATGTAGCTCGGTTGGCAGGGAGTGAAATATCCCCTGCCACTTCTGCAGATTTTTTGCTGGCGAGGTACGACGTTTCGCGTTCCTGGATTGCGATCTTGATCTAAAGTGAGGAGAATTAGTGTTGTTTCGCACAAGGGGGTTGGGCAAGGAAATTAGAAGTGACTCACGCGGCAGTGGTGCCTGGAGTGGCTTCCGAAGCGTGGAACTCCGCATTGGGCTCGGTGAGGCTAGCCATGCTGCCAATTTGCTTAAGGTTGAAGATGCCCTTTTATCCTCTCGGGCGTTGGCTTGATGCCCTCTGTTAAACCGAAGGGCGAGGGCGGTTTGCCTTTCGTTGCACTGCAGCAGTCAAGTCGTTCAATTGGTGTGTAAGTGTACCACGCGAACAGTGAAGGAGACACTTGAGCTCGAGGCGCAGGAAATAATGGAAGGAGATGAAGGAAGTATATATGTTTATTGGGAATACACTTAACTTAGGCAGGCAATTGCCTTGAAATTGCGTATGATTCACCATGGGTAAGTAGAAGGGAAAATGCTAGCTCGCCCTTTCAAAACCCGGCTCACTAACACAACGGTTTCGACAGATGGTTCCGAAATGCGATTACATTCCCAAATCCCAATACAATAATACCCTTGCTAAACATTAACTTGATCTAAAAAAATTTGTAAAAAAAACACCCTCTCACCTAGCCAGGTCCATAACTATTATGCCTGTTGCAGGAGTGTTCTCGCCAATTTTTGTACATTCAAAGACTACTTTGCCCATCACCAACTACCATTTTCAAAATCTCTAGCACTTACTTCTTCTCCGTCAATGGGACTGGATTCATCATCAATCACGGATCTTTCAAACAGTTATCCGCCAACGTATTCAATTTCTTCTTCCCATTCCTACATCTATCAGGCTCCCAGGCACCACAAATTCCGCTACAATTGCACCAATGACCTCTCCCGCATCAGTAGCACTCCTCTTCAGGAGTCTTTTGGTGAACATATATTGCGAGAAGTCAGAAAGGAATTATCCTCATGACATGAACATTCGTTTAGCAAGCGACATGTGGCCTTTGAGAAGCCAGCTTGACGAATCATGATCGCCGATCATTCAGGGGGGTCGATTGGCTATGTATGTAAGTAATGCGACTTAGGGCAAGGAG
>Ga0302325_10031503_pt1 | contig 10909 bp, 15 predicted proteins | sample Palsa_T0_2_FD_201948 | JGI IMG/M metagenome (GOLD analysis project Ga0302325, IMG submission 201948) | Peat permafrost microbial communities from Stordalen Mire near Abisko, Sweden - Palsa_T0_2 | ecosystem: Environmental > Terrestrial > Soil > Palsa > Peat permafrost | place: Sweden: Abisko... | reverse complement strand
GCATAAAAGACGGCGGCGCTGCGCGGCGAGTTGTTGAAGCTGTGCGAGACTCCGGCGCATTCTCCTGCGGCGTAGGCGGTGCTGGCGCAGATCGTCAGGATGGCCACCGCTCCGGCCTCGATCAGGCCCAGCGCGAAGACGGTTCCGGCGGCGCTGCCCGCGACGTGCTTGAGCGCCTCGGGGAACCCGGCCCCGGCGAACCCCTGGATGCCGGATCCGCCGTGGGTGAGCAGCGCTGCCCCGGCGATCAGCGCCCCGATCCCGAAGATCGCGGCCAGGACCGCGCCCGCCGCGGTGTCGTAGCGGCCGTGCCGGACGTCGCGGGCGGTCATGCCCTTGTCGGCGGACGCACCCTGCTGGAAGAAAATCATCCAGGGCGTCACGGTGGCGCCGACCGTGGAGGCGAGCAGCAGCAGCAGCGTGTTGAAGCCCCCGCCGGGAAAGGGCAGGAAGTCGAGGGAAGCCGCGACGGCGCCCGGGTGCGGTTTGACCAGGACCGCGGCCACCAGGAACAGGCCGTTGAACAGGGCCAGGCCGAGCACGACGCGCTCCCAGCGCCAGTAGCGCCCGCCGCTGAGCGTGAACACGACGAGCGCCAGGCCGAGCGCGACCGCCGCACCGGAGCCGAGATGGAAGTAGGCCAGCCCGACCCGGATGGCGACGAACTCGGCCACGAGGGTGACCACGTTGGTCAGGACGAGATCGCCGGCCCCGAACCAGCCCCATATTGGCCCGTAGCGCTGCAGGACCAGCCCGCCGTAGCCGCGGTGGGTGACCGCTCCGATGCGCATGGCCATCTCCTGGCAGACGAACGCCATCGCGAACAGGACCAGGATGAGCGGCACGAAGAATCCGAGCCCGTACTGAGCGCCGTCGGAGGCGTAGGCGATCATGCTCGGCCCGTCGTTCTCCCCGAGCATGGCGAGGATCCCGGGTCCCGCGAGCAGCCACAGCAGCTGCCAGTGCCTGCTGCCGCCGCGAGCGCGATGAACGCGGGCGCGGTCCCGTGACCGTACGGTGTCCTCCTCGGTCAGCGGAGGGGGCGGCGGGTTGATGTCCCCCGCGGGAAGCGACGAGGGAGTGCGGGTCACAGACTGGTCTCCACCCTGATGGCGGCGGTGCCCGCGGAACCGAGCAGGTGCGTCCCCGATGGCGCCTGAACCGTGACGGCTCCGCCGGAACGGATCTTTTTGATCTCCAGGACGTCGCCGAGCGCGATCCCCCGGGCCGTCAGGAAGCGCAGGACCACGGGGTCGCGGTCGGAGACCCGCGTCACCCGGCCCCGCTGGCCTGGCCTAGCCAGCCGCCCAGGGCGTCGGTGGACACCGGATCATCACCCGCCTCGCCTTGCAGCCGGTAGATGGCCTTGAGGTAGTCCTCCACGGCCGGGGAGAACGAGCGCACCGGGGTCACCCTCCTTATTTTGGCATACCTAAACGTGCTGCTCGCAGGCGGCGGGGCGCCTGCGGCGAGGGCCGCGCCGCAGGCGCGGGCCGGCCGCGCGTCATCGGATCGTCAACATCACCAAGGACTCGTTTTCCGGCGGCGGCCGTCACCGGCTCCCGCGGAGGCAATCGGGCACGCCCGGTCCCGCCGCAGTCGAACACTGCCGGTGCGGACGGGGCAGGATGACACGGGTGTCCCGCGGCGCCGGCCGCCGGCAGCGGACCGCGCGAGGCGTGGGACCAGGTGTCAGTCGGTCCCGGGCAGGGGCGCGTTCTCCCACTGATTGTCCCACTCGACACCGCTGCGCTTGAACAACTGGGTCACCGGGCAGCGCCGCTCGGTCTCGGCGACCAGCGTGGCGAACTGCTCGTCGCTCGCATCGGTCTCCACCGTCGCGCGGACGCTCACCCGGTCGAAGTTGGCGTTGCCGTCCGCGCCGCCCACCAGCACGCTGGTGTCCAGATCGCCCTGCACCTCGAAGCTCCAGGCGCCGAGCCTGATGCCCAGGTCCTTGGCCACCAGCGTGGCGGTGACCTGGTTGCAGGAGGTCAGCGAGCCCAGGGCGTAGAACAGCGGGCTCGGCGCCGCGTCCTGCCCGCCGAACGCGGGGTAGGCGTCGGTGCTGAACTGGTGCCCGGCGTCGCCGGCCGCGGTGAGATGCTGGGCGGTCCCCGTTCCCGTCGCGGTGAGAACGAACGGCACGACCGTTGTCTTGGTAACTGTCACGATGATCCTTTCAGAACGAGAACCGGTTCCACTCTTCCGGCACCGGGGTTCAGTGCGCGGGCGTGGTGCGCGGATCGGGGATGTAGTCGGTGGCCAGGAAGCGCTTGAGGACGACCGCCGACCCGGATACGTCCAGTTCGGGCCGGGGCGGTACGGCCCGCTTCCAGACCAGCAGCGCGATGTCCTGCGCCGTGCCGGTCACCACGACGGCGGTGCCGGAGGGACCGTCGGGCGCGCGCTCCGTCACCAGGCGGCCGTCGCTCACCCGGGCGCTCAACCCAGCCGGCGACATCTTCGCCGTCGGGCGCCTCGACCGGCTGGTACTCACCGGTGGTGATGATGCCGCGGAACAGCCGCAGCGCCCGGCCGATGTGGGCGGCCAGGCTGTGCACGGTGAAGTCCGGGTAGGCAGGCACATGCACCTGCAGCGGCGACTGCGTGACGACCTCGGCGAACCGCTCGGCCTCCCGCCGCAGGTGGGCCAGCCACGGCCCGGCGGGCGGGATGCTCGCTGACGTACTGCTCATGAGTACCAATTTCCCACTAATCAGGTGGTTTTTCTAGATAATAACCCCAGTTGCCCAGCACCGCTAGCGCCGGTGCGAGCAGGCCGTCAGCCAGCGGGTCGGCGGCCTGCCGCTAAAGCTTCCTGATCTTCTCGATGCTGGCGGATTCCGCCGGGTCTTCGGCCTCGACCTCAAGGAACACCCGGGCACACTCGACGGCGACGTCGGGTGCCAGCCGCTTGAGGCTCAGCGCCAGGACGTTCGCGTCGTTCCACAGCCGGGCGTTCCTGGCTATCCACGGATCCCAGGCCAGCGCGGCCCGGACGCCGGGCACCTTGTTCGCCGCGATCGACGTCCCCGTGCCGGTCCAGCACATCACCACGCCGAAATCGGCTTCACCCGAGGCGACCGCAACCCCGACGGCCCGCGCGAACTCAGGCCAGCTGCCGCTGCTGAGCACCCGAAGGTCGCCGACCTCGCGCAGGTAGTCGACAACCGCGCGGGTGCACTCGTTCTCGTCGTCCGCCCCGAACACGATCCGCATACGGCGAACTTACCGCCGCACCCAAGGAATCGCCGCTCGCGTGACTACGTCACGCGCGCGGCGTAGGGCGCTGCGGTCGGCTCGTCCGCCGCGCGCCCGCCGCGGCGGCGCGTGACCACCAGCGCGCCCGCGGTGGCGGCGATAAAAACGAGCAGCACGACGACGTAATAGTTACCCGCGATCAGTTCCAAGCCGCGCCAGGTGAACTCGAGGTTGGGGCCGCGGTTCGGCGCGAACCGCAGCAGACCGCGGGGAAGCAGTCGCGCCCTGGGATCATAGTCGCCCTCGGTGCCGATGGGCACGGGCCAGAAACCGAACAGGCCGACGATCAACGCCACCCCGGCGATGCGGTAGCCGAGGCGCCGCGGACCGTAGGCGGCCAGGACCAGCGCGGGGATCACGTAGACGTAGTGGTGCGACCACGAGACCGGTGACACCAGCAGGCCGGTGGCGGCACAGGTGACCACGCCGAGCAATTCGTGGCCGCGGCGGCTGGCCACCACCGACGTTGCCAGGCCCACGAGGGCGGTGACGAGCGCCGCAGCCAGCCAGTACGCGTGCGCGTGTGGCCCGGTGTGGGTCAGCCGCAGAATAGCGCCGTTGAGGGACTGGTTGAGCAGATGGAACGGCTTGCTGCCCGGCTGCTCGAACTGCCCGCCCCAGTAGACCGCAGAGGCGTGGGGCAGCAGCGCGAAGCCAAGGCCGATGGTGGCGGCAAAGGTCAGCGCGCTCACCGCGGCTGCCCGCACTCTACGCGTGAACAGCAGGTACGCAACGAAGATCAACGGGGTCAGCTTGATCGCTGCCGCCAGGCCTATGCCGATGCCCTTGCCTCGGGTGCGGTCAGGCAGCGCCAGGTCGCCGACCACGAGCACCAGCAGCACGAGATTGATCTGCCCGAAGAATAGTGTCATCGAGACCGGTTCGAGCCAGAGGCTCACCGCCGCGATCGCGAACGCCGCCGCCGCCCTCGCGATGCCCGTCGGCCGCCCGGCGAGCCCCAGCGCCTGGTACGCCACGACGGGCAGCAACCCGATCGTCACGACCGCCAGCACGACCTGCCAGTCGGCGAAAGCTAGCGGGCTCGCCACCGCGAACAACAGCGCGGCGAACGGCGTATAGGTGAACGGCTGCTTGGCTAGACCAAACCCCAGCGTGTACAGCAGGGACGGCTGGTGCCGCACCGCGAGGCCGGCGTCCCGGTACACCGTCGCGTCGGTCTGCTTCCAGTAGTCGTGCGGGAGCGCGTGGACGAGCAGCGCGTAACCAGCCACGGCGAGCAGGAACAACGCGGCCGCCAGGGCGAGCCAGCCGGCCGGCCGGATTCGAGTCAGCGTTCTCGCCTCCTCAGCCCCGGCGGGCGCGGCTGGACGATCCGGCATACCGCCCAGCCTAGACGGTGCACTAGCCCGTGGACCGGTGATCCCGGTCCTCGGTCGGTACCGGGAATACCCTGCTGCCTGGATGGGACCGTCGGCGGTGGAGCGCTATCCGCCGATTACCTTGCGACACACCCGGGGGCCGTCGTAGTCGTTGACCGCGTAGTGCCAGCGGGGCATCCTGATCGCCCGTGACCTGGTCGGCACCTCGGGTGCTAGCAACCGCATAATTACCTATAAAACTGACCAATATTATTGACATAGAGCAGACCCGATGTGACGGTGGATGCATGGCCCGAGCAACTGACGGGCAGGATTCGGTTCACGCGGATCCAGCAGGAAACCCGGGCGGGAGGAGCACCGCGGTGGCTACCGTGTCCCAGACATTCACCGAACTCGGCGACGAGTTCGCTCTTGTCCATCAGACGGCGGCCGAAGCGGGCCTTACCGGTACCGCGCTGCCACGGGCCCGCCGCGGCTGGGTCAACGTGCCCACCGGAGGGCACGTCAGCGGGGTGTTCTGGGGCGCGGGATCGCCGGAGATCGTGTTCCTCCACGACCGCGCCGAGAGCGCCCGCGCCTGGGACGCGGCGGCCCTGGCCGCGGGCCGCGCGTCAGTAGCCATCGACCTTCCCGGCCACGGACGCTCCGACTGGCGACGCGACGGGCGGTACGAGCCCGGCAAACTCGCCCCGGCCGTCGCCGAGGCCATGCGCTCGTTCGCGCCGCGCGCGGGCCTCGTGGTGGGCAGCGGCCTCGGCGGCCTCACCGCGATCGCGCTGCACCGGCGCCATCCGCAGCTTCTGCCCAGGCTCGCGCTCATCAACACGCTTCCTGGCTCGGTGCCCGCCCGGACGGGGACACGGCCAGGGCCTGCCCGTTCGCTACTACCTGCCGAAGCTCGATGTCAGGCTCGACCTTCTCGTCCCCAGCCCGATGCGGACGCGATGCCCGTACAAGGGAGAGGCCGTCTACTGGTCGGTGCGGACCGGGGGTGAACTCCACGATGACATCGTGTGGAGCTACCCCGCGCCCATCCCCGAGACGCCCAAGATCGAGAACCTGCTCGCCTTCTACAACGAGCAAACCGACATCGTCGTGGACGGGATCCCCCAGGAGCGTCCCGTCACCAAATGGTCCTAAGGAGAGAACGGCAATGACCTATTCGATTCCGGTCATCGATCTGGAGACCGCCACCCAGGCTGAACTGGTGAAGGACAGCGTGGAGAACTACCTCAAGGTCTTCGGCCGACCGGAACAGATCGCGGCATGGCGCGAAGGCCGGCCTTACGTCGCCGGACTGGCCGAGAACTCGGCCGGCCGGTAGTGGCGGACCGGTTTCCGGCGGGGGAGACGCTGGCCGCCCTCGCCGCGAGCAGCCAGCCGTTCCGGCCGGACGAATGCGCTGCTCTGGCCCGCCGCGTCGCCGGTCTCATCGATACCGCCGCGCTGCCCCGGACGGGAACCAGCGCCGCCTTGTGGCAGGATGAGCACTCGGTCGCCTGGCTGAACGTTATGCCAGAGCGAAGGGACACCGGCTACCACGATCACGATGGCTCGGCCGTCGGCGTGTACGTGATCGAGGGAAGCGTCACGAACGAGGGACTGCCGGTTGGCGGTCCGCGCCGCGCGCACCGCTACGGGCCCGGCGACTCGTTCTCGGTTCCCGGTACGGGCATTCACCGCATGGATCACGATGCCGGGGCGATTACGGTCCATGTCTACTCGCCGCCGCTGCGCGCCATCGGCTACTACGAGGTCGCCGACGGCTTGCTCCAGCGCACCCCGGGACCGCCCGACGAAGGCTCACCCGAGAGCCCGCGGCTGCTGGAAACCCTCAGGGGCCGGTAGCCAGGTGCCCGCGCAATGTGGACGTGCTGTATGCGCTGCGGTGCAAGCCCCGCTTCTGCAGGATCGGCACGACGTGGTCGACGAATAGTTCGAGCGAGCCAGGCAATGTGGCCGGCTGCAGGGTGAACCCGTCGCTGGCGCCCTCGGTGAGCCAGTGCTCGATGAGGTCGGCGAACTGCTCCGGTGTCCCAGTGAATTCCAGCCCGCCCGGCAATCCCGTGAGCTCCTCGGCCAGCTGCCGGAAGGTCTTCTGAGTTTCTTCGGTGCGCCGCACGACCTCGTCGGTGCGACTGGTGCGCTCCGCGGTCGCCACGGCCTCCTCGCTGAGCGGGCGGTCGGGGTCGATCAGCGCGGGATCGAGTCCGGCGTTGTGCGCGAGGTTGCGCCACCGGAACTCCGGGTCGACCCGGTCTTCGAGGGCGGCGCGAGCCGCTTTCGCTTCGGCTTCTGTGCTGCCGATCACGAAGGCCACACCGGGTAGGACGAGGACGCTGCTCGCGTCCCGGCCGTGGCGGCGGGCAGCTGCCCGGATCGAATCACGGAAGCGGCGCCCGGACGGGACGTCCGATTGGGCGGTGAAGACGAGGTCCGCGGTCTTTCCGGCCAGCTCGATGCCGGGCCCGGACGATCCCGCCTGGACGAACGCGGGACGACCCTGAGGCGACCGCGGCAGCGTCAGCGCACCGCTGACCTCGAAGAAGCGACCATGAAAATCGATCGGCCGGATTAGGTCGGTGTTCGCCCAGATACCCTTGCCTTGATCGTTTACCACCGCGTCGGCGTCCCAGCTCTGCCAGAGCCGCGACACGACCTCGACGAACTCCTCGGCCCGGGCGTAGCGGTCGGCGTGGGCAGGATGCGCCGCGAGCCCGAAGTTGCCCGCCGCCCCGGCGTAACGCGTGGTCACGATATTCCAGCCGGCCCGGCCGTCCGAGAGATGATCGATCGTGGAGAGCCTGCGAGCCAGGTCGTACGGCGAGCTGTACGTGGTGGACGCGGTCGCGATCAGCCCGATGCGCGACGTGGTACGCGACAGCGCCGCCAGGATCTCGAGCGGGTCGAAGCCGACCTGGGGAAAGTAGCGCGCGCGGAAGATCGCCAGACCGGGAGAGTCGGCGAAGAACACCGCGTCGAGCAGACCGCGCTCGGCGGTCTGTGCCGCCCGTTCGAGCACGCCGAAGCGCCCGGGACCCGAGAGGTCAGCGGGATCGGCGAGGCGCCAGGCCGACTCGTGGTAGCCGACTCCGGTCAGGAAAGCGGTGAGGTGGGCCTGTGCGGTGCGGTACGGCACGCCGTCCAGAATAATGGAACTCCAAGAGCCGCCCGATCAGGCCGTCTGGACGCGGCCCGCTGCTCAGCGGACGCTCTTGATCCGCCAGACCCCGATCGAGGCCCCGCCGGCCACCACCGCGGTCGCCCCGAACAGCGCTGGGTAGCCGGCCAGCGAGACGAGCGGGGCCGCGATCGCCGCGCCGATGGCGCCCGGGCAGACGATGGCGATGTTGATGATGCCGAGGTCCTTGGCCCGGTCGCGGGCCTTCGGCAGTACCTGCGTAATCAGCGCCTGGTCGACCGCGATGTAACAGCCGTAGCCCATGCCGTACAGCACCGCCGCGATCAGGGCCGCCGGCCAGGTCTCCCAGAACGTCAGCAGCAGCGCGGCCGCCGCCATCAGCAGCCCGGACACGGTGACCAGTATCTTGCGGCGACCCAGGCGGTCGGAGATGATCCCGCCGATGATCGAGGTGACCACCACGGCGCCGGTGTAGATCAGGATCAGGATGAGCAGGCCGTCCGCGGCGGTCTGGCCGGGGAACAGCCGTGCGTAGTGCACCGCGTCGCGCAGGAAGTACAGCAGGTACAGCGTGCCCATGGCGATGGCGAGGCTGGCCAGGAAGCGAGTCAGCCAGGCCCAGCCGAAATCGGGGTAGGCGCGCGGGCTGAGCCAGTAGGACGAGCCCACCCGGCGCCAGGAGAACGGCTCGCGGTCCTCCAGCGCGAGCGGGTGGTCGGGACTGAACAGCACGAACGGCAGCGCCAGCACCACCATCAGTACCGCGAGCGTGATGTAGCCGCTGACCAGGTGCTGGCCCAGGACGTCCACCACCAAGATGGTGCCCAGCACCAGGCCGAGCGCGATCGGCATGCCGACCCAGCCGGCCACTGTGGCGCGCTGCCGTACCGGGACGTGGTCGGGGATCGCCGCGCTCAGGCTGGCGTATTCGCCGTTCTGGAAGGCGCTGAAGCCGAACCACAGCAGGGCCACGCCGAGTACCGTGCCCTGCTCGGCCAGCAGGGCCAGACAGACCGCGGCGAGCACGGCCATGGCGAGCGTCCATCGGTGCCGGCGGCCGCTGAACCGGCGCGACCGCCCGCCGTGTCCGGTGCGGTCGGACAGCGCGCCGACGACCGGGGTGGCCAGGGCGGAGGAGATGGCCCCCACCCCGGTCACCACCCCAAGCGCGACGATTTTGTGCCGGGGCGTGATGTCCTGCAACTGCAGCGCCAGCAGCACCTGCAGCGGCGTCTGGTTCGCCATCCACATGCCCAGGCTGGCCAGGGTGAGACCGATGACCCAGCGATACCGCACGAACTGCGTCGGTTCAGCCAGCGCGAGCGATTCCGCGGCCGGCTGGCCTATCGCCTGATCCCTCACGGCACCTCCGCTGTCATGAGTCCGCCGCAGGCACGGCCGGAGCCTCGCCGCGCTTCCGGCACCCTGGCTGGATCATGACGCATGCCGGCCAGCTCGCGATATACCCGCCAGTAATTTTCTTTACTGTCCCCTCTAGGGGCGTTGGCCCTTGCTGTCCGGGAGCGGGTGGACTTTGCCGCCTTCGGATCGCAGGACTTCGGCGAGCGCGGGGTCGGAAGTGGCGAGCGGGGAGTCGATGGCGAGGGCAGCCGCTGCGGCGACGCAATCGGCGAGGGTGACCGCCGCGCGCTCGCGATGGTAGCGGCGTGAGCGGATGCGTCCGGCCTGCATGCCGAGCTCATGCGTGACGGCCTGCACGGTCAGTCCGGCATGGCAGAGCAGGGCCAGATCGGCTTCCATGCCGTCGGCGTCCGCCCCGAAGACGCGGACCATCTGGTCGCGGACCTCGGCAGTGTTGATGGAGGTGAGGATGGCAGGGCCGCGCAGCAGATCGGATACCTCGTCCGCGCAGGGTTCGCCGCGCAGGTAGGCGATTACCGCGTAGGCGTCGAGGACGGTCACCCGGTCGCGCCCTGCCTGCGGCCATCACTGGCTGCCTCGGCGGCCCGGTCAGCGGCCCGGGCGGCGTCAGTGGCAGGTCCGGGCGTCGCGTAAGCCCCGCGGAGCGCCTCGATCGGGTCGTCTGGGATCGGGCGGACAATCGCGTAATCACCGCGGTCGATGATTAGTACGGTCGAGGTTCCCCACCGGTGCCGGACGGCGGCCGGGACTGAAACCTGGCCGTTGCGGCTGACCTTCACCTGAGTGCCATCCATGCTATTCATTGTATGTGATGTTCTCAGCGTTGTATGGACTTGGCGCAAGAGGCAGCGTTCTACCTCTCGGCGCTGCCCGTGCGCGGCCGTGAGCGGACGGCCAACCGAGCCGTGCGACGCTGCAGGTCAGAGGTCCATGACACAATTCTCGGCACCCCATAAGCTTCAAGTTATTGATCCATGACCGGGACACGAAGTTCACCGCTCCGGGGCAGAGGGGGCCGCGGCTGCGGGCATCTGGGCGGGTCGCGAGCGGGCCGCATAAATTCGGGCCAACATGCGGTCAAACCGGACACATCAAAAATGACCTGAAGCGGTATGGCCTTCACGATAGGGTAAAATCCCAGGTCAGAATCGATATGGGATGGGTTATGGCTGGGTGCGCCGCCAGGGACTCGAACCCCGAACCCGCAGATTAAGAGTCTGCTGCTCTGCCAGTTGAGCTAGCGGCGCGTGAAGAACGCTGTGATCCTAGCAGCATTCGGCGCAGCGTTGCGAATCGCGGACCGGGGCCCGCGAGCGCCGGTGCCAGCGTTAGGTGAGAGGGTCATGGGACCTTCCCAAGAAAACAATGAAACGAGCAATATTCCAAACGGACCGTGGTAGCTGTGTCACTGATAGGCCCACGCTACGGCCGGGCGACGCTACTATGTGCCTGAACCTGGTGCGGAATCCAACCGTAGATATGAGTATGCAAAGGCGAGGTTTGTGCGGGTGACGCATCAATGACCGACAGTAACATCCTGCCGTCGGCATCAGAATCGCCCCCAGCCTCCCAGCTCACCCGGCCGCCAGCCGCAGCCGGGACACCAAGCCGGCTGGCCTGGCTGGACCTGCTGCGCGGGATCGCCGCGCTGTTCGTGGTCTTCGACCATCTGAGCTACTACCTGCTGCAGCATGTGCGGGCCGAGGTGTACAACTGGTTCGACGCGGGCAACTACGGCGTCTTCGTCTTCTTCATCATCAGCGGCTACATCGTGCCGGCG
>Ga0302325_10031501_pt1 | contig 10909 bp, 12 predicted proteins | sample Palsa_T0_2_FD_201948 | JGI IMG/M metagenome (GOLD analysis project Ga0302325, IMG submission 201948) | Peat permafrost microbial communities from Stordalen Mire near Abisko, Sweden - Palsa_T0_2 | ecosystem: Environmental > Terrestrial > Soil > Palsa > Peat permafrost | place: Sweden: Abisko... | reverse complement strand
TGGAGCGCCCACCCGCAGCCAGCCAGGCGAAGGCCGTCCGCCCCGCGAACAACCCTGGCGCCGCAAAGACTCTGCCTCATCGCAACCGCGCACAAATCGCCCCTGGCAGAAGGATCGCCCCCGCAGCGATCAGCGACCGCGGCCCGAGCAACGCCCCAACCGCGATGCGCGTCCCGGAGAAAGCCGCCCTTCCTTGAGTCCCAAATCCCCGCGCCTGGCAGGAAGCTTCGCTCCAGGATCCGCCGGCAAGGTCGGCGCGAAACCAAGCCCGAGATTTAGCCCCAGGCCAGGCGGAAAATTCAGCGGCAAACCCGCCGGAAAGTTCACCGGTAAACCGGGCCCAAAATTCGGCTCAAAGCCAGGCGGGAAATTCGGAAGTAAATTCGGCGCGAAGCCCGGCGCCAAACCCCGCTCAGCCAGCCCGCGCAGCTCCTCTCCCAAATCCGGCGCCGGTGCGCGCCCGTTTCGCCCAGGAAATTTTGCCCCTCGCAAACCCAATAGCCCCGCTGCCAGGGGACCGCGGACCGGCAAGCCCAAAAACAAATTCGGCAATCCCCCCCCGCGTGGACAAAATCCGCGCAAGAATCGTAGTCAGGAAGAGAAGCCCGAATGATCCGCGGCCCCATCATCGCCATCGACGGCCCCGCCGGAGCCGGCAAGAGCACGGTAGCGCGCCATCTCGCTCAACACTTCGGCCTGCTCAATCTCGAAACCGGAGCGATGTACCGCGCCTTCGCGCTCAAGGCCATCCAGTCCGATCACGACTTCGATGACCCCCAAGCCCTCGAACTCCTCGCCAATAACACCGACATCACTCTCGTGCCCGACCGCTCCGGCAATCGCGTCTATCTCGACGGCACCGACGTCACTGAGCGCATTCGCGACTCCGACGTCACCCAAGGTGCCTCCCGAGTCAGCGTCCATCCCCACATTCGCTCCTGGATGGTCGACCTCCAGCGTGACCTCGGCCGCCCAGGCGGCATTGTGATGGAAGGCCGCGATATCGGCACCGTCGTCTTTCCCGACGCCGACGTTAAAGTTTTTCTCGATGCTTCTCCCGAAGCGCGCAGCCAGCGCCGTTACGAACAAAACTCCGGCGTGAAGGACCGCCTGTCGAACTCCGGCTACGAGCAGAATGCCGGCGCGCGCGACCACGATACCCTCGCTCCCGAGTCCGGCCCCAGCCATACTGCCGTTTTTCAGGAACTCCGTGAGCGCGATGAGCGCGACCGCAATCGCGCCAACTCTCCGTTGCAGCCCGCTCCCGACGCCATCGTCATCGACTCCACCAGCCTCACCCTCGACCAGGTCCTCACTCGCATCGAAGACCTCGTCCGCCCTCTGTTAGCCCGCCGCAGTCCCGCTGAACAATTCGGCTGATTTCTGTAACAACGACAGGCACAAAAAGAAGCGCCCTCCAAATGGAGGGCGCTTCTTTTTTGAATCATCCCGCACCGGCTCGATCCTTTACTGCTCCTCGGTCTTGGCCGGCGCAGCGGGCGCCTTAAAGTGTTTCGGCGCAGCCGGCTCCTCCGGCGGACGCGGAGGCTTAGGCGGTGTCAGCGCCAGCGAAGTGTTGTCGCCCTTCCGCAGCTCCAGATTTCCGTGGTCCGTCTCCAGCTGCAATTGCACGCCGCCGTGTCCCACCGCGCCCTCCAGCGTCTGCCTTCCCCCATCGGTCGACATCTTCAGCGGAAAATCTGTCCGCACCTGCTCGTCGCCACTCGTGCTGCCTGTCACGCTGAAGCTCGCGCTCTCCGGCATCGTCACAACTACGTTGCCCGTGTGATCCGTGATCTGGATGTTGCCCAGCGGATTCACCGCCACCACATTCACGTCCCCGTTCGAGTCCTCAATGTGCGCGTCGCCCGCAATCTGCGTCAGGTCAATGTCCTTCGACTTCGCGATCACTCGCACCGGGCCCGACGCCTGGCTCACGCTGAGGTCGCTCTTGTCCAGCGTCAGCGCGCCCGCGAGACGCGGAATATCAAGCGAAGTCTGGCTTGAGTGGTAATGAATGGCCGCCGCGATCTGTTCCAGATGAATATCCCCGAAGAAATCGCCGTTGATCGTCACCTCTCCCTGGATCTGCGACAGCGTCACATCGTCACCGTGCCCATCCACCAGCACGCGACCCTGCACGTTGTGCGCGGAAAAATCTCCATGATCGAGATGCCCCTGCGCATCGCCGCGAATATCCTCGAGCTTCACCTCGCCGTGCTTGTCCGTTACCTGCACGCCGCCGTTCAGCCCATCCGCCGTCACATCGCCATGCCCGGCCGTCACTGTCGCGAACGCCGCCGCCGGCAACTCCAGCGTCAGATCCACACGCGCCCCCTGCTTCTCCGGCACCGTGATCACCGCACCGCCGCCCGACGCCTCCACCTTCGGCTTCAGCTCTCCAAATAATTTCTGCGCCTCTGAATCAGAATCGCGATGCACCATCTGGTGTGCCCGCAGATGCATCGAGTTATCTGTCGACGCCGTAATCGTCACGTCGCCCTGCGGATCGTCAATCGTCACCACCGGCTTCGCCGCCGTCAGCACCTGATCGATCTGCACATCGTTGTCGTGCTCGGCGCCCATCCAGTTCCAGAAGTTATCGCCGTCATCGCCGGAAAATTCCCACGAGAACGGCCCCATCAAATGCCCTTCGCGCGAAACCCATCCGAGCCCGATCATCAGGATCACCAGCCACACGATCCCGCCCATCGACCGCCGTCCGGCCCACGGCCGGTTCCAGTCCAGAAAATGCTCCGCCAGCAGCAGTCCTCCCGTCACGATCAGCAGCAGCGGCCACCAGCGCGCGTACCAGCCCCAGAACTCCACCGGATCCAGTTTGCTCGTCGACATCAGCAGCGCGATCACGCCAATACTCAGCAGAATCAGCGGCCCTACGAATGTTGGGCGATGCCATCCGCGCCAGTAGCTCCGGTAGTAGTCCTTCTGTGCGCGCGCCTGCGCCTTCCACGCATCCCGTTGCGCCCGCGCCGCCTGTTTCGCCTGCCACCGCGCTTCCCGCGATGTCCAGGATGGAGGTGTCGTTCCCATAACTACCTCCCCTCGTCCCGCATTGTTGTGTCCTCGGGCGGCACAATCGCTGTCGCCGTCGTGGTTGTGTCACCCGGCGTTGCTGCACCGGTATAAGTCGTATAGCCCGGACTTCCGGCCGCCGGATATCCCGGATATCCAACAGGAGGCACTGGCGGATTCTGCGCCAGAATCGCGTTCTCCGCCAGCTTCAGCAAGCCCCACACAATGATGTACAGCGGCCAGCTGTGCCCGTAGGAAATCCCCGCATACTCATCCAGAATCGCCGTGATCCCAAACGTCAGCAGGATGATCGGGCCCCGCATTCGCCGCAAAAAGAGGTACTGGTTCATCTCCCACCTCCCGTTGACGGATCGCTGGGATTCCCGCTCGCCTGGGTCTGCGGATTAGTCTGCGGATGAGTCTGCGAATTGACCGGAGGATTCCCAGGCCCACCACCCATCGGCGGCTGCGGTCCCACCCGCCCCGTAAACCCTAATCGTCCCGAGTTCCGCATCAACAACCAAACCGCGATGCCCACGACAATCAGCGGCCACCCGTGGCTCACCCATCCAAAGTTAAAAAATCCCAGCGTGTTGAACAGGAACAGCATGCCCAGCAGAATCAGGACAATCGCCCCAATCGGCTCCCGGCGCGCACGCTCCAGCTCCATCCCCGGCGGTGGGGGTACCCATCCCGGCGGTGCATTCGGCGGAACATACCCTGCACCGGTCGGAGGAACCGCACCCGCCGCATATCCCTGCGGAGGAAATCCAGCGGGCGGAAATCCTGGCGGCGGAACAAACCCTGGAGGAGGAGGCGGTGGCGTACCCCATGTCCCCGGTCCACCCGGATTATAGGGTCGCCCAGCCTGCGCTTCGGCCACTATCCGCTGCCGTAGCTGTTCGCCCCACTCCGCGCTCTGCTGTCCAAACTGATGCGCCTGTTGCCGCACCTGCTCTGCCCAATCCGCATACTGCGCAGGATTCCCACCCACGCCCGGCGCGAATCCCGGCCCGAATCCCGGCCCGAATCCCGGGGGTGGCGGCGTCCCTGGAGGAGAAGGTGGCAGCGGCGGCTGCACAGGAGGCACGTAAGGCCGCGCCGGCGAGTGTCCGCCAAACGCATTGCCCAGCTCATTCAAACCAAAAGGATCCGGAAGCGGCAGTCCATCCCGTCGCGCCTTCGCCGTCTGGTGCGCATCGAAAACCTGATACAGCACCCACACGCCTACAAAAATCCCAAACAGCCCGTAGTGCTCGCTGATCGAGATCAGCACCACGAACACCAGCACGTGCACGATGGCCTTGATGTACTGCCCGTTGTACATCGCACCAACGCCAGGAATGAATCCCAGAATCGTCGCCGTCCCAGGATTCGGCGCCCCCATCGGGGGTGGCGGATACGAACCTGCCGGATACGAACCTGGCGGATACGCGCCCGGCCCCGGCACACCTGTCACGCGCGCCGCCAAACATGGCTCGCAAAACACGTTGCCCTGCACTTCCCGCGAGCACTGCGCGCACAGCCCTTTCCCGCAGTTCTGACAAAAGGCGGTTACCCCCGCCTCGGGATGATTGACGCAGTTCATACCAGGCTCCCTTCCACGTACCCAGCGGTTTCAACCGCTTCCTGCAGCCCGGTTCTTGATTGACCCAGGGAAATCGACCTTCCAACTCCTGCTGACAACTTCACCTCTACTGCCTTTTCGTTGTGATTTGCGCTCAGTGCCCCGAGCTCCTTACTTGGTTCTGTTGTTTCTCCCGAACGCCGAGCCCCGAACGCTGAACGCGACTCTGTGCTCTGTGCTCTGAGCTCTGTGCCCTGTTCTGCTCCCTGCTTTTGAGCGCTTCCGTCCTTGCCGCCCGGCTGTGTCTGCTGCTGCTTCTGCTGACCGCCAGGTTGCTGCTGTTGCGGCTGTGGCTGTGTCTCTACATCCCTCCGCAGCTCCCGCATCCGCGACTGCAGTTGATAGAAGAACCGCATGTTGTCGTAGTACTGCACCACCGACCGCCGAGCCCCGTAGAACTGCCGCGACATCGTGTTCCCAATCTGCGACGGCCTTAGGTCGGCCAGCTTCAAACTCCCCATCTTCACGCCCATCAGATTCAGCGTCAGCGCGATCGAGAAGAACGCCATCGCCACCGTCATCAGCAGCCGCGTCTCGTGGAAGCTCCGCCGCCACGGCATCGTCATCGCTACCGCACCGCCGCTGGCTCCAGCCGCAACCACCGGCAGCGGCACCGAGCCCGCGCCTACCGTCTGCTCCAGAATCTTCCCGATCAGCCCCGCCGGAATCTCCGGCTCCGTGTGCAGATACCCCAGCCATTCCTGTCCCTGCTTCGCGTGCGCCAGTAGATCTCCGCAGTTCGCGCACGTCTCGCCGTGCGCCCTAAACGCGGACGCCTCTCCAGCCGGCAGCAGCCCGTCTAGCGCATCCGTCAGCAGGGCTTCCCAGTCCTCGCACTTGAGGATCGAGCCCGGCTTCTGTCCGAATTTGCTCTCGTCCGCCACCCTAAACCACCTGTCCTTTACTACGTTCCAGCAAACGAGCCAGTTCTGCCCGTCCCCGGCTGATCCGCGACTTCACTGTACCCTCGGGAATTCGCAAAACCTGCGCGATTTCCTTGTAGTCCATATCCTGTAGATCGCGCAGAATCACCGCCTCCCGCAGCTCCGGCGAAATGCGCGTCAGTGCCTCCTGCACCATCTTCTCAATTTCCTTCTGGACTGCCTTTTCGTGCTGCGTGGGCCCCTTATCCGCCAGCCGCTGCAGCAGCGGCATATCTTCTCCGTCGCTGTCCCACCCCGCGTCCATCGAGTCGGTCACGCGCTGCGCCCGCGACCGCCGGAAATGATCCACCAGCAGGTTCCGCGTCATCGTAGTGATCCATGTTTGAAACGTCCCACGCCCCAGGTCGAACGTCGCCAGATTTCCGTACACCTTCAGGAAAACTTCCTGGGTCAGATCCTCGGCATCCGTCGAAGATCCCGTAAACCGGAAACACAAACCATACACCCGCCTGTGATGCGTTTTCACCAGTTCGGTCCACGCAAAGGAGTCGCCCTTGAGGCAACGCTCTACTAGGACCTGCCACTCGGCTTCCACAGGCTTCTCCCCAATGCGATCCAAAACCCGTCCTGGATCTTTGCGCTGCCACCGTTCCGATGGCTTCCGCTCGTCGGCCCCTGGCGCTCGATATTGTCCCCGAGCCTGCCCCGGTGCTCTCACGTCCTCCCGGGCAGCTGCCCGGTCTGCAGGACGACCCGGGAAAGCCAGCATTCCCAGATTCCACGAGATGGTTCCAGCGCTCATGGGCAATCATACGCATTCGATACCGGCCTGGTTCCCAAAAATGGCTCGCTGATGCGAGCCACCCTGAGCGAGCCGGCGCAAGCCGGCGAGTCGAAGGGTCTCCTCGCCATCCGCCACAGTAACTTCGCCGTTGCACTCCCTTCTTTGCGTGAATACAGTAGCTTTCATCCCTCAGGAGATCCCCACTGACCCGTCGCCTCGGATGCACATTCCTCCTGGCCCTCGCCTGCGCCACCCCAGCGCTCGCCCAGCCCCGAACCGTCCCAGCTGCCCAGAACTCCGAGACCGATCAAATCACCATCGGCCGCAGCGTTGTTCCCCTCAATGGCCCCTGGAAGTTTCAGCCCGGTGACTCGCCGCTCGACCCAGTCACCCACGCCCCGCTCTGGGCTAGCCCATCCTTCGACGACTCGCGGTGGGAGAACGTCGACCTCACCCCGCCCGCCGGTTCCTTCGATCCCGTCGCCGGATACTCCGGCTACGCCGCGGGCTGGACCAGTCGCGGTCATGCCGCACTCTGGGGCTACGCCTGGTACCGCATCCGTCTTCGTCTCTTCACCCAGGCCGGAGAGAAACTTGCCCTCACCGGACCCGCCGACGTCGACGACGTCTATCAGGTCTATGCCAACGGCGCCGTCCTTGGCAGCTTCGGCAAATTCACCCAGGCTCGCCCCACCGTCTTCTACACCCAGCCGATGATGTTCCCCTTGTCAGGAACCGCCGCCGATAAGGGAACCATCTTCCTCGCCTTCCGCATCTGGATGGAACCCGGCACGCTCCTCACCACGCCCGACGCTGGCGGCATGCATACCGCTCCCATGCTCGGCGACGCCGCCACCATCGGCGCTGAAAACCAGATGCGCTGGCTCGAACTCCTCCGTGCCTACGCGCCCCGCCCCGTCGAAGCCGCCCTGTTTCTCATCCTCGCCATCGTCGCCTTCAGCCTAACCCTCTTCGACCGTACCGATCGTGTCTACCTCTGGATGGGCGCCGTCTTTCTGCTCTCCTCCATGCTCTACGTCCTCACCAGCATCGGTGCATGGACGCAGTGGCTCGGCTATATTCCCAATAACATCCTCACCGATGTCCTTTTCAATCCCCTCCTGTTCGCCGGCTGGATCATGGTCTGGTGGGTTTGGTTCCATCTCCATCGTCCCGCCTGGCTGCCCAGTGCCGTCGCCGTTCTCACGGTCCTCAACATGGTCTCCGTCATCGGCTCGGAGAACCTCTTCTTCACCACCCTCTCGGCCCCGGTTGTGTCCGTCTTCCATGCTGCGTCTCTCGTCATTCGTCTCCTCCTCCTCACCCTGCTCTGCTGGACTGTCATTGAAGGTATCCGCACCGAGGGATTCGAAGGCTGGCTCGTCGTTCCCGCCGTCCTCTTCGTCTGCATCGGACGCTTCACCACCGAGCTCGGCCTCCTCCACATCCGCACCATCTGGTTCCCCTTTGGCATTCAATTCACCATCAACGACCTCGCCGTCTTCCTCCTGGGAGCCACCCTCGCCCTCCTTCTCCTCCGCCGCCTCCTCCACTCCGTCCGCGATCAGCGCCGCCTCGCCCTCGACGTCAAACAAGCCCAGGAAGTCCAGCAGGTCATCCTGCCCCAGCCCCGCACCGTTCTTCCCGGTTTCACAGTCGAAAGCGAATATCGACCGGCCCTCGAAGTCGGCGGCGACTTCTTCCAGATCATCCCCAACTCCACCGACGGCTCGCTCCTCATCGTCGCCGGCGACGTCACCGGCAAAGGACTCAAAGCTGGCATGCTCGTCGCGCTCCTCGTCGGAGCCACGCGCAGCACGGTCGAATCCACTAACGATCCCCGCGCTATCCTCGAAGCCCTCAACCGCCGTCTCCTCGGCCGCGGCGAAGCTCACGCCACTTGCCTCGCCCTCCGCATCGCCGCCGACGGCACCGTCTCTCTCGCGAATGCCGGGCACATGCCGCCCTACCTCAATGGCCAGCCGCTTCCCATCGACGGCGCCCTACCCCTCGGCTTGGCTCCTTCCGTCGATTTCTCTTCCATGCGCTTCAAACTCGCTGAAGGCGATCGCCTCGTCGTCATCTCCGACGGCATCGTCGAAGCCACCGACACCGATCGCCATCTCTTCGGCTTCGAGCGCACCCACCAACTCCTCAGCACCGCCGCCTCCGCTTCGGAAATCGCCACCGCTGCTCAGTCCTACGGCCAGGAAGACGACATCAGCGTCATCTCCGTCACCCGCACCGCCCTCTCAGTCCCCACTCCGGCATGAGGGGCGTCATGCAATCGTTTTTCCCTGAATGAGAAAACGCGCCGAAGAGAAGTCAACGTCTTCTCGCGCCACCCTGGGTTCGCACGAGAGAGCCTCGCGCCGCAAGGCTTCGCGCAAGCCCGGGCACATGATTATGGTTTAATTACTGACGGTTTACTGTGTAATTACACCTTACGGTAATGACTCATTTGTGGGAGTCGAACCTGTGCAATAGTGAACAGCACAAAACCTGGTGCAATGCGAAACTTTTTCACTGAAGTGACTTTGATGCCGTCCTGGAGGTGAAATGATGCACAACCCCAAAGCAGGTATCCTCATTGTCGACGATCAACCTCTGATTCGCGTTTGCCTGTCGGAAATACTTACCGAAAGTGGCTACGCGGTGCGGGATGCACCCGACGGTTTCTCAGCGCTCGCCGAGATCAGGGACGAGATTCCGGACCTCATCGTATCAGACCTTAACATGCCCAACATGTCCGGTTTTGAACTGCTCTCTGTGGTTCGGCGCCGCTTCCCCTCCATCCGCGCCATCGCTATGAGCAGCGCATTTGCAGGCGTGGAGTTCCCCCAGGGCGTTCCCGCCGACGCTTTCTATGAAAAGGGTTCCCCTACGGGTTCCCTGCTTGCAGTAGTCGAAGATATAACCCGCCCAAGGCAGTCGCCCCTCATTCACCGCCCGCGCTCACTGGCGCCAATCTGGATTCCAACAAACGGGCACAATACTTCGGGAGAACTGTATGTCACGATTTCCTGTCCCGAGTGCCTCCGGGCGTTCCCACAGGTGATTGACCGAAGCGCCTCTGCAACGCTCGAAACCAGGTGCGCATGGTGCTGCATTCCGATTCACTATGCGATCGTTCGGGCCGCCATAGCTGCGTGAGATCTGCGCAGTCCCCGCTTTCGACTCGGAAACCCGCGTCTGAGCCCTGTAACCTATAACCTGCCCTCAGGCCGAAATCGCCAGCTGCACATCCAGCGGCCCAACCCTCAGCGCATCTTCGAGCGACATCAGCTTGCCCAGATAGAACCCCTGCGCCTTCTCCACTCCCAGGCTCCGCAACATTTCCAGCTCGCCCGCCGTCTCCACGCCCTCGCGCTGATGATGCTTCCAGTATCCCGCGCAAAGGTGATCAGTGCCTTCGCCAGCGACCGCCGGTTGTGGTCTGTATCGATATTCCGCGTCAGGCTGATGTCCAGCTTGATCCATCTCCGGTTGTAGGTTCACGATGTGCCGCATCCTCGCGTATCCGGCTCCCACGTCGTCAATCGCCAGCCTCAGTCCCCGGACCCCGCAACGGCTGCAACGCCGCCGTCAGCGACTCGTAGTCCACCACGATCGCATGCTCCGTGATCTCCAGCAGAATCCGGCTCAGGTCCACGCCCTTCAGCACCGGCGTCAATTCACCCGAGGAGATCAGACCCCCGTTCGCAGCATGCGGTCGACGGCGGCATATCCCACACCGCTGGCCTGGAGATCGGTGATCGGTTCGAAAGATTGCGACCTGTCAGTCGAATCTGTCATTAGCTGAGTTGTCCCCGGTGGCCGCGGTTCCAGTAACTACTCCGCCTAAAGCACCATGGGGGGGCTACCGTTGTCGATGCCCTGTTCGGGGGACAGGATGCCCGCAGTCATCTGCCACGCGAAGCCGTTATTACGGCTAAATTAGAACGGCGCTGGTCCCGCCCCAATCTTCCGGCGCCATATCCCTCGCATGCCGCGAGAACAGCCAGTGATGCCCGTCCAGATCCTCCGCCGCATATTGATACTCCCCGTATTCGGTCTCATGCGGCTCTTCCACAATCTTCGCGCCCGCGGCCTTCGCCCGCGCGTAGTGCCCGTCAATATCCTCGACAAACACCGTCAGTGACTGCGTCCCAAACCCAAGCTCCTTCGGCGTCCGCTCCCCGCCCCGCGCCTGACGCACCTGGATCACCGCTTTCTCCACAAACATCTGCGCCCCGCTCGGTCCCGCCCCATACCGATAATTCTCGCGGAACCCAAACGCCCGCTCCAGCCAGACAATCGCCTCCGCAAGGTTTCGATACACGACATGCGGCAATACCGTTTCCACCGGCACACTGCGATTCGTCAGCATATCGCCGGATTCTATTCGCCCCCGTTGCGCCGCTGCCATAACCACTCTATTGCTCTATGCCATAAGAGAGTGGCCAGCGCTGTTCCCTGCACCCTGTAACCTGTACCCTGCCGTCAGAACGATTCCAAAATATCTGCCACAGCAGCCGAAGCAAACTCCTTCGCCAGCCGCCGCGTCGCCGCCGAGTCTTCCTGGATAAAGCTCGCCAAATC
>Ga0302325_10031500_pt1 | contig 10910 bp, 13 predicted proteins | sample Palsa_T0_2_FD_201948 | JGI IMG/M metagenome (GOLD analysis project Ga0302325, IMG submission 201948) | Peat permafrost microbial communities from Stordalen Mire near Abisko, Sweden - Palsa_T0_2 | ecosystem: Environmental > Terrestrial > Soil > Palsa > Peat permafrost | place: Sweden: Abisko... | reverse complement strand
CGACAACGTGGGACCGAATGCCCTGCACGCCGAGCCGACGATCGCGGCCGCGGAGAACGGCAAGCACGTGATCTGCGAGAAGCCGCTCGGCCGCGACGCGCACGAGAGCTACGAGATCTGGCAGCGCGTGGCCGCCACCGGGGTCACTCACATGACCGCGTTCAACTACCGGTTCGTGCCGGCGATACGGCTAGCGCACGAGCTGATCGCCGCCGGCGAGCTCGGCGAGATCCGCCACTTCCGCGCACGGTATCTGCAGTCCGGAGGCCTCGACGAGGAGGTGTTGACCTGGCGGTTCGATCGCGCCCAGGCGGGATCGGGCGCGCTGGGCGATCTTGGCTCGCACATCATCGACCTCGCGCGCTACCTGGTCGGCGAACCGGCTGCGGTGAGCGCGCTGACACGTACGTTCGTGACCGATCGCGCCGGCCACGTCGTCGACGTGGACGACGCCTTCCAGGCCGTGGTCGAGTTCGCCGCCGGGGCGACCGGCACGCTCGAAGCCTCGCGGCTCGCGCCGGGGCGGCGCAATCAGCTCGCGCTCGAGATCAACGGCTCGCGCGGGTCGCTGGCGTTCGACCTCGAGCGACTCAACGAGCTGCAGCTGGCGGCTGGCGGATCGCGTTTTCCGAGCTTCCGCCGCGTGCTCGTGACCGAGCCCGAGCACCCGTTCATGTCGTTCTGGTGGCCGCCCGGCCATGTCATCGGCTGGGAGCACACGTTCGTGCACGAGCTCCACCATCTGCTGAGCGCGATCGCCGGTGAGGGGTCGGTCCGCCCCGACGGGGCCGACTTCGAGGATGGCTACCGCGCCGCGGCGGTGTGCGATGCGATCCTCAGCTCGGCCGCATCCGGCCGGCGCGAGCCGATCGCGTACGAAGCCGCCTAGGCAACTTCCCGCAGCCGGCCCGTCTCGACCTCGTAGACGAACCCGCGGATCGAGTCCTTGCGCGGGATGAACGGCGACGCCTTGATCCGTGCGATCGACTGCCGGACGTCCTGCTCGAGATCTCCGAACGCCTCCGCGGCCCACTCGGGCTTGATCCCCGTCTCGGCCTCGATCGAGGCTTTGAATTGGTCGTCGGTGAACGTGAGCATGCCGCAGTCGGTGTGGTGGATGAGGATGATCTCCTCGGTGCCGAGCAGCCGCTGCGAGATCGCGAGCGAGCGGATCTCGTCGTCGGTCACGACGCCGCCGGCGTTGCGGATCACATGGGCGTCACCTTCGCTCAGCCCGAGCGCGCCGTACACGTTCAGCCGCGCGTCCATGCACGCGACGACGGCGACCTTCTTGGCGGGCGGCAACGGCAGCTCGCCCTTGTCGAACGCGGCGACGTAGGCCTCGTTGTGTGCCAGCAGCTCGTCCGTGGCCGTCATCGCGTCTCCTCGTTGGTGGTCAACTCAGCACAGCCTCGGCGCGGAGCTCTTCTTCGTAGGACATCGATTCCCGCTCGAGCTCGCCATCCGGACCGACAGAGTACGCGCCGGTGCGCGTCAGCGGCGGCGAGTAGGCGTGGATGCTGACCGCCGGGCCATCGCCGGCGTGCAACACCCGGTGGATCGCCGTCGGCGGCACGCTGAAGGTCACGCCAGGTCCGATCAGGCGGCTGTTGGGCTCGGTCCCGAGCCGAAGGCGATCCTCACGGACGTGGCCGTCGAGCACGCGGATCGCCGCGGCCGACTCGTCATGATCGTGGAAGCCGGTGTCCTGGTCCTCGCTCCAGCAGATCAGCCACGCGTTGACCTCCTCGTCGTCCCAGATCTGCTCGTACACGCGGATCTCGTCCTCGTGACGGACAAGGTGCTGCCACAGCTCCGGCCGGGCCACGAGATCGTCGACGAACCGCTCCAGCGAGGGGCCCACGAGGCTCACGCTGCAACCGCCTCGGTGCGAGCGAACAGGTTCGCGGCGTTTGCCTGCAGGACGCTCTCGCGACCGGTCGCGATCGGCTCGATCACCGGCCGGTCGGAGCCATACAGCAGCTGTCCCTCCCCCACCCGCCGCGCCATCGTCTCGACGGCCGCGGGCCCGTAGCTCGAGGTCTCGTAGAACGTACGCGGGTCGTGCAGCTCAACGGCCGGGCCGCCGCGCGTCTCGAGCCGCTCGCATTGCAGCGGCGCACACCCCGCGAGCATCGCGAACACGACCGTGAGCTCGGGGTGGTCGCGGCGGCCGAGCGACGCGAACGTGAGCCACGCCGCCTGCATCTGAGCCACGTAGTCGGTCAGCGCTCGCCACCACAGCGGCTCGCCGAACGCGGCCGAGATCGAACGCTGCCCGGGGGCGCGACCGGGATGCACGAACAGCGGCACGCCGAGCGTGGCTGTGCGTTCCAGGACCGGGCCGATCAGGTCGAGCTGATCTCCTCCAGCGAGCGCACCGGCGGGGACCGAGATGCCAACGCAGCCACGGCGCACGAGCGCATCGACGTCGTCGGGGTCGGCGCCGTCGAGTGCCACCGGGCCCCAGGCCGCGAACTCGCTCGGAAGGGCGCCGACCCCTTCGAGATGCGCATCGATCAGCTCGAGCGCGCACTCGCGCGTCAGCGCCTCGACCCCGATCGGGCTCGAGAGCGCGATCAGCGCGCGGTTCAGGCGGTCACCGCGAACCAACGCGGCGCGGCGCTCGGGGGACTCGGCCAACAGATCGATCACATACGGCTGCTCGGCGGCGCTGTGCAGCACCGTCAACCCGTCGCTTTGGCGCACCAGCGGCAGCGTGTCACGGGCGGCCAGCCGTTCGATCAGCGGCGCGGTCCAGATGTGCTGATGGACGTCGATTCGCATCTCGCCACGGCATTCTACAGTAATTCCATTGACTTTATACCTAAAGGCCGAATCCGCCGCCGCGTTCGCGACAATCCTGTGAACGTGCGTGCCGAGTGAGCGGTCACACGTTTGGCCGCTCAGTCCTGGTCCGCGGCAAGGTTTCGTCGGCCGCTACGCCGGGAGTTCCTGATGCAGGTCCACCACTTCCCTCTGGGTGCCGGCTCGGAGGCGGACGTATATCCCGGCTATAACGCCACCGATCGGCCGGGCACGGTTTGCGCCCGTGGGGCGCAGCGCCCGGGGGCTGCCATCTGCTTCCTCCCCGCCAGGCAGATGGTTCCGTCGGCCGCGTGCTCGAGTTCGGGCACGCGGCCGACACGCTCTCCTTGAGCGCTGAAGAGCAGAGTGCGCTGTGGCTGTTCGCGTGCCTCCCCGGTCTCGTGGGCTCGCTGGAGGATTCCCGACACCTCCTCACCGACCCGATCGAGCGCGCGGCGAACGGCCGCCTCGGGCGAATGGGTCGCCTGGAAGCTCGGCTACGAGCTGCGAGGTGCGCCTGACGTACGCGTCGACGGCGACGCGGTCATAGCCCCTCAGTACGGTTGGAAAGTCGGCGTCCGCCGTGAGTGCCACGGGGTCGTCAGGCAGGCTCGACAGGGGCTCTGCGACCTGCTGTATCAGGGCGTGCCCTTTAGCTGCGATGTGCTGGTCGGGCATGGACTGAGCTTTCCGCTCGCCCCTGGAGGCTAATCGACGATTGGCCCGCTCTGCGCCGATGCGAGAGCAGCACCACGCCGACGGCGAGCGCGACGACGCCGAGGACGGCAAGCACGGCGGTGAGGCCGCGCGCGGCTGCATCCGACGGGGCGCCGCCGACGTTCGCTCCGGCAGCCGCCGTGTAGATCGCGCTCGCGACAGCGACTCCGAGCGCCGTGCCCATCCCGCGCGTCATGTTGAGCACGCCGCTGACGACCCCCACGTGGCCCGGAGGGGAGGCGGCCATGATCGTGGCGTTATTCGCGGGCGTGAATGCACCGAGGCCGAGACCGGCGAGCGCTAGGCCCGCGAGCAGTCCAGCTGTGCCATGCATGAGCGCGATCTCGACCAGCCCGACGCCGGTGAGGACCATGCCTCCGCCGGTCAGAGGACGATCCCCGACCCGGTTCAAGAGCCGGCCCGCGATCGGAGCGGCGATCCCGATCGAGATCGGCAGCACCGACAGCTGCAGCCCGAGCAATGCAAACCCGACATGCTTCGCCGACAGGTAGTACGGCACCGCGAACAGCGTGCCGAACAGCACGAGGTAGGAGACGAGTCCGCTGCTGAGACCGAGCGCGAGCGCGGGACGGCGAAGCATCGAGAGGTCGATCAGGGGTGCGTCGACTCGGCGCTCGCGCCGCACAAACCAGACCGCTCCGAGTACCCCCGCGACGAGCACCGCCAGCAGCAGCGGATCGCCGTAGCCGGCGCGCGTGGAGAGCGACAGATACACGAGCGGTCCCGCGGCGCCCAGCGCCAGCAGCACGGCGCCGAGTTGATCGCTCTCGCGGGCTTCGCGTCGGGAGCGGCTGCGCGGGAGCAGAAACCAGCCGAGCAGCAGCCCGATCGCGCCGGCCGGGAGGTTCACAAGGAAGATCAAGCGCCACCCACCGAGCGCCAACAACGCTCCCCCGATCACGGGCCCGAGCGCCAGGCCCAGCGCCTGCGCGGTGCCCTGCACGCCGATCGCGCGCCCCAGCAGCGGACGCGGCAATGCCTCGGTGATCAGCGCGACGCTGTTCGCCTGCAACATCGCGGCGCCGACGGCTTGCAGCACCCGGGCGGCGATCAGCACCGGCAGCGTCGGCGCGAGGCCGCAGAGCACCGAACCGGCCGTGAACACGCCGAACCCGTAGACGTACAGGAGCTTGCGCCCGACCGCGTCCGCGATCCGGCCGACCGTCGCAACCGTCGCCACCAGCACGAGCAGATACGCGAGTGCGACCCACTCGACCGCCCCGACGCTCGCGTGCAGATCCCGCCCGAGACGCGGCAACGCAAGCGTCACGATGCTCGCGTCGAGCTGCCCCATGAACGCGCCGATGCAAACCGTGGCGACGACATACCAGTGGGCGCGCGGGCTCTCGCGCACGCCCTCGGGCCGGCGTGGCTCGGTTAGCAGTAGGTGCCGGAGCGACGTCTTGGTTTCACGCGCACCGCTCATAGCTACCTATTGCAGCGCTTCTCGGACCATAGGTCAAAGACCAAGATCCGATGGTCATGACTGTAATTGCCTATGAGGCGCGGCTCCGCGTCACTCACATACTGAGTGGTCTCTGTCACACACGGGGCCGGATCCGGCTGCCACCCTTCGGTAAGCCACTCGACCAACGACGAAAGGCGGAACCCGTGGCGCCGACTGGAATCCTCATATTGATGCTGGTCGTGATCTTCGTGCCCGGAATCGTGCTGCTGGCAATCGGTGGACGCGACGAGCGTTCGGCCGAGGATCGCAAGCGCGTCCCGGCGGCCGGAGCCGAGGGCGAACTGCCCGAACTGCTGCGCCGTCCGCTGCGCGGCGGGATGCTTTAGGGCCTACGGGCCTACCGGGTCCGAGCCGCCCAACGCTCGGCCCAGGCATCGAGCGGGCCGTACGCGTCGAGCAATCGGCGACCCTCGGCGGTCAGCCCGTATCCGCCCTCGCCGAGCTCGACGATACCCGCCTCGCGAAGCTCGGCCAGACGCTGGTTGAGCACGCTCGAGGACATGCCGTCGCAGCGCTTCTGAAGGTCCCGGAACGAGCTCGGTCCCTCGCGCAGCTCCCAGATCGTTCGCAGCGCCCAGCGCCGTCCGAGCAGGTCCAGGAGCGCCATGATCGGCCGGCCGCTGTGCGAGCCGCGGGCCGGCGCGCCGGGTCTGGGTCTACGTGCTTGCACTTCTAAAACCGAAGCAGTATCGTGGCCGCAGATTGCTGTGAAAATCGAAGCAAGGTGCGAAGGAGTCTACCGCGATGACCACGACCGCCACGCCGCCCAGGATCCCGCCGATCGAGCCGCCGTACGAGCCCGACACCGAGGCCTCACTGATCAAGTGGATGCGGATGCCGCCGGGGAGCGCGGTCGAGCCGCTGCGCCTGTTCAGGACGCTGATGGTTCACGACACGCTCGCGAGCCGGATGCGACCGCTCGGGGCGGGGATCCTCGGGCCGCGCGCGACCGTGCCGGCGCCGCTGCGCGAGGTGATGATCCACCGCACCTGCGCCCTGACCGGCGCCGAGTACGAGTGGGGCGTTCACGCGGTCGCGTTCGGCAAGCCCCTCGGCCTCAGCGACGAGCAACTGCACTCCACCGTGCACGGCTCATCGGCGGACGCGTGCTGGGACAGCGTGCAGTCGATCGTGTTCGAGCTCGCCGACCAGCTGCACAAGACGAGCGCCGTGTCCGACGAGCTATGGCGATCCTTGGAGCAAGAGTTCGCGGCCGAGCAGCTTCTGGAGCTGATCGTCACGGCGGGCTGGTACCACCTGATCAGCTATATCTGCAACGGCGTTCGCGTCGAGCAGGAGGACTGGGGCGCCCGCTTTCCTGCGGCCGACTGCGCCCGAGCCGCCGGAGGAATCCCGAGGTGAGGGTTCCGGCCGGCCCCGGCGCGCCCCGGCGACGCGAGCAGGTGATCGAGCTGACGCCGCCGCGCGCGTCGGGCCTTCGAGCGCAAGCGCGAACCAAACGGTCTTGCCGGCGCCGGACGCGTGCTCGAGGCCCCAACGCTCGGAGAGCATGTCGACGATCCGCAGCCCTCGACCGGACACATCGGTGGGCTTCGGGTGGCGCATCTGAGGCTCGCCGCCACCGTGGTCGGCGACCTCGACGCGGACCTCTCTCGCCGAGCTGCGAATCGTGAGTTCGAACCCCGTCCCGACATGCCTGATGCAGTTCGTCGCCAGCTCGGAGACGAGCAGCTCTGCCGTCTCGAGCGCCTCCGGTGCGATCCCGGCCAGCGCATCGGTGGTGAATCGGCGCGCGGCGGCCACCGACGCGGGCACGGCGGGAAACGCGCGCGTCGTCGTCATACGCGGAGACCGAGCGCGTCGGCGAGACCCATTGCCCAGATCACTTTCCGCAGCATCGGCGATGGGTTCCGCAGCTCGAATTCCGGCACGCTCGCGGCCCACCGGACCCAGAGCGCGAGCGCGGAGCTGTCGCCGAACCGCAGCTCGCTCGCATCGACGATCAACCGCTTCGGCGTTCCCGCGAGCATCGGGTCGACCTTTGCCTCGATCGGCGCGAGCGTGCTCAGGTCGAGCTCGCCGCGCAGGCTCACGATCATCGTCCCGGCATCGTCCAGGTCGACCGCGAACGCGAACGTCTGTCCGTCCTGCGCCCCTATTGTGTCCATCTCAGTCCCACCATCGCCGTGTCATCCTCTAGCGGTCCGTCTCGAAGGCCCGTGGTGAGGTTGCTCAGCAGGTCGGGCAGCGATCCATCATCACCGGCCGCCGCATCGCGCAAGCGAGCAAGTCCCTGGTCGAGATCCTCACCGCGGATTTCTATCAGGCCATCGGTGTAGCCGATCAGCGTTCCACTCGGAGGCAGCTCGGTCGTCGTCGACGCGTACGCCACGCCCGCCTCCACGCCGATCGGCGGGCCCACGTCGACCTCCAGGTAGCGGGCGCCGTCGTCGGTGATCAGCAGCGGCGGTAGGTGCCCGGCGCTGGTGACCGTGATCTCGCGGCTCTCAAGGTCGACCAGCGCGCACAGGATCGTCGCCAGTTGTCCCGATTCGGTGACGTCGAGCAGCTTTGAGAGCTTGCGCAAGATCGTCGCGGGCGGATCGTTCTGCGCGGCGTAGGCATGAATCGCGAAGCGCAGCGATGCCATTGTCGCGGCGGCTCGCAATCCCCGCCCGGACACGTCCCCGACGACCAACAACACGCGGCGCTCACCGAGGTCGAGCACGTCGTACCAGTCGCCGCCGATCTCGACCCCCTGCTCGCCGGCCTCGTACACCGCGCTTGCCTGAATGCCCGGAACGTGGGGCAGGACATCGGGCAGCAGGGCGTGCTGGAGCGTCTGGGCGATGTCCCGCTGCTCGGCGAACAAGCGCTCGTTCTCTTCCGCGGTGATCTCGAGCCTGCCGGCGAGCTGCTCGGCGTGCCGGCGGCGCTCGGTCAACCGCAGCGTGGCGAACGCCGCCGCGATCGTCAACACCAAGCCCGCGACCGCGATGATCGAGGGCAAGTCCTCCGGCAGGGCCCCGGCGAGCGAGCCGCGCGCCCTCATCACGAGCGTCACCGCCGTATCACCGAACGGCACGCTGACCGACGCCGTCTGGCCGCTGAGCGGCGGGCTCTTCAGGTCCGTTACGAGCAGGTCCGGCGCGTGTGCGCCACGCCCGAGGTAGAGCGCGTAGTTCAGTCCCGCGAACGCCGACGTGCTCTGGTAACGAGACTGGCGGCTGGCGGGCAGGCGGCTCTCGCCGTAGACGGCGAAGCCGCCGGGCACGCCCGGCGTGGCGTACGCGTATCCGATCCGCGGGTCAGGGGAACCGAGTAGGCCAACCACGCTCATCGTCGACGACGTCGCTACCCGGGCGAGGAACGGCCGCACCAGGGATGGCGAGTCAACGAGCTTCGGCGGCAGACCGGCGACCGCGAGCGGGCCGCGGCCCGGATCCGCAACGCTCCACAGGGACATCGACACGAACGGCTGCCCGGGCTTGGCGCCGATATACGGAGCGACGAAGCGCTTGAACTTCTGCGCGTTGCCACCGGTCGCATCGGCGAGCTCGGCTGCCGAGGCGAGCGGTGTCTGCGAACTCGGGAGCGCTTCGCCGAGCAGCGCCCCCGCGTCGCCCACCCGCAGTCTCAGCAGATGCTTCTCGTTGTTGACGTACTGCCCATGCGAGACCACGGCCAGCGCCGCGGTCACGATCAGCCCAATGAGCAGGGCCACCGCCGGCTGGGCATACGACTGACGCGAACTCAACAGTGGCCTCCCTTCCTGCCGTCGCTTGTCGGGTGCGGCATTATCGCCGCTAACTACACCTCGCGGTGCGCTATCGACACGCCGGGCAGTTGCCCCGCAGCGTGACCTCGTGATCGGTGGTGCGAAACCCGAGCCGGTCCGAGAGCCGGTTGATCGAGCGCTCGAGCGCCGAGTCGTGGAACGGGACGAGCGCTCCGCAGCGGTCGCACAACAAGTGGTGGTGGTGCTCGCGGGCCGGGTCGGCGATCTCGTAGCGGGCGACGCCGTCGCCGATCTCGAGCCGGGTGACCAGGTCATGCTCAGAGAGCAGCTCGAGCACGCGGTAGACACTCGCACGGCCGACCCGGCGCTCGCCGCTCCGCCGCAGCGCATCTTCGATCTCGAGCGCGCTGAGCGCGCAGTCCTGGCGCGAGAGTAGTTCGATCAGCTCGTCACGGGCAGCCCCCCGGTGGTGTCCGGCCCGCCGCAGCACCGTGCGCGCGTGGGTCGACCAATCTGAGCCCGTTCGCGCCGTCATCGGGACAAGCATAACCACGCACCTGACGACCGCCGCTGTACTCGAACAAGAATGAGAATCGGACTCACTTTTGTTATCGTAGCGGCTGTGAGCTCCGCCTGCCGCCTGTCCGCTGCGTCCCTCGCGTCGATCGTGGCGGCTGCGTGCGTCTCCGGTTGTGGCGTCAGCACCGTGCACGCCGGCAAGGGCCAGATCGTCGCGGTCGGGGCCGAGAACGAGTACGCCAACGTGATCTCCCAGATCGGCGGCAGGTACGTGTCGGTGACGGCGATCGAGAGCAATCCGAACACCGACCCGCATACGTTCGAGGCCAGCCCGAGCGTCGCCCAAGCCGTCGGCGCGGCGCAACTCGTGGTGCAGAACGGCGTCGGCTACGACACGTTCATGAACAAGATCGAGTCCGCGTCGCCGAGCTCGGCGCGGAGGACCATCGACGTTCAGAAGCTGCTCGGGCTCCCGGATTCGACGCCCAACCCGCACCTCTGGTACAAGCCGGAGACGATGCCCGCGGTCGCCCGCGCGCTGGTCGCGGACCTGAGCGCGCTGCAGCCCTCCCACGCCGCGTACTTCGCCGCCAACGAGCAGCGCTTCGACGCGTCGTTGCAGCCTTGGTACCGGGCGTTGAAGGCGTTCGCCGCGCGCTACCCGCGCACGCCCGTCGCCGTGACCGAGCCGGTCGGCGACTACATGCTCCAAGCGGCCGACACGACGATCATGACCCCGTTCGGGCTTCAGGCGGACATCATGAACGGTGTCGATCCGGCCCCGCAGGACGTCACGCTCGAGAACAACCTGTTCGCGGATCACCGGGTCAAGGTGTTCCTCTACAACCGGCAGGTGACCGACTCGCTGACGTCGTCGTTCCTGGCGGCAGCGAAGCGTGACGGGATCCCAGTAGTCGGCGTCTACGAGACGATGCCCACGCCCGCCTACGACTACCAGTCGTGGATGATCGCCGAGATCGATGCGCTCGAGCGCGCGGTCGCAAATCGGACCTCGACCGTCAGCCTGCTGAAATGATCGCGCGCGCGCGCGCTTTGCCGCTCACCGACGATGCCCTGGTGGTCGACGGTGTCACGGTCCGGCTGGGGGGGCGGACCGTGCTCGACAATGTCAGCTGCTCGGTCCGGCCGGGTGAGTTCACCGGCCTGATCGGCGCCAACGGTGCGGGCAAGACGACGCTGTTCAGGGTCATCCTCGGCCTTGAGCAGCCGAGCGCCGGCTCGGTTCGCGTCGCCGGCGGGGGCAGCGAATCGAGCGGCCGCGGGGGCACGGACGTCGGCTACGTGCCGCAGAAGTTCCAACTCGACCCCGACATGCCGCTCCGCGGTCGCGACCTCGTCGGGCTCGGGCTCGACGGGCACCGTTTCGGACTGCCGCTGCCGTCCCGCTCGCGACGGCAGCTCGTCCAGGAGATGCTCGACGCGGTTGACGCGGGCGCGTTCGCGGACGCGCGCGTCGGGCAGCTCTCGGGAGGCGAGCAGCAGCGGATCCTGATCGCCCACGCGTTGATCAGCCGGCCCAAGCTGCTGCTGCTCGACGAGCCGCTCGCGAACCTCGACCTGCGCAGCGCGCAGGAAGTCGTCGGACTCGTGTCGCGGATCGCGCGCGAGCAGCAGCTCGCGGTCCTGATCTCGGCCCATGAGATGAACCCGCTGCTG
>Ga0302325_10031498_pt1 | contig 10910 bp, 8 predicted proteins | sample Palsa_T0_2_FD_201948 | JGI IMG/M metagenome (GOLD analysis project Ga0302325, IMG submission 201948) | Peat permafrost microbial communities from Stordalen Mire near Abisko, Sweden - Palsa_T0_2 | ecosystem: Environmental > Terrestrial > Soil > Palsa > Peat permafrost | place: Sweden: Abisko... | reverse complement strand
CCATATCCCGACGTACGCTTCGACGCTCGTATCCGAGGGAGGAGCCGTATGCGGTAATTCCGCTCGTACGGATCTGCGCGGGGGGCGGGCAGCGATGCTCGTCCCTACCGCAACCCCGAGCGCCGACTCAAGCGCCGGAATGGCGGGGGCGGCTTCGGGCCGCCCTGGATCTCAAATCAGACCCGCCGATCCTTAACTTATTGCGGCCGAAAAATGGTCTTGACAATGGGGGCCACTTCATAATATGCGGTTCGCGGCCAGTATTCTTTGTTTCTCTCTCGCTGCATTGTTCACATGGGCGCAGACCCGGGCGGTGACCGACCCAGGCGTCATCACCACCCGGCAGACGATTACACCGGCCGGTGTGCCCACTGTATTCGATGGGCGCGTGTACGGCGTGGCGTTCGGCGAAGACGCCTCGCAAATCTGGGTGGCCACTGAAAAAAAGCTCTTCGAGCTCGACTGGCGCCAAAACCGGTTGCTCGAAGCGATCACGCTGAACGGCTTGCCGGGGCTGCAGGGTATCCAGTTCGACAGTGTCGCCAAGGGACCGCTGCTATCCGGAGTGCGCCGCGCAAGCACGGGTCCGGCGTTTGTGGAACTGCTGGATCGAAGCTCAGTCGTGGCCGGGGATCTCGGGGCTTATCAGGCTGGCGCCATTGCCATCGCGCGAGATCCGGATCCCCGTGGGCGTCGCCTGGCCGTGGTGCCTTTGATCGCGGACAACCAGCTTGCCGCTGTCGATCTGGCAAGGCGGGAACTCGTGGGGAAGGCGGCGACGGGTATTGCGCCATTCGGCGCCGCTGTTTCGCACGACGGCGCAATATCCTTTGTGACCAATTGGGGCGGGCGCGTGGCGAAGCCCGGCGAGACGACAGCACAGACGGGGCACGCACCGGACCAGGTAGTGGTGGACGCGCGCGGCGTGGCATCGACCGGAACCGTAACCCGTATCGATCTGGGAACCCTCACCACCACGAACACGATTGGCGTGGGACTGCATCCCACGGCCATCGTTTGGGACGAACCGGGCGAGCGTTTGTACGTGGCCAACGGCAACAGCGATTCCGTTTCGGTGATCGATACGCGGCGCATGGCCGCCGCGCAGACGTTCGCAGTGGCGCCGTTTGCAGTGCAGGCGGCGGGAATTGCGCCGACGGCGCTGGCTCTCTCAAAAGACAGGGCGACGCTGTACGTGGCGTGCGGCGGCATTAACGCGATTGCGGTACTGGACGCGCATACGGGCGCGTTGCGGGGCCTGATTCCGACGGCGTGGTATCCGAACGGCCTGAGTATCAGCCCGGATGGGGAATGGATCGCGGTGTCGGCGCTACTGGGTGTGGGCTCAGGATGGAGGGACTCGCCCAGCAAGCGCTACGTCCACGCGAATCGCGGAGCGGTGGCGGTGCTGCCCGTGCCGGACGCGGCACAGTTGGCGAGCTACACGTCGGCGGTTTCGCGGAATAACCGGATGGATCTGGCCGGCACGATGGAAAAGGCCCCGGCGGCGGGACGGGCGCGCCAGGCGATCCCGGTTCCGGCGCGCGCCGGCGATCCCTCCACGATCGAGTACGTAGTTTTCATCATCAAGGAGAACCGGACCTACGACCAGGTGTTCGGGGACATCGAAAAAGGCAATGGCGACAAGTCGCTGGTGATGTTCGGCAGGAACGTGACGCCGAATCAGCACAAGCTGGCCGAGGAGTTCGTGCTGCTCGACAACTTTTACGCCACAGGCGGCAACAGCGCGGACGGGCACCAGTGGCTGACGCAGGCTAACGAGGTCGACTACTGCATGTGGCCCGGGTACGCGGGGCGCAGCTATCCGTATGACGGGACCGATCCGATAGCCTATTCCAAAAACGGGTTTCTGTGGGACTACGCGCTAGGGCGTGGAAAGACGGTACGCGTTTATGGCGAATACGCCGGGTCCCTGGCGGTTCCGCTGGCGGAGCGGCAGAAGTTGTTGCAGCGCTGGCAGGCGGGCGACCACTTCGCGCACGATTGGGATACGAAGGCGCCGATCGCGCCGCTCAACCACATCCTGGCGAAGAACTTCCCGGCCTGGAGCGCAAACATTCCGGACGTGGCGCGGGCGCGGATTTTTATGGACGACCTGAAGGGGATGGAAGCGGCGAGGTCGATGCCGAATCTGACGCTGCTGCAGTTGCCTTCCAACCACACCAACGGCACGACTGGAGGCAGTTCGACGCCGCAGGCGATGGTAGCGGATAACGATCTGGCACTGGGGCAGGTGGTGGAGGCGCTGACGAAGAGCCGGTTCTGGTCGAAGATGGCGATCCTGGTGGTGGAAGACGACGCGCAGAACGGTGTGGACCATGTGGACGGTCACCGAACTGTGGCGCTGGCGATCAGCCCGTATGTCCGGCGCGCGTCGGTGGATTCGACGTTCTATTCGACGCAAAGCATGGTCAAGACGATCGAGTTGATGCTGGGGTTGCCGACGATGTCGATCTTCGATCTGATCGCGGAGGACATGCGGGCGAGCTTTCAGGGGAGAGCGGATGTCACGCCGTATAGCGTGGTGCTGCCGGAGGTCTCGCTGTTCGAGGTGAATCCGCCCGTGAAGGCGCTGAAGGGCCCGGCGCGGGATGCGGCGGTGGCATCCGCGGCCATGCGTTTCGATATTCCCGATGCGGCGCCGACCGAGGAGCTGAACCGGATTCTGTGGCATACCGTGCGAGGCTGGGAGACGCCATACCCCGGGGCGACGCACGCCGTATTTGAACCGTTCACCCTGGACGTGGACGACGACGAACGCGAAAAGAAGAGGTGAGTGGGCTGCGGAACGCCGACCGTCCGTCTGGACGAAGATGCAGCCGGGTAGTGATAGAAATCGATAACTGAAAGTGATGCCCACCTTTCGCAAGAGCGTTGTCGTCGAGGCGCCGGTGGAAGCCGTGTTCGGATTCCATGAACGAGAAGACGCCCTGCCGCTGGTATTTGTTTACCGCGTGAGGTCGCCGCATAGCTGCTTCCGCGCGTCTCGCACCAGCGGATAGACATAAATATCGCCTCGTCGCGAGAATTTGTGGCTGATTTACTGGTTTATCGGGGAGGCTGACACGTCACCAGGTATTCGAGGAATGGCCGGAAGCAGGCCACGCACCCTCAAGCCTTTCGAGGATTTTTCGATTCTGACCTCCTCGATCGAGGAACGTTTTCGGTTCCCGCGTTTTCGTTCTCGATCGCGCCCGATTCGAAATCATTGTGTAAAGATCGCGCGCGTGGCGACGCAACGAAACAACACTTCTGTACCCCAGGTCGACAGCGATCTCCGCAAGCGGTCGGCACTCAAGCGACCTGAGTTCATGTTCCAGCAGCCGCCGCACCTCTTTCCTTGATCGCCGCTTTCCTACCGCGTGCTGGGACACTAAGAGACTCAGCAGATTCGGAAGTTCCGGCAGGAACGCCCCACTCAACTAAGCATCGAAGGGTCTCTCTTTCACTCCCGTTGCACACAGGAGTAGGCTTCGATTCCCGGAAGCTTAATCCAAGACGCAGTTCCTGAGATTGTCCTGCAAAGCAGAGTCGCTTCAACTGATAACCCGAGCCGAAACGGGCGATTAACGAGCCAATGTTGTCGGGCGATCCATAGCTCATGCTAAGTGACCTGAGTTTCGTCACGCAGCCAGTCGCCGGCATTAGGACCGGACGTGAGCAGCTTCCTACAACGCCATTAGCAACCGGGCCGAGATCGGCCGGCGAGGACGGGCTGGTTTCGTCCGCAAGCAGGGCAAACCCTATTCAAGCGGCACCGATGGTCCAGGCAAACCGCGACTGCATCAATAGGCCAGAGGAGAGGTTCGATCGTGTATCCACCTGTTTGCTCTCGTTCGGAATAACAGCGCGGGCACCACACACGACAGGCGCGAAGCAGGGCTTGGCTAGAACAAATTCCCTTCAATAACCGCATTGTCAATGCTTGAAGGTTGGGAACTCCGGTAAATAGCCGGAAGCGCCAGGTTTTGCGGACTCTCCACGAAGCGCAGGGGCGCTGGTTGCTGGGCGGGAGGCGCTTCGGTATGGGCGGGGCGGCATTCAGCGAATGATAGAAGCAAGCGGTCTTTCCAAACTCTGAAAGGAATCCGGGAACTCCATGGCAAAGGGAAGTTCCTTGGGGAAGAAGGGAGGGTGCGAAAACCCGGAGGAGGACGGACACGGTCAGATCGCCTGCTACGGCCGGGCACGCCGGCGTTACCACAGCTATTTCTTGGTCGTATTGATGAGCAAACCCACGGAGCCCAGGCTGCAGCCATCCGCCTCACATTGGTTCGCGGCTACCACGTCCGGCCTCCCGTCGCCATTCAGGTTGCCGACTGCAACTGCCGTGGCGTAGTACGCGCCCGAGCCGAATGTTACAACCGGCTCGAACGTGCCATTGCCCTGGCCAGCAACACGCCGATCTGGCCGGTTCCACAGCCACCGACAGGTCCGCAGCTGGCCACGATAATGTCGCGCTTCCGATCGCCGTTCAGGTCGGCAATCGCCGTTCCAACGGCAGCGTACCGGCCGGAGCCATAAGTCACCGGCGGATCGAATGCCCCGTTTCCCTTGCCCAGCAGGACCGCCACGCTGCCTTCCGCGGTATCAAGGTTCTCATTCGCCACCACCACGTCCGATATGCCGTCGCCGTTCAGGTCCGCGACCGAGACCCAGACGGAATAGGTACCACCCGTGGCGTAAGTCACAGGGGGCTGGAATGTGCCGTCCCCGTTGCCGAGCAGCACGCCCAAGACCCCGCCGTTGCAGGAGACACACCGATTAGCCACGAGCAGATCGGGCACTCCATCGCCGTTCACATCGGCCACGGTCACACCGTTGGCGTCCGGCGCGCCCGAATCGTAGAGCACGGCCGGCTGAAAGGTGCCATTACCGTTACCGAGCAACACGGCCACCGTGCCATCACCGTTGGTCTCGCCATATACGTTCGCAACAATCAGGTCCGGTTTGCCGTCGCTGTTCAGATCCGCGACCCAGACAGCCACGCCATTAGCGGCGCCCGTATCAAAGCTAACAGCCGGTTGAAAGGTTCCGTCGCCGTTTCCGAGCAGGACCGACACAACTCCGTCGGCGGACCCGCAAGTGGCGTTGCTGGGCGCGCACGAGCTTGCGATGATGTCAGGCTTGCCATCCTTGTTCACGTCGGCCACAAAAACTCCGTAATTAGGAGGTCCGCCCGTATTGTAGGTCACCACCGGCCGAAAGCCACCGTCGGCGTTCCCCTAGAAGAACACCAACCACGCCTTGGAGCGTGCTGGGATCCCACCAGTCTGCAACAATGACGTCCTGCTTGCCATCGTGATTAAGGTCGGCGACGGCTATTGCCTGGGAGATGTATCCGCCCGATCCAAGCGTCACTGGAGACCCGAACGTAACGCTGGCGGGCTCAAACGGGGCGGCAAAAGCAATCGGAACGGCGAGACGGCGATTAGCAGAGGGAAAGCGCCCGAGTTAGCCGTTACCACCGTCATCAGGCCGCGGCCTAAGCCCTTCAATTCGTTATTCCATAAAATCTTGCCGGTAGTCGAGTCGAGACAAAAGACCTCGCCCTTCGTAGCTGCGAGGACTCTATCGCCATCCAAAACAACGTTGACGAAATCCGACCCCTTCAAATCAGCGCGCCAGATTTCGACTCCACGGCTTCGGTCCAGAGCCAGAACCGTTCCTCGGATTCCAATGTAGATCGCGTCGCGACTCTCCGGCATATTGTGTCCCCGCCATTGATTCTGACAGTTGGAGATCGTGCGGAGAGCCACGACCTATGGTTTTTCAAGATTCTTTCATCGCTTTCTTATAGCGACACCATTCATCGTTTGTTGGACTATGATAGGAGCCGCGGGCATGCGACTCGAGGGGAAGGGAGCAACGATCACCGGAGGGGCATCCGGAATAGGGCACACCATTGCGGAGCGGTTCAGTGTTCAAGCCAGCACCACCGATGTGGAAGACCTATCTTACTGACAGGCAGGTCCGCGGGTACAACGCCCTATGGATCATCTTGCATGATGAGAAAGACCAGACTAAGAAGCCCAACGATTTCTATAAAGACCCGCCGTTCACCGGCAGGGTTTTCACCAATTTCGGATCGGCCTACTGGGCGCACATGGATGAAGTGAATTAAGATATGCGGCACTCATGGGATGACGGTGTTGGCGAATGTCACGTTCGTCGGGATCAATAGAGGAGCCGGATATTCTCTAACCGATGTGCTGGCAGCCTCAGACGCTACCATGACGGTTTTCGGGACGTTCCTGGGAAACCGGTACAAGAATTCCAACAACATCATCTGGCTGCTCGCTTGACACAGTTCACCTGATAACTCTGGATGCTTGCCGCGCCTGCGGAGGGTGCCGATGGTCTGCCTGCGCTGGTGGGGGTGGGTGGGCCGGGAAATGACTTCGGGAAAACATGGCAATCAATCGCAACTGGGATCACTGGAAACTCGCCGCTGATACGACCCACACTTATTTGACATCAGGGTTTGGGTCGGACGCGACCTTATCCGGATCGCCCGTACTTCGGACGGTCAAACCGTGATGGCCTATATTCCGAACGGGAATAGAGCTACCGTGACGATCGATCTGGCAGGGATTACGGACTGCGGGGCAAGGCCAAGTGCTGGTGGACAAGCCCCTCCACGGGCGCCAACACGTTCATCGGTACGTTCGACAACCTGGATTCCGATGCAGCTGATCTCTGTGTCCCGGGAACCTGCTCTGCCAGGCCCGAGTCTGCCCGAACACCGTCCGCCGAAAATCCCACGAGTTGCCGGCCACCGTCGCTATAATCGGAAGGTTGTTAGACCACCATGAACGCTCTGGATTTGCTGCTCAAGGGAATGCTGGCGGGATTCGCCATCTCTGCGCCCGTCGGGCCGGTGAACGTCTTGTGCTTTTCCCGTACGCTCTCGAAGGGGCGGATGGCAGGGCTCATTTCGGGCCTTGGGGCGGCCACAGCCGATACGATATACGGCGGCATCGCGGGCTTCAGCATCAGCTTCATCATCATTTTCCTTCTTCATGAGGAATTCTGGATACGCCTGTTCGGCGGAATGCTGTTGATCACTATAGGCATCCGTTATTACTTCAAGAAGCCGCAATTGCTCGAAGACGAGAAACGGAAGCAAGCGACGCACTCGGACTTTGTCTCGGCGCTGCTATTGAATTTGACTAATCCTACAACGGTGCTCTCTTTCCTGGCGGTCCTGGCCGCTCTGGGGATGGGCCAGCACAGGTCGTGGTGGTTGAAGCTGCTGTTAGTAGTTGGAATTTTTTGCGGCGCCATGCTCTGGTGGATCGCCGTGGTGCTCGCCGGAAGTCACTTTCGGGGGCGGTTCGACGATCGCGCCATGCTCTGGATGAATCGAATCGCGGGCCTGGCCATCGGCGGGTTCGGAATCGTCACGTTAGCCCTGAGTCACTGGTCTCCCAAGTGATCCGCCCGGCCATTCCAGGATGCGCTTCACGAACCTGCCTGGCGCTCCACCACCGTCAGTGTGATCTGCGATGGATGCTCCTTGGAGTGATGCACTACGTTGTGCGCCACCACCCCATTTACCTCGTCGTAGGTGTTGCCGCCGGTATTGAAATTCCGATCGAAGCGCGGGAAGTTGCTGCTGGATACCTCGACGCGAATCCGATGACCGGCCGGAAAATAGTTACTCGTGGTCATCGGCTGCAGACTCACCTTATACACCCGGCCCGGCTCAATCCACACTGGCGGCTTCTCATACCCCTCGCGATAGCGGACGCGCTGGATGGTCTCGTCCAGGTTGTAGGCCGTACCGTCCGGGTCGACGTCGATCACCTTCACGGTGAAGTCGGTGTCCTTCGCGTCCGACGATACGTACAGCGTCGCTTCCATGGGGCCGCTCACTTCGATTCCTTCTTTCAGCGGCTCCGAAGTGTAAACCAGGATATCGGCCCGCGCTTCCATCTTACGTTGGTCGAAAGCGCCGCCCGACACTGCATTACCTGTACAGCAGACATTGCCGCCGTAGGAAGGCACCGGGTTCATGGGATCGTAGATGAATCCGTCTGGCACGTCCGCGCCCGGCGAAGCGGGCGCCAGGGTACCATCGCCGTTCAGGCTGTTGGCTTTCCCGCCGCTCGCAAGAAACAAGGTCATCGGCCGCGCACCCGCGGGAGGCCATGTGTCCGATGTCTGCCATTTATTCAGTCCCATGGTGAAGTACCGCACCTTGGGCGTCTTCTCCAGAATGTGGTTGTCTTCGCCCTTCAGGAAATGATCGAACCATCCATAGGTGAGGGCATCGTAGTCCAGACGCGCGTCGCCCATGTCGCGCTCGCCGACCACGGTGTGCTCGCTGGCCCGCTTGTATCCACAGTGCAGCGTCGGCGCGATCACGGCATACTGTTGATTGGCGATCTCCGGCTTGGCCGTCTTACGGACGTAGTTATAAGCGGCCAGATTCGGCCCCACCGATACGTCGTACCACGACATGAACCAGAATCCCGGCACGTTGATCGTCTTATCGTCGTGCCACAATCCGCCGCGGTACCATGCCGGATCGTTGGGAGTCCGCTCGATCATCGCGCCGCCGGTGGAGACTTCCGTCCGATCGGCAAAGATTCCATGCGGTCCGTCAACCGCCTTGATAATATCCATCTCCGGAACGTGCTGCAGCGCCTTGGACCAGTCCACCGGTGGCAATTGCTGCGCCAGATCGAACGACTTCGCCGCGCGAACCAGGTCTTCGGTCGGAGTGTTGGGCGGGAACATCGGCCGCACCTGGTTCTGCTCTCCGTAGAGCCAGGCGATGAACAGCATCTGCACCGCTCCCCCGCGATACCAATTGCCCTGCTCGTAATACGGCCCGACGCGCCCGACGCCGGCGCCGAAGCCTTGCGGGATCATAGCCGCAAACGCCGGATTTCCCAGCGCGGCGACGCCCAGTTGCCATTCCGCCGTGGACGAGCACCCGATGGTGCCCACCTTTCCGTTGGACCAGGGCTGCGACGACATCCAGGTAATAGCGTCGGAACCATCCGTGAGCGGCGGACCCAGAATATCGTAGTTGCCTTCGGAGAAAAAGTGCCCGCGCTCATTCATCTCGACAAAGGCGTAGCCGCGCTTGACGGCCTCCAAGGGAGCCTTCATGTCCGCCGGTACACCGTTTTTGACGTCCCAGAAGTTGAAGTTGTAAGGCGTCCGCACAAAGATGATCGGATACTTCTTCGAGGTATCCTTGGGACGGTAGATGTCCGCCGCCATGTGCTTGCCATCGCTCATCGGCACCATAACCTTGCGCTCGATAATGGCCACCGACTCGATTTCCTTCTCCAGCGCATTTCGAGTTTCTTTGAGTTGCTCCTGCCCCTGCGGCGGTTGTGCGGTTGCGATGGGTAGGGCACCGGCGGCAATTCCAGCCAGCAGCAGGCGCGTGGCGTGAGCGCCAATTCTTTGCCAGGTCGATTGGTTGTATTTCATACTGAATACGAGATTATACGCGAATCGACATACTTGCGCCCGGCGTAACCTTCTTCAGCGGGGGCGCGCCTCCCGACCAGTGAACCTTGTCGCACGCATCGTCGTGCCCGCAGTCTTGGTGTGGCTGTTGGCGAGTGCTGGAGCCCGCGCGCAATCGTCGCCGGATGGTCTGAGCTCTGACGGTCTGAATCATGACCGCATCATGGGCGTCATTCCCAACTATCAAACGGTCGACGATGCAGGCTCGGCAACACCGCCTCTCACGCCAAAGCAGAAATGGCTATTTTTCCTGGAAGAGACCCGCGATCCCTTCAACATTGCCGCCGAGGCGCTAAGCGCCGGGCTTTCGCAAGCCGACAACCAGACGCCCAAGTATGGCGAAGGTGGCGCAGCCTACGCCCAGAGATTCGGCGCTGCGGCGGGCGATTTCACCTCCCAGAATCTATTTGGCGACGCCTTGCTCGCCTGCCTGTTTCATCAGGATCCCAGGTATTTCCGCAAAGGTCCCCAGGCGCGCTTTCTGCCGCGCATCGCGTATTCGCTGAGCCGCATCGCCGTGGCCCGGCAGGACTCCGGCCGGCAGGCGTTCGACGCCTCGGGTGTTTTGGGCATGATGCTGGGCATCGGCGCTTCGAATCTTTACTATCCCGCCGTCAGCAGGACCGGTACCGTGATGGCGACCCGCCTGGGCACCAGCCTGGCTGGCTGGGCGATTGGCAACGTCGCGGCGGAATTCTGGCCTGACGTTCATCGGAAGTTTTTCCAGAACGGATTCTGGCACCGGAAGCCGCCACCCCCGCCGGTACTGCACCGGTAATTCACCCGTTCACCTCCACGGGGCGGGGGAGAGCCAGTCCAGCGGATAGTCGCCGATGGGTGCCCCGGGCGGCGCGTCGGACGCGGGCATGGGCCGCTCGGGGTCGGCCGGACGTTCCAGAAACCGCTTGATGTCGGCGGCGAGCAGCATCCTTTGAGCGCGTTCGGATTCAGTCGGGACCACCTCGCTTCCGAGTCGCGCGGCGAGTTTCGACAGGTTCAGCGAAGCGATGGCGCGCACCTGGCCGTTCGGCGCGCCGGTAGCGAGCCACATCACGCGATCCACCAGCACGCGCTCTTCGGCGCGCCGCACCTCGGCCTCGTATGCATTGGCCACGGGAGCGTCGAAGATCGCCTTCGTCAGCCGGTCGATCACTTCTTCCAATCCAGGCAGCGACGGATCCAAGGCATGCTGCGCGACCATGCGCGCCGCGCGATCCAGTTGCAGCACGAATCCGACCGTCACGTCCGATGCCACAGTCGCCGGGCTCAACGGATCGAAGCCGTCGCCCGTAGTCCGCGGGAACAGTTCGCGATGCTGCCCGTACCCTGGCGGCCGCGGCGGAATCGCCTCGAGCACCTGGTTCGGCACGGTTAACTCCGAGGGCTTCAGCGTGTTC
>Ga0302325_10031497_pt1 | contig 10911 bp, 8 predicted proteins | sample Palsa_T0_2_FD_201948 | JGI IMG/M metagenome (GOLD analysis project Ga0302325, IMG submission 201948) | Peat permafrost microbial communities from Stordalen Mire near Abisko, Sweden - Palsa_T0_2 | ecosystem: Environmental > Terrestrial > Soil > Palsa > Peat permafrost | place: Sweden: Abisko... | reverse complement strand
TCGCGTGGACCGAAGGATGCGGCGGCCACGATTGTCGAGTTCGGCGACCTGCAGTGTCCGGCCTGCAAAGCGGCGCAGCCCGCGATCGAATCACTTGTCTCGGCCGAACCTCAGGCGCGTTTTGTCTTCCAGAATTTTCCCCTCGAGATGCACAACTGGGCAGCAAAGGGCGCCGCTTACGCCGATTGTGTGGCTCAGGCATCGAACGACGCCTTCTGGAAGTTCATCGCCAAGACCTACGACACTCAAGCGGATATCACAGCCGAAAACGCCGACGAAAAGTTGACTGCGCTGGCCGACGCTGCCGGCGTCAAAGGCGCAGCCATTGCCGCCTGCGCCTCCACTCCGGCGGCCAAATCTCATGTGGAAGCGTCTCTGGCTCTCGGTCGAGCGGTAAACGTTACCGGTACGCCCACCCTCTTCATCAACGGCCGCACCGTTGGAAACGTCAGCCAGGTTCCTGCCGACACGCTTAAGAGTCTGGTGGATTTTGCTGCCAAGCAGGGAAGTAAGTAGAGCATGTTTTACAGATAGAAAGGGCGCGTCTCGGCCGTGCCTTGGGTACAATCATCCCCGCTCATGTCGCGCAGCCAACTCTACGCCGATCCCGGTAACATCTTTTTACACGGCGCCATTCTCGCATCATGCCAGGAGCATGCACACAAAACCGCGCTGGTCGACACTTCCTGCGGGCGACGACTTAGTTACGGGCAATATGCCGAGACGGTCGAGGCGCTTGCCAGAGGACTGATCGCCGCCGGCTTGCTGCCGGGAGAAGTAGTCGCCATATTTCTCTGCAATTCCTGGGAGTTCTGCACCACCTATCACGCGATAACCCTCGCCGGCGGAATTCCAACGCTGCTGAATCCGACGTACCGCGAGCGCGAAGTGCGCTACCAGTTGCAGAATTCTGGCGCGGCGTTTCTGATTACCGACGGCCCAAATGCTCAGGGCGTCGATCTTGTGGGACTGCCAAATCTGCGGCGAGTTTGGTGCACGCGAGAGCAGGGAAGCGGCGTCCAGCCCTTCGCCGATTTGCTGAAGCGTGTAACCGCGACACTACCTGAACCCAATCGCACGTCAAAAGAGTCTCTGGCCGCGCTGCCTTATTCCAGCGGTACCACGGGTCTGCCCAAAGGTGTGATGCTCTCGCATTTCAACCTGGTGGCCAATGTGTACCAGCTCCTTGGGCCGGACGCGACTGCGCTCACCTCCGCCGACAACATACTTTGCTTTCTGCCGCTCTATCACATCTATGGACTGAATGTGCTTTTGAATCCCGCACTAATCCTGGGCGCGACCCTGGTACTGATGCCGCGCTTCGGAGTTCCTCAGGTCACCCAGTTGCTCGTCGACGAATCAATCACCATGATGGCGCTCGTGCCGCCCGCAATGAATGCGCTGTGCCTGGCGGCGGAGGCCGCACAGTTTCCCACGCATCACAAACTACGTTGGGTGAAGTCCGGAGCCGCTCCGCTCCCGCCCGACCTTCCGCGAAGATTTACTGCCCTAACCGGCATCCCAGTGTGCCAGGGATATGGCATGACCGAAGCTTCGCCGGTCACACATTTAGGTTATCTGGAGCCGGAACTGTATCGGCCGGATTCGATCGGATATCCCCTGGTGCAAACCGAGTGCCGCGTGATGAGGCAGTCTGATTCAGAAACCTCCGCTGGCCTTGCAGCCGAAGTCTCCAACGGCGAGCCGGGAGAGCTGGTGATGCGCGGGCCGCAATTCATGCAGGGTTACTGGCGCGAGCCGGAGGCAACGGCGGCCGCGCTCCGCGATGGATGGTATTGGTCGGGCGACATTGTTACGCGCGACAGCGAGGGCTTTTACCGCGTCGTAGACCGCCGCAAAGAAATGATCAAGTACAAAGGGTTCCCCGTGGCGCCCGCCGAGGTGGAAGCCGTGCTTCTGGAACATCCCGCGGTGCGGGAGTGCGGAGTGGTGGGCCGGCCCGATGCAGCGGCGGGTGAAGTTCCAGTAGCGTTCGTCGCGCTACGTGATGGATTTGCTACGTGCAAGAAGATGGAAGATGAGTTGTGCGGGTTCGTCGCCGATCGGTTGACCCACTACAAGCAGCCCCGCGAAGTGCATTTCATCGACGCCGTCCCCAAGACAGCTTCAGGAAAGATACTGCGCCGCGAGCTGCGGCAGTTGCTTTGATGTGTACTGGGCGTAATCGCTACTTTTCTGCGCCGCTCTCGCCACCAATCTTCTTGCTGGCTAGAAAGCTCCAGATAGTCTCGTTGGCATTGAGGGCGTCGCGGGTCTTGCCAACTTCCTTTTCCGACATGTACTGCTCACCGCCCGGCCAGGTGTTCCCGCCATTCTTTACGCTGTAGAGAATCACTTGAGAATTGTCCTGGCATCCGCTGAAAGTAAATGTCTTAGTTTCCTTGCCCCCTTTCTGCGGAGGCGGGATTTTACCTTGTGCAGGCTTCTCGTTGCAGCGATCAAATCTGGCCCAGGTCTTAGCCGTTTCTTCAGCCGAAAGCACGTGGAACTGGCCCGGCTTATAGTTGCCGCCATCGTAAGGGATGATTGGGTCCTCGGTGCCGCTGATGAATACGGCCGGCACCGGGCGCGACGGCAGGCAGATCATCGTCTTGGGAAGCGCGGCACCCACTGGGGCAATCGCGGCCACGCGGTCCGCCATACTGCACCCGACTCGCATCGCCATAAAACCGCCATCGTCCAAGCCGCTGGCGTAGATGCGGTGAGTGTCCACTGAGTATTCGAGAGCGATCGCGTCCAGCATTTGATTGAGAAAGGAAACATCATCGGCGGGCTCAGGCCTGTTTCTGGTTTCGTCGGGATTCTGTCCTCCACTTTGCCCCCCTCCCGGATACCCTCCTCCGCCGCCGGGATAACCGCCGCCTCCGCCAGGATATCCCCCGCCTCCGCCCCATCCCCCGCGCCGCCCAGAGCCTGGGCGTTGCATCTGCGGCTGTGGCTGCTCCCGGTGCACTCCTATATTCCATTCCCCGCGTGCGGCGAGGGGATAGACAGCGATAATGCTGTCCTTGTCAGCGAGTTGGTTAAAGTGCGTGAGCCGCGCCATGTCGTCGGCATCCTGATTGCGGCCATGCAGAAGAATGACGACAGGATAGTGCTGCTGCTTGTCGTACCCTTTTGGCAAATGCACGACGAACTTCCGGGAGACGTCATCGACCTGAATCTTTTCCTGGGAGTCCTGCGCACGCAGCGGAGGCATGAATAGAAATCCAGAAAAGCATGCGACAAGGGCGCACTTATGCCTTAGGCGTAACCGCAGGGGAAGTCTTGTTCCCTTCGTCTTAAGACTCATCGCTGGTGTTCACCACTCGCATAAGAGCCAGAGGGCAGACGCCGGGTTGCTAGCCGGCGGCAAGAGATTTGCAAAGTTTTGTAACGCGGCTGAATCCGGTGGGCCGGTGAACATGTTCTGTCTCATCGACAGATGCACAACATCGAGAGTGAGCACCGACTAGCCGATAAGCCACTTATATTGAGTGTCACTCAAGGGAACAACGCTGAGCCGCCCTTGCCGAACCAGCGGGGAATCGGCGAACAGTTTATTCGCCTTCACCTCGGCCAGCGTCACCGGCTTCGCGATCGGCTTGCCCAGTTTAATTTTCACTTGAGGATTCTTCGCATCCGACGTGTCCACCGAGACGACCGTCGCAGTTCCCACAGCACTCTTCTCGTCTCCAGTGTGGTAGATGACCAGTTGTTCTCCGGGCTTCATCGCGCGCAGGTTTTTCAGCGCGACGGGATTGGTCACCCCGTCCCAGATTGTCGTGCCTTCGCGCTGCAGGTCAGCAAAGGAATAAACGGAGGGCTCGGTTTTGAGCAGATAATTCATGGGCAAGATTCTATCGCAGAACAGTTTCCATTTCCGACTTCTACTCGTCATCTCCAATCGGCTGCCCCGGAGGCGCGGTGACATCGCTGGCCGGAGTAAATTTCTCGGGATCTTTCTCGAATGCCGTGATACGCGCGACGGCCGCTGCACGCACTGCCTTTTCTTCGGGAGCTGGCGCGGCCGCGGTGGACATCCACGTCCGCAGAGATAACGCTTCGGCGCGAGCCACGGCGCGGGCCTCCGGCGAAGCGTTGTGGTTCGCCGCCAAGGCAAGCAGATGTTCCAAGCCCGAGGTTTCCGTGATGCGCTGAACCTCGCCCGCGAACCCAGCGGCTCGTGGCGACTTCCACGTCGACTGGAATACAGCTTCGATCAACTGATTAAGACCTGGATTCGCTGCATTGCGCGCGTGATACTCCACCAGCCGCGAGGCGCGCTCCGGGTCAAAAAGCAATTTGAAGGTGAGCCCCGCCGCCGACTCCGCCGCGCCGCCCGGATCGAAGGTAAGGCCGGTGTGTCCGACGAAAGACTCGCCGGTTCTGGGATAGCCGAAAGCCCGCGGAGGCAGAACTCTCAGCAGCGATTCTGGCAACGTCAACGTCTCCGGCGCGAGCGTTTTAAGAACCGCCTCGAGCGCTTTCTGCTGGTCTGGCGGGTCTACGATCGTCGTTATTAGCTCTCCATCGCCGCGAAGTGCATAACGATAGTCGAGTCCGCCGATCTCTTTTGCCGCAGCCTCGGTCTGATAGCGATGCAGCAGGTAAAGAGGAACCAGAGTGTCTTCCAGCTGGGACATCGGCGTGTCCGGCTGAATCGCATTTTCGCCGAAGCCGGCCAGTGCCGCGGCCCGAATCTTAAGGATGCGGTTCAGTTCCACCGCCGGATCCGGACCGTTATCCCACAGGTGCGCGTGAGGATGTGCACTGCCCAACGGCCGTGCATCCGCGTCAGTAATGAAATAAAGACCCTTGGCCTGGGCACTGCTTAAAATGTTGTCGAGTGCTGCGTGCTCATCCGTGCCCGCCTTGAATTGCGAATAGCCGTATTGGATCGATACCTTATCCCACGCGCCAATCCCCGTGGCGTAGGCATGGGAAAGATCGGGTCTGCCGTTCGCATCCAGAGTGATCCAGGGATGCGGATAGTCCATCACCGAAGTGCCTGGCGCGATCGAACTGGCGGCGAAGTTGTGCGCCAGTCCCAATGTGTGGCCGACCTCGTGCGCAGCGAGTTGCCGCAGCCGCGCCAGCACCACCTCCCGAATCTCCGGTGACACGGGCTTGCCCTTTTCATAGGGCGCGAGCAGCGCCTCGGCAATCATATAATCCTGGCGGGCGCGCAGCGAGCCGAGAGTCACGCGGCCTTGAATTATTTCCCCCGTGCGCGGATCAACCACTGCTCTGCCATACGACCAGCCGCGAGTCGAGCGATGCACCCACTGGATGGTGTTGTAGCGCACATCCATGGGATCGGCGCCGGGCGGCAACACCTCGACGCGAAAGGCATTCTTAAAGCCCGCAGCTTCGAAAGCCTGGTTCCACCAACTCGCGCCCTCCACCAGCGCGCTGCGGATCAGCTCCGGGGCTCCCGGGTCCACGTAATAGACGAGAGGTTTTACCGGCTCGCTCATCTCCGCGTCCGGATCTTTCTTGATCAGGCGATGCCGCTCAATGAGGCGCATATCCAGAGCCGAGCCGAGAGGCGCGGAATAATCGCGGTAGTCGGTGTCGAAAAAGCCGGAACGCGGATCGAAGGCCCGCGGCTGGTAACCATCGTCAGGCAGCTGAACAAAAGAATAGTGCTCGTGCAGGGTCACTGCATGGGCATCCGGAGTCACTGTATCTACGAGCGAATCCTGCGGCGGATGGTCCGTGGTAAAAGTCAGAATTGACTCAAAGTCAGTGTTCAGCGGAAAGTTCTTCGTATTCTCCAGCGCGAATCCACTGCGGTCCTTATCCAGTTTGTAGCCGCCTTGCTTGGTGTCAGCGAGGCGCTCGGCCACGCCCATCGAATCTGCCTGAAGGAAATCCGTCGCATCAATCAGCACTGCGTCGGCGTCCTCGGCTTCGATTTTGAAGCCGGCCAGAACAGAGTCCGCAAAGGATTGCCGCACCGCAAGGTTCTCCATGGGATTTGGAGAAGACGATCTGTATTGCAGATTCGGCGCGACCAGCAGAACCCGCGGTCCTACGCGCCTGAAGTGTACGATCCGTTCCGTGCCCAGTAGCCCACGATCCAGCCCAATGTCATTCGAGCCCAGCCCGTAAGGCAGGGAAATCACGAACAGAAAGTCCTGATCGAACTTCCGGATCGTCAGAAAGAAGTGGCCAGTCGTGGCATCCCAGGCGGTTGGAAACAGTCCATCCGCCGCCTTCATGCCAGCGATGCGATCGTGGACGGTTGGAGTGGATTCCGGGTTTGCTGCGGCGAGAAGAGCGGTTGAGAGCAGTAGGAATGCCGCCACGAAAAGCAGCGTGCGACGGATTGGCATTGTCACCTCCAGTCTGTGTCACCTCAAATCTGTGTCACCGCAGATCAAGGCTGGAGTACGACACTAACATTTCCCTGATTCGCGCCGCCAGAAAATTGTTCTCACCCGCCAGCGCGTGGCACCCAACCGAAAGAATGCGACCCAGCTATTGCGGCTTGGCGTTGGGATCGGGGGGCGGCGCCTTGTCGTCCTTCTTGTCACCCGGCTGGTTTTCGTAGATCGAGTATTGGCTTTGGGGACGTTTCAGCTTGATGACGAGATCAATCTTGGCGCGGTCTATGTTGTAGTCCTCACCGTAGGTTTGGAATCCGGAGGCCAGCACCTGCACCCGCAACATGCCATAAGGAACATCGTCAAAACTGGTCTTGCCGTTGGCGTCGGTCTTGAGTTCGAGCCCACCGCGGCTCTGCTTGCCGTGCGTGTTTACCGGGTGGAGGATCACGGCGGCGCTGCGCACCGGTTTGCCGTTGTCTTCCTTCAGAACAAGAAAAGTCAGAGCGGCAGCTGGCTCGTCGTCCTTGTCTTTCTGGGCGACGGCAACCCCCAGCATGACGAAAACCAATAGCAGGCAGGGGAGCGCAGCTGGGCTCACTCTCATCTTCATTTCTGTGTCCGTTGTCTTCGCCTCCGTTTCCAGGTTCGCCTGCCCCGTTGATCTCATATCAGGACAGTTTAGCGAGCATGGCGCGGGAAAGATAGAAGCCGCTCCTCACGTCTTACCGGCAGACTTGCCCTTGCGATCGGCGCCGGTCTCCGGCGCCAGTTGGATCATATCCTTGGCGACTCGGGCTGTATTGTGCCGGGCGACGACCGCCTCTTCCAGATAATCTCCCAGCACCGGGATGACGCCCAATGCTTCGATCGCTTCGAGATCGGCAACGATCTGGCATGCACCTTCGGAGGCGTACTTGGCCTTAAGCTCGTTAGACACCGGCGTGCGATTAATCAGCGCGTAGTCGAAGAGCTGCTGGTGTGCATGGCGATTGAGAGCCCGGATGTGATCCGCGGCAGTAAGTCCCAGACTCTCGTTGGCCTGCGTCATCAAATTGCAGATGTAAACCTTGGTGGCCGGCGAGTTGACGATGGCATCGGCAATGCCGTGCACCAGCAAATTAGGGATGAGGCTGGTGAACAGTGAGCCGGGGCCGATGCTGATGATATCGGCGCGGGCGATGGCATCGAGCGTTTGCGGCAGAGGGTCGACATTCGGCGGAACCAGGAAGAGCTCCTGGATGCGAACCTTGCTGGCGGTGATGTTGGTCTCGCCGCGCACGCGCGTGCCGTCTTCCATCAGCGCTTCCAGCTCAATATTGGAAGTGGTTGCGGGATGAATGTGGCCGCGTGTAACCAGGATTTCCGACGAAAGCCGCACCGCCTCTGAGAAATCGTGCGTGATCGAGGTCAGAGCCGCCAGAAACAGATTGCCGAAGCTGTGACCTTCAAGGCCCGAGCCTTTCTCGAATCGATGGCGAAAAAGCTGGGAGAGCAAAGCTTCATCCTCGCTGAGTGCGACGATACAGTTACGGATGTCGCCCGGCGGAAGCATGTTGAGTTCTTTGCGCAGGCGTCCGCTCGATCCGCCGTCATCGCTGACCGTGACTACGGCGCAGAGATCGCGAATAACCGGCGTGCCGGGCGAGGCCACGGCAATCTCCCCCGGAGTGAGAGCGAAGCGCTTGAGTCCTTTGAGTAGAGTGGAGAGGCCGGTACCACCGCCGATGGCGACAACGCGGAGGCCGCGCTCGCGCGTGACTTTCTCCAACGACAACAGATCAGCGATTCTGGTTTCCATCCGCGTCGATCAAAAAGATTCGTCTTCCCGGAAGGAGCTTTCCGGCGAAGCCGGGTCGGCAGCGGGATCCGGGTATAAGAGCTCGGTAAAGCGCGGGTCTTCGGCCAGATTATGGAAGTCGGAGTCGTTGCGCGCCTGGTAGCGCAGCGTGGAGTTCAGGCGCAGAGCCTCATCCAGATGCTTGAGCGCGTCTTCCACGTGGCCGGTGAGACAATCGAGCGCGGCTAAGCCATAGACGACGAAATCGGTCTTGGGCGATTGCTTGAGCAGCTTTTCGATGTGCTCCCGCGCGGTCACGTAGTCTCCCACGTTCATAAGAGAAACAGCGAAGTCATAATGCTCTTCGACGCTCTTGAATTGTTGCGCGGTCGAGCGCTCGAGGTGTTGGTTGCAGATGCTGAGGTGGATGGCCGCGCGGTCGGTGAGCTCCCTGCCGGCGCCAGCCAACACCTTCTCGAAGAGCGGTTTCGCCTTCTCAAATTTGTGCTCTTGCAAAGCACGCAGCCCCGCTTCGTAATTCTGCAGAGCCTGGATTGCGCGCGGGTCCTCCGCGACGGACGACTTCTTGGGATTAGCCTTCTGAGCCATGTGGAGAATTTTTCCTGTGCTCGTCGTAATAGGGACTCCTTAGCTCTCGAAACCCGAAGAGCTGATACTCAAGTATCACTCAAAGACAGGGTAGAGGGCAATTAGCAGAAGCAGTACCGAGTCCCGAGTTGCGAGTGCCGAGCGAAAAGGCGACAAGCGCCGAATCGTGGCTTTAGCCCGCATGACCCTCCCCAGCAGTCCGGCCTCTAGAGCGCTGACAGCTTTCTGCGGAATGGATCACCCCAGAATCCCAAAATGGGAATCCAGAGGACGACACACGCCCATTAGTGTGACCGAAAACCTTGTGTTCACCGCTGCAGCAGGATTAGGTTGCGAAACAGAGGCAAGCAATCGCGGCGGCAGCCGAGAGGAAAAAGGATGAGCGTCATGCGCAGGTACAACAATCACACGATCTGTTTTTTAGCTTTTTTATTGCTCATCTTCAGTCCCGGATGCTGCAATCCCGGCGCTAATCCAGAGTTAACCCCTCCTACGATTTCCGTAGTCCCTCTTGCTGGTGCGGTAGGCGTCTGTTCCAGCGCAGCAGTGACCGCAACCTTCAGCGTGCCGATGAATCCTTCGACGATCAATGCCACAACCTTTACGTTGACAGCGCCGGGCACGCCGGCGGGCGCTCCGCCCGTGGCAGTGGCAGGAGTAATTACATCCGATCCGACCAACACAATTTATACCTTTACGCCATCAAGCGCTCTCGCGCTGAGCACCACCTATACGGCCACGATTACGACCGGGGCCGTAGACGAGTATGGCATTGCGCTGGCGAATGACCTGGGATGGAGCTTCACAACCTCCGGCGAACCATGCGCTGCGCCCACCGTGAGTTCTGTGACCCCTGTTCTGACTGCCGGCGTATGTCCCAGCACAGTAGTGACCGCCACGTTCAGCGAGGCGATGAATCCTTCGACGATCAATACTACGACCTTCACTTTGACGATGCCGGGCACCCCACCGAGTGCCCCACCCGTGGCAGTGGCAGGAACGGTTACCTACGCCGGGTCAACCGCAACCTTTGCGCCAACCAGCGCTCTCGCAATGGATACCACCTATACCGCCACCATCACTACGGGAGCCCAGGATCTCAATGGCGACGCCCTGCCGAGTGACTATCCATGGACCTTCACCACTGCCAGCACCGCGTGCGCTGCGCCCACTGTGCTTTCCGTAGCGCCCGCTGGCGGCGCTACCGGTATATGCCAGAACACCTCAGTGGTCGCCACGTTCAGCGACGCGATGAATCCTTCCACGATCAACACCACAACCTTTACTTTGACAGCGCCGGGCACTCCGCCCGTGGCAGTGGCAGGAACCGTTACCTACGACCCGTCAAGCTACGCCGCGACCTTCACGCCAACCAGCGCTCTCGCACTGGACACCCTCTATACAGCCACTATCACTACGGGGGCTCAGGATCTCGCTGGCAATCCACTCGCAGCCGATTATGTGTGGACATTTACCACATCCGCCACGGCATGCACCGCTACCGTGCCATTGGGAACGGCGTGCATGTTTGGCGGTCTGGGCGGCTCCACGCTCACCAGTGAAGGGCCGAGCGACGTTACTGGGGATATCGGTACGTGGTCAGGGAGTGCGATCACGGGATTTCCACCGGGAACATTTACGGGTACGGAGGACGCGGGCGATGCGGTTGCCATGACGGCGCAGGGTGACTTGACAACCGCGTATAACTACGCGGCGGCAGCACCCGGAGGCGCCATCCTCCCCGCAGATATAGGAGGGGAAACACTCGCTCCTGGCGTTTATAAGACGACGAGCGCCCAGCCCTCGCTGGGAATAACCGGGGACCTCACCCTGAGCGGCGATGGCGTCTACATCTTCCAGATCGTGTCCTCACTGACGACTGCAGCCAACAACAGCGATGTCATTCTGAGCGGCGGCGCCACGGCTCAAGACGTGTTCTGGCAGGTCGGCAGTTCGGCGACGCTTGGCTCGACCACAACTTTTGCAGGAACGATCATGGCTCAAGCATCCGTCTCGCTTGGCACCGGCGCGATTTTGAACGGCAGGGCGCTGGCGCGGACGGGCGGAGTCACCATGTTGAGCAATCCAGTGAATGTACCTCCCTGTCCAGGTCCATGAGGTATTCGGTGGTGAGGCTCGCCTAAGGCGGGTCCACTGCCGGGCAAGGCAGGGAAGCATGATTTCACGTTA
>Ga0302325_10031494_pt1 | contig 10913 bp, 11 predicted proteins | sample Palsa_T0_2_FD_201948 | JGI IMG/M metagenome (GOLD analysis project Ga0302325, IMG submission 201948) | Peat permafrost microbial communities from Stordalen Mire near Abisko, Sweden - Palsa_T0_2 | ecosystem: Environmental > Terrestrial > Soil > Palsa > Peat permafrost | place: Sweden: Abisko... | reverse complement strand
AAGAAAATCTCAGATTTGTATAGTTCCTGTATGTTGAGCGTCTCATTTGTCTTGCTTCTAGCCGTGATACACCGAGCTCCTTCCAATCGATTCGTTGGATATCACATTTGTCTCCTTGGAGGTCCTCTACTTGCACAAGAGCAAGTTCTTGGGATCTTTGCCTGTAGAGTGCCGGCAAGGCCGGGCCTCTTGGGCGCTTCTTGGATTCTTCACTAACAGAGGTTGAGACACCCCAGTTGTAGAGGAACTCCCCAAGACCTAGGTTGGACTGGTCGTCCACTTCATTAGGGTCAGCATCGGAATTGTTCTCCAATGGAAAGTTCAGAAAGCTGATAGGGAAAGATTGGGCAACATTAAGATGCGTATTGAGAGGCGACACCACAGTGCCAAACGCAGGAGGTGCAGTGGTCCCCAGTTGAGGAGGGTTTGTTGGCCCTGCTGAGGCATGCGAAAGAATCATCTCTTCCAAAGATACAAAATCTGCCTGTGGAGCATTCCCAGAACTAAAATTGCTGGCGGCTTGAAGGGAGAAAAATGGCAAGAGAATGGAGGGAGTACTGTTGTTTGTGAATGCTGTTCCATGAAACACTTCTGCTGCCTCAGCTGACTCTTCATGTTCCTGCCCGTCTTGGATATGCTGTAATTGGAGAGACACCGCCGACAAAGATGTTGGCAAGTTGGTAGTGTCTGCAGTTCCTTGCATGAATACATCTGCGCCTTCTTCCGGTTGAACAAGAGATTCGTCGGAATAGTGATCGGGATTTGTAAACGAACTGGAGTATTGAAACTGATTCTCGGTTATTGAGGGGTAGTGAGTCTCCGGGAAAAGTCCAACCAGATTATCGTGACCCATTACTTCCGCATCTAACAGGTCAAGCTCGGCATTCAACTCCTCTGCATGCGAGAGAGTCATTGTCAACTCGGCACCACCATCCGACATGTCTTGATCTTCATCACTCATGTCGTGAGTGTCTGACCGTTCTTCCATACTCTCACACCCCTCTGCGGGCTCGGAACCCATACCACCACTGCTCATCGGTGTTGCAAATTGGTGAGATGTGTACTCATTTGAACCAGAAATGATCGTTGTTGTTGTGCCATTGTCGGCCTCAGTTTCGATAGCCTCGGCCGAGTATTCGCTGGGAGGGGTCAACGGATTCGGGAGCATTGCGCGCAGCTCTCGCCTTCCTCTCTAGGAGGCTTGACGGCCCATGTGAAGCTGAACCTTTGTATTGTGCTGTGTAGCGGAGATAGCTGACCGCGTGCAACAACTCTCGGGGGCGTATTTGGTTGATGCAGCTCGGATGAAGGAGGAATCTCCTGTCGAGGACGAGGGTGCACGATACGGGACACAGCACAACCAGAGGTTGGACCAGCCGCGTTGGGGGGTTGCTTGCGGACAGGGATAGATGCTGGAGGGTTGGGCAGAGTTTAATAAGTTCGTTGAGGAAGTGTTTGGGTAGGGAGGGAGCGACGACTGGGCGAGGCGAGGCGAAGGTGAAGGTCTGTCGCGATGCGGAGGTCGTGGCCGTGGTCGTGGTCGTGTCGTCAAGCCGGGGTGAGTGCAGGTAATTCGTAAGGCTCTGGTACAGGCGGCGAGATGCGGTCTTCAGCGGAGCGATTGAGAGTCGAGGAGAGCCGGTGGTGGTGTGGTGGGGCACATCCCACGTTCTGCAATTATGATAGAGCTCATGCGTGGCCGCCGGTGGCTGAAAGATGTGGCCCATCCGATACCTTACCTAACTCTCTTTATGTCCAGCATTGTTCATCAACGGTGCAGCAACAGCTGCCGCACATCCGGCAGATGGCGAGGATCCTGGAGAACAATTATTCGCACTTCCTTTTGCAAATTTGTCTCTTTCTGGGCACGGCGAGGTTTGGGCATGGGCAGGCTTAATCGCTCATTACATTCAACCTGCCCCTCCGGATCTAGGTACCATACCCCTCCACCGAACACGTCTCCGGAACACCTGGATCGATAGCCATATAAGGATGGCCCATATAACGCGCCTAGAGCGCCTCCCAGCACCGTGACATGCAGATGCTGCCCGATCTGTGCTGTGCAGATGCACTCTAGTCGCAATGGGATCTCCTCGCAGCAACCCCGCTTCCTCCTCCTCTTTCAACCTCAAATCCAACACTGAGAGCAGGCGCAAGGTTACCAACGCTCGTGATATTCAGACGGCAGGATCGGCTTCACGAGGGCCTTCGGAGCTGATGAGGAGTGGTGTGATACTGTATGTGCGAACAGGCTAACGTGCTGCGGCCAGTTTAGTGTCACCGTCCAGCGTGGGGTAGTTTTTCTTGGAGGGTTCGCACAGTGGGAAAGCATTTCACATTTGTGCATATCAGACCTCCCCCCTCCGGCCATGAAACACAACGGGGACTGTCCATTTTTCTTATCTGGAGCCTGGCTCCGGGCTCCTCGGGCTCCTCGTGCTTTATGGCACGATCCGCACCTTACGCAGGGATTGACAATCAGGTGATAGGAAAGATCACTGCAGACAAGCCACTCTGGGTATTTCTGTCACATTATCTCCAATGTCTCAACCACACTCCGCCGTCCGGGTGAGGTGATGTCGGGCTCGCAGCAAGAAAATTGGGAAAATCCCAAAAACGCAAGCCAATCAAGCAACAGCCACTGCATTTTCGCTTCAGTCAAATGCGACAGAACTGATCCCCGCACGAGGTTCTGTGGAAGCCTCGGAGTATACAAGCGTCTTCCTTCACGGCTCTCTGCGTTGCATCTGCAGCTTTCCATTTTCGTCCGCCCTTCTCATTTGTCACCACCCAACCGCCAGGTATATCATATACGACTGTCCCAAGAAGCAATGAGAAGAAGCAAAGAGCCGTTTGTGGAAACGGCGGTGAGGTTTCCGTCAATCCTCTTGTCTAGCTTTCTCCGCGCGGTGGGACAAGGGCTCTTGTCACCTCTCATTTGGTGGATCACTATCACGTGAGCCAACTTCTTGATACCTATGTGTTCATTTGGGGAGTGCTGGAAAGTTGGGACAAGACCTTGACGGGATGGCCAAGTTTCCCACCAAAAACTGGATGCGGGAGTGGGGATCAGCTATGAGACAAGGCCAACAAGTACTTGACGTTGCGAGACTGAACTCTCTTCAAATTCTTTTCTGATTGCCTGCTTTTTGTTCAGTCATTTCGACTTTGCCAATGTGGCTTGTTCGAGAGATAGAGAAGAGGAAGCAAAGTTCCGCCAATTCTCTCACATTACTTTTATCATGAAATGGCTGTTATTTCTTTGTTGACCGTCGGTCCCTCAGCAAATCCCGAGGACCAAGGCAATAACAGGCCCGAGTCTGAATATGGCAACAACCCGATTCTATAGTGATGGAGAAAATACCCCCATCCTCAGCTTTCAAATTCAAAGCAGCTTAACAAAGAGTTGAAGCAACAGCCAAATTCCAGGCTAGAGAGGCCGAAGAAAACTTGAGCCTTACAGATGGAAGCAAGTTAAGTAGAAATATGGTCATCAGGTAGATCGATAACTAACTACAACAAAAGGTTATGACCTGTTGGACCTTGAACTACAAATATTAAGGAAACGGTTGGCACTGCAGCTTTGTATTGTGATAGATCGCGAACCTCGGCATCAGAGTACTATCATGAGGACTTTTCGAAGCACCGGATTTCCCCCCAAAATTGCGAGCCAGTTTCTTCGAAGAAATCATACTTTCTTGGGGGCTCGAAAGTCCGCAGCGAATGCAGTGTAAACGCCAGGAATTACTATACAACTCGAGACCGAGGTGAGTGTTCCAAGTGACAATATTGTAAGCGGCAAGCGATGCCTCTGCCGATCCTGCCCTGCACCGAGCACAGTAATCATGCAGGCTTCGTTTTGCTAGTGCCATCCGAGAAGTGCCGGCAGGTGATTGGATAGGTGTTTGACTTCGTGGCTTGATATTCTCCGAACATTGATTATTCTGTCAGGCCATCTTGTACTTTCTTGCCATCTTGATTGGCAGCTATGTCCAGGACATCCGAAGGAATAATCCTTGAGGATGAAAATCTCATTTGAACATTCCACCTTAATGTCTGCCTCTCTTTCAACCAAAACATGCCATACTGGAACCGTAGGATCTTTATACGCTGTTGCTAGAGATTGAACAACAATGGTGTCTTCTTCAAAGCATGGCGTTGGTGAGGAGGACAGCTCGAAGGCGCCACAAAGGCAGACCAATGGGAAGGAGCCTCATCCACCTTTCCCGGAAAATATCCATGAAGACGCAAAATCCGTTCCTGCAAGCAAAGCACCGCTATTCAAGCGGGTCTGGACGAAATTGGGGATTAATAAATTCGTTGTGATGATAATGGTCAAGCCAGCGGTGGCTGCGACCATTAGCATGGCAATATATCAGAAGAAATCTGTTGCAGCTCATTACCTGAATTTCGGATATTTAATCATGATCGTCTCGGTCACGACCGTTCCGATTCTTCCCCGGGGGAAGTTTCTGCTAAACTTGTTTATGTCAGTGGTGAGTTACCTGCTGCTAAGTTCTCTTTTCCCTTTTAAGAGATTGAGCTTCCTTCTGTACCAAATTCTTGTTGCCTATGACTGGCTGACTCGCTCCTTCGAACAAGTTTCTAACTTGTATCGCTGCTGGCATGGTCTGTTTAGGACAATGGGCGGGAGTGAAGGCCCGACAACATACAACACCTCCTGGAGCATCTCTTGGCATTGCTGAGGGATACAATTCTTCTGCATCGGCAGTCAATGCTATCTTTCTGATGTTCAACATCTTCTGCATAAGTGTTCTCCGAGCCATTCGGCCAGCACTCTATATACCCGGAATTCAATATACAATCTTCGTCTTGGTTGGTTTTGTATACGGACCGCAGGAACCAACAGAGGCCCGTAGTCAACTGCTGATCAGGGAGCTTTTATACTCTTTTCTCACTGGGCAAGCAATTTCTACAGGTGTTTCGCTGCTCATCATTCCAGTTTCTTCTAGGAAAGTCTTCTTCGGTGAAGCCACGGGATTCTTGCAAAGCTGTAGAGGGCTTTTGAAAGCGCAATTGGGGTTTATTCAGGTCCTAGAACATTCGGTCCGTTTCGGGTCATCCGGAGAACCCAAGAGTGATACCAATTCAACGAGCAACGAGGCCATATATAATAAGAGAATTTCGGCCTTGAAAGCGACATCAACAGGGCTTCTCTCCTTGGGAGCAAAGCTCCGAGAAGATGTTATGTTTGCAAAGAGGGAAATCGCCATTGGACATTTGCGTGAAACAGACATTCACGTGGTACATGGATTGCTGAGAGATATCACGATTCCAATCACCGGACTTTCCACCATTGCAGATATTGCAGAAAGACCTCATTGTCGTCTGGGTGGCGTTGAATCGGGTCAGGCTTCTGAAGCTGGCTCAGGCACGGAGCAGGATGGTTGGGAAGAAATGTTCCAAGGACTCACTGTGTCATTCGAAACTATCGTCCAAATTCTCGACGAGAGTCTCCTGCATACTTTGATTTTACTTGGACTCGCGCCCAATCCGAAAAAGGCAGCCGCCAACGACATCGAAGCTGGGGCTGGTACACCGAAGCCAGGCGATTTGAATTTCGGGGACTATCTTGAGAAACGTATTCAAGGTTTCCGGAGAGAGAGATCATCGGTACTTCAACTGTGGGCTGAAGAGAAAGGACTGAACTTTGTTCTCAAGGACACTGCCAAACACAATATACCTCCAGCCAACGTAGATGAAATAAATTCTGGTATACCATCACGAGAAATCTTAGCTTCGAGAAGGCTACACATCGTTTTATATATGGAATATCTTCTTTACTCGACTGCCAATGCCATCTTGGCGATTGTTCGTTTCGCAGAATTGAAAGTCGCAGATGGGACGATGGCCAAGCGTCGCCTCATCTTTCCTGCCTACAAGACCGTGGTCAAGATCGTCAAAGGTCTTATTAACGGCGAAGAGCCTGGGCCGAAAACGGATGACATGGATCAACTCGGCGAAATAGTCCTCGGAGACTCATTTCAAGCTCCAAAAGATCCTGAGCACTTGCCTCCGAGAAACGCTCGTCAAGCCTGGGGTGATCGTGTTAGAGCTATCCCGAAATTCTTGGGGAGTGATGCTGTGAGGTTTGGTGTCCGAGTTACCATTGCTACGATGAGTATTGCGATCATGGATTATCTGAAGAACACGCACGCCTTCTTCATAAGACAGAGAGTCGTGTGGGCTTTGGTTATGATTGGCATTGGGATGAGTCCAACATCGGGAAATGCAGTTTTCAATATGCTTGGTAATACGACTTTCACCCTCTTTGGGATGATAGGAGCTTTCATCAATTGGTATGTGGTTGATGGGAAGACTGTTGGTGTTATCGTCTTCTTCTTTTTCTTCTTGATGTTTTATTTTTACTTTGCTGCTAAATTCCCTCGATTTCTGGTGGCCATAGTTGCGGGGGCTTTGACACATGTTCTAATCATCGGTAAGTCACCCTCAGTCGTCTACGGTCCAAAGCATTGATTGAACATTTAATAGGATATGAGCTTCAAGTTCGTGTAATTGGAGTACAGATCGCAACAGCTACGGGCCAGGCCTACTATCCAATCTATGAACTAGCACCATACCGACTCCTCACCGTAGCGGGTGGATGCTTTGTCGCATATATCTGGACGATCTTCCCTGTTCCAATCACGGAGGCCTCAGTTCTTCGCAGGGATCTTGGTGTTTCCTTGTTCTTACTCGCCAACTATATCAGTGTTGTAACTGCCACAGTCAACGATCGATTATCACAAACAGAAAGTGACGTGAGCCGGAGACTTTCCAAACTAAGTGACAAGATCTTGGCCCAACAGATTGTCCTTATGAATTCGATGAGGCAGAACTTGTCATTTCTTACGTGGGAGCCTCGATTGGGAGGCGACTTCCCCAAAAGCGTTTACCAGTCTATCATTGACGAGCTTCAAAAGTAAGTAATCTCTCCCTGAAGATCCAGGCAATGTGCATTACTCGAAGGTTGGAACGCTAACTCAAGTACGGGAATCAGTGAGATCAACTACCTCACTATCATTTCCTACTCTTCCGAAAGCTTCAGGACAGCTCGACTGAATCCACACGGCTCGAAATGGCTCACAGAATTCGCAAATTCAAGATCAGATAGCGACCACATCTCCCACAAAATTACCTCTCTTCTCGCTCTCCTCTCCGCATCTGTACGCAACGGTCATGCTCTTCCTCCTTACCTGAAAGCTCCCAACGACTTTCGGTTCACCTCAGACGGATTTGTGGAAGCGGAGAACCACGTGCTTGATCTCAAGAATGTTAATGAGACTGGGTTTCGAGCCATTGCTGTTATTGAGGTCGCTCAAAGATCCTTGGTTGACTCTATTAATAGAATTGCAGATCATGTCAAAGAGCTCGTTGGGGAAGTGGATTTCAGCTACCGTATGAGAAACGTGTCTGATTCCTCGAGCTTGGTCGATGGAAATGGACAGCAGAAGGAGAAAGCGTACTGAGATTTGTCAAAGTAGAATATAATAAGTTTACGGCATGGAGTGAGGGACTTGAAATGGCTTAAATATACATGCGAAATGGAAAAATCATGTATACATTTGTAAGGGGTGACAACCTCAGCAAAGTCAAATAGGGGAGCTAAGCGACTAACCCCACGTCGTAAATGCTCAATTATCGCTGTGAAATCTGATGATTCCTATGATCTGCCTTCTTTCTCAGAGTCCAGTAGTTGTCTGCTGTCCCTGATTACTTGCACATCAGTGATGCATACAATCTAATCCGCTCCACCCTTCTAGGGGGCGGAAGCGGACCGCGTTTGCCGGACCATTATAAATGGAGGGGCAATGAACTGATATGACCCCACCAGAGCGACAAGAACCTCTCTCAAACAACAACTCAGAATGCTTTCCAGTCCACTGAATCTACCAAAATGGTAAGTTGAAATTATTCAAATGACGAGACACATTTTTAACTCTCTTCTAGGCTCGAGGAGAACTCTCACCTCTTGAAGCCTCCCATCAACAACTATTGTGTCTACAATAAAGATGTCACTGTGATGGTGTGTAATTTTCTTTGCTTTTCCAAGCACAAAAGCTAAGATGTTTTAGATTGTGGGAGGCCCAAATGCACGCACCGACTACCACATCAACGAGACGGCCGAGTGGTTCTACCAATACAAAGGCGCAATGATGCTGAAGGTAGTTGATGAAGGCAACTTCAGGGACATCATCATCGGCGAAGGCGAAATGTTCCTCCTGCCTCCCAATACGCCACACAATCCTGTCCGATTCGCAAACACAGTAGGCATCGTGCTGGAACAGCCTAGGCCGAAGGATTCGTTGGATAGGTTGAGGTGGTACTGCACGAATTGTCACAGCGTGGTTGATGAAGCGGCTTTTCATTGTACGGATTTGGGCACGCAGATTAAGGAGGCAGTGAATGGATTCAAGGATAGTGAAGAGAGGAGGAAGTGCAAGAAGTGTGGGGTTATGGCAGAGTCTGCTCCAAAGCCTGGAGAGATTCAGGATCCGAATCTGGCATGAAGCCGGAGACGCGAAGTGATTTGGAAAATCACAGCGCTGTATCTTCTGCGGGTATCCAATGTACTATATTTACAGACTGGCCACCAGGTCTCTATGTCTCCGCGAACTGGTATGTGCTTGTTGACTCCTCGACTCCCACCTCAATCTTTCCCTCCTCGATCTCCTTCCCTTCCACCTTGATGCCAGCTCTCATTATATCACCTGGCACAACCGAACCCACGCCCTTGGGCGTCCCAGTAATCACAATATCTCCCTTCTCCAGTGTCATAACCTTCGAGATATCACTGAGCATTCGCGGGATCTGGAAAAGCATCAAGCTCGTCGAGTCATTCTGTTGAACCTTATCGTTGACCGTGAGATATATCTCGACGTTATGGGGATCCGGGATCGCAGATTTAGGAATGATCTGGCTGATTGGGAGGAACGTGTCGAACCCCTTTGAAATGGACCAGGGGAGGCCCTTCTTCTTCGCTTCGTTCTGGGCATTGCGAGCAGTCATGTCGATGCTCATAGCATAACCTGCCACGTGTCAGCTAGACTTGTCAATTGGAATAGCATGGGCAGGATACATACTCTCAATTGCATCGAAAGCACCCTTCTCATCATTTGCCTCCAAGTCCTTGACCTTCTTACCAATAATTAATGCTAATTCAACCTCATAATGTAAATCGACACCTTTTGGTCTAATTACTGGACCTTCTCCAGGGAGCAGTATCGAAGAGGGGGGCTTCAAGAAGAAGAACGGCTGCTTTGGTCGCGCACTGCTTAATTCCGTGATATGATCGCTGGAGACATTTTCAGCCTTGCTATGCAAGCGTTGGAAAGTGGGATGAGAACTCACGCATAATTACGGCCAATGCACACGACCTTGGAAGCGTTTTTGAGGGAAGCCATTGAGGACATACTGCGTCGAAAGAGAAGTGACATGATGAAAAAAAAGGAGGAGAGGAGTACTATTTACCCGTCTCTCATGTGTGGTGTTGTGAAAGCCATGGCGGGATACTGGTCAGTCACAGAAGTGGACGGGGAGAAGTGGGGATTCTCGGGCGATTAAAAACGGCCGTGCCGGGTGGAGATGCAGCGAATTGTATGTGGACTTCCGCATCAACTACCGTCCTTTGTCCCGATATTTCAATAAAACATACTTGCCACTGCTCTAAAGGCGCAAAATGTCTGCTACGGAAAGCCTGCAGTTCGCGCAGATAATTGCAGACTTACAGACGCTCCAAAATGCCGTGGGTCTTCTCCGCCTCCGTGTCCACGTCCCCACATTCACAACCCTCACCTCTCCACATTCTGACTCGGGAACGTGATAGGATCCTAATGCAGCCGTAGCCCTCCTCTCCGCGCACAAGAATCTCTCGTCCACTGCGCGCCGGAGATCTAGAACTTCGTTGACCGACCCGCCGAAGTTTGATAAACTCGGAAGGAGGATTGTTGGGCCTAAATCTCCACCGGGATTGAGTAGGTTTGATTCTAGTGGAAGTGCCAATGGCAAGAGTTTCTCCTCCTTTAAAAGTGGAAGTGGAAAAACGAGTGGCAGTAGTAGCGGTTGTGGAACGCCGGCTTTGGAGGAGGAGGTAAGTGGCTATTGTATGAACTAGCCGGAGAAAGAATGTGAACTGATCCGTCCTTTGAATCAGCCGGATGAGGATATGAACCGCGCGAGAACGTTGATGGAGCTGTTTGAAATGAGGGGAAAATTCAAACAAATGGGCGATACTGGATTGACGAGAGCGAAGGAAAGAGTTGATGCTGTGGTATCCAGATATGCGGAGAAGGAACTTGAAGAGAGGGAGAAGGTTGCAAGAGCAAGACATCTGGGAGTTTAAGCCAGATGACCAGTTGCTGGCTCATTTTTGGACATTGGCGTTGCAGGAGCTTTGGAGACAATGATACCCACGATTCTGCTGGGTAGTTTATTATCACAAGACTTATATCAAATTCCGACTGGATTTCCAAAGCGGAAACTGGTTTTTAGGGACGAAAGCTAGAGGCCGAACCTCTGAAGAGCAAGGGTTAGGAACACAACAGTTAAGACAAAGTCCAATCTCTCTCCCACACGACATCATCCAGCTCCCTCTGTACCATGATAGTCCATTCCAACTCTTCCAATCGTTGTCGTAGACTTTCGCTCATCTGTCTTTGCTAGACTGGAACTCCAGGGACAGGAGCTGTTACCCGTGAAACGGGAGGTAAGTCACCAACATCGAGAGGGACACCCTCCGAGATCAACTTCAATGCTTGGGCTGTCGGACCTGACAGTTGTCTCCCAACTACCACCGCCAAAACCGGCCGTTTGAGTATCAAACTCCTTCCCTTTCGAATGGCTTTCTGGCCACCGCGGAGCGCCGTCTTCCTCTTTCCATCCTTCTTAGGATA
>Ga0302325_10031492_pt1 | contig 10913 bp, 8 predicted proteins | sample Palsa_T0_2_FD_201948 | JGI IMG/M metagenome (GOLD analysis project Ga0302325, IMG submission 201948) | Peat permafrost microbial communities from Stordalen Mire near Abisko, Sweden - Palsa_T0_2 | ecosystem: Environmental > Terrestrial > Soil > Palsa > Peat permafrost | place: Sweden: Abisko... | reverse complement strand
GTCTGTAATTGCGAACCGGTCGCTGAGCGCCCACTTGCGCGAAATTAAATAGTTCGTGCCCATAATGCGAGCATATCGCCCAGACCGTGGCCGGAGCCGCCACGCGACCCAGGGGGACAAAACGGACCGCATGGCATCAGAGTGTCCCTCAAACTGCTGACCGCCCGAGGCGACGGCACCTGGAAACCACGGCCACCTGAACTACCCCAGCCCGCCTCGACAGATGCACTCTCATGCCGCGCCTGGTGCGGGTTTCGCGGGCTTCTTAGCGGCGGAGTGCGAACGCAGTGTCAGGTCATGACGAACTTCACTGAAGTGGCCTCAGTCTCCTCCGGCTGTCCTGGGACGTTCACTGATCAGCTGCGGCTGGCAGTGGCTGCCTATCTAGCCCGCTTTAAGGGCTCCTGCCGCGAGCACACCGAATCGGACCTGCGCTGCTACCTCACCTGGTGTGCAGAGCGCGGCCTGGACCCGCTGGCCGCATGGCGCCCGCCTCTGGAGCTCTATATCCGGTGGATGCAAGAGATCCGCCGGTTCAAGCCCTCCACGGTGTCCAGGCGGTTCTCGGTCACGGCCGGGTTTTACCGCACCGCCGTCATCGACGGCCTCCTGGAGCACTCACCCGCTGAGCACGTCCGCCGTCCCTCCGTCCCCGCCGAATCACCAACCCTCGGATTCACCCACCCGCAATTCGAGGCCCTGCTCGCCGCCGCGCGCCAGTCCGGCAACAACTGCGACTTCGCGCTCGTGGCCATGCTGGGCTTCTCGGCCCGCGGATCTATGAGGCCACCGGCGCGGACATCTCCGACCTGGGTGAAGAGCACGGCCACCGGGTACTGCGCGTTTGCGGCAAAGGCTCCAAGGTCATCTTGGTCCCACTGCCGCCAGCCGTCGGCCGCGCCATCGACCAGGCAATTGGCCCGCGCACTCGCGGGCCGATCCTGCTCAACACCCGCGGCGCCCGGATGGACCGCCATGCGGCCACCCGGCGCCTGCGCCGGCTCGCCCAGACGGCTGGCATACGGATCACCAGAGCGCATCCACATATGCTGCGCCACACTTTCGTGACGACCATGCTCGATGCTGGAATGGATTTGCGCGACGTCCAGATCGCTGCCCGCCACGCTGATCCGCGCACCACGATGCGTTATGACAGGGCCCGCCAGAACCTTTGACCGTCACCCGAACTACATCCTGGCCGCCTACATGGCCTCCGGCACCTGACCGAACCCGCGTCTCCCGCGACTCAAGTCCCGGGAGACGCCCTGCATTGCCGAATAGAGTGCGTCACGATCACGCATATCCATGAAGCGCCCGGCATATTTTCACTGGTAATCGGCGCAGCCGTGTCTTCGGAGATTGCGCCGGGGGTTGTCCTGCGTTCCGCCGCGGGCGGTGTCAGATACCTGCGCAACCGTCCTGTTACTCAATTCTGCGCGCTCGACGATATCCGGTTTAGACAGCGCTGCTGGCTGCTTGGGCCCGGCGCCGTCCCTGTCTGCACACCGATCAGGACATGAGTAGTCTCGTGCGATCTGGGGATGATCGCTGGGACGGTCTTGTGTACTGGTGCCGGACTTAGCCCGAGAGGCATATCAGATGAGCGCGCGGAGTATGGCGGCGTGGGGTGCCGGAGCATCTGTTGTGCTCACAGGCATAAGTGCAGCTCTGATCAATGAGTTGCACGGCGGGTGGGCTTGGTGGGTGGCCGCCGGCGCGGTTGTTCTGATCACTGCCGTCTTGGCCGGGTGGCTCGCGCTACGGGCAGCCGGTCGTGGCGGTGACCGGCTAGCCGCGGGTGCGGTGAAGGCCGACAGGGACATTACGGGGAACGTCGAGACTCACGTCACCGACGGGTCCTCCTTTGAGCACGGGGTGCTCGCTGATGGCGACCAGCTAGGTCGAGGAGCGGTGAAGGCTGGGCGCGACATCCGAGGTGATGTGAGGACGGCCGGAGGCGCGGCTCCTCCGATGCCGCGGCAGCCGTGAACCGTCGGCGATGGGTACTGGGTCCGGGAGCGGTAGCCGCTGGACGCGATATCACCGGCCCGGTCACCATCAATGTAGTGGCAGGGGAGTTCGAACGGCTCGGTGATGCGATTTTCGATCCCACCCCGCTGGCCGAAGAATTGGATTTGGACCGGTTTGTCGGACGGGAATGGCTAATCAACAAGATTGATGAATATATCGACTCCCATCGCAATGGCTATGTAGTGGTGCATGGTGAAGCCGGCATCGGCAAGAGCGCTCTGGCAGCACACCTAGTCTGGAGCCGGGGATGCGTCAACCATTTCACACGGCTACCCGGGGGACGATCGCCGGAGCAAGCCCGGCGCAGCCTCGCGGCGCAACTGGTCGGCACCTGGCGCCTAGCCGGGGAACTGGCTGCTGGCGACGTATTCCCTGTCGGCGCAGACCGCCCAGACTGGCTGCTCAAAGTAATTCAAGCGGCAGCTGCTCAGCGTAAGCAACCCAATCCGGACGATCCCCTAGTGCTTGTGGTGGACGGCCTTGATGAGGCCGATCCTCCGGCAGATGGTCAAGACACCGGAATCCCATTGGGTCTGCCCCGCCCCGAGCATCTTCCCGGCGGGGTATTCATCATCGTCACGAGCCGGTTCGGACGCCCTTTGCCTGCTCTATATAAACATGTCTCTTGGCACACGATCGCGGTAGATAGCCCAGACAACCTGGAAGATATGCGCCAGTATCTAGACCGTGCTGTCAACGGATCCAAGCCCAATGAACAACTCGTGGAATTGCTCACCGCCGGACGGGTATCAAAGGAGTGGTTCATCGAAACACTGCTGCGGCGCTGCGCCGGGGTGTGGATATACATGCGGTACGTGCTGGAGGCCATCCTTGAGCAGCGTCGCGGGGTGACCGACTTGACCACGCTGCCAGAGGCATTGTCCGGCTACTATATCGAGCAGATCCACCGCTGGCAGCAGATCGATAGCTGGGCCAGCCTAGGCTTGCCGGCGTTGGCTACGCTGGCAGCGCTACGCCGCCAGATCACCATGCCTGAACTCGCCCAATTTGCCCAAGTCGATGACGGCGAGCCTCTCCGGCTCTGGCTGGACCAGCAACTCCGGCCGTTCCTGTACGTCACCCACGACTCCAGCCGACGCCGCCTGTATTACATCCGGCATGAGAGCATGCGGGAGCTGTTCCATCATCCCGATGTGGCCCCAGGAGACGACTCCGTCGGCATCGGTGACGCGCTTTACGCCGCGGTTGTCGATGCGAATGACCGTATCGTCACGGCTCTGGTTCCTCGTTTGACCGGCCGACGGCGTGACTGGCGCGGCGTAGATAGCTATACGCGTGTCGCGCTCCCCGAGCACGCCGCTGAGTGCGGGCGACTTGACGAGCTCACCGCAAATGCGGGATTCCTGCTTTGCACTGAACCGTCAGCCGTGCTGCGCTGGCGGGCAAGGCTAAGCACCGATAAGGGCCTGGCATCCCTTGCGGCCTATCAGCTCAGCCTCGGCCAGCCCGGCGACCAGGACTATCTCGGCCAGCCCGGCGACCAGGACTATGAAGTCCGCGCCTGGTGGCTGCACACCTGGGCTCGCAAGACCCGCGCGGACCGTTTGGCCGAATCTGCTGCTGAGCTGAGCGAGTCGGACTGGCTCATCGGGCGGGCGTGGTGGTCGGGAACGGGTTACCAAGCGCTAGGCGGCTACCGGCACGGGGTGCTGGCGGTAACGATCGGCCAAATGGATGAGACAGACGTGATCGTATTCGGAGACGAAGACGGAACCCTGCAGATATGGGATCCCGGAAGCAACGTCACGCAAACAGTACTTTCGCACAATGGCGCAGTGTTGGCGGTAGCGGCCGGGCGGGTAGCTGATACGGATGTGATCGCCTCCGGCAGCCTGGGTACGGTGCGGATCTGGGACGCGGGTTGGCGAAATGGGCCGACTGAGCTGACCGGATACCAGGGATGGTCCTCGATAGTAATCGGCCAGCTGAACGGCCGAGACGTAGTTGCCTTTGGCGGCTGGGGCGGTGCGCTTCGGATATGGGATTTCGGCACCAGATCCGAGCTTCCAGTACCCGAGGAACCTGCAGAGGGCGTCGGAGCGGTTGCAATCGGCCGGATCAATAATCAAGACGTGATCGTTACCGGAGGTACATATCACACCATTCGGATCTGGCATCCCGACGGCCACTCCCAGCCGTTTGCAGTTCCTGGTAGCCGGGATCCCTGGAGCCTTAGCAGCAATGTGGTTTCCGCTATCGCTGTCAGCCGCATGAATGGTCGCGACGTGGTGGTCTCAGGTGACGAGGAAGGAACCATCAGAATCTGGGACCCCAGTGGGCAAGTAGAACCGACTTCCCTGTCTGCGCACGATCATGACGTGCGATCGGTTGCGATATGTTACGTCGATGGCCGGGATGTCATCATTACCGCCGGCCAGCAGCGGGCGTCTGACTCTAGTACTGGCTCGGTTCGCTTGTGGGATCTGGCTGAAGACTCCGCCACGCCAGTCATCCTGATGGATTATCAGCTTCCCCCCTACAAGGCCGGCGACCGCGGCGAAGTGCGGTCGATGGCCGTCGGTCGCATAGGAGGCCGAGACGTCGTCGTCTCTGGCGGCGATGATCAGACGGTCAGGATCCGTAACCTCGGCGGCCCACCTGAACCAGCGGCCCAGTGGGGACACCACGGCGCCGTGACCGCCATCACGATTGGCCTGGTGGAAGGACAGGACGTCGTTGTCTCCGCAAGCGCAGACGGGACGTTGCGGATCTTGGATCCAATCGGCAACGTCGAGCCGGTCAACCTAATGGGGCACAACGAACCGGTGTACTCCATAGCGGCTGGCCAGGTCGAAGGTGAAGACGTGATCGTGTCTGCCGGAAGCGACCAGACAGTTCGCATCTGGCATCCAGCCGGTCATACCGAGCCTATCGCCTTCCACAGCCAGGTACGTCAGTCCGAATCAGAGCCGTGGCAATTGGGCTCCACAACGGCAGTGATCGGCCGTGTGGGCAATGTCAACATGATTGCAGCGGCCGATGACAACGGCGCATACGTTCTCGGCCGGAACGGCCGGATCGTTCTCGCCAATAACTGGCCTGGTAAAAAACTGCTCGCCGCCGGACAGTTGGCCAGACGGGACGTCGTCGTCATCGCCAACCGAGGAATCACGCCGTTCCTGCGAGACGCCGGAGCGAACGCTCGCGAGGTGCAGATCTGGGATCCCGCAACGGACGGCAAGGTCATATTGATCTCCGATGATTTGAATAGGCCAGAGTCCATAGCTGTCGGCCGGTTCGGCGAACGAGACGTGATCGTCATAGCCGACACCGATACGCTGCTAATATGGGATCCCATAAGTCGCGTCCAGCTCGCGGCGCTTTCGGGCCGCAATGCATTTTGGCACGTGGCAGTCTATGAAATGGACGGCCAAGAAGTCATCGTGACTGCAGGCGCAGACAGCATTACAAGAATCTGGAAGTGGAATGAAGGCCTGGAATTGATGACCGAGCTGACCGGCCACGTTAGCCCGATCGATGCAATGGCGGTCGGCAGACTCGGTGACCAGAATGGCATAGTAACCGGCTACCGCGATGGGACAGCGCTTCTCTGGCTCCCGCGCCGCAGAACAGAGTAACAGTGGCGAAACAGGAGTAATTGACTCAAGCGCTCATCGTACCGGATTGACCGACGTCCCGGTGGCCACCGTAAGACAATAGCCAAGCCCAATTACCGACCGCCTTATACGGCAGTCATCAGGCTGTCGGTGGCCGAAGCCGTTTGATCGGCACTGGCCAGAGTCAAGTCGGTGGGACAAGAAACCTTCGCCTCGCGAGAATTGGTTGCGTGCCCCTGGATTCAACCAGCGACAGGCCGATGGCCGGTATACCTATGCATTGCGACTGCACTGGAACGTACTCTCTTGCCGCGATGATGCACGTCAAGATCATCGACCGTCTGGCAGGCGCCCCCGCTACGAGGACCCGGATCTAGCCTTCAGGCCGCGAGGCAGAGCACCTCGGACGCTCGCTGGGTCTACGCATCAAGCCTTATGCCCATTACGGTGCGTGATCGGGTCACAGTGGCAACCCGCACGCGTACCCGCCTTACCTGCATCCGTCGGGGACCACAAGCGTTCGGTGCGGGGCCTTTTGCGGTCATGATTACCCCTGGTCCGGGCATGCCTGAGTCTGCTCCCTGTCCCTGATAGCTGCCGGGTTCTGCGAGCGGGCGGGCGGGTCAAGGGGCGCGCAGCGCCCGCGCAGCGGCGCCGCAGGCGCCCTTGACGCGATCGCCCGGGAGCGGATCATGCCAGGCGGCGGGGGCAGGGAGCCCCCCTGGTGGCGGATATGGTTCAGCGGCTTCGGGCTGGTGGCCTTTCTGTGCGGGTGACCAGTTGTGGCGGCCGGGGCCGGGGGCCAGGAGCAGCCAGCCTTACCTAGGTCCGCGGGGCTTGGGCACTGCCCCGGCGACATGATGATTGATTGGGTGTCCCCGGCCTGCGGGGATGCGGCCGCTCAGTCTAATCAGGCCGTCCGCCTGGCCCTGCGGGGCAGGGCCGGCAGCGGCTGACAGCGGTTCGGCGGGAGCTGGCCGCGGTGGTTCCCCATCGGGTGAGCGAGGCTGCGGCAGGCCCGGCCGGGCCGGCGGTCACGGGCTGGTCACCGTGTCATGGAGCGTGGGGGTCTCAGGCGGCGGCCAGCGCGTCGTCGCCGAGCTCGGCCAGGATGTGGCAGGCCTGCCGGAGGATCTTGCGGGCCTCGGACAGCGCGGCGCGCTTGCCGTTGCAGCGGTCCTTCACCTGGGCGTAGTAGCGGTGGTCCGGGGCTGAGGACCGGGCGTGGGTCTTGCCGGCCTCGTAGACCGCCCAGCGCAGCACCGGCGGCCCCTGCCGGGACAGGCGCCCGGGCGGGCCTTTGCGGTCCGAAGACCAGACGGTGACGTCCAGCCCGGCGAACCGGACCGCCTTGCGGGAGGAAGAAAACCGGCCCTCCCCCGCCAGCCAGCAGGTCATCGCCAGCGCGGTGACCGGCCCGGCCCCGTACAGCCGCGCGGCCAGGACCTTCGCGCCGGTCAGGTGCCGGGCGGCGTCCAGCAGCTGATGCCGCAGCTCGTGCAGCCGGGTTTCCAGCATGCCGGTCATGTCCAGGGCGGTGGCGACCTGCAGCTGCCCGGCCGGGGACAGATGGGCGGCCGCGGCCGCCCGCAGCGCGGCCACGCCCTGCCCGGTGCGCAGCGTGCCCTCGCCCAGGGCCGGGGCGCCCTGGTGGAACAAGACCGCGTGGATGCGCTGCACCCAGGCCGTGTGCTCGGCCCGCAGGTCGTGATAGGTCTCCAGCAGCGCCCGGCATTCCAGGATGTGGCCGGGCGGGATCCAGCACTCCGGCAGCCGTCCCTCGGCCAGCAGCATCCGCAGGTGCCGGCAGTCAGTCTTATCGGTCTTGGCGTGCCGCTTGCGGCCGCGGGCAAACGCGGTGTCAGTCGGCTCGGCCAGATGCGCCGCGATCCCGGCCGCGGCCAGCTCCTCGGCGACATACCGCCACCCGGTGCACCCCTCGGCCGCGAACGCGACATCATCGCGGCCAGCGAACCGCGCCAGCCAGGCGCGCAGGTGCTCCCGGTCGGCCGGGCTGATCTGGCCGCGACGCACCTGCCCGGTGCCGGTGCCGAGGTAGTCGAAGGTGATCTGCTTCCGGTGGATATCCAGCCCGCCTACGATGGGCATCGGGACCTCCTCAAGCTCCGGAGGGCGCGCACGCGCCCCATCCGAATTGCCTACGCGGTCAATCCTGACGCGCGTCTGAGCTGGGGAGGTCTCCCGGCACCCGGCCGCCGACCTCAGCTCAGCCCGGCCCGATGCATGTCATCTAATCTGGGTGCCGCTCCCGGTCGTCGGACATGGTCATCGTGCCGCCCGAAGGAACGGTTATGTGTGGCTGCGTCGTGACCCGTTCGTGATCGGCGAGCAGCGCATGCTTTGCGGTTACATGTATGCGCGGGCGGCATCATGGGAGCCGTGCCTGCCAGGGCGGTCGGGGCACGGAACGGACTCAGCTACTTCCCGGTGGCATGTTCCGCTTCGTCGGCCGTGATCTCGGCTGCGAAGCCGATCAGTGCCCGGGTCAATCGCAGGCGGCCGAGGAACTCGACTTCCGCTTCTTTGGTCGGTGGGCGGGACAGAAGCTCGAGCGGCAGCGCCGACAGCGCGGGACGGGCGGTGAGGGCCCCGATGTAGCCGACGCGAACCTGTGCGGGAGCTGCCGGGTAATCCTCGGCCGCTAGGCCGTCCAGGTAGGCCGGGAAGATCGCCGCGTCGATCGCCCGCAAGTCGGAGGGATCGGACTTCCCCGCGTGCGCCAGCCCCACCAGCAATTGGCCGAGGTCGAACCCGATGGGCAGCAGGCTCCCGAATCCCCAGTCGATGACGATCACTGTGCCAGGCTCGTTCGCCGGCAGCAGGAGGTTCTGCGGGCTTGCGTCGCCGTGCGCGTAGGTCTGCGGCAGGCGGTCCAGCGTGTCAAGAACCTCGGGCAGCCGGTCAGCGAGTACCAGCATGTCGGCCGGCAGTGCAGAATCCCCTGCCTGGCGCAGCGCCGTACGAGCGAGGGGATGGTCCCAGATCCGCCCCGCTCGCAGGGCCGGCAGTACGCCGCGCAACACCCGCCGCTCGGTGAAAAAGCGCAGGGACGATCCGGAGGGATGCGCCTGCCTGGACACCAGCGGCAGGAGCCGGTTGACGCCAGCCCCTTCCCGGCGGCGTGCGGCAAGCCGGCCGAGCAAGAACGCGGCGCGCCGGTAATCGGCCAGATCCCACGATGCCGGCCGCTCGGGGACAAACTCCCACCATAGGCCTAGGTGATCCTCGTCTGTCTTCCTGACGTGATGCAGCCGAGGTGTCCGCATCCCGGCAGGCAACACAGCGCCAATGCCGCACTCGTACATGTCTAGCTCGAACCGCCACGGGAAGAAGCCCACGAACTCGTCCCGGCTGGCCTGGTCAGGGAGGTGAACCAGCCCGGGCCACCGCCGGGGATGCCGCAGCAGCTTGACGAAGTAGGTGTACGAAAGCGGGCCGGACGCTTGATCACCCTGCCCGGGAGCCTGGGCGGATTCGCCGCTGACGTCGACCCGCCACAGGCCGGCTGTGGCGGGCGAGCCCCAGTCGTACGGGATCGGAGTGACCCGTGTGCCAGTCGGCCGGATCGCGCGGTCAAGAGCGGCACCGGTGATCTCCGCCAGTTCGGCGGGCGTCAGCGACGCGAGACCAAACATGCCGTCGCCCTGCTGGTCCGGCGCTGACATACGACCCTCCTGCACGGCTGGACCCAAAGAAGTAAGGTAACCTGTCTAACTGCAGATAGTAAGGTAACCTTATGAGTGCGCGCAAGCCCCTCCAGCCTGACGCCCTGCCCGATCACCTGGCCCGCTGGCTTGAGGCAGTCAGCAGGCGATTGCACTCCGAACTCGGAACCGGAGTAAGAGATGAGTTCCCTGAGCTGCGCGGCAGCCACCGGCGCATCCTGCAGATGATCCCGGGTGAGGGCATCCGGGTCACCGACCTCGCCGCGATGGCCAAGATGACCAAGCAAGCCCTCGGCGAAGTTGCGGACTCGCTCGAAGGATCTGGATTCGTGCGCAGCCAGCGAGACGACGCTGACCGCCGGGTCCGCAGGCTGTTTCGGACTGACCTCGGGGACAAGGCAGCCGATGCCACTCAGCGCGCCATCGCCTCGATCGAGGCTCAGTGGCGTCAGGAGATTGGACCCGGGCCCTACGATGCCATGAAGCAAGCGCTGCGAAAGCTAGGCCAGGACAGCCTCAAGCCTGAAGGCTGACCACCAAGATCGGCCTCCGTCAGCAACTGCTCCACTGGCCGAACGTGTCAGTGAGCTGGCTTGGTCCGGCACAGGTGAGCGCCTAACCCCCGGAACGGCCTGCGGCTCTTGAGGACCCGGACTGCGGACACGAACGCGCCAGATCCGGCTGAACTGGGCGGCACCACTGAGCTGGGCAGACAGAACCTCGCCCGCACAAAATCGGCGGTCTGGATCGTCCGGAAGGTCGCGCGCCGCGCCGGGATCACGAAGCCCGTCGGCCCGCACACGCTCAGGCACGCATCTATCACTGCGGCGCTCGATGCCGGGGTTCCGTTGCGCGATGTGCAGGAGGCCGCCTCGCATGCTGACCCGCGGACCACGATGAGTCCGCCAGAGCGGGTCCGCGGCAGCCTGGACCGGTACACGACCTATATTTTCGCCGCCTACGTCGCAGGCGCCGCCCGATAGCCCCCGGCAGCGGGCGGCAGTTCCGCCTGGCGGCCGCCACCGTCAGGCGGACAGCCGCAAAACCCTCAGGGCCAGCAGCGGTAACACGGCGCACCCAAGCGCCGAGCGCGAACAGCCGATCTGCTCGGCCGCGCCATTTGTGATCTCGCCTGATAGCTGCGTACAGATCAGGCCGATCTGGCACCTGTTCGGCCGCCGGACACGACTGCACATGCGTGAGCGGACGTCAAGACGATGCCGGGTACTACCCGCCCGCCGGGTCATCGTACTAACTAAGTGGGCTGTATACGTAAAGCCAGATCTCTCGACCCCTCGTCGCGGATCTCGGGCTCACTGGACTCTCTGCACCAGCCGACCCGCCGCCTGTCGCAATCACGCACGCGCATCGGCTGTGCAAGGCTTTCTGACGCGGACGGGCCGACATCATCCCTGTAGTTCTGCAGGATCGGTCGCTGTGGGCTCTCTGCGGTGTGCCAGCCACATGCCCCAGCCGAACATGGCCGTGGCGGCCACCGTCCCCACGAGGGTTACGACGATCGAGTGAGTGGCGAGGTAGAGTGCGCCGATCGCGACCGTCGCCGTATTAAAGGCCTGCTGGGCGCTGCTGAGATCTCCTGCACGCCGGTGAGCTCTAA
>Ga0302325_10031491_pt1 | contig 10913 bp, 6 predicted proteins | sample Palsa_T0_2_FD_201948 | JGI IMG/M metagenome (GOLD analysis project Ga0302325, IMG submission 201948) | Peat permafrost microbial communities from Stordalen Mire near Abisko, Sweden - Palsa_T0_2 | ecosystem: Environmental > Terrestrial > Soil > Palsa > Peat permafrost | place: Sweden: Abisko... | reverse complement strand
CACCGCGAGATCGAGCGCCACGAAGGTGCCGAGCGCGCCGCCGACGAGGAGCGCGAGCGACATCGTGGACGACGGCCCCGGCTCGTCGGCCCCCGCCGCCGCGATGAGGCCGACCGTGGCTGCGAGCACGACGAGCAAGACGCTCGTCGAATCGACACCCACGTACCATTCGACCCCTGCTCGCGCCGAGAGCACCGCGCGCTCGACCAGCTGAAAGCCGTCGTTGCCGTCCGCGCGGCCGATGCCCGGCACGAACACGAAGTAGACCCACAGCGCCAGCAGCCATTCGATGCCGAAGACCGCGACCGCCGCCCGCCGGTACCACCGGGCGGAGCGCACGCCGGCCGCCGCGAAGAGCGCCGCAACGAGGATGAGGGCAAACGGCCAGAGCACCAGCAGCGAGAGGGCGTGGCGGCCGGGCCATCCGATCGAAAGGGGTACGGAGGCGACCACGCCCATGGCCACCTCGCCTCGTTCCTCGTCGGTCGAGGTGACGACGACCTGGGCGAACGCCTTCTTGAGGCGCCCGAGGCTCGCCCACGAGACGTTCACGTCACGCACTTCTCCGGGGGCGAGGGTGGCCGGGACGCCACCGGCGAGCCGCACGTCGAGACCCGGCGGCGAGCGCACGTCCGCGGCGTCGTCGAGCATCGCCACGCGCGAGACGCGCAGCACCCCGGGCCCCGTGTTGCGGAGCTGGAACGTCCCGGACCACGCGCCGTCGTGCCTACGGAGCTCCAGCGGGCCCGCATGCCCGGCGACCGATACCTCGACGCGACCGCGCTCGACCCACGCGGCGGACGCCCCGCGCGGGCACGACAGGACCGCCAGGAGCGCTAGCGCCCCCCAAACGCTCTGCCTCAGTCGGTCACCCACGCGCGCAGCCTGACGAGGGGCTCAGAGGAAGGGACTGAGATGGACGTCGGGGCCGGCAACGCCGTGTTTGAACCGCTGCAGCATGGCGAGCGAAGAGAGCGCGACCAGGGTGACGAGGGCCGCGCTGACCAGCAGCTGGGCCGCGGGCCCGGGGCTCCACCACATCCACGCCGCGGTCGTACCGAACGTCACCAGCGAGAGCGGCGCCACCCAGGTCACGGTCGCGCGGCTGCGAGCTCCCCGCGCCGCTTGCTCGAGGCCGCAGCGCGCGAGCGACAGACCGACGCCAAGGGCGGCCGTCTTCGCGAGCCAGCACGCGGCTCCGACGGCCTGCAGGAGGGGCAAGGCCTCCTGCTGCGCGGGCGACAGGCCCGGAAGCGACCAGCCTCCGAGAAAGAGCGCCCCCGCGAGGCCGGCAACGAGGATGCGGTGCGCACGGCCCACCGCGCACAACCAGGGACCGCCGGGCGAAGCAGCGACGGCGGCTTCGAGGTTCCTGGCGACGCCGTGCGAGGGAGCCGGCGCGCTGGGATCGATGAGGGCGCACCCGAGGAGCAGCAGCAGCGCGACGAGGGCCGCGGGGCTGCGAAAGGCGAGCCAGTCCCAGGGCCAGCCGCCCTGCGCGTGCTCGATCTCCTGCACCCGCAGCGACCCGGTGGTGAGCACGACGCTCCCGATCGCGATGGCCCCCGGCACGTGCTGCCAGAATACGTGAGCCGCCGCGCGCACGCCTCCCCAGACCGATCCGGCCGCCGTGAACGCGGCCAGCGCGAGCGCCGTTGCCGCCACTCCGAAGAGCAGGCCCACGTCGAGGCGAGCGGCGACGAGGTACTGGCCGAACGGCATGGCGGCGAGCAGCGCGCAGGCCGCCACGTCGATGACCCCGGGCGCGCCCGCCGGCGGCAAGACATCGCGGACCGCGATCGCCGCGAGCCCTCTCACGGTGGAGTCCCACGAGACCGCGGACGCCCCGCTTCGGGCGGCACGAACGGCGGCGACGCGCGCCCGCACCCTCCCGATGAACCGCTGCAAGGACGTCGCGACCGACGGCCGCATGGGGGCTCCGAAGAGCAGCACGATCGCGAGCGCTCCGACGAGCAGGAGCGACGATGCGAGCAGCTCGGCAGCGGCAGGACGCTGCAGGCCCTCGACCGCGAGCGCGTGCGGGTTCACACCGGCCGAGTCGACCCGCCGGATGCCCACGATGGCCTCGCGCTCGCCGGGTGCAGGCGCGAGATCGCCGAGCGAGTCGACGCGAAGGCCATCGAACGTGGCGATGACGTCGCCCGCGGCGATGCCCGCCGCCTCGGCGCGCGACCCGGCCACGACGCCTTCGACCGGAAGACCGATGCCCCGGCGCGCGGATCCCCCGAGCTCGAGCCCCGCAAACACTGCCAGACGCTGGCCCTGACCGTCGGCCTCGGCGTTCCTGGGCGATGCGCCGGGCCGGACGTCGAGCACCACTTGCCGGAGCGTGCCGGCCACCGGCGGTGCCCCCGGCGACGCCGCGGCGAACGCCACCTCGACTTCGCCTTCGAAGGTGGTGTGCGTGGCGCGGTCGCCCCCGCCGCAGAAGAGCGCTTGCGCCGCTTCGCCGAAGGGGACTTCGAGCTGCTCCGGCCCGACGACCGTCCCCTGGACGACGACCTCGGCCCGGTGGACCGGCCGCTCACCGGGCCTGCGGAGATCGCCACGGAACGTCACGCGGGCGGGCCTGCCCGCCGGAAACCCCTCGCCCACGATGCTGATGCGATCGCCGAGCTCGACGTCCGACGGCGACACCTCTCTCACCTCGATGAGCTCTGCCATCGGCATCTGCGAGCACGAGCCGGCGCCCGCGGAGAGCCAGACGATCGCGGCCAGGAGGACGACGGGGGTGAGAGGGCGCAGCCAGTTCATCGGGGACGACCTTGGACTTGTAGATCGAGGGCACCCCATTGGTCGAAATTCGGACGAAATAGGACGACAATGCTGGCCCCATGAGCTCTCTCACGCAATCCCCCGCCTGGCAGGCCCTCGTTCGTCACCGCGACGCGGGCGCCGGCTCGCTCCGCATGCGCAAGGTGTTCGCCGACGATCCGAAGCGGTTCGAACGATTCTCCCTCGAGGTCGAGGACATCCTCGTCGACTTCTCCAAGAACCGCGTCACGAGCGAAACGCTCGGGCTCCTCTTCGATCTCGCGCGGCAGGCCGACGTCTTTCCCTGGCGCGACAAGATGATGGCGGGCGAGAAGATCAACCGCACCGAGAACCGCGCCGTGCTCCACGTGGCGCTGCGCAACCGCTCGAACCGGCCCATCGTCGTCGACGGCAAGGACGTGATGCCCGAGGTGAACGCCGTGCTCGCGAAGATGCGCGGGTTCACCGAGAGCGTCCGCAGCGGAGCCTGGAAGGGCCACACGGGCAAGCCCATCACCGACATCGTCAACATCGGCATCGGCGGCAGCGACCTCGGGCCCGCGATGGCCAGCCTGGCGCTCGCGCCGTACTGGCAAAAGGGGATGCGCGCGCAGTTCGTGTCGAACGTCGACGGCGCGCACCTGGCCGAGGCCGTGGCCGAGGTGAACCCCGAGCAGACGCTCTTCGTCATCGAGAGCAAGACGTTCACGACGCAGGAGACGCTGCTCAACGCGCGGAGCGCCCGCGCGTGGTTGCTCGCGAAGCTCGGCGGCGACGCGGCGGCGGTGCCCAAGCACTTCGTCGCCGTGTCGACGGCGACCGAGGAGGTGGCCAAGTTCGGCATCGACACGAAGAACATGTTCGGCTTCTGGGACTGGGTCGGCGGGCGGTACTCGCTCTGGAGCGCCATCGGCCTGCCCATCGCGCTGCTCGTCGGCATGGATCGCTTCGAGGAGCTGCTCTCCGGCGGGCACGCGATGGACGAGCACTTTCGCACCGCACCGATCGAGAAGAACGTGCCCGTCGTGCTGGGGATGCTCGGCGTCTGGTACAACAATTTCCTCGGCGCGCAGACGCACGCGATCCTGCCCTACGACCAGTCGATGCGCCGCTTTGCTGCGTACTTCCAGCAGGGCGACATGGAGAGCAACGGCAAGCGCGTCGACCGCGACGGCCACTTCATCGACGACTACACGACGGGCCCCATCGTGTGGGGCGAGCCGGGCACCAACGGCCAGCACGCCTTTTACCAGCTGCTGCACCAGGGCACGCGGCTCGTGCCCATGGACTTCCTCGCGCCCCTCGAGACCCATCACCCGCTGCCGGAAAACCACCACCCCGTGCTGCTCGCGAACTACTTCGCGCAGACCGAGGCGCTGATGCACGGCAAGACGCAGGACGAGGCGCGCGCCGAGCTCGTGGCGCAAAAGCTACCGCCGGAGCGTGTCGAAGAGCTCGCGCCCCACAAGACGTTCCCGGGCGATCGGCCGACGACGTCGGTGCTCTTCACCAAGCTGACGCCCCGCACCCTGGGCATGCTCATCGCGATGTACGAGCACAAGATCTTCGTCCAGGGCATCGTGTGGAAGATCTTCAGCTTCGATCAGTGGGGCGTGGAGCTCGGCAAGCAGCTCGCCAAGAAGATCGAGCCAGAGCTCGCGTCGACCGGCCCCGTGACGTCGCACGACGCCTCCACGAACGCCCTCATCAACCGCTACAAGAAGCACGTCGGGCGGCTGTAGGAGCGCGTGGGAGAGAGAGACCACCAGGACACCAAAGAGACGAGGGTCAGAGAGGATGGGGGGATTGCCGTCCAACCCCTCGTGTCCTTCGTGTCCTGGTGGTCGGTCCCTCCCGTCGTTCGCTGCAGGCGATGCCTGTCGCTCGACGTAGCTCGCGTGTCGCACGAAGGCCCGTTGCGTGAGACATGACACGCCCGTATGTCGCATCGCTTGCTTGTATGCGCGCCTTGTTGCGGCTCCGTGTCGCTTTGCATACGCCACAAAGAGATATTGTTCGCTGAGATGTCGCTCCATTGCATTTGCGTGTCGCTTTGTGACGCCGACTTGGCGCCGTGCGAGCGCTGCGGTGCGACATGCGTGGGCCAGCATGGCGACACATGAGCCTCGACAGGAGACACGCGAGCGCCGTAGGCTCGCTTTCCAGCCATGGCACCTCCCAGCGGCGAGTCGCTCATGCTGCTCATGACGCTCGCCATGCACTCTCTCGGCACGAACCAGCGGGGGCTCGCCGATCTCCTCGGCCTCTCGAGGCGGACCATCTCGCGCTGGGTGAAGCACGGCCACCCGGTCGCGAGCCCCGCGCGTATCGACACGCTCGCTCGCGCCGTCCACGCGCACGATCCCGCGCTCGCGGCGCGGATCGTCGCGGTGCGGGGCGCGACGCTCGTGGATGCGGGCATCGCGCGGCCGGAGCCCCCACCTGCGCCGCCTGCGCCGCCTCCGCCGTACCTCGTCGACGTCGTCGTCTGCGCGGCGGCCGAGGCGCTCGACGTGTCACCGCGGGTCGTCCGACCGGCACTCCTGGCGGCCTTCCAGCGCGCGCGAGCCGTCGGGCTCGACGTGGCGGCGCTCGAGTCCTCGCTGTCGAAGCCCTCGCCGCCGGAGCCTCCGCGGCAGCGCCAGCGCCCGGCCGCTCGCGGGGCTTGAAGAGGAGAGCCGCCAAGACGCCAAGACGCCAAGTGAGGAGAAGCAGGATTCTTCGGAAATCCTCTCTCTTGGCGTCTTGGCGTCTTGGCGGCTCTCTCTCTCGTAGGCTTCCTCAGCCTGTCTGAGCAGTCGCCTACTGACCACCCGCGTCGGAGATTCCTCCGTCGAGCGGGCCGGTATACGTGGCCGTCCACGTGCCCGCGCAGGTGCCTTCGCCCGCGATGGCCATCGACCAGGTGCCATTGACGAACTTCGCGGTGGTGCCGTTGTAGTCCGAATTGAACGGGCCCTGGAACGTGTTGCCGGGACCACTCAGGGGCATTCCGCCGGGGCCGTTGAGCCCATAGTCACCGTTGGTCAGGCTGCCGGTGAATATCCCTGCGCTGCAGTTCAGCATCCCGTTCAAGTCGGCCGACGCGGCAATGAATCCGCCGGTGTTGGCCGCAAAGGTCCCCATGGCGAAGTCGGTGCCGGTGCCCTCGCCGACCCCCGCCGACTGGTTCTGCATCAGCGCGAACGACAGCGTTCCGCTGACCGACAGCAATCCGCTGTCGGCCGCGGCGTCCCCCTGCCCGCCATCGCCGAAGAAAAACTCGCAAGTGAACGTGCCCGCGTACTCGCCCGTCTTGCAGGTGCCGTTGCCCATCCCGCCGCCACCGCTGCTGACGCTGAACGCCGACGAAGACGAGCCGCCGCCGCCGCCGCTGCCCGTAACAATGCCCCCGCTGCTCGACGACGAGGTGTCGCCTCCTTCCTCGCCGTCTGCCGTTTGACCGTTGAAGTTGCCCGAGCTGCTGCTGCCACACGCGGCGGCAACGACCCCCGCACCGAGGAGAGCCGACCACTGGATGATTGAGCGCATGGTGTGGGTTATGCCCTCCCGGCAATGCTCCCGGCTCCTCGGAAGCCTGCCGCACATAGAGTCGATGCGCGGCTCGTTCGCCCGTCTCAACGCAGTCGCGAGCCTCGTGAGCGCCGTAGCCCTTGACGGTGTGGGAGCTGGACCTCAATACTTCGTACGCTAAAGATCCATCCACGAGGGAAGCTCCCCATGTCCGATCTGCGTTTCGACAACCGCGTCGCCATCGTCACCGGCGCCGGCAATGGCCTCGGCCGATCCCACGCCGTCCTCCTTGCGTCGCGCGGGGCGAAGGTGGTCGTCAACGACCTGGGTGGCGGTCACACGGGCGGCGGCAAGTCGTCGGCCGCGGCCGACAAGGTCGTCAACGAGATCAAAGACGCGGGCGGCAGCGCCGTCGCCAACTACGACTCGGTCGAAGACGGCGCCAAGATCGTGCAGTGCGCGCTCGACACGTTCGGCCGCATCGACATCGTGGTCAACAACGCCGGCATCCTGCGCGACACCAGCTTCCCCAAGATGTCGCAGGAGGACTGGGACCTCATTTACCGCGTCCACGTCCTCGGCAGCTTCCGCGTCACGCAGGCGGCGTGGAACCACATGCGCGACGCGGGCTACGGCCGCGTCATCATGACCGCGTCGGCCGCCGGCATCTACGGCAACTATGGCCAGGCCAACTACTCGATGGCCAAGCTGGGCCTCTTCGGCTTTGCCCAGACGCTCGCCATCGAAGGCAAAAAGCGCGGCATCCACACCAACACGATCGCGCCCATCGCCGGATCGCGCATGACCGAGACGGTGCTCCCGCCGGACCTCGTCGCCGCGCTCAAGCCCGAGGTCGTGTCGCCCGTCGTCGCGTGGCTGTGCCACGAGGAGTGCGAAGAGAACGGCGCGCTCTTCGAGGTCGGCGGCGGCTTCGTCGGCAAGCTGCGCTTCGAGCGCGCCGCCGGGGCGCTCTTCCGCCTCTCGCGGCCCATGCTGCCCGAGGTGGTGCGCGCCAAGTGGGGCGCGATCACCGATTTCAGCAAGGCCACGTACCCGAGCAACGTGACCGAGTCGATGCAGCCGATCCTCGGCAACCTGGGGACGGCCAAGGGCAAGGGCGGCAACGAGTTCATCGACGTCGACGAGGCGCTCGGCTTCGAGATGCCCCCCGTCACGAGCTCGTTCGACGAGCGCGACCTCGCCATCTACGCCCTCGGCGTCGGCGCCGCGAAGGACCCGCTCGACACCAAAGACCTCTCGTACGTGTACGAGATGAGCGGCGACGGCTTCAAGATGCTGCCCACGTTCCCCGTCGCGCCGGCGCTCAAGGCCGTGTTCGACCTCGCCAAGCAGGGCAAGCAGGCGCCGGGCCTGCACTACGGCTTCGACCGCGTGCTGCACGGCGAGCAATACATGGAGATCCGCGCGCCCTGGCCCACGAGCGGCAAGCTGACGCAGAAGATCAAGATCAAGGACATCTTCGACAAGGGCAAGGGCGCCCTCGTCATCAGCGGCATCACGACGACCGACGAGAGCGGGCAGGAGCTCGCGTACAGCGAGATGACGACGTTCGTGCGCGGCGCGGGCGGCTGGGGCGGCGAGCGCGGTCCGAGCGCCGACGTCAACGTCCCGCCGGGCCGCGCGCCCGACGCGGTGGTCGAGGAGAAGACGAGCCCGAACCAGGCCCTGCTCTATCGCCTCTCGGGCGACTGGAACCCGCTCCACGCGGATCCGGCGTTCGCGAAGAACTTCGGCTTCGAGCGGCCCGTGCTCCATGGTCTCTGCACCTTCGGCTTCGCGGCGCGGCACGTCGTGTCCAAGTTCGCGCCGGGCGGCGACTCGCGGTTCTTCAAGAACATCAAGGTGCGCTTCGCGAGCTCGGTCCTGCCGGGCGACACGCTCGTCACCGAGATGTGGAAAGAGGCCGACGGGCGCGTCGTCTTCCAGACCAAGGTCAAGGAGCGCGGCGAGGTCGTCATCTCCAACGCGGCGATCGAGTTCTTCAAGGAGCTGCCGAAGAAGGCCGAGAAGCCCGCGACGCAGGCGGCGGCAGCGGCCCCCGCCGGCGGCGCCCCGCTGACGCGCGATCAGTTCACGAGCGCCGACATCTTCACGGGCATCGAGGACCACGTCGCCCGGCACCCGGAGCTCGTGTCCAAGATCGGCAAGGTGTTCGTGTTCAAGCTGACGAACCCGGACAGCGCGTGGACGATCGACGTGAAGAACGGGGCGGGCAGCGTGAAGCCCGGCGAGTCGCCGGCCGACACCACGCTGGAGCTGACGAACGCCGACTTCATGGACATGACGGGCGGCAAGGCCGACGCGATGAAGCTCTACATGGGCGGCAAGCTGAAGATCGGCGGCGACGTCATGGCGTCGCAGAAGCTCAGCTTCTTGCAGAAGATCGATCAGGCGCAGGCGCTCGAGGCGATTACGAAGAAGCGCGGGGGCGCGAGCGCGGGCGTGAGCGCGGGCGCGGGCTCGAGTGCGGGCGCGGGCGTGAGCGCGGGGGCGGGGGCGGGCGCGAGCTCGGCTCCGGCGGATGCGGGGGCGTTTGGGTCGGCGGACGTGTTCACGGCGATCGAGGATCACGTCGGGCGCAATCCCGACCTCGTGTCGAAGATCGGGAAGGTGTTCGTGTTCAAGCTCACCGGGCCCGACTCGGCGTGGACGATCGACGTCAAGAACGGCAAGGGCGGCGTGACGGCCGGGGCGGCGGCAGCGGCGGACACGACGCTCGAGCTGAGCGATGCGGACTTCCTCGCGATGACGAGCGGGAAGGCCGACGCGATGAAGCTCTACATGGGCGGCAAGCTGAAGATCGGCGGCGACGTCATGGCGTCGCAGAAGTTGAGCTTCCTGCAGAAGATTGACCCGAATCACGCGCAGGAGGCCGTCGCGAAGAAGAGGGGCGGCGGGGCGGGCGCGAAGGCAAGCGCGGGCGCGAACGCGAACGCAGGCGCGAACGCAGGCGCGGGCGCGGGCGCGGGCGCGGGCGCGAACGCGGGCGCGGGCGCGATCTTCAAGGCGCTTGGCGAGCGGTTGGCGAAGGACGCGGGCATCGCCAAGGAGGTCAACGCCGTGCTGCAGTTCCTCGTCTCAGGAGCCACTTACGTGGTCGACCTGACCGGCGCAGGGAGTGTGCGCGAAGGGACGGACGCGAAGGCAGCGACGGCGCTCAAGATCGGCGCGGACGACCTGGCGGCCCTTTGCAAGGACCCGACGCGAGCCGGGGACCTCTACCAGCACGGCAAGCTGCGCGTGGACGGCGACGTCCGGGTCGCGCACAAGCTGGGCTTCCTGAAAGACCTCGTGTGAGGGCGCCCGGCGCTCCATTTACCAACGCTCTGCCCATTTTTTGAACAGTCGAAAGCGGTGAAAGTCATGGGACGACGAGTCAACGTCATCGGTGTCGGGATGATCAAGTTCTCCAAGCCTGGCGCGAGCGAGGACTACCACGTGATGGCCGCGAAGGCGGCGCACGCGGCCCTCGGCGACGCGAAGATCCCGTACGAGATGGTCGAGCAGGTCTACGCCGGGTACGTCTACGGCGACAGCACCTGCGGCCAGCGCGCCGTCTACGAGGTGGGCCTCACGGGCGTGCCCGTCTTCAACGTGAACAACAACTGTTCGACCGGATCGACGGCGCTGATGCTCGCGAAGCAGGCCATCGAGGGCGGGGCCGAGTGCGTCCTGGCGCTCGGCTTCGAGAAGATGGAGAAGGGCGCGCTCGGCTCCAAGTTCGACGACCGCGAGAACCCGATGGCCAAGCACGCGTCGGTGATGATGGCGACGCAGGGCTTCGCGCAGGCGCCGCCAACGGCGCAGATGTTCGGCGGCGCGGGGCGCGAGTACCGCTGGAAGTACGGCACCAAGCGCGAGACCTTCGCCAAGGTCAGCGAGAAGGCGCGCAAGCACGCGTCGAACAACCCGTACGCGCTCTTCGGCCAGCGCCTGTCGGTCGAAGAGGTGCTCGCGAGCGAAGAGGTCTTCGATCCGCTCACGCGCTACCAGTGCTGCCCGCCGACGTGCGGCGCCGCCGCGGCGATCGTCTGCTCGGACGACTTCGCGAAAAAGCACGGGCACACGAGCCCCGTGTGGATCGCCGGCCAGGCGATGACGACCGACTACAAGTCGAGCTTCGAGAAGAGCATGATCAAGATGGTGGGCTACGACTTGACGGCGAACGCCGCCAAGAAGGTGTACGAGCAGGCCGGGCTCGGTCCCCAGGACGTGCAGGTCTGCGAGCTGCACGACTGCTTCTCGGCCAACGAGATCCTCACGTACGAGGCGCTCGGTCTCTGCAAAGAGGGCGAGGCCGAGAAGTTCATCTGGGACGAGCAGAACACGTACGGCGGCAAGGTCGTGACGAACCCCTCCGGCGGCCTGCTGTCGAAGGGCCACCCGCTGGGCGCGACGGGGCTGGCGCAATGCACGGAGCTCGTCTGGCAGCTCCGGGGCACCGCCGACAAGCGTCAGGTGCCGAACGCCAAGGTGGCGCTGCAACACAACATCGGCCTCGGCAGCGCCTGCGTCGTGACGATGTATCGGGTTTGACATCGCCCTGGGTGGGGCGGCCTTCTTCTTTTGGGGGGCGTGCCAGCCACACCTACCCACGCCCCCCA
>Ga0302325_10031488_pt1 | contig 10914 bp, 7 predicted proteins | sample Palsa_T0_2_FD_201948 | JGI IMG/M metagenome (GOLD analysis project Ga0302325, IMG submission 201948) | Peat permafrost microbial communities from Stordalen Mire near Abisko, Sweden - Palsa_T0_2 | ecosystem: Environmental > Terrestrial > Soil > Palsa > Peat permafrost | place: Sweden: Abisko... | reverse complement strand
GCGCGCCCCCGCGACGCCTGTTTGGCGCGGACTGCGATAAACGCCCGCAGAGTCCAATTGGCGTCGCGGGGGCGCGCCGCCCCACCTTGCGGGCCTCGTCCTTCATCACGGCCGCGATTCCTCATTTGTTTTGGGCCGCCGGAGGAAAACGTAGTTGGTCAGGAAGCTCAATCCGAGGACGCCGCTCAGGGTGCGGATGTTGCGCATCGCCCCGACGACGGCGGACAGCGGGCTCGCCTTCGGCTCGTGCACCCGGAAGAGCAGGAACGCCCCGCCCAGCGCCAGCACGGGCTGCAGCAGGAAGCAGGCGTGGTAAACGGCGAGGCGGTCGCTGGACCGCGCGAGCGCCCACTCCAGGAAATAGCCGCCGGCGACCGGCGCGATCGCCGCGAAGAGGGAGGTGATCGCCAGGTTGAAGCCGATCGCGAGGCTCTTCGCCTCCGCCGGGAGGAGGCGGAGCAGGATCGTGAACTGACCGAGGACGAATCCCGCGCTGGTGGCGCCGGCCCACATCCACAGCACATAGAGGAGGAACTGGTTGGCCGGGATCACAAAACACCAGAAAAAATTCGAGATCTGCCACAGCAGCAGCGAAACGATCATCACCGGCTTGTTGCCGTAGCGGTCGAGGAGCAGCCCCCAGGCCGGCATCGACAGCGCGCCGCCCAGCTGCGACAACGTCGCGGTCACGCCCACCTGGAACGCGGACAGGTGCGTCTCGTCGAACATGAACACCTGGTAGAAGGGACCGAAGCAATTGGCGGCAAACGACCACACGCAGCCAAAGGCGATGAAGGCCAGCAGCGACCCCGATTGGCGGAGCACCCCCAGCTGCGTGCGCAGGGGGATCACCTCGCCCTTCGCCGGGCGCAGGGGGCGGGTCGGGCTGATCCACTGCCAGCGCAGGGAGAAAAGGCGCAGCACCCCGGCGCCGAGGATGATGGCTTGAAATGCCGCCACGGCATATTGCCAGCGGCCCACGATCCAGCCGGCGGCGAGCAGAAAAAGCAGAATGGCAATCTGGAGCAGCCGGTTGCGCCGGCCGAAATATTTTCCCCGCAGGCGCGGGGGCACCCATTCCTCCACCCAGGAATTCCAGCTCACGCCCATGATCGCGCCGAACAGGCTCGACCCGAAAAACCATCCGATGAGCCAGCGGCCGGCGCGCGCGGGATCGTCGTGCGGCAGCCAGGGCAGCAGGAGGCCGAGCGCAAGCCAGGTGACCAGGTGGAGGGTGGCCGCCACGACGGTCAGCGTCTTAGGCGGCTTCCATCGCGCCAGCGCCGGCATGGCAAAAATATGCACGAAATTGGCGATGAACGGCACCGCTGTGAAAAGGCCGATGGTCGATGCGGGCAGGGGAAACGCCCGGGTCACCAGCGCGGTCAAAAACAGGTTGACCGGCAGGGACATCGTGACGATCGGGCTCGCCACGATCCCCTCAGCCGTGGAGAGACGGAAGCTCCGCGCCAGGGCGGCCTTGCGATCGGTCATTCGCGGATCCACACGCGCATTTCCCCCTCGCCCCGATTGGCCCAGAGCGCATAGGGCACCGCGCGGAGCGGCGCCGGATCTGTCCGGGGCCGCTCGACGGAATAGAGCGCGGTCCCGGGTTGCGCCCGGAGTCCTTCCCCTTCGATCACCGCGCAGCCCCCGAGCAGCGCGGGATCGAACCGCTCCCGCAGAATAGCATCCCGCGGCAGGGACAGGGCGGCGAGATCGGGCCCGTTGTCCGCCTGCTCCAGGCAATAGACCAGCGGTCCGCGCTGGAGGGCGACACAGCCGGCGTCGGCCGCCACGCGCGGATCGGCGCGCATCCGCTCGATCGGCATCGGCAGGGACAGGGCGACGGTGTCGCCGGGACGCCATTCGCGCCGGAGGGAGAGGTAGCCGTCCGCAATTTCCAAACCGGGCGTCGCGGGGGCGCGCCGCCCCACCTCCTGAGGCGGGGCGCCGTTGACGGCGCAACGGGCGCCGCGGCACCAGGCGGGAATGCGCAGGCGCAGGGTGAAGGCGACCGGCGCGGCGGGGTGCACGCTCAGCGCGATCTTGCCGTCCCAGGGATAGTCGGTGTGCACGTCGAGGCGGACGGCGGCGCCTTTGACCGTGAAGTCCGCGCCGCCCTCGGCGTAGAGGTGCACGGCCAGGCCGTCCGGTAGTTCCCCGTACGCGTAATGGCCGGCCGACGCGAGCAGGCGCGCGATATTGGGCGGGCAGCAGGCGCAGCCGAACCAGCCGACGCGCGAGGTCTTCACCGACTTGCAGTCGTAGCGCCGGCGGGCGACCGCCGGCTGCACTTCGAGCGGATTGACATAAAAAAAGCTCCGGCCATCCAGCGCCATGCCGGCGAGGACATTGTTATACAGGGCCCGCTCCATGACGTCGCCAAACTCGCCGCGCAGCTCCAGGTCCAGCATCCGGCGCGCGAAGAAGACGAGCCCGACCGAGGCGCAGGTCTCGGCATAGGCCCGGTCGTTCGGAAGGTCGAGGCCCTCGGAAAATTTTTCGCCGGTCGGATCCGCCCCGATGCCTCCGGTGATGTAGAGGTGGCGCCGCACGAGGGCGTCCCAAAGCGTCCGGCAGGCGCGGGCGAGCGCCGGATCGCCGGCTTCCCGCGCCACGTCGGCCATGCCGGAATACAGGTACATCGCGCGGACCGCGTGCCCGACCGGCTCGGTTTGGGCAGTCACCGGCCGGCCTGCCTGCCAGTAGTCCAGGCCGTCGACATGGACGTAGTACGGCGGCTGGGTCTCGCCGCGGCGGCGCGCCTCCTCATCGAAATAGAGGGGGCTCGCCCCGCGCTGGCGGACAAACCACGCGGCCAGCCGGCCATAGCGCGGCTCGGCCGTGACGCCGGCGAGCCGCACGAGGGCGAGTTCGAGCTCCTCGTGCCCGGGATAGCCGGGGTTCTGGCCCGGTCCGGGCCCGAAAGTCCGGTCGACCATGTCGGCGACGCGGCGGCAGACGTCGAGCAGCGTGCGTTTTCCCGTCGCGGCGAAATGCGCGACACCCGCCTCGATGAGGTGTCCGGCGCAGTAAAGCTCGTGGTTGTCGCGCAGGTTCGCGAACCTCTGGTCCGGCGCGGCGACCTGGATGTACGTGTTGAGATATCCATCCGCCTGCTGCGCCCGGGCCAGGGAGTCGACGATCCCGTCGACCGCGGCCTCCAGCGCGGGATCGGGCGCGGTGGCGAGGCGGTAGCTGGCGGCCTCGATCCACTTCGAGAGGTCGGAATCCTGGAAGCAATGCCCGTGGAACTTTCCCTCGATCTCGCCCGCGGCGATGCGGACATTTTGCACGGCTCCGCTGCGCTCGGCTCCGGCGACGCGGTCGTTGAGCGCCTCCCACTGATAGGGAATCATGACGCCGTGGACGAGGGCGATGCGGTCGGCGAGCAGCCCGCGCGAGAAGCGCACGCTGCGGAGGGGAAGGGAGTGCATGCTAAAAGTGGAAAGGTGGAAGTTGAAAGTTGGAAGGGTGGGGGGACTAAACCCGGGCGAGGATGGCCTGGATGGTTTCGATCAGGCGGTCGCACTCGGCGGGGGAATTGAAGAGATGGGTGGAGACGCGGATGGCGTTGAGGCGCTGCTCGCTCACCGGGCGGCAGCGCAGGCGGCGGACCTTGAGGACTTCGAACAATTTCTCGAAGTCCATCCGGGGGGTGCGGAACGTGACGATGGCCCCGGACAGCTCCGGCGCCGCCGGCGTGAGGATCTCGACGTCGGGGATGCCCGCCAGGCCGGCGCGAACCCGGCCGGCCAGCGCGCGGCCGCGATCCCGGATCCGCCCGCGGCCGATCGCCTCCTGCCAGCGCAGCGCCGCGGCCAGGGCGACCACGCTGGCCGCGTTGCGGGTGCCGTATTCGTAGCGCACGGCCGTCGGCGCCAGGCGCAGGACGCCGGGCAAAAACGGCAGCTTGCCGGCGTGGCCGCCCGTCTCGACCGGGGACACGGCATCCAGCCGGTCGCGGCGGACGAAGAAGACCCCGGTCTCGTGCGGGGCGCCGAGCCACTTGTGGCCGCTGGTCGCGAACGAATCGCAGCCGAGCTCGCGCAGGCCGAAGGGAAACATGCCGGCCGACTGCGCGCCGTCGACGTGGAACCACGCCCCGTGCGCATGGGCCAGCTCCCCGATGGCCGCGGCGGGCATGACGATGCCGGTCGGGGCCGTGACGTGGCTGACCTGGATCACGCGGGTGCGATTTGTAATTAAATCACGGATACGAGCGACGTTCCCCGCCGCGTCCGCCGGGTCCGGGTCGAAGAGTTTCACGACGACGCCGCGCACCCGGGCCTGGTTGAACCAGGGATAGGATCCCCCGGGATGGGCGTGCGACTCGAAGATCACCTCGTCCCCGGCGCCCAGGTCCAGGCCCGCCGCCACGATGGAATTGCCCTCGGTCGCGTTGCGGGTGAAGCCGATCTCCTCCGGCGTCACCCCGAAAAAACGCGCGGCGTCGGCGCGGGCCGGGGGAAAGTCCTCCTCGTAGCCGGTGGCGGACTCGCGCTGGCGCGCGAGCATGGTTCCGGTGAAAAGATCGAGCACGGGCGAGGAGGCCGGCCCGAGCCCGCCGGTGTTGAAATAGGCGAGGCCGGGGTCGAGCGGAAAGCAGGCGCGGACGGCCCGCCAGAAGCTTTCGCCATCGGGCTCGTCATAGGGGGGCAGCCCGGGGGCGGCGGCCGCCAGTCCGGCGCCCCACGCCGGCGCGGCGAGCGCGCCGAGCGCGCCGGCTCCGGCGACGCGAAGAAAATCCCGGCGATCGAGGCTCATGGGTTGAGGAAGGCGAGGCGATGGTCCAGGTTGAGGGACGCGCCGGGCGCAAGCTCCGGCCCGCGATCGCGGTGCGGGGCGAACGCGGCGAGCGGATAGCCGCGGCGCACGAACCAGGGAATCGGCGCGGCGGGATTTTCGAAGCGGATGACCGTGCGCCGCAGGGTCTCGTCGGACTGCGTGTGCCATTCCATCCACCGGGCCGGCGTCCCATGCACCGCCTTTTCGCCCGTCCCGCCGCCCTCGGAGCAGATCCGGATCGAATCGTCGCCGTGCTCGTCGAGCAGCCCGCGCGCTCCCCGGAACTGAAGGCCGGTGTAATGGGAGCCGGCGAGCCCGGCGGACGCGTAATGACCAAGGGGCAGGCTGCGCCCGGTGGCGTTGACCAGCCGGCTGCTCCAGTCGAGCGTCCAGCGGTCCGCCGCGACCACGATCGAAAGCGCACGGGTTTCCGTCAGCAGCGTCTCGCCGGTTTTCGCCGCCCGCCAGGCCAGGGTGTGACTCAGGCGCGCGGCGGTGAGCTCGAGCCATTCCAGATGCCGCTGTTCGCCGTGATCGTCGCGCCAGCGGTAGCCGTCCGCCGCGAGCCAGGTGGGTCCCCCCCAGAAATTCACGCCGTCCACGCGGGTGAAGGTGAGGCTGAGGCCGTGGTGCCACGGATGGTCGTTGGGTCGAAATCCGCTGAGCGTGTCGCCGGCGAGGGAATTCACGGGATGGGCGTAGGGGCGGGGAGCCTCCCCGTGGGGCGTGGCCGGGGCGTAGACGTACCGCAGCAGGATGCTCCCGCCGGCGGAAACGGTCACGGCGCGGCCCGCGTCATGCTGAAGTTCGAGCGCGGGCAGCATCAGGGTACGGGAAAGCTTTCCTCGAAGCGCCCGCCGGTGAAGGAGCGCTTCTCCCCGTTGGGCGCCGCGACATCGACCGGCATGCCCGGCGGAGCGACGATCTCCAGGGAAAAGCGCCCGGAGGCCGCCCGCCAGGAGACTTCGATCGGCCCGCGCGGCGTGCAGACGCGGCCGCTCGCGTGCTCGAGGCCGCAGCGCTGCGGCGCGACCGACGCGCGGGCAAATCCCGGCGCGGTGGGCATCACGCCGAGAATTCCGGTGAGGAACTCGATCGCCGGATGGGCCGACCAGGCGTGGCACATCGACCGCCAGTAGGAGTTTTCCTCGACGAGCGTCGACAGCCCGTAGTCGATGGATTCGCGCCACAGCCCGAGGTACTGCGGCATCTCGTCGTAGCGCCCGCAGAGCCGCAGGGCGGCGAAGACGGCGTGCCAGCAGAAAAACGAGCCGGGGGCGAGGGCGGGATCGAGCGGAAATCGCGCCGCCAGCCGCGCGCGCTCGCGCGGACCGGCCACGCCGGCCAGCACGGCCCAGGCGTTGCCGTACTGGCTGACCTCGGGGCCGCCGGGCCGGTCGAAATAAAGCCCCTCGGCCTCGCTCCAGGTCAGGGCATGGAGGACGGGCCGCAGCGCCGCCGCCTCGCCCTCGAGCCCGGCCGCTTCCGCGCCGTGGCCGAGGTGGCGCGCGATCCAGGCGGCCTCGTCGAGCGCCGCGATATACTGTGAGGCGATGATCGTCGTCGGACCGCTGTCCGCGCCGGGGACCACGCCGCGCGGCCACCACGCGCACCAGTCGGTGATGTTCCAATAGGGCAGCGCCGCCGGCAGTCCGCTCGCATCGGTGTGGCGGCGGAACCAGTCGAGCACGCTGCGCACGCCGGGCCAGATTTCCCGGACCGCGTGGGCGTCGCCGGAAAACAACAGGTAATCGCGCGCGGTTGTGATCCAGTGCAGCGACCAGCTCGGGATGACCTGGACGAGCCGCGAAGGATAGCGGCTCTGGGTGAGCCCGTCGGAAAGGCGCGACCAGTCGAAGTGATGCAGTTCCTGGCGGCTGAGTCGCGGATCGCCCGAGGTGAGCAGGGCGAGCAGCGACGTGATCATGCTGTCCCCGGCATACTGCATCTGCTCGTAGTGGGGGCCGTCCTCGAACGTCTCGTGCGCGCACAGCCGCATGGTGTTCAGCGCCACGGGCCAGATCCGGTTGAGCAGCGGATCGGAAGACGCGAAGGATGCCGTGATCCGGTAGGGATAAGCGGTGAAGCGATGGCCGATCGATCGCACCGTCATGGCTTCGGATCCGACCTCGATCCGCAATCCGACGAACTGGAACGCCCGCCAGTGCCAGGGTTCGAACGTTTCCTCGCCGCCGCCCGGCTCCCAGATGTCGCTCCAGCCGGTGATGGCGCCGCGGCGGTCGAACGTCCATCCGGTCGATTCATCCGCGAAAACGGAGGCGAGGTTGGCGAGCGACTGGCGGCGGCCGAACAGCGTGGCGCCCGGAGTTTCCCACGGCAGCCGCAGGGCCTCCGCATAGGTGAAGCGCACGATGCTGCCCGCGCCCCCGGCTGCCGCGAGCGCCGGGAACGCGGTCGTAAGCGCGCCGACGTCGAGAATGAGGTTCACCCTGGCTCCCGGCGCGAGGGTGAGCGCGCGACCCCCGCCGACGAGGTCACGCCAGGCCGCGGTCGCCTCGCCGCCTCCCACCGCGAACACCGCCGCGAACGGCTTCGCCTCCTCCTCGGCCAGCGACGGGATCATCCGGGCGAGCAGCCCGTAGGGGCTGGACGGATCGCGGCGGTTCTCCAGGCGCTCCGCCCGGTAGAGCACCCGCGCGGCCGGCCACGCCGCGTCGCCAAAGGAGGCCTCCGTCCATCCGGCGGGCACCAGGCGCGACACCCGGTGTTCGAAATAGCCGTGATAACCCTCGAAGCGCGTGTTTTCGTTTTGGAATCGCCAGGCCCGGTCCACCGCCACCCGCCATTGCGCGTCGGTGTGCAGATCCTGCAGCACCACGCCGGAGCGGTCGAGCAGCGATCCCTCCAGCACGAATCCGCCGGCGTAGGTCATCACCGAGCCGGGCGCGCCGAGCTGGGCCGGATAGAGCGCCACGCGGGACATGTCGAAGACCAGCGCCGCCAGAACGTTTTTGCCCGGTCGCAGGTGGGCCGTGAGATGATAGGTGTCGTAGAATTGATGGTTGACGTCGCCCTTGGCCGGACCGCGCCCGATCAGCGTCCCGTTGCAATAAAAAAGAAAACGACTGTCGGCCGAAACGTGGACCGCGAGCGTGGACGCGGCCGGGTCGGAAACGGAAAAAACGCGGCGAAAATACCGCACTTGATAATGCGAGGGCGACGCAGCCTCCGGCGGCGGCGCGGCGTGCGAACCTTCCGCGGACCAAATCCAGGAGGCGGATTGGACAAAGGGCTTGGACATGGATGGGGGGTAGATTCAGCTGGTCATTTCGAATTTTTTAAACAGAAATTTATATGAAAATTCATGAGACTCATTCAATGCGCCACTCCCTGGTCGATGATCGGGTGGCCGTCCGGCCGCCGTGCGTGGACCATGCCGCAGCAACTGGCCGCGATCAAAAAGGCGGGATTTGACGGCGTGGCGGCGGGAGTCTCGCCGGAACTGAAGGCGGAGGCCGATCGCCTTGGGCTGCTCGTCCTGAGCGGCATATCGACCGGCAGCCTCGCCGAGGCCATGCCGGCGCTGCGGACTCACCAGGCCCTCGGCGTGCCGTTCATCAATGTCCAGTGGATGGATCATGACACGCCGCCCGCGGTGGCCGCGCGCGGGATCGTGCCCCTGCTCAGGGCGGGTCGAAAAATGGGGCTGAAGCTCCATATCGAAACCCACCGCGACACCTCCACGGAGACGCCGGAGAAGTTCGACGAGATCGCGCGGCTCTACCGGAAGGCGACCGGCGAGCCGATGCCGGTGACGTGGGATCACTCCCATTTTGCCGTATCAAAGCACATGCTGCCGCCCGATTATGCGAAACGCCTGCTGGCGTGGCCCGAATTGATCCAGCTCTCGCAGATTTTTCATTTGCGGCCGTTTAACAGCCAGCACTGCCAGGTGCCGGTCACGAACGGACGCGGCCGTCTCACCCTCGAATTTCGGGACTATATAGCGTTCGTCGAGGAGTTGTTTGTCCTCTGGCTGCGCGGGCCGAAGCCGGGCGGCGAGCTATGGACCTGTCCCGAACTGGGAATGAGTCATGGTTACCATATCAGTACGGACCCTCACGCCTGGCCGGACGCGATCGTTGCCCGGAGGGAGTATGCCGGAGCGTGGCGGCGGGCTCTGAAACGGGTCAAGTAGCACGGGCTTCCAGCCCGTGACAGTCATAACATGGGCTGGAAGCCCATGCTACAAATCGCAGAAGCCTGCGCGACTTTTAGGTCAAAATCACTTGACCATTTCAGTTATTTCAGTTTTTTTTCTGAAAATTCAGCGTTACCTCGTTACCCCCCCGTATGTCATTGCTGATAGCTGATATAGCACGCAGGGCCAAGGTTTCCCCGGCCACGGTCTCCCGCGTCATCAACCAGCCGCATTTGGTGGCCCCCGCCCGTCTGCAGCAAGTTCGCGGCGCGATGAGCGACCTGGGCTATGTCCCGACCCCCTTGCATCACCGCCGCGGTCCGAAATCCCGCCTGCCTGCGGCCAAGAAGATCGCACTGTGGTATGTGGGTTCCCGGAAGAATTCAAATTTCAACTGGTTCCAGGACCAATTGCTGCAGACATATCATTCCAACGAGCGGCAGCGCGCGGACCTGAGCGTGGTTTTTTCGGATTCCCCGGACGAGGTCCCCCGCGCGCTCGCGGAGCGCGAGATCGACGGGGTTATCATCCAAGGCATGGAACCATCGCCCGCGGCGCTGGCCCGCCTGGGGGACCTGCCCTACGTGTGGTTCATGACTCGCCGCACGAGCACTTTTGCCGGGGATTATGTCGAGCCCGATAATGAACTGAACGGTCGCATGGCCGCCGAATATCTCCAGAGCCGCCGCTACAAGACCGTGGCCGTGATCGCCGCCGACGTCGGCTACAGCGCGGTGGCTTGGCGGGTACGATCGTTTGTAGAACATGCTCGCGGACTGGGTCTTGCGGTCCACAGCATCCTGGGCAAGCCCAAGCCCGTGAGCTATCTCGAGGTCGCGCCGAACCACGAGGAAAGCGATTGGCTGGCGAAGCAATTCATGCAATTCGCGGTGGAGCCCATCGGCGTTTATATCCCGGTGGATCATTTCTGCGGCTCACTTTTCCGTTCCATGCGCGCCGCCGGCCTGAGGGCCGAGAGGGATTTCGAGGCAATCCTCGGCAACTATAATCCCATCATTTATCATAACCTCGACCATCTGCCCGCGGCCCTGGACATCAACCTGCCCGCGCTGGTGCGCAAAGCGGTCGACCACCTGGTGTGGCGCATCGATAATCCCAAGATGGACGGCCGCATCGGAATTACCGTCGCGCCCAGCCTGATTTCAGCCGTCACAATTTCCAAGCAGATGAGTGCTTGACATCTGTTCACCGACACCTTTTTGTCACCCGAAATTATCGCAAACCCCTTGCCGGCTACCTCTCCGACATCCCCTTTTTGATACCCTTTACCGACGCTTGGTCCTGCTTTTGTGGGACCAGGCCCAGGCAATGCATAACCATCCCTAACCAACCAGTATGAAACCGGAACATTCGTCATCGATAGGAAAATACCTGGCAATGTGCCTTGGCGTTCTGGCGGTAGCGGCGGCCCCTGCGGTCCGCGCGCAAACCACCTCAACGCAACAGCTGCAAGATGAAAACGCGACACTGCGTCAGCAAGTCGCCGACCTCGAAGCCCGTCTCAATCAGACGGCACCCGCCAGCACCAGCACCAGCACCACCACCACCACCACGACAGCCGGTGGCACGATGGCGACGACCGCGGCATCCGGCGGCCAAGGGGTAACCCTGCTTTCACCGTTTGAAGTCCAAACGTCGAGGGACAATGGATACCTCGAAGGCAATTCCACATCGGCGACCCACTTGAACCAGCCGATTCAGGAAATCCCGAATTACATCCAGGTGCTGAGCTCGGACTTCATCGCCGACACGAACATGCAGAACCTGACCGACCTCCTGAAGTACACGGCAGGAGCCGGTGGCGACAATCACTTCATCAGCGCCCGTCCGCAAAATCTTTCGACCCCGGTCGAGAATTTCACGATCCGCGGATTCGTGGTCAACACGGTTGAGCGCGACGGTTCCAGCACCGCGGCGTTCAGCGACTTCAATCTCGATAA
>Ga0302325_10031485_pt1 | contig 10914 bp, 12 predicted proteins | sample Palsa_T0_2_FD_201948 | JGI IMG/M metagenome (GOLD analysis project Ga0302325, IMG submission 201948) | Peat permafrost microbial communities from Stordalen Mire near Abisko, Sweden - Palsa_T0_2 | ecosystem: Environmental > Terrestrial > Soil > Palsa > Peat permafrost | place: Sweden: Abisko... | reverse complement strand
ATCTATTTTTTAGGATATAAAACAGCTAAATTAGAGACATATTATTCGAAACTAGACCCTATGTTGTTTTTAACTAGAAGATTTCAATAAAAGGAGGTGGCTAACAAAGATTGCTATTGAGGAGACAAAACTATCTAGTATTTTAATACTGAAAAATATGTCTAGTATAGTACCCTTTAGTAGGTGGCTAAGCTAATCAACATTAGCTTCGTTAAAGTAGTGAAGGTCGGGAGCGCCACGTCTTATAGTTTCGAGAACTGCGAAGCAATAATAGCTAATTTCAAATTGCTTAAGATTATTTGGGCTCAATCAAATAGAGTGATACAGTCTCGTATGTTCACTATTCACGATTCATTGGTTGAATCGTGACAGCCTAGGTCAGAAGGGGCTTGATTGTGAAGGAGGAATGAGAGGAAGGGGAAAAAGATGAGAATGATCAAGAAGAATTCCTTAGAAATTAGACAAAGGAAAGGCGAATGTGGCCAGTTCGCTTTTCCTACCACGAGGTCCTTTGTTGGCTAGACAGTAGGGTTGTTAAGATGTTGAGTTTCTGTAAAGGTCACCTCAGCTTTGAGCAAAATATCGTTATTCGTACACAAACCAAAAAAGACAAGCCGGAATAAATAAAAGGAGCATCCGCAAGCGTGTCCAAGAGAAAAAGGTAAATCCTAGAGTCGAGAGTAGCTTAGGTAGTCTCTGGCGTATCCTCTTCTTTATATGTCGTATCTTTCTGTGCAAGTCGACAAAACGTGAATATGTAGTATTGTGAAATTCATTAGGATGGGGCATCCCTCCTGAGTAGCCAGAGTTTGAGCCGTGGACACCAGGTTTTTAATCTACCTCGCGACCATTGCGCTCATTTGCACCTCCCGCACGAGCTGGCTTCGTGGGAGGTCTGAAGAGGTCCAATCGATTCCTTGGACAATACACGAGTCTGTTCACACCATCGAAACCCTGCTCCTCCTGCGGTATTTTCCGGATATAGTTAGTATTATGTGATTCATCGACACCTCCTTCTAGAGTTGTAATGCAAAAAGGGCCGAGCCGAAGTAGTCGTGATGATTGACAAGAGGCTGCACTCGAATCTTAGCACCCAAGGGTCACGCTATTCGTCTTCATTTCTCTACCCTCTTGCCAACTGATAGCAGTTCATGCATAGTTAATTGGTGTTGCTTCCGCGTCCAAGTTTTCGAACATTTTTCATTGTCCGTTACGCCCAATCAGCCTGCGGAGTATGATTGGCAGAAAACGCACACGATCAGAGAGCGCTGCTCAAGGATCTGCAGAGCTGCAAGCCAAAAATACGTGGTTCCTTAACTCTCACTTATTTTAGCTTTAGTGACCCCGCATAGGATTAACCGCTGGGCCCGCACGCAATTTGTTACGGGTTCGGTAAATGCAGCTTTTTGCTCTGATATAAGTTCAAGGTCCTTTTTTATCCTGAGGATTCGTAACATCGCAACTGCGATCTTCTTTTACGTCTTCCTAATCGCCAAAGTAATCAAAGCAAAGCAGTGAGTTTCTTAGGTATACTCTTTCACCACGCTGATCCCTAGTCAGCCTTGAACGTCTCTAGAAAGCCTCCCTAATCTCAAATCGCATAGCTAAAAATCTTCAAGTAAGTTTTAATACATAGCTGACGTCTTGTGTAAGACTAAAAGTATGATTACAGAATGTGTGAGAATATCACAACAACGAAATATCATGGCTGCCCGTCATCGTGCAACACGTCGTCAACGTTTTTGAAGAAGTGTCCAAAGGCCATCAGTATAGGTGTAAATTGCCCAAACCCGAAGGACACTCGACTTGCTCAATCCAAAAGCCGCACCCAATGCCCCGCCCACAAAGACGAGGGGTACTCTCAACGCTAGAGTTCCGCGGGTTTCAATGCGCATAGCGGAGGAAGAATATTCTAGTCTCAAGTCTTAATATTGTTGCCTCAAAGAGGAATGCTAGATAAGGCGGGAAAAGGGGGTGTTTGTGGGGTCTAGCTATATGGTTAGGATGTTTCCAGATTATGACCTGAGAGAGCACTCGTTAGCATCGATGAAGGAGGTATCGAATATCAACCTTACAAGATAGCATTTTCGTTTGAATTAAATCGTATATCTCTTGAGCAGAAACAAATTCGTAACGCCAACACCGCTTGATTATTTCCCCACACGGTATTCCCGTCACGTCGGGGAACTTGTGGGCTTTATAGAGCTTTTTGACTTCATTACTTGGCAGCTCTTGAAAAGGAGATTGGCCGGTCATAATACTATAGATTGTAGAGCCAAACCCGTACAGATCATCGTGAACTGTCGGCATGCGATGCAAACTGAAGTCAGGGGGTAAAAACCTCGTGTCTACACATGCCGATGCGTGCGAGCCCTCGAACGAAGAGCCACTAAAGTCCGCAATCCTGAGGCCAAGATCTGCATCTAGCAAAAAGTTTCTGGGTCCCACGTCGCAATGGATAATATTTGCGGAATGTAAAAGCTGTAGTCCTTCGGCCGCCTCTAGTATCCACTGGAGACGCTGTGTCGTAGATATCTCATCGTTGTGTGCAAGGAGGTAATCTTTAAGGCAGCCATTTGGCATGTACTCCATAGTAAGGGAGTACTCGTCGGGATCCCAGTTAATCATCCTTACGAGGCGGGGATGAGGGCCTAGTCGTTTGTATATTTGGCCCTCAGTCATCATATCTCTACGACAGTCGGCCGCTCGGGAGCCTGGCCATGGCGATTTGACCACGTCGCCGGACGGCAAACGTTCAACAAGCCCTGATGCTCCGCCAGATATTGTCTCGCCCTTTGATTCAATAACGCTGTACTCGACCGTCCCTACAGATGTAACTTCATCAGATCGTGTAGTAGATGGCTCCTGCGTATATAGTGCGCTTATTAGAGATCCGATGCACAAGACGAGACGAAAGACTTACCACTCTTCTCCCAAAGACATCTTGACCGCTCTCAATATCCTGCCCTCTAGTAGTCTTCCCTTGAATGCCTAATGACCGGCCTACTATGCTGAGAATTCGAACAAGTAGACTCGAAAGCCACAGCGGCCCACTAGAGATCCAGCGGACGAGAGAGAACATAATTGATCAACGTTATGATGCGCGATGCGCGAACACTTTCTGAACCACTTGTGAAGCGAGACACCACCCTACTTGTACTCGTACGAGTATTTAGCTAAGCGTATTCTAGAAAATGTACAACACACCTCCTATCGCCACCAGGATCTGCTGCTCGCACGAATCTCTCCCTCCAACAAAGTATTTCATCGCGTTTCGGGTTGCACGTGATGAATAATTGTCCTGTCGTTATATGCGTGTGCAAGCGCGCACAAGCCAGGCTTTTGATCACGATTCTAATCGCTCGGTCAGCTTCAGCCTCAAGAAGGTCGACCTAGCGCTGCTGACTAAGCAATAGCGTCTCCGCGTACTCGAGTACTTCTGTTCTATTCAGCGCTATTCTCTCTCCCAATCTTCCATCTTTAGTCCCCATTAAATCCGCTCTAGAATGGAGTCACTGCCTTCTATTCCAGAGGATGTGGCCAGTCTTCCCTGGATCTCACATGGCATATCAGGCGCGACATTTGCAGTCTCTGAATCGGTTCTTGTCAAGAAGCCCCTTCCAGGAGACACCTGCAAAGAACAACTCGACATCGAGCGCCGAATCTACGAACGGTTAGGACCACACCCTTATATCACAAAGTTCCTCTGCGCGCATAAGGACACGATCGTTCTCGAACGCCTCAAGTACCCACTCCGCAAGCGCCTCCACGACCTCCGCAAACACAACCAGCTGCCCAGAGATCAGGACGTGGTCCGTTGGGCCTTACAAATTACACAGGCGATTCAGCACATACACTCGCGCGGCGTCATGCAGGTAGACATTGGCGCTCATAATGTCCTACTCGATCAGTACGAAACCGCGAAGCTGTCCGATTTTGCTGGGTCTTCTCTCGATAAATCGAGGCCTACGGTAGCTCCCAGCGCGCACTCTGAGCATCCGAACATGCCTCACACAAAACCATCGATCCAGTCCGAGCTATTTGCGTTAGGCTCTATGCTATACGAGATAGAGACGACGACTAAGCCGTACCCCGATAAGAACGACGAAGAGCTTGAGGAGCTATTCAAGGCAGATAACTATCCGGATACGAGCAAATTGATACTGGGGAAGGTGATTATGAACTGCTGGATGGCCCAGTATAAGGATGCCAATGAAGCGGTAGTTGATATTCAGCACATTCAAAACCGATTGAACAATACAATTCCAAATGTATCCTATAAGGAGCGCGATCTGTAGGACCTAGTTGCTGACAAATGTTAGAGCCCTACTCTTACGGGAACTATTGGACTTTTTGCATATGCTAACATCTTCAACCCCAATAAGCCAAGAGGACGAATTAATAAATAGTTTCTGGCATAAGAATGAACATTTCCACGCCGTCTCGAGGGTCCTTGGGACCTAGCTCTCTCCGCTTGAGTCCGTCTCTCCTCTCCAGTCTCCCAAATTGATCAATTCACGTATTTCTAGTTGAGGACGCTTGATCAATTTACTACTCTCCTAGCGACGCTTGGGATGCACAGGACAAGGCTTACCGTTATGCTCACTGTGCCACCCGTGCAAGTAGGACAATCCCCTGATGCTCTCGAGGAACCCAAGAGGGTGTTGCTCGATACAGTTGAATCTGAGCAGTGATGACGGGCAGGTTTAGCTTTATCGCACAATAGGTAAAGTCGAACCCCCACCTGATGCTTTGCAGGTCTCTCCTTGCAGCCGGTGTAGCTCTGGCTAGTATCCGTGTACTCGCACATATTGGAAAATGTAGCTAGTAGTTTTACGGCAGAATTGACAGAAGGATTTCTGAACCAGATTGCGAACAAGTTAAGGTTGCAGCTCCTTTATCTACTTGGTTGGTGGAGACATGTGGAAATGGCACACATGGAGGTGCCAGTTAGAGCTCGCTGCAGGTAGGAGCGGGGTCGAGGTCAACGGGCCGTGTTGGATCAAGCAGGAATATGCACATAGAATACATTCTGTTTACTTGGTTAAATATGTTATAGCCTACTCGATTCCCCGCTTGAACGCACTGTCCACTTAAATGCACGATTTTTTCTACTTTACTGAAAATTAAATAATTGAAACACGTTTAAAAAGAGCTTTTAAAAAAGTAATCTCAGGTGCTGTGTTTGCTATCCCGCCGCATCGAGCAAGGTGTGTTGTAAACGGGCCAGCCGCCGCTTTTGAAGTCTATCCCCTCGTCTGCTGAGACATGCCTACGCTAGCAAGGGGTTGCGCATAGACATTAGGCATAATGATTATGTTATATGAGTATGCATGTGTAGAAGTTAGGTAGGGTGGAAATACTATATATATATTTACACACAATAATTTAGCAGACCTTGCCGGGCTCACGTGCCATTATTCCTGACAGTTATGAGTGAGCCCCTGTCAGTTGGAAATCACGTGTTTACAGGGGATTCAGCTATACAGGGTACTATTCCTGTATTGTAGCATGTGATGCCTAATTATAGGGGCCTTTAAGTCCCTATAAATACGGGCTTCATGCCACTGTAGAATAGTAGACAACTTCAATCATTTTTACCCTTCTTCATAAATTGGAACTTCTGCTCGACCGGCTGGCAGCCCAACCCGGGCTAGTGAGGTTTATGGGGAAATCAGAGGTAGAAGCGTTATTAAAGCGGTCTAACGCGTGTACCACCCTAACTTAACCCGTCAAATCTATTTCTGGTAGTAGAATTCTGTTAGATTTCAAATCAACAAACTAGATCCAACTAACGGAATGCGCTATGACCTCCTTCAAAATGCCAAACCTCTCTTATTGTCTGAATCCAATAGTATCACGCCTTCCCATGCTCTCTGCTTCTACGCCTTACTCATCAATCTAATATGATGTTTTCGAGTGCGTCGAGCGACCAAACAATGGCTTCCCCCTTCATAATCCCGTGCACATAAGCCGGTCCAACAACCATAAAGTGACCGTTCGCCAGCTCCCTCAGTACAACTGGCGTATTCGCCCTTGGGAGGACCCAGATCTCGTCCCTGATTTGCATCGATTCTGAGCCCAGGCCGAGATACCTTTTCTCCTGCGTGATGAAAAGCCTGCGCATGACGATGAGCTGGTGGATGAGTTGCTGGAATACAGTAGCCTTCGAGATGATTTGATTGTACGCCGCCTTTCGATCCTGTAAGGGTACTTGCTTATTGGAGATCGAATTGATGAAGTCGAAAAGTTTCTTTGTGACGATCTTGAGCGCGACCATTAGCTGTATCGCATTTATGAACGCTATTTTGCGGTCCTGGGATTGCACCGGCTGATCCCCATCGCTGCGAAGCAAAAAGAATGGGGCGAGCAGATAGAACACGAAATCTTTGCCGGCATCCGACGGAGCGGGACAAACTTCATTGTCGCTGTCCGCGATGAGCGTTCTCCAGAGAACTTCTGCAGGCTCTTCGTTGGTGTGATATGGAACGTCGAGCGAAGCCGCGAGTTTTAGCCACGCAACCACTTCGGCCCTTCTGCAATTCTCAAATCGAAGAGCCCGATCTGCGATTCGATCGACTCAGATACCTTGAATTTGAAGGCTATATTGGCCGAGAAGTCTTGGTGCAATATAGAAATGATCCGTACATGGGAAAGGAGACCAGCTCTGACGATTGACTGTTCGATTTGGGCACATTAGGATGGACATATCTGGAACCCAGGACGGCAGCCCTTGAGTCCTTCGGAAAGCTTCGTCATTGATCGTTGTAAACACGAGAAGATTGCCATCCCTTCGAATCGCTTTATAGACAAAATCCGTGTAGACAAGTTCAACTGGATTGGAAGGTGCATAGTTTGGCACTACCATGCCAATCTCAGGGCACTTTTCCAGTCTTGCGTTGATTGCGTCGAGAAGGCCATGTATTTTATCCCTTGGATCTGTTGCAGTTTTCCCTCGAATCATCTGAACCCTCTCAAGAAGGTCGACCTTTTCGACCTCATGAATATCATCCTCTGGCCATAACCAATTCTTTATCTGTACCAAAGCAAATTGCTGTACCCCAGGATGGATGTTTTCGATGTACCTTAAGTCTTGGATTGGTTTCCGGAGTATTTCGTTGTAACGCTTCGTAGAGTGCCCAGTGAGACTCCCCGTAGCGCATTCCTTGAGTAAGGCGGTATACGCGCTTGAGGATTCGGCATCCAGCTCCAAGTTGCCCAACTGCGCGCACCAGTCAGTGCAAATCAACATATCCGAGACTTGAAACAGAGACGCAAATGGGACTTGGTATTCCCCGGAAATGGCTGTCACGAATTGCGGTATGCAGTATTCCTGGACTGTCCACACGCGTTTGAACCAATCCCTCTCCATAAAAGAACGAACAATCCTCCAGTCATCCAGAGAAACAAATTCTATACCCAAGTTTTCATAATCTTCCTTTCTTGACAATTTGCAACGCTTCATGAAACCAAATTTCTCCTCGGGAATCTGACTTAGCTGTTGCATCAACTCAACGGCTCTTTTGGTTTTGGGTAGCGATTTCCCTAGCCAAACCATCACACCATTTGAATTCGAGTAGATTTGGCCCATGATCTTAACTTGCGCAGCTCGCTCATCCAAGTCCTTCTGATTGATACAAATAGCATCCACCCAGAGATGCGTGGTGTTGCCGAATAGAGGCCCGTGCATGTCAAAGCTACTTTTGATGTGGTCGAGAGCGTCTTTCGAGTTCCTCGTGACAAAGAGAGAGGCACCATTACACCGAATAGGGATGTTGCGGTCCGAAACTTACTGACTGTTGATTGCTGAAGTATCGGCAGCATCGTCGAGCTCGTAGTTCGGGCTAGAAAATGGACAGCCCCATGTATAAGATAAGGCTACGAATAGCGGTGCCTTATCCAATGGATAAGTATCGAGCTGTCCATAGTCGTCCCGGTTTACCAGCTGCAAGTTCAGCAGCCGGATCGATGTCGTTGACAGTAAAGGCTCATACAAGAATTCTGGCAGTATTGAACCCTCACCAGCCGACATTTGTATGCTGTTACTGTCGGTTCACCCGGGACGCGTAGCACGACACGTAATCAAAACGTGGTATGCTGGTTGCGTAGTAGGTGAAAGATGTCCTATTATTTTCGTGTGTGCGAGCAGAGGATATACTCTGCGAATGCGCTAACCGCATTAGGCCTAGTGCCCTGCACGTGACTATCAATTCCACCAACAGTTACCCAACGGTAAAAAACGCAAAATCACTGTATGTGTTGTAGTTGTAAGGGAAGGCAATATTGAGTCGAAAGGCTGTTTAAAGCTTTGACGTCGAGGACCACCAACTGCATATCTTAGGGTGGATATAAATAGGGTGGTTTAATGTAAGTTACAGGGGCCCGAGCGCCTAAATATGAATCGTGGTCTACTTCTACATTCTTCCTCACTAAAGCTATCGACAGGCTGACAGCTACATCGAATTCATTGTCAATCAACCATCCCACCGTCCCTACAGATATATACGATAGCCATTAGATAGAGCCCATTCAATTGGAGCGACAGCAGGCCTCCCTAGCTCTCAGAGGACGTTCGGAGCTCTGATTGGCTACTCGAGCAGATTTTAGCCCCGAACGGCCCCCCTAGAAGAAGCTAGTCAGGCGTGCTGTACCCGCAATACAGCAGTTTCATCATCTACATTGAAGTGCCTTCCTGAATGAGATAGTTCTGGAGGAATAACATAAAAATCAAACCCCTTGATAAAGTCAGCGGCGAAAGATTCTAGCCTCCACCTCTGTAACCCCAACGCGCTCCTGCTCGAAAGCTGCAAAATGCCAGAGAATACCTTCCTTACTCTTCCCTCTCTGCAATAATAGGCTGTCGACTTGCGAGTTCCAAGCTGCATTTTTCTACAGTAAGGTGGATGTGCAGTATGCATTGCTTAAAGTAGCTAGCGCAGTCGGCTCAACGAGGGGCGCGGGTCCGCATTAGAAGAGTTCCCTAGCCAACCACCCACCTTACTCAACTGCCCAAAGTCAAATTTACTTGCAACAAGGACCAAAATCGAGAAAAGCAAGCTTATATTTTTTAATCAGCGACCCAGATTATGGTTATTTCTGGTGTTTTTAGAATTTTTTAAGCAGTTTTAAAAATTGATAACCTTTTAGTGGGTGGTTGGCTAGGGAACTCTTCTACTGTAGCGCAATGATTGAAAATGACTCATGCTGGCTCATGCCGCGCAGGGATGTGCGTATCACCAAAACTCGATCCATCTCGAAATGGGGGCGGGGGAGGGGGACGGTAAAGAGTGTGAAGCTGATTTTCGGGGCTCATTTCGACTCATGGTGAGAGTTTGTGAATCGGTTGGTATCATTGTGATGGAAAGGAATTGAGATGGAGGTGGAGGAGTATATATGGTACAGTAGTCATAGAATAAAAGTTTTTGGAAATGGAATTAAGTATGATTTGAAGATTCCAGTCAAGACAAGACTCGTGATGAAGGTAAGCCACCCCCAATGTCACTCTCACGAAAAGAGATTCGAAATGATGAAACGAATTTTGCCGATGTGAACTAGCTACAGTACATATCATCTATCTATGATCACCAACCGACATCGTCTGATCCCGCCTTCCCCTCCCTATCCTTTCTCCCGGAACATGGCCACGGCTAACAACCAAACATCTCACGCAGGGCGCAACAAACCCCTCAAAACCTCAACTTCACCCTCTAGCCTCGCAACTCTTTGTCTAAGCAGCTCCTTCTCAGCCTCGCTTTCCTTGAGCTTTGTCTCGAGCTCTTGCATCTGGTCGAGGCGTTTTTGGCGATAGCGGCGGGCGGCGAGGGTGTTGAGCGTTCGTTTGTGGATTCGTGATGAGTTTGTGGATGTTGAGGGTGGGGAGGATGAGGAGTGGGAGATTGAAGGGGAGGGTTTGGGTGATTGCTGTGGAGGGTGGGTTGATGAAGGGGTGGTCGTTGGGTGTTGGGGAGAAATAGACGTGGTCGTAGTTGAAGTGTTCAAAATATCGTTCGTGTTGTTTTGGATGTGAGCTGATCGTGAATCGGATGAAATGAGTGATGCATCGTAAAAGTTCGTTGATTGAGAGAAAGTTTGAGGTTCGGAGAGATTTTGATTTCCCATGGGGAATTCGGGAGCAGTCAAAAGATTCCAGGCTTCGAACTCGATGTCAAATTGCTGCCAGGTGCTAGCCTGATCGGGCTGGTTGTCCAAGTCGTTAAAGAGTGGAGGATCGGATGAAAAAGAGGTTTCTGGCCAAGGGTTGAGAAAATTGGATTCCGTGTAGTTGTTGGAATTGACAGGGTAATTTCCAGAGTCCGGAAAATCATATTGCAGGTGAGAGTAACCAGAGTAATTATTGTGAAGTTCGAGAGGCGATACTGTCTCTAGAAGGTCGGAAGACGATGTTGGAGGTCTGTCTGCTGCAGCTTGCGGAGGTTGCGCTTGCTGCTGGCATGATTGTATAGTTTTCTACGGGCCTTTAGCGACCCGTTGGATGTCCTAATTGATTGATGTCAGTATGAATGCATTAGAGTTGAGGATCGAAAGAGCGACCTTTGGATAACTTTCAAAGGGAGAAAGAAAATAAAATTCCTGATAAGGAAAAAAGGTTTGGATGGGGATGGGTTAGGAGGAGTGGAGTGGTCTTATATATATATATATATGCGCTCGAGCAGGGTCGTAACGAGTAACTTGTAATAATGTTCGCGTGCTGCAATGGTGGCGTCATCCCCGCGGCTTCATTGCTAGCGCATGAGTCATTCTCAACTGTACTCTCCCCCCCCCCTTACTTAATAAACGTTAAATCTCAAGAAAAGTGGTCCCTCTGTGGGTAGATTTCCAGGGTGTCTAGCCAGTAAAAACCGCTATTATCGGCCACAGCCAGGGAGCGACAGCTCTCTGGAACCTTCTACAGCC
>Ga0302325_10031484_pt1 | contig 10914 bp, 11 predicted proteins | sample Palsa_T0_2_FD_201948 | JGI IMG/M metagenome (GOLD analysis project Ga0302325, IMG submission 201948) | Peat permafrost microbial communities from Stordalen Mire near Abisko, Sweden - Palsa_T0_2 | ecosystem: Environmental > Terrestrial > Soil > Palsa > Peat permafrost | place: Sweden: Abisko... | reverse complement strand
GCAGCGGGCGCCGGCACGAAGAGGAGCGAGGTGTTCGCCCCCGCCACGGCCACGGCATCGGCGACGGTGCCGAAGACGGGGATCCCGTCGACCTCCTGCCCGCCCTTGCCCGGGGTCACGCCGGCGACGACCGCCGTGCCGTAGGCGCGGTTGCGCAGCCCGTGGAAGCGACCCTCTTTACCGGTCAGCCCCTGGACGACGAGACGGGTGTCGCGGTCGACGAGAATAGCCACGCTAGCAGCGCTTCCTCGCCCTGAAGACGACGTAGGGGTAGACCCACCGCTGCCCGTCGCTGCGGTCGGCGAGGAGCGTACGCACCCGGGCCGCCGTCTCGCCCTCGCAGCCGGTACGGGCAAACCAGGACGCGAAGTCGAGGCGCTCCTCGAACTTCCGTGCCTGCTCGACCTCGAGACCGTGATGGTCGAAGAGCTCCCGCCAGCCTCGCTCGCTGAGGTGTGCGACGTGCGAGGGATCGCGCAGGCGCTCGGCCTCCTCGACCTCGTCGCTCACCCAGATCGCGTCCTGGATCAGGACGAGGCCGCGGCTGACCCGCGCCATCTCGGCGAGCGCCCGGGAGACGTCGGCGAAATGATGTGCCGCGCGCCTGCAGGCGACGACGTCGAAACTGCCGTCGGGGAAGGGGAGCGCCTCGGCGGCGCAAACCACGTCAGGCTCCATGCCGGCCGCCGGATCGGCGCTGACGACGGCCAGTCCGGCCTCGCGCAGCCGCCGCGCGACGTGCCCACCCCCGGTGGCGACGTCGAGAGCATTGCCGGCACCCGACGCCCACTCGACGATCAGGTCGAGGTCAGGCCCGTCGAGGTGGACCGCGCTCGTGCGGTAGAGCGCCGCGCGCTCGCTCCAGGGGTCGCTGATCACGCCGCGAGCTCGACCGCGCGGCGGGCGGCGGCGAGCATCGTCGCCTCGATGCGGAGGTTCGGCCGCGCTGCCTGCGTCAGGATCGCCCGGCCCTCCTCGGCGTTCGTCCCGTCGAGACGGACGACGATCGGGAGGGTGAGGTGAAGCTCGTCCAGGGCGGCGAGTATGCCTCGTGCCACCTCGTCGCAGCGGGTGATCCCACCGAAGATGTTGAAGAGGATCGCCCGTACCTGCGCGTCGCGCGCGATCACCTCGAGCGAGGCGACGACGCCCGCAGCCGAGCCACCGCCGCCGAGGTCGCAGAAGTTCGCGGGGGCGCCCCCGGCGACGACGACCACATCGACCGTCGACATCGAGAGCCCGGCGCCGTTGGCGAGGATTCCGACGGTTCCGTCGAGCTTGACGTAGGTGACTCGCCTCTCGGCGGCGAACGCCTCGAGCGCGTCGGCCGGGCGCGGCTGACCGAGCCGGGCGAGTTCGGGCTGGCGGTAGAGCGCCGAGTCGTCGATCGTCACCTTGGCGTCAAGCGCCCGCGCCTCGCCATCGGGGGTGACGACGAGCGGGTTGATCTCGCAGAGCGTCGCGTCGGACTCGCTGAAGCAGCGATACAGGCTCGCGACGATGGCGAGGATCTCGCTCGCGCGCGCGCGATCGGTCAGTCGCGCCAGGAGCTCGCGCCCGTGGTGAGGCCGGAGCCCCTCGAGCGGGTGGACGTGCACGCGGCGAAGCGCGTGGGGGCGCTCGGCAGCGACCTGTTCGATCTCGACCCCGCCCTCGGTCGTGAACATCAGCAGCGTCTGCCTCGCGGCACGGTCGAAGGTGGCCGAGAGGTAGTACTCGGCCGCGATCGCACAGGCCGGCTCGAGCCACAGCCGTTCGACGCGCTCCCCGCCGATGACGAGCCCGAGGATCGCCTCGGCCTCCCGCCGGGCCGCGGCCGGGTCCGCGGCGAGCCTGACGCCGCCCGCCTTCCCCCTGCCGACACTCAGCACCTGCGCTTTGAGCACCACCGTGCCGCCGAGCCTCGCCGCGACCGAGTAGGCATCCTCGGCGCTCGCCGCGAGCAGCCCCTCCGAGACGGGCACGCCGTAACGGCCCAAGAGCTCTTTGCCCTGGAACTCGTAGAGATCCACGCGCCGACTGTACCCGCCCTCTGCAGAGCCCCGAACACGAGGCCGTATTCTCCGCAGGCGATGACGATCGCCGACCAGCTGACCGCTGTCCGGATTGCCTGCGCGCCGCTCGTCGTGGCGCTCTTCGCGCTCGGCTTCGACCGGCACGACGACTGGGCAACCGGGGTCTTCTGTCTCGCGATGTCGACCGACTGGTTCGACGGACGCGTCGCGCGGCGCTCGGGAAGCAGCTCCCCGTTCGGCTCGTTGCTCGACCCGGTCGCCGACAAGGTGCTCGTGCTGGGCACGCTCGTGGTGCTGATCGACCAGCGCGTGTTCCCCGCCTGGATGGTCGCCGCGATCGTCGCACGCGAGCTGCTCGTGAGCGGGCTGCGCCTGGCCGCGCTCGAGCGCGGGATCGTGATCGCCGCACGCGACCTCGGCAAGCTCAAGACCTGGTCGCAGGCGATCGCAGCCGGCGGCGGAGGGCTCGCCGCGGCAGGTTCGTTCTCCCATAGCGTCTCCTGGTGGCTGCTCCTGGTGGCGGTCGGGTTGACCTGGCTGTCGGGGCTCGACTACGCGCGCGCGGCGCCACGGCTTCTGCGGGGAGGGGCGGTCGTCAGCCCCTAGCGCGGCCTCCGTTTGCGTCGGCACGAGCGGGGATGCCTCCGCCGCCGTGCGCGCACGCGGCTGCCGCGCAGGCAGCTAGGCTCGCGCCTGTGACATACCGGGTCGATCGCTCAACGATCTGGCGCTACGACGAGAACGGTGAGCCACGGGAGTTCTTCTATTCGCGCTACGCCCATCCGACCGGCGCGGCGGCCGAGGCGCGGCTGGGCGAGCTCGAGGGCGGAGAGGCCCTGCTCTACGCCTCGGGGACGGCGGCGGCGACGGCAGTCGTACTGGCGTTCGCCCGGCCCGGGACGAGGATCGCGCTCGCCGAGAACGCCTACTTCGGGACGTCGGTGCTCCTGGGCGAGCTCGCGCGATGGGGCGTGTCGTTCGTCGAGTACGACCAGACGGGACCGCCGCCCGAGGCCGACATCGTCTGGGTCGAGTCGCCGGCGAACCCCGCTCTCACGACTCCCGACTGGGCAGCGTTGCGCGCGCGGGCCGGGCTCGTCGTCTGCGACGCGACCGTCTCGACTCCGATCTACCTGAAGGCGCTCGACGAGGGCGCGGCGGTCGTCATCCACTCGGCGACCAAGTTCCTCACCGGGAGCCACAACGCGCTCCTCGGCGCGACGGTCACGCGCGATCCCGAGCGGACGCGGCGGTTGCGCGAGGTGCGCACGCGGACGGGGATCACGGCCTCCCCCCACTCGGCCGCGTCGCTCCTCGAGGGCCTCGACACGCTTCCACGGCGCATGGCGCGGATCACGGCCACCGCGACCGAGCTCGCACGTCGGCTCGACGCTCACCCGGCCGTCGCGCTCGTCCGTTACCCGGGATACTCGGGTCTGATCTCGTTCGATGTGGCCGATCCACGCGCCGTCGAGACCGCGACGCGCCTGATCGCGAACGCGACCAGCCTCGGCGGGGTCAACTCGACGATGGAAAGTCGCCACCGCTGGGAGGGAGATCGCATCCCGCAGGGGCTGCTCCGCCTGTCGGTCGGGCTCGAGGACGTCGAGGAGCTCTGGGAAGATCTGCGTCTGGCGCTCCCGTGAAACACGCGACCGACTACCTGACCTTCGAGACGCCCCACCGGCGCGATTACGTCAACATCACCGACCGGGTCGAGGCGTTCGTGGCGCAGTCGGGGATCCAGCACGGGCTGGTGCTCGTCAACCCGATGCACATCACGGCGGCGGTGTACGTGAACGACGACGAGGAAGGGCTCATCCGGGACATCGACGCCTGGCTCGAGCGGCTGGCGCCGCACGAGCCGGTGGCCGGCTACCGGCACAACACCGGTGAGGACAATGCCGACGCCCACCTCAAGCGCCAGCTGATGGCACACCAGGTCGTGCTCCCGATCACCGAGGGCCGCCTCGATCTCGGGCCATGGGAACAGGTCTTCTACGCCGAGTTCGACGGCCGGCGCCCGAAGCGTGTCGTGCTCAAGGCAATCGGGGAATAACACGCTCGCTTGCGCGGGAACCGCCCCCGAGGCGGGTTTCGGGGTCCTGGCCGCCGCTCGTGGCCTGCGTTCTTGCCAGTCCACCTTTCTTGCCAGTCCACCGGAGCCGACGGGAGTCCACCGACGAGGGCGACCGGTGGCGCACTGGAAATCGGACATGAAGGTCGGTTGGCGGTCGCTCACTGCGGAGGCCCGTATCGCGAGTGGTCAGGAACGGGGGCCGCGTGGCCCACACCGGTCTAACTCTAAAGGAATGGCTCTAAACCGGGGCCTGCCGCCCTCCCATCACGACGGGCGGCGGGGAGCCTCCGCGCTGATGAGCCGTGCCGCTCGCGCGAGACGCATCCGCGTCAGGTCGTGGCGGCGTCATGCGCGAGTGCCTCACGGAGCTGCGTGACGCGCCCGCTCGCATGCATGACGAGCGAGTCATCATTGAGCACCGCAAGGAGCGCGAGCTTCTCGCCCGCGTCGAGCGTGATGAGGATCGCGGGAGTGTCGGGGTCCTGCTCGGCGATGACGGCCTCGCGGATCTCGATCGCTGCTTTGAGCGTGGCTGCGAGTTGGTGGTCGGCGAGAAGCTCGGCGACGCTCAGCGCCTCGTCCATGTCGAGCTCCGGGCGGCCGTCCAGCTCGAAGGTCACTCGCATGCGGACATTCATAGCCGAGATCGCCGCGCTTCACCGCTTGCTCGACATCGCCTCGTCGACCCGCGCGTGGTCCCTCGCCCCGGCCGGTCCACGTGGCGGACGGGTGCCCGATATCCGCCTCCTGGGACTGCAGCTCGATCGTCAAGCGCCGGTGGCGCGCATCCAGCTCCCCGACGGACTCGACGATCGTGCGGACTGTTCGGGTCCCTACACTCCCCGAAGGTGACACGTTGACGATCGACGAGGCCATACCGATCTTCGAGACCTCGACCCCCGACCAGTGGACGACCGCGCACACCGATCTCGACAGCGGCACGTCAAGCGCCCTCTACCTCCCGCAGCCGAGCCTGTCGATCGTCTCTCGCTTTCAGCGCGCGGTCGACAAGAGCACGGACATCGGGCAGCCATGGGTTGTCGCCGGTCATCCCGCCGCCTGGCCCGGGTCGATACGCGTCCTGGCAGAAGGCGTGGAGATCGCGGCCGTCCCGGGCTTCTCCGTGCGCGCGATCGCCCGCGTGCCCGAACCTGCATCGCCCGACGATCGGACGGTCGAGGCCTGGAAGATCGGGCTCTTCAAACTCTCCAGCCTCCTCGAGTACGATCCCGCCGTCCGTGCCAGCTTCCAGACCCAGTTCGACAAGGCGATGGAGGAGTTCCGCATCACGAGCCGGTGGTACGAAGCCTGAGCTTGAGCTCTCGGCCGATGCCGACGAGGGTCGCGAACCCGGACGGAACGGCGTGCTCGATCGCCAAGAGATCCGGGGTCTCGTTTGCCCCGTCGCCTCGTTGAGCGGAGACGGAGTTCCGGATCGGCTCGACCCGCAGACCGCCTGGGCGGCGGGACAGCGGGACAGCGGGACGGCGGCCGAGTGCCTCTTGACCTGCGCGCGTTCGCGGGAGGGGGAAGGTTCGTCTCACAGCCAGCCCGCCAGGGCCACGCCGAGAGATCAGCGGCTGGCGGCAGCCCCGGTCACGGTCGGGAGGGCGGCGCGGTTGCGGCGTCGTATCGCGCGGCTGATCTGTCGGGCCTCGATGCCGATCTCGCGGAGCATGCCGGTGGAAGCCACGTGAAAGCCGCAGAAATAGAGCCCGGACAGCGATGTCGGCCGGCCGCTCACGACCGGGTAGCCGTCGGCGAGCACTTCCCCGAGGCTACCGCCGAGGGCATCGAGGTTCGGCTGGAACCCTGTTGCCAAGACCACGGCCGCGAACGGCTCCTGCGTCCCATCGACGAACTCGACCCCGTCCTCCGTAAACCCGCGGAGGTCAGGACGAATCCGCAGGCGCCCCTCGCGGATCAGCGCCACCGTTCCGATGTCGAGCAGCGGCACCTGCCGGTGCTCGCGGATCTGCGTGATCGGGCCGTACGGCAGCTTCCGGAGTCCGTAACGGGTGAGATCGCCGACAGCCCCAGCGAGAACCGGGGCGGCCAGGAGGTCGGCCAGGCGACCTGGAAGACGCGCCATGGCGATCGCAACGGAGACGATCGGAACGCCGAGAAGATCGCGGGGGATGACGTTGACCGCGCCCCGCACCGCGATCGCGGCATGCGCGCCATGCTCGTGCAGGTCGATGGCGATCTCGCCCCCGGAGTTGCCGAAGCCGACCACTAGGACGGGCTTGTTCCGATACGCCGATCCGTTCCGATAGAGCGAACTGTGAAGAACCTCGCCCCGGTAGGCCTCCTGGCCCGGCCAGGACGGTGTCAACGGTCTGGCGGCCCGACCGGTCGCGACCACGAGGCACTTTGCGACGTACGCGCGATCCTCGGTGGCCACGCGCCAAGCGCCGTTTGCCTGCGCGACCGACACGGCGCGCTGGCCGAAGCGTGGCACGAGATCGAACGTCGTCGCGTACCGCTCGAGGTACGCCACCAGCTGCAGCCGGCTCGGATAGCGCGGCGCGTCCGGCGGCAGCCTCAGACCCGGAAGGCTCGAGATGCTCTTGTGCGTATGCAGGTGCAGGCGGTCGTAGTGACCCCGCCAAGCCGAACCGACTTCGCTCGACTGTTCAAGGATCGCGATGCGTTCGATGCCCGCCTGGCGCAGACACGCGCCGACAGCCAGCCCCGCGGGGCCGGCGCCGACGATCAGGACGTCCGCCTCATCGTCCCGGCCCGACATTCGACCATCCTCGCTGCCGGGCGACGCAAGCGTCAAGGTCGGGCGCGGTCGACCCGGAGCCGGCCCGGCCACAGCCAGGCCTCGGCCCCTGGCCAGCGCGCATCGTTGGAAGCCGGAGCGGCCGAGGCCGGGCCGAGTTCCACGGCTCGCGCCCGGGGCGCATCGTCCTCGCGGCACGGCAGACGAGCAGCGCCTCGCGCGAGTCGCGTCGACGGTGCGCCGTGCTCGTGTCCCCTGCCCGAGCAAGCAGCGACCGCGTACGCTGCGGTCGGCCGCGGCGAACCGCCCGCGGGTGGTCGAGACGCGTCGTTCATGCTCTCGGAGCTGGCACTGTTTCGGCCGAGTGGGCAACGATCCCCGACACAACGATCCCCGACAACAGGAGCAAACTCATGACCAGCTTCACCACGGTGAACCTCAAGGAGATCGAGAACTCGGCCGGCGAGCGCAGCTCCGAGATCGAAGCGCGCTTCGCCCGCAGCCGCCTCGACTCCGAGCACCTGGGTGTCAGTTACTTTCGATACGCGCCCGGCTACCGGAGCACGCTCGGCCACAGCCACCGGGAGCAGGAGGAGGTCTACGTCGTCGTGAGCGGCTCGGGCCGCATCAAGCTCGACGACGAGATCGTCGAGCTCGCGGAGTGGGATGCCGTCAGGGTGGCGGCCGAGACGATTCGCGCATTCGAGGCCGGACCCGAGGGGATCGAGATTCTTGCGGTCGGCTCGGATCGTCCCGAGGGCGGCGACGGCATTCGAGCCGCCGACTGGTGGATCGACTAGCCAGACCGACAGCAGGGAGGCGAAGATCGTCCAACACGACGCGGCGCATGCAGGAGCCGTCGATGCTGCGCACGAACGACTTCGCGGCTTCGCCTCGGCCGACGTTCGACGGCGAGCGACCCGCCTCCCGCCCGCGAGGCTCGAGCCGCGAACACCGGCACGCGGCACGCCGACGCCGTCGTGCGGCCTCGGTCGAGCTGCTCGACGCTGGACGCCGCGTCCCGAGCCCGGAGACTCGTGCGGAAGGCCGGCGCCCCAGTCCCGGCCGGCCGACATGGCAGCGACCAGCGCGGGTTGGGTCGACAGCGAGCGCGCAGTCGGCGTAGCCTGCCAAACCGACGTGGCGACGCCCCTCGCAGACGAGTCCCGGTACGAGCGGATGCCCTACCGGCGCTGTGGTCGTAGCGGTCTGAAGCTGCCCGCGATCTCGCTCGGACTGTGGCAGAACTTCGGCGGCGACCACCCCTACGAGGCGAGCAGAGCGATCGTCGCGCGCGCGTTCGAGCTCGGGATCACGCACTTCGACCTCGCCAACAACTACGGGCCTCCCTACGGCTCGGCCGAGGAGACCTTCGGCCGGATCCTGCGTGACGACCTTGCGGCCCACCGCGACGAGCTCATCATCTCGACGAAGGCGGGCTACGACATGTGGCCCGGGCCCTATGGCAACTGGGGTTCGCGGAAATACCTCCTGGCCTCGCTCGACCAGTCGCTCGCCCGGATGGGCCTCGAGTACGTCGACATCTTCTACTCGCACCGCGCTGACCCCGAGACGCCGCTCGAGGAGACGATGGGCGCGCTCGACACGGCGGTGCGGCGCGGCAAGGCGCTATACGCCGGCATCTCGTCGTACTCCGCCGAGCGAACGCGTGAGGCCGCGGGGATCCTGCGCTCGCTCGGCACACCGCTCCTCATCCACCAGCCGTCCTACTCGCTGCTCAATCGCTGGATCGAGCCGGAGCTGCTCGGGGCGCTCGAGTCGCTCGGAGTCGGCTGCATCGTCTTCTCGCCGCTCGCACAGGGACTCCTGAGCGACCGCTATCTCGACGGTGTGCCCGTCGACTCCCGGGTGGCGAGCGACGGATCGTTCAGCAAGAGCCTGCTGACGGAGCAGAACGTCGGCCACGTGCGTGCGCTGGCCGAGATCGCGCAGCGGCGCGGCCAGACGCTCGCACAGATGGCACTCGCCTGGACGCTGCGCGACCCCCGCGTCACCTCGACGCTCGTCGGGGTCAGCCGCATCGAGCAGCTGGAGTCGAATCTCGGGTCGCTCGAGCACCCGGATTTCGCGCCCGAGGAACTCAGGGAGATCGACGAGCACGCGACGGAGGGAGGCATCAACATCTGGGCAGGATCCAGTGCAGGGTAAGGGCGTCGCCGCCGGTGCGGTTCGAGCGCGTCGTCGACAGAGCACGGCGTGGGCGGGGCGGCCGTAGGCCGCCGTACCAGGGTCGCACACCGGCGTTCGGCGATCATCGCGCACCTGCAAGGCGGGCGCGTCTCGGCGAGGGCGTCCCTGGATTCTTGGCTGCTCCCAGCTCCTCCAGCCCGGCCACCGTGGACACCCCCTTTTCGCGCGCGAGACCGACCAAATGCAGGAAGACCTCGGCGGTCGCCACCGCGTCGGGCAGCGCTCGATGGCACGGCTCGGCCGACACGCCGAAGAAGCATGCGAGCGACGACAGGTTCATCCTCTCCAGACGTCCGCGCAGGAGGTTCCGTGCCAGCGGCAGGGTGTCGATGACGGCCGTGGCGAGCCGGCCTCCGCCCAGTCGTTCGAGTTCACGGTTGACGAAGCCGACGTCAAACCGCGCATTGTGAGCCACGAGGGCGGCCTGACCGGAAAATGCACAGAATCGATCCAGCGCGGTCGCAATTCCCGGCGCCCCTCCCAGCGCCTCGTCGGTCAGGCCGCTCAGGCGAGCAGCCGGCGGCGGGATAGTCCCCGAGACCAGCGTCTCGAAGGCGTCGCGCGGCTCGAGTGCCTCGATGCGAATGGCTCCGATTTCGCAGATCTGCGCCGAGCCCGCCAGCAACCCGGTGGTCTCCAGATCGAATACCACGAAGTCCGCGTCCTCGAGACTCTTCGTCGGGCGCTCGGCAAGCACGACGAAGGACCCGCGCCACTCGAGTCGAGCGTCCTCGTCAACGAGCGGTCTCAGTAACGACCGTGCCACGCCCGCCGGCGTGCGTTGAAGCGCGAACAGACGTTGCGCCGCCTCGCTCGCCGACACCTGGCCGCCCCGTTCCTCGACGAGCTCGATCAGAGGACCGAGCGAGGGGATCGCGAGCCGCACGCCCTCAGTCTATACGAACATATGTTCTATCAGGGGCGTGTCCATCCCGGAAGGCACAGGGCGCGAAGGGGCAAGGCCATGAGGGATTCATCGCGGACGCACGCGACACGATCAGGGCACGCGACGATCCGGTCTGCGCACGTCGTCGCTCCGGATCGACGCCGCCCGCAGGAGGGTTGCCGATCGGTCTGCCGGGGCCGTTCGCGACCTTCGCGGCTGCGAGGTGAGACTGCTACTCCCGTATCCTCTACTCCCGTATCCTCGCCGCCCCGGGAGTCCGACGCGAGACACGCGCGTGACCCCCGCGGCGTGGCAACTCAACCGCTGCGCCGGTCTCGGGCCCGTGTCGTTGTCGTCGCGCTCGGCCGCTCCCGCGACCTCGAGACGGGACCGCGAGGCCGAACATCGCGGACGGAAGGGTCATGGGCATCACCGGAGCGATCGCCCGACCTCGGCCGAGTGCCGCCCAGTCGGCATCGAGGGCGGACGCCGGCGCGGACGAAGCCCCTGATCTCCGGCCCAGGTCGAAGCAGCATCCCCCAAAGGCAGGAGCCCGGACCGCCGAATGGGGGATCGGGAGCGTCGCAAACGTGGCCGATGAGAGACAACAGTCGTCCATACGACTATCGACGTTTCGGGGCCAGACGGTCTAGAGAAGCCAGAGGAGCATTACGATGAAGAAGCGCGCTTTTCCGACCAGGATCGTTCTCGTGGCGGTCGTGGCAGCAGCGATCGCCGGAGGTGCCTACGCGTTCACGGCCTCCAACACCGTCCCGACGAGTAACGCCGGCGCCGGCGCCGCCACCGTCTCGGGCTACGTGGTCTCGAACATCCACTACGTGCTCGACTCGACGACCCCGACAAACATCGACTCGCTCTCGTTCACCGTTTCACCGGCGATTCCGAGTGCCGGTGGCGGCACGGTCGTCGCGCAGGCCGCGCTCTCGACCGGCGGTCCGAACAATTACACCTGCACCCCCAACACGGCGGGAAC
>Ga0302325_10031482_pt1 | contig 10915 bp, 6 predicted proteins | sample Palsa_T0_2_FD_201948 | JGI IMG/M metagenome (GOLD analysis project Ga0302325, IMG submission 201948) | Peat permafrost microbial communities from Stordalen Mire near Abisko, Sweden - Palsa_T0_2 | ecosystem: Environmental > Terrestrial > Soil > Palsa > Peat permafrost | place: Sweden: Abisko... | reverse complement strand
CTCGGCTGCTGCCGGCGGAGGTGTAGAGTGCAGGGACCAAGCGGCCATGGCGGCAACGGTCAATCCCCCGCTCAGCAGGAACGCCCGGCGGGTCATTTTCTGTCCGGCAGCATCTTCCTTCAGGTTGGACTCGAACATTAATTCACCCTCTTTATGATGTAAACATGACCTGGTACGCCCTAGACGATCCCAACGATCCGAAATTTGACGAACTGGCCAGGCAATTCGAGCTGCATCCCCTCCATGTGGAAGACGCCCGTAGCAACAACGAGCGCCTCAAAGCCGAGGGAACGGACAACTATCTCTTCCTGATCCTCAAATACATTCGGTCGGTCGACGACGGAGACATTACTTTCGAGTGTATTTTCCTGTTTGTTGGACGTGACTTTCTTATCACCGTCCGGCACCCCACCAGTGAAGGCCAGGAGATTCTGCAGCGCGCCAATAAGGCGGGTCCGGAAGAGAAACCATCCAAGCTGCTCTACCTTATCCTCGACAGCATCGTCGACTCGTATTTCGTCTCCATCGACCACAGCGATGACCGCATTGACGAGCTGCAGGACAGTGTTCTCGACAATCCATCGCCGCAGATCCTGCAGAATCTCTTCGATCAGAAGCGAAAGCTGATCGAACTGCGGCGCGTGCTGGTAAATCTACGGGATGCCTGCATGTCGTTACAGCGCGAATCCGGCTCCATTCTCAGCCCCGAGCTTTATCCATTCTTTCGCGATGTATACGATCACTCGCTGCGCTTGCTCGACATGGTAGAGACGCTGCGCGACCTGCTCAACAACACATTTGACGTATATCTCTCGAGCGTGGCCAATCGCACTAATCAGGTGATGAAAGTACTGACGGTACTGAGCACGGTGGCCCTTCCTGCGCTGGTCATCTCCGGGATTTACGGAATGAATCTGAAGGGCCTGCCTTTCCTTGAATCCGACCACGGCACCGAGATCGTGGTGGGTGCAATGGCCGCCTCGACCGGCATGGTGCTCTGGATGCTCCATAAGTTTGGCTGGCTCTGAAGGTTTAAAATTCCCACCACATGCCTTTTACCCCGAGCACCATTGCTGCGCTGGTCATCGCGGCGAGTTTTGCCGCCGGGCTCAACGTATATGCGACCGTTCTAACCCTCGGCCTGCTGGCTCATGCGCATTGGGTGCTCCTGCCGCCGGGCCTGGAACCCCTCTCCAACTGGTGGATCATTGGAGTGAGCGGAACCCTCTTCGCGGTCGAGTTTATAGCCGACAAAATCCCCGGGTTCGATCTGCTGTGGAACGCACTGCACACATTTATCCGCGTTCCGGTTGCCGCCCTGCTGGCTTACCGCGCCACGACCCAGCTGACCCCAGGAATGCAGGTGCTGGCCACGGCCGTCGGCGCTGCCATTGCCCTAGCCGCGCACGGGTCCAAGACTGCGGCGAGGGCCTTGGTCACTCCCAGTCCAGAGCCAGTCTCGAACATCGCCCTCAGTGGCAGTGAAGACGTTGTCGCGGTCGGCATGACCTGGTTGGCCACCCAGCATCCCTGGACGGCCGCCGGGATCGCCTTAGCGCTGCTGCTGATTTCGGTTTTCACTGTTCGCTGGGTAGCCAAAGCTCTGCGTGGGCTGTGGCACAGACTGGCGCCGGCTACCTGAAAGCGATCTTAGCCCTGGGCCGCACGGCGGGAGAAAATCGGGGCGCCCACCGGCGAAGTCACGTCCGTTTCCCCCTCCGGAAGAACGCAGACCGACGCAGCCACCCCGGCTTTGCCGGCAGCCGCCAGCAAGCGCTCCACCGGCTCATCCATCGGCTCCTGGGAGAGCCGGAAAGTACCGTAATGCATGGGGATCATTCGCTGCGCGCCCAGGTCGAGGAAAGCCTGTAGCGCCTCCTCGGGGCAGGTATGCACGCCGCGATAGCTGTCCGGCCGGTAGGCTCCAATTGGCAGCAAGGCGACCTCCGGCTTCAACAGCTTGCCAATCTTGGTAAAACCATCGAAATATGCCGTGTCGCCGGAGTGGTAGAGGGTATGACCTCCGCCGCCTATGACATAGCCGCCAAAACCCCGGTGCGTGTCCTTGAAGAGGCGAGCTCCCCAGTGCTTGCAGGGGGTCATGGTCACTTCCAGGCCGCTGATCGATTTGGTCTGCCACCACTCCATCGTTACCACCCGGGCGAAGCCAATGTCGTCCACCAGATCCTCTACCCCCCACGGCACCACGGCGATGGGAGCCCGGCCGGAGACCTGGATATTATGGTTGACGATCCGGCGCAAAGACGGCCGGTTGAGGTGATCCATATGCGCATGGGAAAGCAGCACGATGTCAATGGCCGGCAAGTCCTTGATTCTGACTCCCGGCCGGCGCAAGCGTCGTAAAGCGATCAGCCGCTCGGCAAAGACCGGGTCAATCAGTAGCTTGCGGCCGCCGATCTGGACCAAAAATGAGGAGTGTCCAATGAAGGTAACGCCGAGTTCCTCAGGTGCCACCAGGACGGGTTTCCTGGATTCCCCGGTCATGGGCCTGAAGGCAGATTCCCCTACCAGCGTTCCCAGCGACTGCATCTTGAGTAGCACCGCACTCCTACGCTGGACTTTGGTTTTCATCGCCACCCCCAATAGATTCGCCCACCCGCTCGCGAGATGCCATTTCCGTCCGTGTACCTCTTTAATAGACGGGAACCACCCTGAAACGGGTCAAAATTCAGCATTTGCCGCTAATGTATTCGGGTGGTCACCGTAATCCAATGGTTCGACCCCGAGGTTATACATCAGGAACGAATAAATGTCGGCTGCCGTATCCAAGGCTTTGCTGGTGCTACTGGCTCCATGACCCGATTGCGTATCGATGCGGATCAAAACCGGGTTATCGTGGCTCGCCTTCGCCTGCAGTGCTGCCGCGTACTTGAAAGAATGGGCCGGTACCACCCGATCGTCATGATCCGCGGTGGTAATCAACGTCGCGGGATATTTCGCCCCCTCACGGATATTGTGTAATGGTGAATATCCGTAGAGCACTCGAAATTCCTGTGCATTATCGCTTGAGCCATAGTCGGCAATCCAGTTCCATCCGATAGTGAACTTCTGGAAGCGGAGCATATCCATCACTCCCACCTGGGGCACGGCTGCCCGGAAGAGATCGGGTCTCTGGTTGATCACCGCACCCACCAGCAGACCGCCGTTCGAACCCCCGGAGATCGCAAGCCGGGACGGCGAAGTGTAGTTGTTGGCGATCAGCCACTCGGCCGCGGCGATGAAGTCATCGAAGACATTTTGCTTCTCCAGCTTCATCCCGGCCTGGTGCCATTTTTCGCCGTATTCCCCTCCGCCGCGCAGGTTGGCGGAAGCATAGACAAACCCCTGCTCCAGCAGAGCCAGGCGCAGTGGATTGAATTCCGGTGGCACCGTGACGTTGAAGCCGCCATAGCCATAGAGTAGCGTCGGATTGTTTCCGTCGAGCTTCAATCCGCGCTTGAAAACCAAAAACATCGGCACCTTGGTACCGTCTTTGCTGCTGTAGAACACCTGAACCGTCTCGTAGTCTTTCGCCTGGAAGCCTTTGATCGCCGACTCGCGGAAAACAGTGGACTGCCCGGCTGCGATATCGTAGCGAAAAATTGTGCTCGGGTAGTTGAACGAAGAGTAGGCATAGAAGGCGGAGGTATCCTCGCGCCGGCCGCCAAAGCCGCCTGCGGTTCCCGGTCCCGGGAGGGAGATGCCGTTCTCCATCCTGCCGTCTAGCGAATAGACGTAAGGGTGCGAGGTAACATCCCGCGCGTAGGTAAGGAACAGCTTGCCTCCCTGGGTAGAAACACTGCTTAACTTGTCTTTTGTTTCGGGCACCAAGTCGGACCAGTTATCCAGCTGCGAATCGTAGATTGCGATCCTTCCATTGGGGGCGGCCTTATTGGTCATGATCAGGAATCGACCGTCCACATTGTCGACCACGTGGAAACGATCGTCGGTCACCTCGGCCACGATGGGAATAAAGGCTGATTCGGGCTGAGAGAGGTCTCGGAAAAGCAACGCGTTTCCGTCCTTCCCTTGGCCGCGCTCCGATACGGTAAGAATCGCGAACCGTTCGTCCTCCGTCGTCTCCAGCGTATGGAATCGCTGTGGATACGTTTTGTTCTCGTAGATCAGCTTGTCCTCTGCCTGCGCAGTGCCCAGTCGATGGTAGAAGACCTGGTGCCCTTCATTGCGGGAGGATAGGTCATGGCCGTGCTGGGGCGCGTCATACCGGCTGTAAAAGAAACCGTCGCCGAACCAAGCAAGGCCAGTCACCTTCAGCCACTGGAGGTGGTCTGGAAGAACAATGCCGGTTTCAATTTCAAGAACATGCGCTTCTAACCAGTCGGAGCCGCCACTTGAAAGGTAATAGGCAAAGTAGCGAGAATCGCGAGAAGCTTCTCCGGCCATGAGCCGCACCGTACCATCGGGAGAAAGCTGGTTGGGATCGATCAGAACGCGAGGCGTGCCTTCGAGGCCTTGTTGAACATAGAGCACGCTCTGATTCTGCAGCCCGTCATTCTTTGACCAGAAGTAATAAGTCCCGCTGCGGCTAGGGACGCCGAACTTAGGGTAGTTATAGAGTTCCTGCAGGCGCTGCTTGAGCCGAGACCGGTAGGGGATTTGCTGGAGGTAATTGAAGGTAACCAGATTTTGCGCCGTGACCCAAGCCAGGGTCTCGGCAGAATTGTCATCTTCCAGCCAGCGATAGGGATCGGCAACCTTGATCCCGTGGTAATCGTCCGCTTGGTCATCTTTGCGGGTGTAAGGATAATTCAAATTCTGCATCCGAGTCATACGTTGCCGTACCCCACTCAAGCCAAAACCGGGCTTGAATGGGCCACCCCTTCTTCGGCGAATATCTTCCGGGATTTACCCTCTTCCTCGACGAATGTTCGGGGTGTACTCTCTTTCCCTCACTAATGTCGGGGTGGCCCACTCAAGCCCGGTTTTGGCTTGAGTGGGGTGGAGCGGATCCTTCTTCTCGTCCGTCCACTCACAACGGCACCGTTTTCAAATACTCGCGAAAAGCCCCTCCCAGTTCGTTGTGGTTCAAGGCAAACTCCACCGTGGCCTTCAACATGCCCAGCTTGTCGCCGGCATCAAACCGCAGCCCGTCGAAACTGTACCCATAGACCTTTTCATCCTGTAGCAGGCCACGGATACCATCCGTCAATTGCAGCTCGCCACCGGCCCCGAGGGGGGTCTTTTCCAGCACGTCGAAGATCTTCGGGGTGAGAATATATCGCCCGATAATCGCGTTGCGCGACGGTGCCTCCTTCGCCTTGGGCTTTTCCACCAGACCCTTCACGTCAAAAACCCGATCGCTGCCCTCCACAGCCGTGCAGTCAAGCACGCCATATGCGGAGATGGCATCTCCCTCAACCACCTGCGTGGCCAGAATCGATCCCTGCGTTTTCTCGAAGACCTCGATCATCTGCAACAGGCACGGCACCTTCGCCTCGATAATGTCATCGGGCAGGATCACCGCAAACGGCTCGTCGCCCACGAGGTCGCGCGCCATCAGCACAGCGTGCCCCAGGCCCATGGCCTCTTTCTGGCGGACATACGCGATGCGCGCCATGTGCGAGATCTGCCGGGTCATCGCCAGCAGCTCGGTCTTGCCACGCTTCTCCAGCAGCTGCTCCAGCTCAAAGCTGATGTCGAAGTGGTCCTCGATTTCCGCTTTATTTCTGCCGGTAACGATGATGATTTGTTCGCAGCCCGCGGCGATCGCCTCTTCTACCCCGTATTGGATGAGGGGCTTGTCGACCAGCGCCAACATCTCTTTGGGAAGGGCTTTGGTGGCCGGCAAAAAACGTGTGCCAAGGCCGGCTGCCGGAAAAACTGCTTTGCGCACTTTCGTCTTCATCTCATACTCCAGTCTTGCAGTTGGCTTATTTAGGATGCAGGAAAAGCTAGAGCGTAGGCGACGCGTCCCCGAGAAGTGCGCGGCGCACGATCTTGATCGGCGGATAGCCTTGCTTCAGAAAGTCGTCGTGAAACTGCTCCAGAGAAAATCGTGCGCCCTCCTGCTTCTCCAGATCAGCCCGCAACTTCAGGATCTGCAGCTTGCCCAAAGTGTAATAGAGATAAGTTGCATCGGTCGTGCCCCGCTTGGTCTCCACCAGGCCACCCGCATGTGATTGATAACCCTCGTCCACGAAGAAGTTTACCGCTTGATCGAACGTCATCCCGCCGGTGTGCATTTTGATGCCTACGATAAACCGTGCGTCGCGCAGCAGCGCATCCTGCAATTGTCCCAGGTGAATCATTTCGGCATCCCGCGCGTCGCGGGCACCGGCGCCTGGTTGCCCGTAGCCTTGCTCGAGCATCATCTGCTCGCAATAGTGCGCCCACCCTTCGGCGTTGGAGGCGGCCCCCAGAACCTTACGCACCCTGCTGGGCGCCTGGGGCAAGTATAGGAACTGAATGTAATGCCCCGGATAAGCCTCGTGAACCGCCGTGCTGATGATCGTTCCCCGGTTGAATTCGGCCATCAGCTCTTCGATTTGCTGTGGCTTTTCGGTCGACTCAGGCACCGTTACAAAAAAGTATGCGGCGGTCGCAGCTTTTTCAAAAGGGCCCGGCGTGTCCATCGACGCGGTCGTGGTGGCGCGCATGAAAGGCGGTGTAACCGCCACCGTGGGGCGCGCCGGGGAAGGAATGTCGACGATGTGTTTCTCCTGGATGAATTGGACTAAACCTTGGAACGTGTCGCGAAAACTCTGCAGAAGACGGTCGGGCGCTGGGTGGTCGTGGGTCAATTCCGCCAATACTTCCCGCGGTTTCAGGTGAGGGTCGATTTCGCTCGCGATGCGCTGGAACTCCGCCTGGTTCTTGTGCAGATCGGCCAAGCCAATTTCCAGCAGTTGGGGCAAAGGTGTGTCGACCATCTCGTCGTAGAGCAGCTTCTTCGAGTACGTCTCTGCGCCGAAGCGGAAATCGCCATGGGAGCGGGGAAGCACGTCCGTCTTCAGCCAGGACTGGTAGTCCTTGAGAGCCGCCACCACAGCGCCGTTGGTCTGGGAAAACTCCCGCTTAACCTCTTCATTCCGCGCCTCCTGGAAAGCGGTGGGAACGTCCGATTGGAAGAAGGAGATGATATCCGGAAGTTGTTCCAGTGCGATCTCGGTGTAAATGCGAGGCGGGTTCTTGAGATTCTGATGGGCGTCCTCGAGAACTGCCGGCATCAGCTTCTCCCGCGCCACCAGGGAGCGCAACCGGTCGTCGGGCGAGGCGAAGTTTCGTTCCATGAGCACGAAAGCGCCAGATGTTATCCCGCTTGAATACTGATCCGGATCCTTCTCCCAGAAACGAACGGTGTTCAGCGAAAGCAGCGTGCTGTGTATATTCGCCAGCAGCAGCTGCAGGTCGCCTTGGCTCGTCAGGTCCAGCTGGGCAGCCGGAATCATGCCAAATTTGCTTTGGAAGCGCTGTAGGTCGGCCGTCTCCCGATCGACCGTGGCGCGAGAGTAGTCCTCAAGCTGAGTGTCGTACTGGTGCAAACCCAACTGAGTAGCGTTCGAAGGCGCGTAATGAAAGTAGACTTGGTCGAAATATTCGTCGGCCAGCCGGCTTAGCTCAGCGGCCGCCCCGCCCGCTGGTGCTGCTGGCTTGGGGGAGCAGCCGGCCGCCGCCGCCAACACGGCGAGTACGATCGCGATCCGTTTCGAATGCAAGCGAAAGTTTCTCCACAAGAAATTATCTACGCTGATGCTGCGGGGCTGCCACTACAACCTCTTCGCTCGCCGTCAGAGCGTCTAGCAGGGCTCGAATTTCATCCAGCACATCTTTAGGCTCAGTCGCCTTGAGCGGAAAACGGAGCACTCCTTGGGGTGTGAACTGCGCCCCCTTCTTGGCATTCTGGGCGACCAGTTTCATCAGCCGCCCGGGATCGATGCTGGCCTGGCCGGTAAAGCGGACATGGATCTGATCCCGCTTGCGATCCACCTGCGAAACCCCGGTCTGCTCGCATAGCAGACGCAGGCTGGCTGCCTCCAGCAGGTGGTGCACGCTCGGGGGCAGCTCACCGTAGCGGTCTTCCATCTCAGCCCGCACCTCGCCCAGCATGCCCTCATCCTGCGCGCCGGCAATCTTCTTGTAGATCCGCAGCCGCTGATTCTCTTCCTCGATGTACTTTTCGTCGATGCGCAGGCTGATGCCGAGGTTGAGCTGAGTGGTGGGTCGCTGCGGATGCTCCTCGCCCTTCAACTCATTGACCGCGTGTTCCAGCATGCTGGTGTACATTTCAAAGCCCACCGCTTCGATATGGCCGCTCTGCTCCCCGCCCAGCATATTTCCCGCACCGCGCAGTTCGAGATCGAGAGCGGCGATCTTGAAGCCGGCGCCTAGGTCGTAGAACTCCTTCAGCGCGGCCAGCCGCCGGCGCGCGATCTCGGTCAGCTCCTGTTCCGGCGGAATCAGCAAGTAAGCATACGCCCGCCTATTGGACCGGCCGACCCTCCCCCGCAACTGGTAGAGCTCGGAGAGCCCGTGGCGATCTGCGCGGCTGATCAGCATGGTGTTGGCCAGCGGAATGTCGAGCCCGTTCTCGATGATCGTGGTCGCCACCAGCACATCGTATTCCCCATGCATGAAGGCCAGCATCACCCGTTCCAGCTCGCCTTCGCTCATCTGGCCGTGGCCGACAGCGACCCGCGCCTGGGGCACCAGCTCCTGAATCTTGGAGCTGATTTCATAAATGGTCTCCACCCGGTTGTGCACAAAGTAGACTTGGCCGCCGCGCTCCAATTCGAGTTCCAAAGCGGAACGAATCAGCTTCTCGTCAAACCTGGCTACCACCGTCTGGATGGCCATGCGATCCTTGGGCGGCGTTTCAATCACGCTCATATCGCGCAAGCCGACCAGCGACATGTGCAGGGTACGCGGAATCGGGGTGGCGGACATGGCCAGCACATCGATCTCGCGCCGCATCTGCTTCAGGCGCTCCTTGTGGCGCACCCCAAAGCGCTGCTCTTCATCCACCACCAGCAAGCCCAGGTTGTGGAATTGCAGGTCCTTTGAGAGCAGGCGGTGGGTGCCGATCAGGATGTCGACCTTGCCCGCCTCCACCCGCTCCAGAATCAACTTCTGCTCCTTGGGAGAGCGGAAGCGCGAGATCATCTCCACCGTGATAGGAAACAGCTTGAAGCGGTTCTTAAATGTTTCAAAATGCTGGAAGCTGAGCACCGTGGTCGGGGTCAGCACCGCTACCTGGCGGCCGTCCTGCACCGCCTTGAAGGCCGCGCGCATCGCCACTTCGGTTTTGCCGTAGCCGACGTCGCCCACCAGCAGGCGGTCCATGGGCAGGGGCGACTCCATGTCGCGCTTGATGTCGGCAATGGCCGTAAGCTGGTCCTCGGTCTCGTTGTAATCGAAGGCGTCTTCGAACTCGCGTTGGAATTCGTTATCCGCGGGAAAGGCATGCCCCTGGGCCGCTTTGCGCTGGGCATAGAGCTTGAGCAGCTCGTCGGCCATATCCTGCATGGCCTTGCGCACACGGGCCTTGGTCTTGGCCCATTGCTGGCTGCCCAGGCGGTTGAGCACGGGCGCCGGACCGGCATCGGTGGAACGGTATTTCTGGATAAGGTCGAGGCGGGTCAGCGGTACATAGAGCCGCGCCTGCTCGGCAAACTCCAGCACCATGAATTCCACCCGGATGCCGTCCTGCTCGATCTCCTTCAGCCCCATGTAGCGGGCGATGCCGTGTTCCACATGCACCACATAGTCGCCGACCGTCAGGTCGCGGAAGTCGGAGACGAAAGCCGCGGTCTTTGACTTGGACTTTCTGGGAACGGGACGGGCGGCCACGTCGGCTTCATCCGAGAAGTCGTTGGCGCCGAAGAGCACCAGGTTGCTGTCCGGGAAGCTGACGCCGCTCGAAATCGCGCTCTGCACAATGACCGGAGTGCGAAAATCGCCCGCCAGGTGGCTGGATTCGTCGTAGGCCTGCTCGCTGCCCGGAGCTTGGGCGCGGCTGCCTAGCCGGTAGGGCTGGTTGTATTCCCGCAACAGGCCGGCCAGCCGCTCCACCTCGCCCTGGTTTGGGGCCACCAGCAGCATGCGCGTTTCCTGCTCCGCCAGGGTCTTGATCTGTTGCAGAAACGCTGGAATCGAACCGTGGAAGCGCAGTGTCGGGCGGGAGGAGAAGGCGATCTCGTCTAAGGGATTGACGTCTTCGTCCAGAACATCCACTGCGCCCAGCTGATCCATATCGATGCCCGGCCGCGAGGCAATCTTGGCCAGGAATTCTTCCGGCGAAAGATAGATGTCGGTGGGCGTGATCAGGGAGCCGATACCGCTGCGTTCGTGCCGCTGCTCGACCTTGCTCCACCACCGGTCCAGCTGGTTGCGCACCATGGCCGGTTCTTCCAGCAGAACCTGCACCTTGGGGAACAGATCAAAGATCGTCCGATCCGCCCCGGCTACGGAACAGAAAAATTCCCAGCCTGGAAAGACGCTCACGCCGCCCGAGACCAAGGCCCGGTTCAGCAGCTCCGGGTCGTCCGCATCGAGACGGCTTCCACTCAAGCGCTGGTGTACGGCAGCCAGCAGCGCTTCGGAGACCGGGGTTTCGGTCAGCGGTAACAGCAACGTCTCGGCGACCGCAGCGGATGAACGCTGCGAGTCGGGCTCGAATTTGCGCAGCGACTCAATCTCGTCTCCGAAAAGCTCCATCCGCACGGGCCGGTCCGCTTCCGGGGAGTACACATCGAAAATGCCGCCGCGCCGGGTAAACTGGCCCGGCATTTCCACGATGTCCATGGGGCTGTAGCCCACGCTTGCCAGGTGGGTGGTGAGCTCATCCAGGTCGACCTCTTCATCGCGCCGCAAGACCCGCCCAAGGTCGGCATAATATTCCGCGGGGAAGACGCGCATGCTCGCCGCCTCCACCGGAACAATCACGATAGAGGCCCCG
>Ga0302325_10031481_pt1 | contig 10915 bp, 2 predicted proteins | sample Palsa_T0_2_FD_201948 | JGI IMG/M metagenome (GOLD analysis project Ga0302325, IMG submission 201948) | Peat permafrost microbial communities from Stordalen Mire near Abisko, Sweden - Palsa_T0_2 | ecosystem: Environmental > Terrestrial > Soil > Palsa > Peat permafrost | place: Sweden: Abisko... | reverse complement strand
ACTAATGCTATTACTATAGCTAGTTAATAGTATAAGGATAGCTTAGCAGTTTTAGTAAAAAGGGTATAGCTTTATAAATTACCCGGACAATATATACTAAAAAGTAAGCTAAAAGTTCTTATAAGAGCAGATATTAAAGGCAGATTATAAGCTAATAAAGAGTAGTAGTAATAGCAATAGCTATAGCTAAAATAAATAAGCTAAGCAATTATATAAATCATATTTAGCTTAAGAGAAGCAATTTTTGCTTAAGCTTATAGTTATTATACATATTACTAAAGGATAGCCCGCTCATAGCCCCGAAATCGGCTCAATTAAGGTTAAAAATAGCGTTATATTAAGTCGGAATATCTTTATAATTAATAGATAAGTAATAATAGTTATTATATACGATAAAGCTTACAAGTATTAAAGAAAAACCGAGTATATATTTTGCTACTTCCCGGATTAGCTTAGCTAAATTATTATATAATATCTAGTTTATATACTGCTATTTATATGCGTAATTTAAAAGATTAAAGGGGATTTCTTATTTATAATCGAGAAAGATAAATTATAAATTAGAAACTAGCTATTAGTAATAATAGTAATAATAATAGCAAAGCATCTCGGGGTCCGGTTAATAGTTGTAAGCTAGCGCTATATTACTATTACTATTACTAATAAGCATTTGCGCAAAGTAAGTCGGATTTAAAAGTAAAAGCTTAAAGAGGATAATAAAAAGGAAGAAGTAATAAAAAGGGAAAGTAATAGCAAGATTAAGTAAAGCTTATTTAAATATATTCTTGTTTAATAGTTAATATATAGCAAGTAGATAATAGCAAGGTATTATATAATTAATAAAGCGTTTTTTAATCGACTTAAGCCCGATCTAATTAGCATATATAATTAAGTATTACAAGTATAATATACGTTTCTTTATCTCGAGTTAAAGGGTATAATAATAGTAATAGCAATAGCAAGCAAGCATTTAGCTAGTTTATTATTATAACTAGTTAAGCGGGTAAAGCTAGAGACAAGCAAGGGAATATAAGGATTATAAAAGGTCTTAAGGCCTAATACTTAACTACAATTTTAAAGCTAAGCAAAGGCACTTAAGCTAATTTATATTACTACTATTATATATCCTTAAATTATTATACTTAGTACTAATAGTAGTAAGAGTTTACTATTCTTTTTAATAATAGCTATAGTCGCTTATTAGACTATAATTATAATAGTGCTATTTGTAGCTTTAATTGACGATTTAGTTAGTCGAGCACAAGTATGCTAGCTTACGTGTAAAGAGTAGTAGTAGCAACGGTAATAAAGTTTATTATTATAGCTACTAATTATTAATGCAAATCGAGCTATTAAGGGCGACTTTCTTTACTTTATAAAAAGACTTAAGCTTAATAAGTAGCTAGCTTACATCTTCTTTAACAAGTGCTATATAGTTATAACTAACACATTATACTAAGCTAAGCTACAAGAGCTATAATAGCTATAATACTTAAATTGCTAGTTTACTTATTTAATAGCTACGCTTTTAATTACGCTTAAGTTTATACTTTATACAAATTTGCTACTTAAGCATGCTTAGCTATACCGGCAATTAATAATATAGCTTATAATCTAGTATTGTGTAATTAATTATTATAGCTAAGATTTATAAGAAATAGCTAAATTGCTTATCTAATAACTACTACTATTACTAGCGTTATATAGCGTAGTTTACGTCTATAGCTATATATTAAAAGAGAATGTTGCTAAAAAGATAAACTACCCGTTTTACAAGGTAATAGCAATAGACAAGCAAGAGTTACTCGATTAGTAAACTAATAGTAGTAATAATTAAATTGTTGCAACTAGTATACTCGAGATAAGTATTAATATCCCGGGAGTTGTTTATATTATTTATTTAAGCCAGCTATATAAGCTAATTAGCTTTATATAATAAGTAAGGCGAGGAAGACAAGCTAGCGAGATTAGCGACTCGATTATAATTTTCTTTAATAGTAGTAATAGCTAATTCCCCGCTCTTTAGTAAAAGTAGCTTAATATATATTCGGTCGAGGCATAAGACAAGGTAGCATTAATAAAGTATCTCGAGAGTAATAGCTACTAATATATAATGCTTATAAGGCATTTAAATAGTAATATAAATGTAATTAGCTATATTATAACTAATAGCATTTTATATAATTAATATTAGTTACTCGAGCTATAAATAAATAAAGAGGGGAGCAAGATTAAGGAAAGTAATAGCAATAGTAATGCTAATAGTTTAAAAAATAGGGCTAAGGCTATTTACTAAGCATTATAAGCTAAGATTTAGCAAAACAAGTAGCTTAAGCAATTTTATCGGCTACTTTATAAGCATTATATTTATTACTAGCTAATACTTGCAAATTAAAAGGGGAAAAGCTATTGCTACTATAACTACTACTAAGCTATTATTAAAGGCTATAAAATCGAGGTTTACCGGCTATAGCAATCCCGGCTTCGACTAGCCCTAACGTTACTTTGCGGGGTAATATAGTATAATACCGATTATAATTAGCTAAAGCAAGGGCAGCGGCCCCACTTTCGAGCCGAGAGAAATATATTATAATAGACATTTAAGGTTAGCATATAACGCGCTCAAATTAAGCACTTTCTTTAATTTAAAGATATCAAATCAATTAAATTAATTGCTATTGCTATTACCCGAAGCGTTATAGTAATAAATTACATTTAATATCGAATTCCACGTATTATTATATCGTAACACTAACTACTAGTATACGCTTATACTAAGTTCAATTAGCCGACATTTACGCGATTAGCACTACGTTAAAATCGAGGTATAAAAGCAAGCTAATTAATATATAAAGTAGTAGCTATAGTAATACAACTTCCGTAATGTGCTATTACTACTAGATTAGTCTTTACTATAGCTAGTTCTCTTAGTCTTAAATAGATTTTAGTGCGCGAAGTGCAATTTTAAGAGCTAAAGCCGGAAGGTTCTACAAACACATAAAAGCAAGGAGCATAACTAGAAGCGTTTAAAAGATAAGCAAATTCTTAAGGCCGTCTAGCTATAAACGTGGTTTAGGGAAAAGAGGGCGTAATACTAGGTAATAGACGCGTCGGGACAATTATGTGATATAAATAATAGTCGTAATAGTAGCAATAGTAGTAGTAATAGCGATATAAGGGCAGCGATTAAGGCAGAGATTAAAGAGTAGATAAAAAAAGAAGAAAAAGAGTATAAAGCGAGCATTGTCGCGACCGAAGTTAATCCGTGGCTATAATACACCGGCTAAGAGGAAGTGTTAGCTAATTCGAAGCACGACTTAGTTAAAACTACTAAGTTTATAGCTATTACTATTACTATTAAGCCAGAACTAGAACGCTTGCTATAAAGCTAAGAGCGGATTATCTAGCATAGTCTTGCTATACTCGCTACTATTAGCAAGTATAAGGACATTTTCAAGTAATAGAGTAATAGGCGTCGCTAAAGAACGAGGCAATAAGCTATCAGCCATTTAAGCTACCTTAAAACCACGCGAAAACCATTCCCCGGTATAGCTAAACGTTTAGTCGACTATTATGCTATATAATGCGCGTTGCCCCCGAGCTAAGCAAAGAGAGCGAGACCGGGGCGACGTTTTCAAATATGCAATTATAATATGTTTAAGAAGTAAAAGAGGCAGTAATAATAGTCGAGACAATAGTAGTAGCGGTAATAGATAAAGTAGTAATAAACGATGCCGATGCTAGAGGAGGGTTTATAGTAGTAGTAGCAAAGAACTATCTCGATAACGCGCTTATAGCATTAATTATCAGTCTTTTGGCGCAAGACACTAGCCAGCTGCTTTTATACGAGTCGCCGGTTATACACTACTTGGCTATTGTGGCGGGGCGCCAAGGAGACTACTAAATTTTGTCGATTTTGGAGGTTTTCAAAGGTTCTCGACTAGTGCTACACGTGACTAGAATAGAGGTATAATTGCTAGGTTTTTGTAGCTAGACATACATCACTCCTAATTATTTATACATGTATACACATCACTTAATAATCGTTTATTTATTGCTTGTTTATTCGTTTTGCTTTTAATTTATAATTACACTTAATTTTTGTATGCTTTAGTTATTTCTTTTATTATTGCTTTATACTTACATATACGTTTACTTATTGCTTGCTTGCTTAATATCCGAGAGACGTTCTTATAAGGCCTTTTCTTTTAGCTAAAGTTTGCCCCCTTACATGTTTTTAATAAGCGACGCAAGGAGATTAAACGCAATTAAGGGAAGCTCTTATTAATCGTATAACTTAAGGTTCTTATAAGGCAAAGCTTAAAGGTCTATAAAGTAAGTCGTGTATTAAAGTGTCCTTGTTTTATTAGGTGGCTAATTAGCTTATTTTTACTATTACTATTTTAGTTAGTTTATTTTAGCTAGTTAGTTTGCTTATATAATCTAATTTCCGAACAATTCCCGCTAATATAAAGCTAAAATAGCTACAAGGCGGCTTATTAGCTTAATTAGGAATAGCTTTAGCTAAGCTTAACTTAAAAGGGATAAAAATGCAATAAAAGGAGATAGCTAAGACGGAATAGAGGAATTATAAGACGGAGCTATATTAAAGAGGGGTTTTAGCACTTTTAAACGAGCTTATATTATCGATTTGCGTTTTATTTTTAACTATTTTACTATTAATAGTAAAAAAGCTACTAACTTTAATTCGAAGTCTAGATTATAAGAATATTAGCTAAGAGTCCCCGTGCAATAAATGCTATATAAAAGTGTATAAGATATACAAGAAAAACTAAAAACTAGTAAAGTATAAATATAAGACTAGCAAGAATTAAAAATACAAAAAATTAAAAACATATAAACACGAAATAGCTATAAAGCTATAATATAAATAAAAGGATAATACTATAAAAGGGGTTATAATCCTTTAAAGGGATATAGCAATTAAGAGGAAGAAAAGAGAAAAGAAGCCGCAAGTATAGCTAAAAGTAAAAAAATAAGAATAAAATAATATAAGTAATTAAGATAATAAAAAACGAGCTTTAAAGGACTTATTATCGAAACGTTTATTACTTATTTTAACAAAAAACGCCCGGTCGACTTCGGAATTAAGCATAATAACTACTAATTCCCCTTATAATTTATTTGTATAGCGACTTATGCTTTAGTTTACCTCTTTAAAAGACGAACTTACGATTCTAATATTAAATACAAGTATAATAAAGGATAACAAGTATATATTAATTCTTAAATTATACCTTCTTTTGCTTAAAGTATAAGGAGCTTTGTAATTTAAAAGTAATAACATCTTTACTTTTTTAAAGTAATATATTAATATATATAAGGACTACTAAGTCTTTATAACTACAAAAAGAGAGCATATTATTAGATATATCTTACTATTATATAAAGACTAAGTTAAAGCTATACCGGAATATTATATTAATAGCTTTAACAAGTACAATAAAGCCAAGTTTTACACGGCTTTAAAGAAGGAGTATAAGGAGCATAATTAAGAGACTTTTAAGATTAGTTATAATTTCTTAAATCGAATTATTGCTTAGTTTTAAGGAGGGCATATTACTACTAAGACTTTCGTTAACCTATTTTATAAGGTATCGATTAAACTAGTAAAGAGAAAGGAATTAAATAGCAATTACTAGTGCCGGGAGTTTATAAAAGGTCTTCTTTTTTAAGTTAAAGACTAAATCTTTAAGGACTTTAACTATAAGCTTATAAATATATTAACTTATAACTATAATAAAATATATAAAATCGCTGTGTTTACGTATAAGTATAAAGAAAAGAGACGCAAGTATAACGAGGCTAATAACTTAAAATACTCTTAGCTATATTAAAAATACCTTAATGCAATTATATAAGATATAATACTTGCAACAAATAATAAATACGCCCTTCTTTTACCTTTAATTATACTTATATTAGTAAGGGAACTTACTAAAGCTAGTAAAGTGTCGAGAGTTCTTATTCTTAGAATAATAAAGCTTAAGAAACTTGCTAGTAAAATCGATTAATTAACAAAAGAATTGCAAAAATTGTCGATTTTATCTATTATTTAAAAGGATTTGCAAAAGGCTATTAATGCTTCGACTATCGCTATTACTAACAAGATTTAGTTTATACTCTTTATAATTAACTTAAAAGACATTTAAGTATTTAGAGGTTATTATAATAAAGGGGGTTTCGGTAAACGCGGTCGAGGTCGAGGTAATTATTATAATAGAAGAGGAAGGGGAGCATTTATATTAACTAGTAATAATCGCTTATACCCGGATTCTTAGCAAAATATAGCCTAAGTTAATATTACATTTTAGTTATTTGATAAAAACTATTTAAGGTATTTTAAAAGGGATTATAATAGTGCTATAAATCTTAATTGCGACTATATACACTTAAATAACTATTTATTAATATAGGAGCTAGTTAACTTTAAGTGCATTTATAAGGATAGCTATAACTAGTATAAAGGAAAATAAGACTTTAACCGGCCCTTTATACCTCTTATTCTATAAAACAATTAGCATTAGTTCGACTAGATTAAGACTTAGCTTTAAAGGGGTAAGTATAATTATAATATATTAATGCGAGTTATAAACGCTTAATAACTATAAAATAATATTTAACTTAAAACTTAAGAGAGAAACAAGTCTTAAGCCCCTCTTATACTCGGTAATTTATATAAGAGCAAAGAGATTTTGCGTAAAGATAATAATAATACCCCAATTCTTAAAAGCAACTGCGTAAATATTATAAACAAGGATAATATCTTTGTTAATAATATATATAAAGATATAATATATCTTATACTATTTGTTAATGCTATTAAACCTTTAAAAGTAAAAGGAAAAGGACTATAAATTGCCCGAGATATTATAAAGCAACAAGCTCGAGTAAAAGAAAAGCTCTTATAAGCAAAAAGCCAAAGATTTGCTATATTAGGAGTTAAAAGGGACACTAAACCCTTATAAGATATAGACCTTAACTTAACTTCTAATAAAGAACTAAAACTAGTTAACACTTTATAAGATAAGCTTATTTTGTAGGCTAAGAAAGCAACTATTCCACTTTTGCGTACGCAAAAAGGGGTAAAAATAATTATCGATGCCCTTAAAACTCCCGATCTTATAGCTATAATTTAGCACTAATAGCTAAGAGACAACTAAGCTTATATAACAATTTTAAGAATAAGAAATATAATAATTATATATATAGCTAAAGAAATCAAGAAAACAACTAAGATAATTGCTATAGCTAATAAACTAAAACGCATAATACAAAACATAATTTAGCTAGCCTAAGTAACTAGTTATATGCTTTAAAGAAATATAGCTATATTTAACTTTAAGACTCTTATCTCGAAGAAGAGTATTATTATATCCCTTAAACTTCGATTTTTATTATATAGCCTTAGCAAAGAAACGGAATATTATAATATGCTAAATATTAAAGCTAAATATAATATCTTATTTATAAAGATAGCTAAGAACTTAAGCTATATTATTTATAGCGTTAATACCTTTATAATATTTATAATTACGGGGGACTAATTCGGTTTTGCTAGCGTAGCTAAGATTAAAATCGAGATTGTAAAAGGGGTTAGTTGCAAGGATATATTCTTTTTAATTAACGACTCTCTTAAGACTTTGCTAAGAATACCGTTTATTAGCAAAATAAAAATGGCTATAAATTATAAAGATAATAGTTTATAAGATAATATATTTATTAATTTAGAAGATTCGAAGAATGCTTATATAATTATAATTATTTTATTATTAAAGAATATCTTTAAAAAGAGGGTTTAATTCCGGTAAAACCTTTAGCCCAAAATCGAGGAAGTAAACTCGAGTAATAAAGATAAAGAAGAGGAAAATTAAGGCTTAATGCTTTAGCCGGAAAGAGTATTAAGGGAATAAAGGTTATTCCGGGGTTTTTAGAGGAGTTTTATAATTTTAAGACTAGCGTTACTAATTTTTTAGATATAAAAGCTATAAAAGGCGCCTTTATTTTAGCTTTTACAAAGCACTTCCCGGATATAATACGAAAATAAGTAATAAACCTCTTAAATACTAATATTCCGGATGCTAAAGTAAAATTATATTATTTGATATTAGCTAATTTTATCCTTAAAGCTAAGAATAGAGGACTAGAGTTTATAGAGTTTTTATAGCTTTTTAATAAATTAAAAGGGGTATTGCTATACTTAAAAGACGAGGACAAGAGCAAAAAGATCTTGCGTATAAGTACGCTAAAACAAGTAAAATTAGAGAAAATGGCTATTGCATTGCAAGACCTTATAAGCGTGCCCTTTATGCTCTTAGCAAACGGTGTTTATAAACTAAAAGCTAAGAAGGTATAACTAGTTAATAGAAATAATAAAACAAGAAAAGGACTTAAAAGACGACTTAATTAATATGAGCAATTTAAAGCACGAGACACCTTATAAGAGCAAGTAAGCAAATACTAGGACTATTTACTCTTACGCTTTATTATAATACTAAGAAGTTCTTGCCTTATACTAAAACAACTAGCAAAACTAGATACTAAAGACTAGCTTTAAGAGAAGGAAAGGGCTATATTCGAGGAATTAATAATTAATTGCAAAAGTGCTATTACTTTCGACTAAAAAGAAGTAAGAAAGATTTATAAAGATATTAGTCCCCTTATTTTTATTAAAACGATATTATATAAAGCTTAGCAAGAAAAGAACTTCCCTTGCTTTAAAGCTTTAATGCTAGTAATAGTAAAAATGCTATTAAAACGCTTAAACCGAAGAGTACTAAAAAAATGCAATAAACTTTACAAAAACCCTTAATTCTTAGTTGCAAAGAAACTAGCTAGCACTTACAAACTTATTAACGCGGCAATAAAAATAAATTTTATTACTTTATAAGATGCTAATATACCTTTATTAGTAAACGAGTTTTTAAAGGAATTTGCTAAATGCTAATATACTTCTTTAATCGATTTCTTTTTTAGATATAATTAGCTTACTTTAAATGTTAAGAGCAAGGATATAATAGCTTTTATAACCCCTCTTAGCTTGCTTAAAATAATTACTTTATTATAAAGAGCTACTAATTTAATAGCTTAGTTTATACAAATAGTAATAATAATCTTAAAAGACTTGTTTTTAGCTATAGCTATACTATTTATCGATAATATTAGGGTAAAAGGGCTATATATCGACTATATTAAAGAACTAAAGCTTGTTAGGATTTGCCGATTTATATTCGAGCATTTACAAAACCTAAATAAAGCCTTAAATCGGATTAAACGAGCTAGAGCTTTTATTAGACTTAAATTACAGTTTTACTATAATAGTATAAGTATTATAGGTTTTGTATATAATTTTAAAGGAAGAAGCCTTATTACTACTAAAGTTAATAAAATCTTAAACTAGCACTAGTATAATAATATCACAAAAGCTAAGGCATTCTTAGGAATTTGCGTGTATTATAAAATCTAGATCGAAGCGTATATTATAATAGCTAAACTAATTTATCAATTGCTTAAAAAAGGAGAGCCCTTCTTATAAGGGGAAGAATAAATCAAGGCAATATAAACTTTTTAAGAAAAACTTATTATTGCGCTATTGCTTTGCAAGCTATACTACAACTTAGCAAAGCTATAAAGACTTATTATCTTAGCTATAAATGCTAGCTTATTCGGATAAGGAGCAATTTTAAGCTAATATAATAATAAGGGACGCAAGAGGGTTGCCTAGTATAAATTTAAAATGTAAAACTAGGCCGAATGAGGCTATAATGCTACTAAGAGAGAATATAAAAGGGTTTTTAAGGCTTTGCAAAAACTGCGATTTTAGCTATATAATGTTTATTTTATCCTAAAAATAAACGCAAATATACTTGTTACTTAGCTAAATCGGGTAGCTATTAACCTTTTTAAAGCTTTAGTTACACGCTAGCTTATATAAATTAAGCTATTCAACTTCGAGGTATATTATATAAAGGGTAAGAAGCATATTGCGGCCGATAGACTATCCTAGCGCCCTTATTGCAAAGAGGATTCGGAAGATAACTTAAATATTAATAAATTTATTATATTAAAGCTTAATATAGTCGGAATTTAACTAGTTACTAAAAGCGCAAAAATAATAAAACATTGTAATACTAAATGCGATGCGCGTTTTAATTAGCCGAAGCCTCGCTTAGCTAAAACTTGCGGGTTAAAGCCTTACTTTAAAAGCGAGCCTTATTTTTTAAGCCGCCTTTAAAGGGGGAATTCCCCCTCTTATAATAGCTTTAAGTTTTAAGCACTTAAGCGAAAAGCTATTTTAAACCATATAACCGATAACTATAATATTATATATCACTTTATATTAATACTTTAAAACGCGACTAATAGTTTTATATCGATTAATCCGCTCGATAAGAGCTATTTAGAGCAATTTTAAGCAATTGCGAGGTATTTAACTACGCTAGCTAAGCTTAAAGGCATATTTAAGGGCAAATTCTGTAAACTAAAGAAAGAAGTACTAAATTATAGCGTACGCGATAAGCAATTATAAAAAAACAAGTGTAAAACGTACTTCTTGCGTTTAATTCTTAATAATTTAGCTTAAAAAGCAAAAGTTATAAAGGAGTTGCATAATAAAATTAGCTATTCGGGCCGGGAGACTACTTTTACAAGGCTAATATGCAAATATTACTAAGAAGGTTCTTATAATAATGTTTATAAGTATTACAATTCTTGTAAAGTATATTAATATAAGCATAAGAAATAACAAAAAGAAGCCTTATTTCTTATAAAAGCTACTCTTCTATTTTATTATATTAGCATAAACGTTATAAAGCTGCCCGAATGCAAAGGCTATAACTATCTAGTAATAGCTAAAGATAACTTCTTTAAATAGCTAAAAGCTAAACTTATAAAA